>WNGP01004873.1_pt1 | contig 11179 bp, 14 predicted proteins | sample 5407671 | NCBI WGS metagenome assembly WNGP01 (sample SAMN13153381, study PRJNA577476) | soil metagenome | isolation source: 40 cm soil or saprolite under Garry oak tree replicate 2 | place: USA:California | collected 2016-06-15
TGTTGCAGATCTGCTTGCGCATGTGGCAGGGCGACCAGCGCCCGTTCGAGGGAAAGCACTACCGCATCGAGCGTCCCTTCAACCTCCCGCAGAGCCTTACACGACCCCACCCGCCGATTCTGATTGCCGGCTCCGGCGAACAAAAGACCTTGCGGCTGGTCGCACGCTACGCCGACGCCTGCAATCTGCGCCCGGGCCCCGAGATCCCGCAAAAGCTGGAGGTGCTGCGCCAGCATTGTGAGGCCGAGGGTCGCGAGTATGACGCGATTGAGAAGACCTGCGCCTTTGCCTTCGACGTGGGCGAGGATGGCTCCAAAGTGGGTGAGTTGGTCGGGCAACTGCGCTGGCTCGCCTCCATGGGAATCCAGACGGTCCTGGGGGTGGTCCCGCAGGTGTATCAAATCACCCCGCTCGAAATTATCGGTCGGGAGGTGATTCCCGCAGTTGCAGATCTCTGAGTTGGCCACACTGGGGTTGGCTGAGACGTGAAGGCGCAGGCTGGATCGCTAGGCAAGAAGCCAGCAGGCTCGGACGCCAACTCCTGCTCGGCCAAAGGGCAAGGAATGACGGGCCTCTCAAACAAGTGCGAAAGGAGCTATGCAATGATCCCCTCTGCTCTCCCGATCATTCTGGAAGCCGGTCAGGGCGAGACGACACTGCTTCCAGAGAACGCCTCCCAAGTGTGGAAGGCCACAGGAGAAACGACGGATGGGGCCTTAGATTTATGGGTGGAGGTCGTGCCTCCCCGGCTTGGACCACCCCAGCATCTGCATGCCCACCATGATGAGTTTTTCTGGATTGTGAAGGGAACGTTCCTGGTCAAAGTGGCCGATCGCACCGCACGTGTCTCTGAGGGGGCATCGCTCTTTATCCCTCGTGGAATAGCCCATGCCTTCCAGAATGTGGGAACAGAAACAGGCTATCTGCTCATTGGGATTCTGCCGGGAGGAGTCATGAGAGCGTACTTTGAAGAGCTTCGCCTCCTGCTCTTGTCTGAGCCCGCCGAAAAGCTCGCCATCGCCCAGGTGGGAGCCAAGTATGATGTCGTGTTTGTTGGTCCTGCCCTAGATGGAGAGGTTTCCCCTCTCTAAGCACACAAAATTGGAGTTGACTGAGACTCGGCTTCCGTCTGACCAGTGAAAAGGAGAGAAACCATGGAAGATGTCATTTCCAGAGAGCAACTGCCTGACCATTTGTTTCAAGGAGGGGAACATGGAGGCATTCCCCTCTCGTTTTTCTGGGTGCAGGCTTTCCCTGGCAGGGGTCCCAAACTGCACAAGCATCCGTATGCAGAGGTCTTTGTGGTACTGGAGGGTCATGCTACCTTTACCGTGGGTGATGACACGATAGAAGTGGATGGGGGGCACGTCGTGATCGGGCCAGCCGGCGTGCCCCACAAGTTCATGAATTCCGGCGAGGGGACGCTGCGGCAGATCACCATTCATCCCAGTGCCGAGGTGATCACAGAGTGGTTGGAGGAGTGAGGCACAGAGGCGAACTGAACCTGCGGCAAGAGTTCACCCGCCGAGGCGTAGGACCCATCCTTCCGCGTTACAACTCAACCCTTCTCATACGGAACCAAGACAGCTTGCTCTTCGAGAGATCAGCAGTTAGCAAAAGAAAGGAGTCACACCATGAATCGAGAACAGACGGAACAAGAAGTAACACAGCTTGCAGACACCTGGGCCACTGCCGAATTACGTGGTGATACCGCGTTCCTGGAGCAGTGCCTGGCAGAGGACTTTGTCGGAGTCGGGCCGCTGGGCTTCTTGCTGACGAAGCAGCAGTGGCTTGCGCGGCATCAGAGCGGCGAGATGAAATACACCGCTCACACCCTGGACGAGGTCAGGGTGCGCGCTTACAATGAGGCCGCCATCGTGCTTGGCCGTCTCACCCAGGAAGCGACCTATCAGGGCCATCCGATGAACGTGCAGATGCGCACCACGCTGGTGTTTGTGCATCAACAGGGGCGATGGCACCTGGCGGGTCTGCACTTCTGTAACATCGGCCAGCCCCCGCCTTTCGCACGGGCATAGGCCGCGCTCGACCGGTAGCTCACATCGCCGCCGGTCCCGTTGGCGGTGCCCGCGCGACAGCAGACACCACTCTGTAGCAGAAAGGAGTCCATCCATGTCGAACGAAACCAGGTCAACGCTACTCGATCCGGTCACCCCGCAGAACGCGGTGCTGCTGCTCGTCGATCAGCAAGAGGGGTTGCTCGCCAGAGTCTACGAGCCCGAGCACATGCGTGCTCACCTGCTCGGACTGGCCCGTGGAGCGAAACTGCTGGGGGTGCCAGTGGTCATGACCACGGCTCTGGCTGCGGGAACCAATGGGCCTCAGTGGAACGCGCTGACCACCCTCTTCGCAGACGAAGCCATCATCGACCGCACACTCATCAACGCCTGGCAGGACCCACGAGTCCACGAGGCGATCACGGCTATTGGGCGCAGGAAGGTGATCATCGCGGGCACCGGCTTTGACATCTGCGCCCAATTTCCTGCGCTTTCCAGCGTGGCGGAAGGCTACGACACGTATGTGGTCGTCGATGCCTCTGGCCGCTTTGATCCCTCGCCCTCCCTGGCGACGATCACCCGGCTGGCTCAGGCAGGGGTCGCCCTGGTGAATGCGCGAACCATCGTCCTGGAGATGATGGCAGACAACGCCCATCCCAAGGCTAGCGAGATCTACGCTGCCCTGCCCGCTGGACTGGTGACTCGGGGCAGCGCGCCCGGAGCATGAAAGGAGGAACCTATGGCAGTCGAAGAAACCAAGAAAAACGATGAAGCCGAAATCAAAAGGGTCATAGAGGGTGGGGTCGAGGCGATTCGTGACAAGAACATCGAAGGCGTCATGTCTCTCTACGCGCCGGAGGTCGTGTCGTTCGACATCGTGCCCCCGCTGCGATACGTGGGAGCAGATGCCTTCAGGAATGCTTGGGAAGCGGTCTTCTCGTCGTTCCAGGGTCCGATCGGCTATGAACTTCACGACCTGTCCATCACGGTGGGCGATGACGTGGCCTTCACCTACTGCCTCAACCGGATCAGCGGAACCCTGCACACTGGGCAGCAGACCGATCTCTGGCTGCGTTGGACCGCTTGCTGGCGCTCGATCAACGGCAAGTGGCTGATCGTGCACCATCAGAACTCGGTGCCGGTCGATTTGCAGACAGGCCGCGCGCTGCTCTCCCTCAAGCCATAGCCATGTGCATGGCCCGTGGGGAGCAGCGAGCTTCCCCAAAGAAGCGCATCCTCCCCCGCGAGAACGGCTTCACAGGCGAAAGTAGGGGAGCTGCTTTCAACGGAAGCATTGCCAAGAAATCAGCAGCTTCTCCCCAAAATGTACAGTCTTATGGCCGATGATGCGCGGGAAGCGATTCTCGCGCATGGAACAGATAACAATGAGGTGTAACGGATGAAGATCTTCATCACCGGCGCGACAGGCGTGTTAGGCCGTCATGTCGTGCCGCAATTGGTCCAGTCGGGACATCAGGTGCGCGGATTGGCGCGCGCTGAGGGGAATGCCGCGCTCTTGCGGTCGTTTGGAGCGGAGCCAGTGCGCGTCGATCTCTTCGATCGAGCGGCGCTGACTCAGGCGGCGGAGGGATGTGACGCGATCCTGCATCTGGCGACCAGGATTCCCTCGACCATGAACCTGGGGAAGCGCTCGGCCTGGGTGGAAACTGACCACATCCGAGGCGTCGGCACGCGCACTGTCGTGGACGCCGCGCTGGCACAGCAGGTGCAGGCGGTCATCTATCCAAGCATTTGCTTCGCGTATCCCGACAGCGGCGCGGAATGGATCGACGCGACCATCGACAAGCCGGTCGTCGGGGAGTATTACGCGACGACCTTTGACGCAGAACGAGAGGTGCAGCGTTTCGCCGATGCGAGCGGGCGGGGCATCACCTTGCGGATGGGATTCTTTTACGGGCCGGAGTCGTCTCAGAGTCAGGATCAACTTCGTTTCGCCAGTTGGGGGGTCGCGTCGGTGGGTGGCAGACCCGGCGCCTATCATCCCTTTGTGGTGATCGAGGATGCCGCGCGGGCGATTGTGGCGGCGTTGGAGCACGCGCCCGCCGGCACCTATGATATTGTGGAGGACGAGCCACCAACGACGGAAGAGATCAACGCGGCGATGGCGAAAGCCGTTGGCCGGCGCCGCCTGCGCTCTCTGCCGGATTTTCTGGTGCAAATGATGCTGGGACGCGAGATCATGTCGATGATGAGCCGGAGCCAGCGCGTCTCGAACCGCCGCTTCAAAGACGCCACCGGCTGGTTCCCGCGCTCTAGCACCAATGGCGGCGGCTGGGATCGGGTCGCGCAAGCGATGGCAGCGCGACACTCCGCACCAAAAACCAGCCAGCATATATAGGCCTATTTGGCCCGCCGGCGCGGAATACAACGGGAAGAGAAGATCGAGCTGCTCTCAGCAAGTTATCGGCAACACGGAGGTCATTTCAGCGGCTAACGCCGCTGATAATGAGAACGAAAGGCTGTGTGAGTCGCTTCACGTTGTAAATTTCTTCGGCGGGCCTAAAGGTTCTCTGGAGAGAAATGTGCCAGGGAAACAACGGAGGAACGAGAGAGTTCGATCACGTTCTTTCCCCCTGCCACTCCACTATGTTTTCACTTCGTCTGGCTCCTGATGCCGACGCAAGAGGAGCAGAAGCGATGGCTCGTTTCGTCGATGCGGGCGGAAAGATCGATAAGAGGCCTTCTTTCCTCGCCCCATCGTTCTTTCCTGCAAAGAGCTCTTAGGCCATTAAGAGTGGTTCTCTCCTACGTGTCAGCTCGCAGCAGAGGAGCTTATCCTTGCAAAAAAAGGCGCCGCCAGGCCGGTAAGAGCATCATCTTCTCGCCGAGAACGAGGCCCGCTTCTTCCACCAGATCAGCGGCAAAACAGAGACGGTACAGGACTAAATGCTTGCAAGGAATGATCGCGGAATAATGTAAGGCCAGAGAGAAATGCTTTCTCATCTCCTCTTCTATGCTCAAAGCATGGTTTTTCCCTTCCCTCCGCTCCCAACATCTGCTATGGTGTGCAGAAGAAGCGAACGAGAAGAAATGGAGGAAGGTATATGGAGAGCCTGATCGTCCTGGTTCATAGTCCCTTAGTTGGCCCTTTCACCTGGTCTCTGGTTGCGAAGCCTCTCCAAGCAGGCGGTTTCGATGTGCTGGTGCCAGCTCTCACCGACAGTGGAGAGACGCCTCCTCCCTACTGGCAGCAGCACGCTGCGTGTGTGCAACAGGCGCTCGTCTCAATCCCCCAGGGGCGTCCCCTGGTGCTGGTCGGCCATAGCGGAGCTGGTCCCTTGCTGCCTATCCTGGCCCAGGCCGCCCGCCGTCCTGTCAACGCCTATCTCTTTGTGGATGCTGGCCTGCCCCATCCAGGCAAGGCGCAGCTGGAGGAGTTGCCCGAAGAGCTGCGTCAGCTGCTGGACGAAGGCTCGCGTTTTCCCAATTGGAGCGATGAGGATCTACGCGAGGAGCTTCCCGATGGACGGGTTCGCCAGCAGGTGTTGGCGCAAATGCAGCCGCGTTTCCTCAGCTTTTTTGAAGAAGTCATGCCAGACGTTCCCGGATGGCTCGATGCTCCCGGTGGCTATCTCCTTTTTACCCAGGGCTATCGCCCCTATCTGGAGCAAGCCCAGAGCGCCGGATGGCCGAGCCGAACGTTTCACGCCGGACATTTTTACATGTTGGTTGAACCCATCGCTGTGGCTGCAGCCCTTGTCGAACTCATACAGCAGGTGGACAAAAAGCTCTCACGTTGATCAAGCGGCATGTATCTGCGATCGGGTTCATCGTTTGACGGTGGTGGATAATTCGGACACCTCTCCCAATGGCTTGATAGCGCTCCCGACTCGCCCTATCCTTGCTTCTCAAGGATGCTCTCCCTGCTTCCCATTTTCACCAGCGAGGATTCTGATGGCGCTTCATGTGTTCGTATTCGTGTTCCTGCTCGTAGTCTGCCTTCTATTATCTCTAACGCTGCTTTGGCATCTGGACTGGGTCCCTCTTCGACCTCCTTCCTCACGAGGAGGAGCCAAGCGCACCACGCTCCACCGTCTGCTGAAGCCACGAACACCGGACGATTGCCCAGCCTGTCGTCTCGCTTCCACTGCCTCGTCGGGTGGAGAGCCGGCGCCTCTGCCTGTGCGGCCATGGAGCGAGGTGAAAAGCCGGCGGGGAGCGCGCCATCCGCGTGAACACCGCGGGCTTTGCCTGTCCCAACCGAAAGTGCCTCTCCTTTGGCAACACCGATGCTCAGATCCACGCGGCTTTTTGGCGATGGCAAGCTGGGCCGCACTGAACCGATCCAGACGTTTCGGTGTCAAGCCTGCCGTACCACCTTCACGGCCCGGCGCAACACCCCCTTATACCGTCTGAAAACCCCTTCTCATCACGTCGCTATGGTGCTCTCGGCGCTGGCCGAAGGACTGGACGCTTCCGCCGCCGAACGGGTCTTTGGGTATCGTCAGGCCACGATCACCAGCCTTTCTGACGCGCGCAGCCCGTGCATGCGCAGATCGTGCATGAACGCTTCTTCTTACAGCTGCGGCTCCCACACCTGCAGCTGGATGAACTGCGCACCAGGCTACGCAGCTGTAGACAGGTGCGTCTTTCTCTGGCTGGCCATTGACCCCTGCACCAAGATTCTTCCGGTGCTCCACCTGGGCCTCCGCACGCAAAACGCCGCGCATACGGTCATCCACTCCCTGCGACAGAGGCTGGCCCCAGGCTGTCTTCCGCTCTTTACGAGTGACGGCTTACATCTCTCCTTCTCTGCGCTCACCGCCCATTTTGGACACTGGCTCCTGGTCGGTCGCCGAGGCCGAAAAGTCCTCCGGTGGCAAGTGGCAGCGGGCCTGATCTACGGCCAGGTGAAAAAATGCTGACCTTTGGCGCAAGCTTGTAAAAGTCAGGCACGTGATGCGTCTTGGAACAGAGGACGCCCTCAAAGTCGCCTTACAAGGGATGGGCTTCTCAGGCCGGCTGAATACCGCTTTTATCGAGCGGGCTCCACTGACCATCCGGCATGGAAGAGCTTCGTTGGCTCGCCGCACCTGGGCAACGGCGCAGCAGTCCCCACACCTGTTGGCCAATCTCGAGTGGTGGCGCGCCTATTATCATTTTGTACGTCCTCACGAAGTGCTGCGAGTGGCGCTCGTGCAGCCTGGAGAACGAGGGGGCAACCGTCTGGCGCAACGGTACCGGCAGCGTACGCCAGCCATGGCAGCGGGAAGAACCACCCGACGATGGACGGCTCGCGAGGTGCTCTCTTGCCCCTTGCTGCCGATTTCCTCTTGAGAGCCATGAAAGTCAGGTGCAGGGGCGCTCTCATGTGCTGCAGAAGAACTCAGATGGGCCTCCCTCCAGGTGGAGGTGGCCTGTTCGGACTGCCCACTGACGAAAAAACCAGCCGGAATGAGAGTTCACAGGGGCTGGTCGAATTGTCCACCATCTCCCATGGCTGTACCCCTCTATTTGTCCGTAAATATAGGTTCACATGGTATCATCCCATTCCTAGAACTTTCGATCACCTGAAAGGGCCGTTTTTGGGATATAATGAAGTTGAAATGGCAAAGACAAACAAAGTATTTTCAGACAAATTGACCGTTGATTTGTTTGCAGGATTCCCAGTTAAAGACTACTCAGCATCTCTGGCTTGGTATGAGCGTTTGCTTGGTTGTCTAGCAGCCTTCTTCCCTAATGACATAGAGGCTGTATGGGAACTTGCGGAACAAAGGTATATCTTTATCAAAGTGCTTCCTGAACATGCTGGTCACGCTTTCAATTTAGTCTTCCTGAGTGACCTTGATAGTTTCATTGCTCAGGTAACCGAACGTGGATTACAGCCCACGAAGCGAGAAACCCTTTCCAATGGTGTACGTAGAGTCATCTACAATGATCCTGATGGAAATGAGGTCGGGTTTGGCGGTGCCCCTCTGAAATCATGAAGCAAGGAGAGTAGGTATGAAAACAAATAAGAATCCTTCCCCGAAAGGGAAGTCTCCATCTCAACAGATAGACGCCATCATCAGGGAGTCGAGTGATTGGCGGGGTAAGAAATTGTCACAGCTGCGCGCTTTAATCAAGCAAGCTGACCCCGCCGTTGTCGAGGAAGTGAAGTGGAAAAAACCCTCCAAACCAGAGGGAGTCCCTGTTTGGTCTCATGATGGAATACTATGCATAGGAGATACACTCAAGAATGCCGTGAGGTTGACCTTCCCAAAAGGTGCTCAGATAAAGGATCCAAAGAAGCTTTTCAACACACGTCTAGACAGCAATACGGTTCGTGCTATTGACTTCCACGAAGACGATACGGTAGATGAAGCAGCACTAGAGGCACTCATTCTCGAAGCAGTGGGGCTGAACACACGAAAAAGCGCGAGCGAGAAACGGTAGAGGAGAAAAGATATGCTAACTTGTACGCCATTTCTGTTATTTGACGGCAACTGTGCAGTAGCCATGACCTTTTACCACCAGTGTCTTGGTGGAGAGTTAACGCTGACAAAGCTGGGCGATACTCCGATGAAAGACCAGTTCCCTGCAGAGAAGCACAACAGGATGATCAATGCCCATCTCAAAAGCGGTGCAATCGAGTTTTCTGCCACAGACTGGATGGCTTCTCCCGCCTTTGAACCAATACAAGGCAATACCTTTGCCATCTTTGTTATCGGTGGAACATATGATGAGTTAAAGGTAGTTTTTGACAAACTTGCAGAAGGAGCAGAAAAAGAGAGGTTTCAGGAGTTGCACGATATGCCATTTGGTACTTATGGACAGTTTTATGATAAGTATGGCGTTCATTGGATTTTCAAGGGAGAGAAAAAAAGCGTAGCGGAGCGACTAACTTGATGCAGCTTTGAGAATGCGGGTTGGGGAATCAAGTGATCTAGTTTTCGGCTATCAAGCGGTCACTTTTCGGGTGTACTGGCTACTTGGGACATCCGTTCAGAAAATAGGCCACTGAAAGAACGATAGAGCGTACTTCCGCTGCTTGCAGATGTAGGTAAGACAGGGTAAAAGCGAAGGCTGGTAGAATCTCTGGTGGAAGCCATCAGCGAGCTGCTGGTCGATGCTCAAGCGATTGAGGTGGGGATCGTGGCACTAGCGCAGGCGCGGCACTTGCCCACAGGAGCGGCGCTGGTCCTTTTTGTCTGGGAGAGGGGGATGAGCTGGAGCGGGCGCGCCATCGAAGAGTACCAGGCCCCTCAGCTCATTCGTCCGCGCGCCCGCTCTGTTGGGTCCTGCCCTCCTCGCTGAAACTGCCCCTTTGGACAGCGAGACGACTGAACGTTCGGACGAAGAAACCTCTCCCTCGAAGTGCTATCCTTTCCCAAAAAAGCCAGAGCACGAAAGGAGACAGCTCATGAGCTATCGGGCATTTACTCATTTCGCTCTCATTGTCACCCCGCTGCGGCAGGCCGAGGAGTTCTACCGGACGTTATTTGCGCTTGAGGTGGCCTTCCGTGAGGCTGAGACCGCTGACGGCTGGTACACCTTGCCCTCCGATGCGAGCTGGGACGACGCAGAAGCGGCTGGGATCTCTCTGGGACTGTGCTCGCTGCATCGAGATGCCTTCACCCTCGCCCTGGAGGCGGGTTCGAGCAGTGGAGGTGGGCGGCTCTCGCATATTGGCGTGCAAGTGGATGCGGAGGAGCTCTCCCGTCTGCGCGTCGTCGCCTCCACCCTGGGATGTCAGGTTGTCCAGGACGGCCAAGCCATCCTGGTCTTCGATGACCCCTATGGGGTTCGCTGGGAAATGACCACCAGCTCCTACGATGATACTCGTCGCTTAAGCACTGGGGCCAGAAAGGGGCTCTGGCTCACCATTGGCCAGGATCGCTGATCATAGATCAGCTTGGTCAGGCTGCTCGGCAGCACCTTCCTGCCGGCGCTGGCACGCCCTGTGCCGTCTGCCGCTCATCTTTGGGTGGATGGCGAAGCGACCTGAAAGGATCTTCACCCATGCCTAAGAAGGGTACGGTGCACACGGTTGTGCTCATCTCTGCCACTACAGAGTGGCGAGTCGTACGCTCACACTACCCGGAGCCGGAGCTGCACCCTTCTCCCTTTGGGGACTGGTTCATCGTCACGCTTGAGGTAGCTGAACAGGCAGAGCCGGTGATCTTCTTTCACGGTGGCTGGGGTAAAATCGCCGCGGCCGCTTCGACCCAGTATGTCATTGATCGCTGGTCGCCTGCCCTGCTCATCAACCTGGGCACATGCGGTGGCTTTGAGGGGGAGATCGCCAAGGGCACCATCCTGCTGGTCGAGCGCACGATGGTCTACGACATCATGGAGATGATGAGCGATTACGAGGCTGCCATTGCCAGCTACACGACCACCCTGGATCTCGCCTGGCTCGGCGAGAGCTACCCCCACGAAGTGCAGCGTGCTCTGCTCGTCTCTGCTGACCGCGATGTGCAGGTCGGGGATATTCCTCACCTCAAGGCCCGCTACGCAGCCATCGCCGCTGATTGGGAATCGGGTGCGATTGCCTACGTCGCGGCCCGCAACAAGGTGCGCTGCCTCATTCTGCGGGGTGTGAGCGACCTGGTCGGCGAGGTCGGGGAGGCATATGGCAACGTTGCGGTGTTCCACGAAGGCACACAGCAGGTGTTCCAGGTCCTCTTACGCTATCTCCCCGCCTGGATTGCCTGTGCAACGTCTTCTTCTTAAACGCGAGCGCACACGTCCGATTCGATAAAAAATTTGTTCCGTTACCAAAGTGGAATGCAGTGTCACGATGGAAAATTTTGCCTCCTCATTGTTCCTGGGGCCCTTTCTCTCTCACGACAGTCGCACTTTTTAGCTGAGCAATAATAGGAGCGTCAAAACGGAAGATTTCATGATACTGCTCGGTTGCTGCGAAGCACGGGAAAAAGTCAATCACCGGACAGCTTATAGGTCAGGTGATAGGACGGAAATTAAGGCAAATCACACTCCCACACCTGCTTGCTGGTCTTCAACGTGCTTTGCGCCGTGTGTCTCCAACGAGATCAGCACCGGCCACGACATGTTGGGGAAGCAGAAATCATCGTCCAGCATGCGCTTCTGCAAGAGGCGCTCCAGCACATTCCCCAGGAGCCCTGGGAACAGATCCACATGGCTCGCGCGACACGGCTGCCGAGGTGCGTTTCCTCTGGCAAACGAGCAGCGAGAGCGTG
>WNGP01004874.1_pt1 | contig 11178 bp, 11 predicted proteins | sample 5407671 | NCBI WGS metagenome assembly WNGP01 (sample SAMN13153381, study PRJNA577476) | soil metagenome | isolation source: 40 cm soil or saprolite under Garry oak tree replicate 2 | place: USA:California | collected 2016-06-15
CGCGAACGATTCGAGCGCCGCGCGATCCTCCGGGGATGCGCCGGCGGCAATCGCCGCGGTGGCGGCCGCTCCGAGGTACAGGCGCCCCGTCTTCGCCTCGCTCATCCGGACGTATTCCGCCTCGGGAATCCGGCCGATCCGCTCGAAGTCGATGTCGAGGCCTTGGCCGTCGCTGAGGACCAGGTCGACCGACGTCAGCTCCGAGAGAAGCTCGAGGCGCACGGCGGGAGGCAGATCGACCGCGCCTTCGATGGCGCGCTCCGCCAGCGAGCGGAGGCGCAGGGCGTCGAGGATCGCCTGCGACGCGCCGTACCGATGCCGCCGGGTGCGGAAGACGACGGCCGGACGATTCGCATCGGCGCCGCGGTACAGCTTCGCATTCGTCGCCCAAGCGCTCGGGACCGTCCGGCGACGCACATCCTCGTCCATGATGTCGTCGAGGAAGAGGGTGTACAGGTGGTACCACTCGACCCATGTCGCAGCGCGCTCGAGTCCGCGGGACGGCGGCTCGCCCGTTAGGAGGCGGTAGCCAACGAGAGCGAGCGCGTATCGATACCGCTTTCCTGCGGTGAAGAGCCGGGCGTTCTCCCGCATCGTCTTCGTAGACGGGAACGCCCCGGCGGGGTGCTGTGCCGCGTACTCCTCCCATACAGTGAGGATCTGCGCGTTCGACAGATCCCGGTACGGTTTCAGGAAGGACTCGAGGCGATCCTCCGACCGCTCGGCGGATCGGCGCGGGCCGGACTCACGCATCGCCCGCCTCGAGCCAACTCGCCGTCGGGGGGCTCACGATCACGGGACGGTCCTGCAAATCCGCGATCGAAGTCGAGCCGGTCAGGAACATCGCCGCCTTCAGCTCCTCAATCACCGCGCGCAGCTCCTGGACGACGGCGTCGGGGGAGACCTTTGCGGCCTCGAGCATCGGCTTCGCCATGCCGGCCATCGTGGCGCCGAGGGCGATCCCTTTCGCCGCGTCGAGGCCGGTCCGCACGCCGCCCGTGGCGACGAGCGGCAGGCCGACGTCTGCGAGGAGGATCGACGCGGGCGTGGGAATCCCCCAGTTCCAGAATGTGGCCCCGAGACGTTCCTTGAGCGATGCGGCCTCCTTCCGCGCACGATAGTGCTCGACCGCCGAGAACGAAGTGCCGCCGAGCCCACCGACGTCGATCGCCTTGGCGCCCGCGGCTTTCAGCCGCTGAGCGGTCTCGCGTGAAATCCCTGCGCCCGTCTCCTTCGCCATGAGCGGGAAACGGGAGGCGAGGGCCTTGATTGCGGCGAGACAGCCCTTCGCCTTCCGATCGCCCTCGGGCTGGACGACTTCCTGGAGGAAATTCAAGTGCACAATCAGCGCGTCCGCGTCGATCATCTCGACCGCCTTCTTCGCGTCGGCGACGCCGTACGCGCGCTTGCCTTCCTGCGGCACGAGCTGCGGTGCGCCGAGGTTCGCGAACACGAGCGGCACGCCGAAGTCCTTCACGACGGCGTACGTCGGGGCGAGGTCCGGCTTCTCGAGCGCGGCCCGTTGCGAGCCGACCCCCATCGCGACGCCGACCTCCGCCGCACCCTTCGCGAGGTTCGCGTTGATCTCCTTGCCCATGCCGAACCCTCCCGTCATCGAGGAGATGATGAGCGGCGCCTCGAGCTTCTTTCCGAGGAACTTCACTCCGACGTCGACATCGTCGAGGTCGATTTCCGGGAGGGCCCGATGAACGAGCTTCACGTCATTCCAATAGTTGTACTCCGCGGAGACGTTCTCTTGGAGGATGATGTTCACGTGCTCCGCCTTGCGCTGTTCCGTCTTCGACGGCTCCGCCATCTAGGGACCTCGGGTCACGCGGGTGCCGACGACCCGCCGGCCCCGCAGGGCATCCCGGACTCGGTTCTTTACGTTACCGTTGACGATGACGCACTCGCCGACGTGCGTTGCGATCTCGACCATCCGACGTACCTTTTGCTCGACCCCGCCCGTAACGTCTGTCCGCGGGGACGCGGCGAATTCGATCCGGTCGAACTCCGCCGGCCCGACCGCCTCGAGGAACTTCGCGCCCCGCCGTCGCTTCGGATCCGCCGTGAAGATGCCGTCGACGTCGGCGACGAACACGGCCCGCTCCGGCCGGAAGGCACGCGCCAGCTCGAGCATCAGAAGGTCACCGGAGCAGATGGAGATCCCGCGGCGGACATCGCGAACGACGTCGCCGAACGTCACGGGTGTGAAGGCCATCGACGAGAACTCGAGGAACGGGGTGAGGTCGATCGACGAAACGCGGCCGTCGTCGAGGCTCAGGACTGCCGAGGGCGGAATCGGGACCGCGGCCAAGCCGGCATCAATCATCGCGTCGACCACGAGTGCATCCAGCGCCTTCACGTCCGCCTGGACGCGGGCCGCGGCGGACCGTTTCGCCTCCGTGGCGCCGCCCTCGTGCAGCTTGTGCTTGCGCGCGAGGATGTGACCGTACGAGCCGGCCCCGTGAACAACGAGCAGCGGCTTCCGGACCGCGGCGAGTTCCCGCGCGAGCCGGCGGATCGCGGCACGTCGAGGCGTGCGGAGGCGTGCCTTGTCCGTCAGGACGCTCCCGCCGAGCTTCACCAGGAGCATGGCACGCGCGCCACACCCCCCGCCACCATTAACGTTTTCGGGCAGGCATCGGTGGACTCCCCCCGTCGACGGACCGCGGCGAAGCCCCTGGGGTCCTCGGGTCGCGAAACATTATATACGGCCCGGTTCTTCGAAGCCGGCCCGTCATGACCCGCAAGCCCGGAAGCATGTATCGCGAGATTCGCGGCCAAGCCTACACCCGGAAGGAATACATGGGCGGCGTGCCCGGCATCCGAATCAGTCAGTTCGACATCGGCGATCTCCGCGCGACGTTTCCGGTGAAGATTCACCTCGTGGCGAGGGAGGCGTGTCAGATCCGGCACATCGCCCTCGAATCCGCGCGGATCTCCGCGAACCGGTACATCGCGAAGAAGGCGGGGAATGCCTACCACCTGAAGCTCCGGCTCTACCCGCACAACGTGTTACGGGAGAACAAGATTGCGACGGGCGCAGGAGCCGACCGCATCTCCGAGGGCATGCGCGCGGCGTTTGGCGCAGCGGTCGGCACGGCGGCCCGAGTCAAGCCGGGCACGAAGATCTTCACGATCTCGACGACGGAGGACCACGTCGAAGACGCGAAAGAGGCGCTCCGGAAAGGCGGCGTGAAGCTGCCGACGCCGTGGTACCTCGAGATCCAGAGAGAAAAGAGGAAGCACTGATCCCGGGCACAGGTTTTTCTCGGGCCGCGGGCCTGCCACCCCGCTCATGGGCGACACAGATCGTCTCCTGGACGTAATCCGAGGCCGAAACGCGAAGACGGTCGGGCTCCAGTTTCCGGTCGGCTTGCGGACGAAGGCGGTCGAACTTGCACAGGAACTCGAATCGAAGGCCGGCGTCACGTGCCTGGTCTCGGCGGACCCTTCGTTCGGCGCATGCGACGTCCCCGACATGCCCGTGGACCTGATCGTCCACCTGGGCCACGCGCCGATGCCCCACCTCCGATACCGCAACGTGTTCTTCTACGACCTCCCCGGCCCACCGCTCACCTCGATGGCCTTCGTCGATGCCGCGGAGCCCTTGCTCCCGGGGCGGATCGGCCTCGTGACCACGACGCAGTACCGCCACTGGCTCCCGAAGATCCAGGAACGGCTCGAGGGGAAGGGGCACGTCGTGCGGATCGGCGATCCGGACCGACGCGTGGCGTACGCCGGCCAGCTCCTCGGGTGCGACTACCACACGGCGACCGTCATCGAGGGAGACGTCGACGGATACCTGTACATCGGCACGGGAGACTTCCATCCCCTCGGCGTCGCGATCCTCGTCGACAAGCCTGTGATCATCGCGGACCCGGAGAGAGGGACCGCGCGCAACCTTGCGGAGGTGAGGGACCGCATCTTGCGGCAGCGGCATGCGGCGATATCCCGAGCGCAGGATGCACAGGTGTTCGGCATCATCGTGTCGAAGAAGATCGGGCAGCTGCGCATGGAACTGGGGCAGGACCTGAAGGCGATGGCCGAGAAGCACGGACGGAAGGCGAGCATTTTCCTGATGGATCTCGTGTCTCCGGATTACTTGGCGGGCTACCGGGTGGACGCCTGGGTGAATACGGCGTGCCCGCGAATCGCCATCGAGGACATCCTGCAGTACAAGCAACCGATTCTGACCCCACCCGAGTTCGAGGTCGTCCTCGGCGAGCGGGACTGGAAGGACTACGCCTTCGACGAGATCCGGGCCTACTAGCGGCACGGAGATAAGGGGGACCCGCTCTCGCGACTCGGGAGCCACATGTCCGGACTCATCCTTGAGGGAATCGTCCTCTACTCCGCGGATCTGAATCGGGCGAAATCGTTCTACCGAGATCTGCTTGGGCTCCCGCTCCTCCTGGACGAAGACCATGTGGTCCACTTCGACGCGGGGAGCGTCCGGCTCGCGATTCACCGCTGTCCGCCCGATGAAGGACGCCAGACCCCCGAGGGGTTCGTGGTGTTCGCTGTGGACGACCTTTCGGCCGTGTTCGAGGACCTGCGGCGGCGAGGGGCGGAGTTCCTTGGTCCCCCGGCGAATCGGCCGTACGGTCGAGTCGCATACCTGCATGACCCGGAAGGCCATGAGATCGGGTTTGTGGAGGAGCCGAGGAAAGGGACGGACGGCTATCGACGGGTGGCGCCTCTCGTCGATCGGTACGAACGAACCGCCGCCAAACTCGCCGGGTGAAGGCCAGGACCCACGCCGACACTCGTAAGGCCTTAAGCGCGCGCCGCGTATCCCATCCGAATGAGCAGCCCGACCGCCGTGGTCCTCCTCTCCGGAGGCATGGATTCCGCCACCGCGACCGCGATTGCGAAGGCGGACGGCCTCGAGGTCATCGGGCTCACGATCGACTACGGACAACGGCACCGCAAGGAACTCGACGCCGCGAAATCCGTCGCCAAATACTTCGGCGTCAAGGAACACCGAGTCGTCCGCCTAGACCTCACGCCGATCGGCGGCTCGGCGTTGACGGATCGACGCGTCCCGATCCCGGAGGGACGTCCCCCCGAAGAGATCGGCACGGGCATCCCGCCGACGTACGTGCCCGCCCGGAACACGATCTTCCTGAGTTACGCCCTCGCCCTGGCAGAGGCCGTAGGGGCGAAGGCGATCTACATCGCGGCGAACTCGTACGATTATGCCGGATACCCGGACTGCCGGCCGGAGTACTACGATGCGTTCGCGCACGTCGCGCGCCTCGGGACCAAACGAGGGGTCGAGGGCGATCCCGTCGAGATCCGTACGCCGCTGATCCGGATGACGAAAGCGGACATCGTGCGGAGGGGGGTCGAGCTCGGAGTGCCATGGGAGCTCACGTGGTCTTGTTACCACGGCCGTCCGAAGGCGTGCGGCGTCTGCGACTCATGTCAGCTCCGCCTGAAAGGGTTCCGGGAGGCCGGCGTCCGCGATCCGATTCCCTACGAAAGCAGCCGCGCCCGGAAGACGAACGCTTAATAGAGTTCGGCGTGCATCGGAAAGCGATGGAGGCCGCGGCGACCCTCGCCTCTCGGAAGGGAGAGGGATTCCTCCTCAGCGAGCTGTACGCGACGATCCAGGGCGAGAGCTCTCTCGTCGGCCTCCCGACGATCTTCGTGCGACTCTACTCCTGCAACCTCCGCTGCCGATGGTGTGACTCGATGCACGCGGTGGAAGGCGGCGAGTTCACGCGGGCTTCGGTGGACGAGGTCGTGACGCGCATCCGGGCGCTCGCGGATGCGTCCGAAGCGGCCGCCGAAGGAATTCGGCATGTCTGTTGGACCGGGGGAGAGCCGCTCCTCCAGGGCGAGCCGATCGCCCGCGCGATCCGTGCGCTCCCGAAGACGTTCGTGCACTCCTTCGAGACGGACGGCGAGATCGACCTGGGGGTCTTCGACGAGCGCCTGCCGCGAGAACGGTCTGCGGGACGGGTGCGGTACGTGATGGACGTCAAGTGCCCAGGGTCCGGCATGAAGGCAGACAAGGCGTTCGCGAACCTTCCTCTCTTGCGCGGGCACGACGAGGTCAAGTTCGTCCTCTTGGACCGGGAGGACTACGACTTCGCGAAGGCCGTGGTGGCGAAACATCCGACGAAGGCGAGGACGATCTTGTTCTCCCCCGCCACACCGGCCCATCGGGTCGCGAACGGCCTCGACCCCGCGCTCCTAGCGGGCTGGATCCTGAAGGACCGCCTCCCCGTGCGGTTGCAGCTCCAAGTCCATAAGATCGTTTGGCCTGGGAAGGAGCGCGGCATCTGATTCTCGCGTCCGATTTCGACGCGCGTACAATAACCCTTCAATATCGGCAGCCGGCTCGCTGGAGAGCCGCCGTCAGGGCGGCAGGACGGCAAAGACGTGACTGGAATGGCAGCGATCGGACTCGCCATTGCCCTCGCCGCGGTCGCAGCGGTGGGCGTGGCCGCCACAATCAGCCTTCCGGACGCCGCCTGTAACGCGGGGACCGAGATGGCTCATTCGAGCATCCCCGCGGAGACCGGCTCCGGCATCGCGGTGCCGGGCCACGATCATGTCCCCTTGGCTGGGGACAACGGGTGCGCGACTGGAACGTCCGGCTAGTGGCAAAGCCGAAAGTCATGCGGGAGCTCGGCCCAGGTCGGGACCCCGCCTCTTCCCTTCGACACGACCGGACAAAATAAGCTTCATCTACCGCCCGCCTTTGCCTTCGTGTGCGATACGAGGAAATCGAGCACACCGCGGATGCCGGCATCCGGGCATACGGGACGTCGCTCGGCGAACTCTTCGAGAACGCGGCCGAGGGCATGTTCAGTCTCATCGCGAACTTGGACGGCGTGAGGGCCGTCGGCGAGGTCGAAGTCCGGGTCGAGGCGGACGACGTCCCGACCCTCCTCGTGCGATGGCTCTCGGAGTTGCTGTACTTGCACGAGACGCGGCGGTACCTGTTCCGGCGCTTCCACGTCGAGGTGCGTGGCACGTCCCTGCGCGGCACGGCGGCGGGCGAGGCGATCGACAAGGCCCGCCACGAACTCAAGCTCGCGATCAAAGCCGTCACCCGCCACGGTCTCCGCGTCGACCCGAAAGCCGGCGTCGCCCAGGTGATCTTCGACGTATGAGGCATCCATGATCCGCGGCGTGACGTTCGACTGGTGGCACACGATCGCGGAGACTCCGCGGCCGGACTACGACGCCCGAATGCGAACGGCCCGCGTGGAACTGATTGCCTCGGCGCTCTCGGCCCATCGGCCGCGAATCGAGACCGAGGTCCTGTATCGGTCGTACGACCGCCACACGCGGCTCCTCGAGGACCACTGGCACCGGAACCGGGACCTCCCGCCCGAGGAGCAAATCGACGCGTTCCGGGACTTCGCGGGTCTCGACCGCTCGGATGCCCGCCTCCGCGAGCCGATCGCGAAGGCGTTCGGAGAGGCGATCCGCGCCGAGCCGCCGGTGCTCGATCCGCACATCCGGGAGACGCTCGAGAGGCTCCGCGCGGCCGGCTACCGGATTGGCCTCGTCTCGAACACGGGCCGCACGTGGGGCCGCCTCCTCCGGCCGATCCAGGATGAGATGGGCATCGGTCGCCTCTTCGATGTCCGGGTCTTCTCCGACGAGGTCGGGGTGCGCAAACCGGAGCCACGGATCTTCGATGTCGCCCTGGCAGCCATGGGACTCCACGCCGAGGAGGCGGTCCACGTCGGGGACGACGTCGTGGCCGACGTCGCGGGGAGCAAGCGAATCGGGATGCGTGCGGTCTGGTTCAATAACGGGGTTCCGGCGGAACACGCCGTGCACGTGTGGCCCGCCTCAATCGATGCTCGCCCCGATGCGGAGATTCGCGACTACCGCGATCTCCCGCGGATCTTGGGGGCGTGGCGGTGAAGGCGACCGCCGTGGCGCATCCGATTCAAGGCCTCATCAAGTACCACGGCCTCGCCGACCCCGTCCTCCGCCTCCCGTTCCATGATTCGATCAGCGTCTGCACCGCGCCGCTGAGCAGCCGGACGACCGTCGAGTTCGGCGCGTACACCCGCGACCAAGCGACGATCGACGGTCGCGACGTGACCGCGCGGGACATGGAGCGGATCCGCGCGGTCGTCGATCCGATCCGGGCCCGCGCCTCCCTGGACGAACGGTTCCGCATGGCCTCGGTAAACGACTTCCCATCGAACATCGGTCTCGGCGCTAGCGCCTCCGGCTTTGCGGCGTTGGCGATGGCGGCGGCGCATGCGGCCGGGTTGCACCTGAGCCTCGAAGACCTCTCCCGGTTCGCTCGCCGCGGGGCCGGCTCCGCAACGCGATCCGTGACCGGGGGATTCAGCAAGTGGAAGATGGGCCTGACGGACGAGGACTCGTACGCGGTCCAACTCGCCGGCACGGACCTGGAGATCGGGATAATCGTCGCGTTGGTTCCCGCGTTCAAGCAGACGGACGATGCGCACCGCGAGGCGTTGACGTCCCCGTTCTTCCACGCCCGGCTCGCCGAGATGCCTCGCCTCATCGCGGAGATGGAACTCGCGATCCGGAAACGGGATGTGGGCGCGATCTGCGCCCTCGCCGAGCGCGACACGCTCATGCTCCACGGCATCACCATGACGGGGATCGGGGAGATGGTCCTCTGGCAGCCCGACACGCTCCGCGTCATCCTCGCCGTGCGCCGGATGCGCGAGGAGGGAATCCCGGCGTTCTTCTCGATCGACACCGGGGCGACGGTCTACGTGAACACATTCCCCGACCGTGTGGACGTCGTCCGCCGGCGGGTCGAGGACCTCGGCATCCGCACGATGGTGTGCGCGGTCGGCGGGCCGGCCCGGCTCGTCGACGACCCCGTCGCCTGACGCCGTCACAGGCTGATGCGGGTGCGGCCGATCGGACCCGCCACGGCGATCGAGCTCGCGGCCGGAACGAAGTACTTCTGGGCCACCTCGCGCACGCGCCCGTCCGTCACGCCTTGCACGATCTCCGGGAACCGTTCGAGGAAATCCATCCCCAGGCCGAAGTACTCCATCCGATGGAGCTCGCCCGCGACCTCCGCGTTCCGCTCCAGCGAGACGATGAGCGAACCGATCTGGTTGTCTCTCCCGTCCCGAAGCTCCTCCGGCGTGAACGGCTCCGCCCGCAACCGCTCCATCTCCGCCCGGATCGAGGCGATGGCTTTGGCGAGGTTCGCGGGATTGACGCCCGCCGAAATCGACCACATCCCCCCGGCCGAGCGCGCGTCGAGGCTCGCGAACGCGTAGTACGCGAGGCCCTGCTCGTCCCGCAGGTTCCGACCGAGGCGACCGTACAGCCCGATTCGGCCGAAGAGCAGGTTCGCCAGGTTGAGCGCATAGTAGTCGTCGTGGCGTCGGGGCACCGCCGGGGCGCCGATGGCGATGTCGACCTGGGTCTTGTGCGGCATCGGGATCGACACGGCCCGCGGCTTGTGGGCAGGAGGCGACGGGATCGGCGGCGCGCCGACGTTGTCCCCTTCGAGGCGCGACAGGGGCGCGGCGACCGCCTCGTCAATCAGGGTCCGGTCGACGTCCCCCGTGACGGCCAGGATGAGCCCTTCCGGTCCGACGTGGGACGCATGGAACGCGACGATGTCGGCCCGACGGATGCGGCGGATCCGGTCCGCGTTCCCCTTCGGATCGCGGCCGTACGGATGGTCTTTCGGGAACACGCTACGAGCGAGCTCGCGCATCGCCCGGCTGCGCGTGTCGTCCGCTTCGATGCGGAGGTCGTTCTCGAGCTCCTTTCGCACGCGATCGATCTCCCGGGCCGGGAACGCGGGCCGCGCGAGGCACTCGACGAGGATCCGGATCGTCTCCGCCGCCGTGTCCCGGGTGCAACGCCCCTGGAAGGAAAGGAGCTCCTCCCCGTTCCGGAATTCGAGCGTCGCGCCGATCCCCTCGAGGCGGTCCGCGAGCTTCGCCGCGCTCATCCGTCGGGTGCCGCTCAGCAGGAGGCGCGACGTGAACTCGGCGAGGCCGTGGGCGTCGCCTTCGGCCGCCACGCCGGCGGGCACGCTCCCTCGGAACGCGACGAACGGGTTCGACCGCAACGCGCTCGAGACGAGCACCGCCCCGTTCCCGAGCACGGTCCGGTCCGGGAGGTTCACGCGGGGACCTCCTCGGCGTGGAAGCGGACGACGGTCCGATGCTCGTCGACGAGGTAGCGGCGTGCGACGTCCTGGACCTGCTCCCCTCGGACGCGCTCCGCCTTCGCGAGGATCGACTCGCCGAAGTCCCACGCACGGAGGCCCTCGGAGACGCCCAGCAGGATCCCCTGGAACGTGACCCCGTCCTGTTCGTACCGCGCCCACGCCCGGACCTGTTGCTTCGCGCGGTCCAGTTCCGATTTCGGCGGGACCCTTTTCTTGAGGCGTTCGATTTCCCGGTCGAGGACCTCTTCGACCCGGTCGAGCGACGCGCCCTCCGCCAGGGTGACGTTCGCGAGGACGAGGGACGGATCGATCTTGATCTCCTGCCTCACTCCGACGTCCGTCGCGAGCTTCGTATCGACGAGGGCGCGGTACAGGCGGTTCGAGCGCGGCCGCCAGTCTCCCGCGGCGAAGGGGACGAGCCCCCGCCAGCCGCCGAGGACGGTCGACAGGAGGATGAGGGCCGGGGTATCCTCGTGGCCCGCCGCCGGGATATGCCACCCGGCGGACAGGAGGTCCGCGGGGCCCGGCCGGGCGAGGTCGCTCCGCCGCTCGCCCCGCTGCTCCGGCTCGACGAGCCGCATCGGGTCCGGCGGGGTCTCCGGCCGGAGGGGCGCGAACGTCTCGCGGATGTGCTGCATCGCGACCGCGGGATCGAAGCCGCCGACGAGGATGAGGGATGCGTTGTTCGGTGCGTAGTATCGGAGATAGTGCCGGTACAGCGGATCGCGAGCCAGCGTCGCCAGGTCCTGCTTGTAGCCGATCGCGGTCCAATGATACGGGTGGACGTGGAACGCGAGGCCCCACAACTCCTCCTCGACCGCGAACTCGGGCTGGTTCTCCGCGCCTTCCCGCTCGCTGATCACGACCGTCCGCTCCGCCTCGACCTCCTTCGGGTCGAACGCGGCGTTCCGCATCCTCTCCGATTCGATCATCAGGGCCGTGTCCATCGCGCTCGCGGGGATCGTCTCGAAGTACATCGTGTAGTCGGTGTCGGTGAAGGCGTTCATCTTGCC
>WNGP01004875.1_pt1 | contig 11177 bp, 10 predicted proteins | sample 5407671 | NCBI WGS metagenome assembly WNGP01 (sample SAMN13153381, study PRJNA577476) | soil metagenome | isolation source: 40 cm soil or saprolite under Garry oak tree replicate 2 | place: USA:California | collected 2016-06-15
AGGCCTCCGATACGGTGATTTCGAACGGCTCGTGCACTACCAATTGTCTCGCCCCGCTGGTTAAGGCGGTTGACGATCGCATCGGCGTAGTCTCCGGCCTCATGACTACGGTCCACGCCTACACCAACGACCAGGTGCTCACCGATGTCTACCACAAAGACCTGCGCCGCGCGCGGTCGGCGACGCACAACATGATCCCGGCGAGCTCCGGCGCCGCGGCGGCGATCGGCTTGGTATTGCCGCACCTCAACGGTAAGCTCGACGGGTTCGCGTTCCGCGTGCCGACTATCAATGTGTCGGTCGTGGACCTGACCTTCGTGGCGAAGAGGCCGACGACGGTGGAGGAAGTCAACGACGCGGCACGGCAGGCATCGCAAACTGGTCTGAAGGGTATCCTCCAGTACAACACCGAGCTGCTCGTGTCCTCCGATTTCAACCACAGCGCCGCGAGCAGCGTGTTCGATGCCACCCTTACCCGGGTGTCGAACGGCACTCTGGTGAAAGTCTCGAGCTGGTATGACAACGAGTGGGGATTCAGCAACCGGATGTTGGATGTCACAGTCGCGTTGATGAACGCGAAGTAGTGCATGCGCGTGCTGAAGATGTCGGAGGTCGGGCTCCGCGGCAAACGCGTGCTCATCCGCGTCGACTTCAACGTTCCCATTCAGGACGGCAAAATTGTCGACGACACGCGCATCCGCGCGGCGCTCCCGGGCATCCGTGAGGCGCTTGCGCAGCGCGCGCGCTTGATGCTCGTGTCACACCTCGGTCGGCCGGCCGAGGGCGAGTTCAGCGAGAAGGACTCCCTCGCCCCGATCGCAAGACACCTCTCGGCATTGCTTGGCGAGGACGTGCCGCTCAAGCGTGGTTGGCTGGAAGGGGTTTCAGTCGAACCCGGCAGGGCGGTGATGTTGGAGAACTGCCGGTTCAACAAGGGGGAGAAAGAAGACGACCATGCGCTGGCGAAACAGATGGCGGCGCTGTGCGACGTCTACGTCAACGACGCCTTCGGCGCTGCGCACCGCGCCGAAGCGACCACTCACGGCATCGCGAAGTACGCTCCGGTGGCCTGCGCCGGGCCGCTGATGACGGCGGAGATCGAAGCGCTGTCCAGGGCGCTTGAGCGCCCGGCACGTCCGCTGGTGGCGATCGTCGCCGGGGCGAAAGTCTCGACCAAGCTTGCGGTTCTCGGGGCCCTCGCGGAAAAAGTCGACCGGCTGATCCCGGGCGGAGGCATTGCCAATACCTTCATGCTCGCAGCCGGCATGAAAGTAGGCAAGTCTCTGGCCGAGCTTGAACTCGTCGACGAGGCGAAGAAAATCGCAGCGAGCTTGCGCGACAGAGGCAGCGAGGTGCCGCTACCGGTGGATGTCGTCTGCGCCAAAGAAGTCTCGGCAACGGCTAAGGCTGTGATCAAGCCTGCGACCGAAATCGGCGACGACGATATGATCCTCGATATCGGGCCGCGTACCGCTGCGGCGTTCGCAAAGCGGCTTTCCGAGGCGGGCACGATCGTCTGGAACGGCCCGCTCGGCGTGTATGAATTCGATCAATTCGGACAGGGAACGAAAGCGATCGCCGAAGCGATTGCCGGATCGGGTGCCTATTCGCTCGCCGGCGGCGGCGAGACGCTCGCCGCCATCGCGAAATACGGAGTCGCCGACGGGATTTCTTACATCTCGACCGGGGGCGGAGCTTTCCTGGAGTTCCTCGAAGGCAAGAAACTGCCCGCAATCGAGGTGCTGGAGCAGCGCGGCAAGGCCTAGGATTTGGTCCCGCGGGCCTCGATCCCGGCTGCGCGCGCAAGCTCGCGATGGACGCGGCCCACGCGCTCGACTTCGCCTTTGGCAGCGAAACGCTCGTAGAAGCCCTCCGACTTGAACGCCTTCACCTGATCGCGCCAAGGGCCAAGCCGCTCTTCCCAGCGCTTGACGCGGCCCTCTGCGGGCTCGCCGTCCTCTCGGGCGAGGTCGGCGCATACTCGCAGCATGGCCTTCAGAGTCACCGGCTTGGTGACCATGTAGTTGGCATGGCCCCAAGCCTCACCCCAGACGCGCTCGGCCGCCTTGAAAAAATCGCGCACCATGCCGTAGTAGTTCGGCACCTGGGTACGGCTGCCCCCGGCTAGCTGGATCTTGCGCCAGTCGCGGTTGACCCAGCGGTGCAGCTCGTTGAAAAGTTCTGCCTGCAGGATCCACTTGTCCTGGGCGCTACGCCCGCCGAGGCGGTTGATGCGGTAGCGCAAGGGGCTGTCCCCCTCGCTGTAGAGGCTGCCAACCACACGCGAGGCGAACTTGCGATGGGGTTCGGCCCAGGACACGCGCTCGTACAGGTCTATCAGGTGGCTCTTATTGATGCGCGTGGGCGTCGAGTTGATGATCACGAACATCTCGGTAGCGAAATCCTCGCTGCGTCCGTCGAAGATTACACACGGTACGTTGATCGTTTTAGCGTCGTCGGGGCGCTCCTCCAGGTAGAAGCGTAGTGCCGCAAGCCGGTGTTGGCCGTCGATGATGAGGAACTTGGACTGCGGCTCCGCCAGCTGGCCGATCCCGTCGGTGCCACCCGCTGCTTGGAAGCGCAGTTTTTCCGGGGTAAACAACAACACCGTTCCCGGGATGGGCGGCTGGGTGATCGCCGTCTCGTAGAAATTCTTGAGCTGGCGCACCTTGGCCCGGGACAGGGTTCTCTGGAAGGCGCGGTCGGTGCGCTCGATTTTGGCGATGAACTGGGCGATCTCGTCGTCCTGGGAGACGCGCGCCGGCGCGATCTCCTCGCCTTCACCGTAAAAACGGCTGATAAAGCGGACCTTGGCGAGCAGCTCGGGAGCGCGGACGCTGCCGAAGTAGAAGATGCCATCCTTCTGGCGAATCTGCGTGGCAAGCACGGGTCCTCCCTTGTAAGTATGGCTCAGCCGCTGGCGCAGACCGGAAATATAGCTGAAACCGGGCGCTCACTGCGAAAAAAACGGGTTCAGTGGTTTTGCCCTGCGTCAGGTCAGGCCGGGCCGCTCTTTGCGGTTTCCGTACGTTGAGTGGCCGGTGGAGGCTCCAGGGAGCGGGGCCCAAAGGGCGGCCCTAGCCCGTGGAGTTCCACGCTTCCCGAGAGGAAAGGAGCTTCATAAGCATCTGGTAAAGTAGAACGGTTTTCCCGGAGCGTCAAATGAGCAGAAGCACCAAAATCGTCGCCACGCTCGGCCCCGCGTCCAGTGATCCTCAAACCCTCGAGCGGATGTTCCTCGCGGGAGTGGACGTAGTGCGCATGAATTTCTCGCACGGCACTGGCGCCGACCACGAGCGCCGCGCGGAATTGGTGCGCGAGGCCTGCCGCAAAACCGGACGCACCGTCGGCATTATGGGCGACCTGCAGGGCCCGAAGATCCGGATCGGCAAGTTCAAGGACGGCAAGGTCGTTCTGAATCCGGGCGATACCTTCGTGCTCGATGCCGACTGCGAGCTCGGGGTCGAGGGCCGAGTCGGCCTGGACTACAAGGAGCTGCCGCGCGACGTGCGGCCCGGCGACGTGCTCCTTCTTGACGACGGCAAGGTCGTGTTCGAGGTCGAAAAGGTCGTAGGCAACGAGGTGCGCTCCCGCGTCCGTCACGGAGGCGTGCTCTCCAACAACAAGGGGATCAACCGCCTCGGAGGAGGCCTCACCGCCCCCGCGCTATCGCCCAAGGACATGGATGACATCCGCACCGCGGCGAAAATCAAAGTGGATTACCTCGCTGTTTCCTTCCCCAAGTCGGGCGCCGACATGGTCATGGCAAGACAGCTCTTGCGCGCCGCAGGCGGCGAGGCCTTCCTCATAGCCAAGATCGAGCGCGCCGAAGCCGTCGAGCCGAAAGCGCTCACCGACATCATGTCGGCCTGCGAGGGCATCATGGTGGCGCGCGGGGATCTGGCGGTCGAAGTCGGCGATGCCTCGGTCCCTGCGCTGCAAAAACGCATGATTCGCCACGCGCGCGAGCAGAACAAGCTCACCATCACCGCCACGCAGATGATGGAGTCGATGATCTCGAGCCCGGTACCCACGCGCGCCGAGGTGTCGGACGTCGCCAATGCCGTCCTCGATGGGACCGATGCGGTGATGCTGTCGGCGGAAACCGCAAGCGGCAAGTACCCGGTCGAGACCATCGCCTCGATGAGCCGCATCTGCGCAGTCGCGGAGGACTCGGCCGAGGTGACGCTCGACCGCGACTTCCTCGATCGCGTCTTTACGCGAGTGGACCAGTCGATCGCCATGGCGGCGCTTTTCACCGCCTATCATCTCAAGGTGAAAGCGATCGCCGCGCTCACCGAGTCGGGGTCGACCGCGCTGTGGATGTCGCGCATCAACTGCGGCGTTCCGATCTACGCTCTCACCTCGCAGACCGTGACGCGCTACCGGTGCGCGTTGTTTCGCGACACCTATCCCCTGATGGTGAAGTACGTCGGCGACGACCGCGAGGAGCTGCTGGAGGAGGCCGAAAACGTCTTGGTGAGGAACGGCGTGGTGCAAAAGGGGGACCTCATCGTGCTCACCATCGGCGAGCCGATCGGCAAGGCTGGCGGAACCAACACGATGAAGATCGTCCGCGTTGGCGAGCACCGGAAGGGATAGTTGCGGACAAGAAGCGATGACTGAGCGAAGACTCGGCGTCATCATGAACGGAGTGACGGGCCGCATGGGCATGAACCAGCACCTGGCGCGCTCCGTCATGGCCATCCGCCAAGAGGGCGGGGTGCACCTTGCCGACGGCACGCGGGTGATCCCCGACCCGATCCTGGTCGGGCGCAACGCTGAAAAGCTGAGGAAACTCGCAATCGACCACGGCGTCGAGCGCTGGACCACCGACCTGGATGAGGCGCTTAGGAACCCCGACGACGTGGTTTTTTTCGACGCTGCTTCGACAAAGCTCCGGCCGACCTTGCTGAAGAAAGCCCTCGCCGCAAAGAAACACGTTTACTGCGAAAAACCTGTCGCGACCTCGCTCGCACAAGCGCTCGACCTGTATCGGGCAGCCAAGAAGGCGGGAGTTCGGCACGGTGTCGTCCAGGACAAGCTCTGGCTGCCGGGGCTGCTGAAGATCAAGGCGCTGCGTGATGCCGGTTTCTTCGGGAGAATACTCTCGGTCCGGGGCGAGTTCGGCTACTGGGTGTTCGAGGGCGACGAGCAGCCGGCGCAGCGGCCCTCCTGGAATTACAGCAAGAAGGACGGCGGCGGAATCATCCTCGACATGCTGTGCCACTGGCGTTACGTGCTCGACAACCTGTTCGGGGAAGTGAAGAGCGTTTCCTGCCTCGGCGCGCGGCATATCGCGATCCGCTGGGATGAAAACGGCAATAAGTACAGGGCGACCGCGGACGATGCCGCGTACGCGACGTTCCGGCTCGCAGGCGACGTCGTCGCGCATTTCAACAGTTCTTGGTCCGTGCGCGTACGCCGCGATGACTTGGTGACTTTTCAGGTGGACGGGACGAAGGGGTCCGCGGTTGCCGGGCTCACGCGCTGTTTTGCTCAATCCCTTGCCGAAACGCCCCGGCCGGTATGGAACCCGGACGTGCGTCAAACGCACGATTTTGGCGCAGACTGGAAGGAGGTTCCGGACGACAGGTCCTACGACAATGCGTTCAAGGTCGAATGGGAGCTTTTCATCCGCCACGTGTGCGAAGGGTCGCCGTTTAAATGGAATTTGTTGGAGGGCGCGAAAGGGCTGCAGCTCGTCGATTGCGCGTTGAAGTCCTGGCGCACGCGACGTTGGATCGACGTTCCGAGACTGAAAGCATAGACCGGGCATGAATGCGCCTGAAAAGCTCACGACGCGCATCAAGCTGCCTTCCTCGGCGGGAAAGGTTGAGGAATTCCGGCTGAGCGCGCCCCGCGATTTCGGCACGGCCGGAAGGAAAGCGTTCAATCGCATCGCGCTCGCCGCGGCCCACGTGGTCGCGGACCCTCTCGCCCGAGGGAATCCTTGGCTCGATGCCGCAGTCGACTGGGATGCGACCCTCGCCTACCGGCGCTACCTGTGGTCGCTCGGCCTCGGCGTGGCCGAAGCGATGGACACGGCGCAACGCGGCATGGGACTCGAGTGGAACAACTCGCTAGAGCTGATCCGCCGCTCGATCGACGCGTCCAGGGACATCGAAGGCGCGGTGCTCTATAGCGGCGCTGGCACCGATCAGCTCGCCCTTGCCCGAGGGGCGACGCCCGCCGCGGTCGTTGCGGCATACGAGGAGCAATGCGAAGCGATCGAAAGACTCGGCGGGCGGATCGTGCTCATGGCAAGCCGCGCGCTTGCCACCTGCGCCCGCTCGCCGGACGACTATCGGGAGGTGTACTCGCGCGTCCTCTCTCGGGTAAGGCGGCCCGTGATCATCCACTGGTTGGGCGAGATGTTCGACCCTCAACTGGCGGGCTATTGGGGCGAGGAGGATCACGACAGGGCCATGAAGGTGGCACTTGAGGTCATCGAGGCAAACCGCGCCAAAGTGGAAGGCATCAAGATCTCGCTGCTCGACCCGAAAAAGGAAATTGACATGCGCACACGCCTCCCGGAGGGAGTGCGCATGTATACCGGGGACGATTTCAACTACCCGGACCTGATCGAAGGCGACCGGGAAGGCCACTCCGATGCGCTGCTCGGAATTTTCGACGCGATCGCCCCGGCCGCCTCGGCTGCTCTCGGTCGGCTGGGATCGGGCGACGTGCCCGGTTTTCGCGATATCCTCGCGCCCACGGTGCCGCTCGCCCGCCATATCTTCAAGGCCCCGACGCGCTTCTACAAAACGGGCCTAGTTTTCCTCGCGTGGCTGAACGGCCACCAGGAGCATTTCGTCATGGTCGGCGGGCAGCAGTCGGCGCGCTCGTTGGTGGATTTCGCCGAGACCTTCCGACTGGCCGATGCCGCGGGCTTACTGCGCAATCCGGAACTCGCTGCATCCAGGATGAGGCAAATCCTCGCCGTGAACGGCATCGGTGGATGAGCAATCCGCCCGATCCCGAACTGCTTTCGCTCAATACCGCCACGGTGCGGGAAAAATGGAACCTGCGCCGGATGATAGAGGGCTGTGCGCGCCACGGCATCCGGGGTATATCGCCCTGGCGCGACAAGCTCGCGGAGATGGGGGCGAAGGAAGCGGCCAGGACGATCCGCGACAACGGCCTCACGGTGACGGGGTTGTGCCGCGGCGGAATGTTTCCGGCGGCGGACCGCAGGGCGCGTCGGGCCGCGATCGACGACAACTTGCGCGCGATCGACGATGCCGCGACGCTCGAGGCAAGCTGTCTGGTGCTCGTGGTCGGCGGGCTGCCGTCGGGCTCGAAAGACTTAGCCGGCGCGCGAACGATGGTGAGGGACGGTATCGGCGAAGTGTTCGATCATGCGCGCTCGGCAGGTGTCCCGCTCGCGATCGAACCCTTGCACCCGATGTACTGCGCCGACCGCGCATGCGTGAACACACTGGCGCAGGCGCTCGATCTGTGCGACGAACTGGACCGCAATGCAAGCGGGGCACTCGGGGTCGTGGTGGACGCTTACCACGTCTGGTGGGACCCCTCGCTCAAGTCACAAATCGAGCGCGCGGGCGACAAGCGCCTGCTCGCGTTCCATATCTGCGACTGGCTGGTGCCCACCACGGACCTGCTCACCGACCGGGGAATGATGGGCGATGGCGTGATCGACCTTCCCCTTATGCGCTCCTGGATGGAGAAGGTCGGGTACCGCGGTTTTCACGAAGTCGAGATCCTGTCTTCGGGCAACTGGTGGCAGCGGGATCCGGACGAGGTGCTCGCGACCTGCCGCGTGCGGCATCAGACAGCCTGTTAGCATTCCAAGCGGGTGCCGCCCCGTTTGGCGGTGCCGGGGCCGGGAAGGTAAAATTGCCAACTCCCGGGTTTCACTTCCCCATCCAGCAACAGGACTGTCTCATGGACCGAAATCTCCTTTCCAAAACCGCCGCGGCCATGGTCGCAAGAGGCAAGGGGCTGCTCGCAGCCGACGAGTCCAGCGGCACGTGCGAGAAGCGATTCAAGTCGGTTGGAGTCGAGTGCACGGAGGCCAACCGCCGTGTCTACCGCGATTTACTGTTCACTACCAAAGGTATCGAGGAATTCGTAAGCGGGGTGATCCTGTTCGACGAAACCCTTCGCCAGAGCACGGTATCGGGCAACGAGCCGTTCCCGAGATACCTCGAGAAAAAGGGTGTCATCCCCGGCATCAAGGTGGACAAAGGCACGCACGACCTCGCGCGCTCTCCCGGAGAAAAGGTGACCGAGGGACTGGACGGCCTGCGCGGCCGGCTCGAGGACTATTTCGGGCTCGGCGCGCGCTTCGCCAAGTGGCGCGCGGTGATCACAATCGGTGCCGGGATCCCGAGCCACGCCTGCATCTACGCCAATGCGCACGCGCTGGCGCGCTACTCGGCCCTGTGCCAGGAGGCGTCCATCGTGCCCATCGTGGAACCCGAGGTGCTGCTCGACGGCGACCACACGATCGAGCGCTGCTACGAGGCGACCGAGGCAACGCTCTCCGCGGTATTCGCGGCGCTGCGCGCCCACAACGTGTCGTTCGAGCATACCGTTCTCAAGGCTTCGATGGTCGTCTCGGGCAAGGACTGCGCGAGACAGGCCGGAGTCGAGCGCGTGGCAGAGGAAACCGTGCGCTGCCTGAAGCGCACCGTGCCCGCGGCTCTGCCCGGTGTCGTGTTTCTCTCAGGCGGCCAAAGCGATGAGGCTGCGACGGCACACCTCAACGAGATGGCGAGAATGCCCGGACTGCCTTGGCCGCTTACGTTCTCCTACAGCCGCGCGCTGCAGAATCCGTGCCTGAAGTCTTGGCGCGGGCAGTCGGGCAACGTCGCAGCCGCTCAGCGGGCGTTCTATCACCGGGCTCGCATGAACGGACTCGCGGCTCAAGGAAAATACCGTCCGGACTTAGAGAAACAGGCAGCATAGGGAATGGCGTTCCCCCTCTACGAGTCGAATCTCAAGAGCCTGAAACTGCTCGGCCGGGGGAAGGTCCGCGATATGTATGCAGTGGACGGCGACCGCTTGCTCATTGTCACCAGCGATCGGCTTTCGGCCTTCGATGTGGTCCTTCCCGATCCGATACCCGACAAGGGGCGGGTGCTGAACGAAATGTCCAATTTCTGGTTCAGGAGGCTCGGACACATCGTTCCCAACCATCTCGACGGCGTCGCGCCCGAGTCGGTGGTGAAGGGCGGCGACGAAGCGGCGCAGGTCAAAGGCCGAGCGGTAGTCGTGAAAAGGCTCAAGCCGCTGCCGATCGAGGCGGCGGTGCGCGGTTATCTCATCGGCTCGGGCTGGAAGGACTACCAGAAGACTGGCGCAGTTTGCGGCATTCCGCTGCCCGCCGGTCTGAAGCAGGCGGACAGGCTGCCGGAGGTGATTTTCACGCCCGCCACCAAGGCGGAAGCCGGCGCTCACGACGAGAACATATCGTACGAGCGGGCCGAGAAGCTGATCGGCAAGACGCTTGCGGCCAAAGTGCGCGATGTGAGCCTGCGCCTATACCGCGAAGCGGCAGACTACGCCCGAGAGCGCGGCATCATCATCGCCGACACCAAGTTCGAGTTCGGGACGGATGAGAAGGGGAATCTGGTGCTGATCGACGAGGCGCTCACCGCGGATTCCTCGCGCTTCTGGCCCGCCGACCGATACCAACCCGGTTCGAGCCCCCCGTCATTCGACAAGCAATACGTGCGCGACTACCTGGAAACCCTGGATTGGAACAAGACGCCGCCTGCGCCACGGCTCCCGGCGGAAGTGATCGCAAAGACTTCCGACAAGTACCGCGAAGCCCTTTGCCGTCTGACGGGACAACAATTGGGAGGATAAAAATGGCTAGCCGCCCGCCGCTTGTCGGGATCGTCATGGGAAGCACCAGCGACTGGGAGGTGATGCGCGAGGCGGCAAAGCAGCTCACCGATTTTTCCGTGCCGTACGAAGCCAAGGTACTCTCGGCGCACCGCTCGCCCGACGTGCTCACCGAATGGGTGGAACAGCTCGGTGCTAAAGGCGCCTGCTGTTTCATCGCGGGTGCCGGCGGCGCGGCGCATCTGGCCGGCGTGATCGCGGCAAAGACGACAGTCCCCGTGCTCGGGGTGCCGATGCCCTCCAAGTATCTGCATGGATTGGACTCACTTCTGTCGATCGTGCAGATGCCGAAGGGAATCCCGGTGGCGACTTTCGCCATCGGCGAAGCGGGCGCCGCCAACGCGGGACTCTTTGCCGTTGCGATGCTTGCCCAGGGAGACGCGAAACTCGCCAAACTTCTCGCACAATTCCGCGCGGGCCAGGTCGAAGCTGTAAAGAACGCCAAGCTGCCGCGTTAACACGGGCTTCGTCCCGCTTTTCCTTGCCTGCGAGAGTCGACGCACCCCGACCCCTTCCGATTCGGGATGCCGTGGCGATATTGCGGCGTGGTGGGCTGGTCGCCTTTCCCACCGAAACGGTATACGGACTGGGCGCCGACGCATCCAGCCCCGCGGCGGTCGCGCGAATCTACGAGGTCAAGGGCCGTCCTTCGGACCATCCCGTCATCGTTCATATTGGCGATGTCGGGCAGCTCGCTCGCTGGGCTCGCGAGATTCCCGATACCGCGATGAAACTGGCAGCGCGCTTTTGGCCGGGGCCGCTGACGTTGGTGCTGAGGCGTGCGCCAGGTGTCGGTAGTCAGCTCAGCGGTGGTCAGGATACGATTGGCCTGCGCATTCCTGGACATCCGATCGCTCTTCAGCTCCTCCGGGAATTTGCCGGAGGCATAGCTGCTCCGTCGGCCAACCGATTTGGCCGGATCAGCCCGACGACGGCGGAGCATGTGCGAAGGGATCTGGGGAGCGAAGTCGACCTAGTCCTGGACGGAGGCGCATGCGAGATCGGCATCGAATCCACCATCGTGGATCTCTCTCGAGGGAGGCCTGTGCTGCTTCGCCCTGGCCGAATCGCTGCAGGGGATATCGCCGCGACACTCGGCGTCGCGCCCCTATCGCGCGATTCAGATGCTCCACGCGCGCCCGGGGCGCTTGCGGCACATTACGCGCCCCGGCAACCCCTTCGGCTCATCGAATCAGACCGGTGGGAACGAAGCGTAACGGGTACTTCGCATGGCCGAGGCGTGCTGTCCTTCCGTTCACCTCCGGAAGGTGACATGAGCACGATGTGGATCAAAGCGTCCG
>WNGP01004880.1_pt1 | contig 11172 bp, 9 predicted proteins | sample 5407671 | NCBI WGS metagenome assembly WNGP01 (sample SAMN13153381, study PRJNA577476) | soil metagenome | isolation source: 40 cm soil or saprolite under Garry oak tree replicate 2 | place: USA:California | collected 2016-06-15
CCACCACAGGGGGCAATCTGGCAGGAGAGCGGCATCGATATGGCTATCGCGGCAGGTGGAGACGGGCTAGCCGGCGGCGTCATCACCCATATTGCGGATAGTGGCCTGCCATTGGGCTTACTTCCGCTTGGCACGTCTAACGATATTGCCCGCTCGTTGGCAATTCCTCAAGACCTCCAGAGTGCTTCTCAGGTTATTGTCCGGGGGAGGATACAGGAAGTAGATGTCGGTGTGGCGCGACCTGCTCAGCAGGCACCGCATCCTGCTAGCAAAGGACAATTCGGGCCGCTACAGCAATATGTCTCGCCTCAAAAGCATGGCTACTTTGCGCACGCCCTGACCATCGGACTGAATGTCCAGTTTGCACGCATCGCGACCAACGTGGCAACACGGCAACGCTTTGGACGCCTGACCTATCCTTTTGCTGCTTTAGAAGTGCTGAAATTTCACCAGGCGCTGGAGGTTGGACTGCACTTCGAGGGACTGGCTTTTCCGCATAGCAATCGCTTTCTCCCTGGTCTGACGAGGACAAGACCCGCGACAGCGCAGGAAAATGTGCCGTTGCATTGTCGCGCTCTGCAAGTGGCGGTTATCAACGCGCCTATATTTGGTGGGCAATGGCAGTTCTCTCTCCCTGGAGCAAAGCTTGGCGATGGCTTACTCGATATCGTCGTGATCGAGGAGGTCGAGTCTGGTAGCTTGAGCGCAAGGCTGGCACAGCTATTCGGCCACAAGGAACAGCAACCCTTGCCTGAACCAGTCCGGGATGAGTATCATCCTGGAGAGTTGTCGGGTATTCCAGGTATCCACCACCTGCAGGCGCGCAGTGTGATCATCACAACGAACGCTGATCCGCGTGACGCGACACTGGACGGCGAGGTGCGAGGTTCGACGCCGATACACGCTCACGTGGCGGAGAAGCAGCTGCAGGTCGTGGTTCCTGCATATTAACCTAAACAATGAAGGAGTATGAATGAGCAGTCAAGTTGAACTATCAGAAAAAGCCCGCGCGTACTTGCGGGAGAAGCGGTTCGCGGTGCTTGCCACACTCAACGAGGATGGCACGCCGCAGTTGACCACGATGTGGTATCTGCTGGAGGATGACGGTACCATTCTCATGAATACGAAAGTGGGCCGTGCTAAAGAACGCAATATGAGGCGCGACCCTCGCATATCGGTCTGCGTTGAGGATGGCTATATCTATGTTACGCTCAGTGGCAAGGTCGAAATGATCGATGATCCCGAGATCGCTCAACGCGATATTTTTCGACTATCGTCACGTTATCACGGCGAAGAGAAAGCGAAGCGGCAAATGGAGAACCAATTCTCCAAAGAACAGCGCGTGACGCTGCGTTTGAAACCCGAACACATCATTGAATACTTTTAGAACGGTCCTAAACAGTACCCCTCCCGGTGGGCAATGCTCTTCCCGCCGGGAGGGGTACATTCCTCCATCGCTGTTACCCTCCTCTCGTTGAGAAGCGACTTCTCTCTCAATCGTTCATGCAGGCAGAGCTGCTGCATATGTTGGCCGGGTAGCCAACGCAAGGTGTTGGTCACGCATGCCTCTACGCATCGCAGGTGATGAACCACCGGCGATAGCTTCCCCGCTCTCCTGCAGGTAGAGCCGCTGGAAGAGTTTTCTGGCACGCGAGAGCCGTTGGCGTGTGGCTGCCTCGGAGAGAGCGAGCAATGTGGCAATCTCTCGTGAGGAAAGTCCACCGATGACCGATAGGAGTAAGCAGAGGCGTAGCGCTTCTGGAAGTTGTGCCATCGTACGCTGGACAGCATCCCGTTCCGCTACGATGTCTGCCGGGTCCCTTGCAGCCCCCATGCCGCAGCCTGCAGGTTGCAGAGGGGCTGCGCGCTCACACACGAAATCGGTATCTGTTTCTTCCTGAGACTCCTCGCGCAACTGCGACAACGGGATGAAACTGATGACGCTGCATCGCCTGCGTTGCATCCGCACTGTGTTCACGGCAATCCGCAAGAGCCAGGCTTTGGCTTGAAAGTGTGCGCCACTTGCCAGGCGCGCAGCGTCAATCGCACGGAACGCCTGCACAAAGGTGTCCTGGGTGAGGTCCTGGCTCTCCTGCCAGTTGCCGGTGAGTCCATAAATCACCTGGAACACCAGTCTGCCATAGTTGTGAATGAGTGCCTCGACCGCCTGGGTCGCAGGCATCGTCTCGCTCAGCATTGCTCTTCTCTCTCGTGTTTGCCGGGCGTCCTGCATGGAGGAACCCGGTTCTACTAATGAAGATGCATGACAGAAGGATTTGTGACAACTATCCATGTTCGACTATGTACATTTTTGGAGGAAAGGAGGTCTTGAAGCTCCTGTTGTAATATTGTACCAGACAGAGTGATAACCTTAAAGAAGGAGTAGTTTCCATGAACAGCCACTACGGTTGCCAGGATATGGTCTCGCCACTGCGCACCGTCCTTGTGAAACGTCCAGACCAGGCTTTCGGCGCTGCTGATCCGCAGGTTTGGCACTATACCAGCCGCCCCGACCTGGCGGTTGCCCAGCAAGAACATGATGCGCTGGTGGAACTATTGCGCGAGGGTGGAGCCGAGGTTATCTATCATGACGAGTACCTGCCCGATTACGCTGATGCTATTTACGCCTTTGACCCATCGCTTGTGACCGATTCCGGCGCCATTATTTTAAGCATGGGCAAGGACAAACGGCGCGGTGAAGAGGCAGCCATGGCGCGAACTTATGAGAAGATGGATATCCCCATTCTTTACACACTGCATGGCGAAGCGCGTGCCGAGGGCGGCGACCTGTTATGGATAGATCACGATACGCTGGCCGTAGGATTGGGTTTTCGTACCAACGCGGAGGGGCTGCGCCAGCTGCGCGAGGCGCTGACAGGGGTCGGCGTGACGGTGCTTCCTGTAGAGTTACCTTACTATACTGGCCCGGAGGCATGCCTGCACCTGCTTTCGATGATCAGCATCATCGATTACCATACAGCAGTCGTCTACCCGCCTCTGATGTCCGTTCCGTTCTGGCAAGAGCTGCAGAGGCGAAACTTCTCCCTGATCGAGATTCCTGAATCAGAATACGCAACGATGGCTACCAATGTGCTGGCGCTGGCCCCTCGAAAATGCCTGATGCTCGAGGGCAATCCCATCACCAAACGGCTGCTGGAAGATGCAGGTTGCGAGGTCATGACCTATCGCGGCAATGAGATTTCGCTCAAGGCTGAGGGTGGTCCAACGTGTTTGACGAGGCCGATCTGGCGGGAGTATGCCTGATAGGCCTTTATCCAGGCATGCACAGTTCCTCATGTTCATTGAAAAGTCAGTGACCTCATCTCTAAAGGGAGAGGCTTGTATCTGAACTCCACCGCAACTCGGCATACCTTTTGAGGCGTGCCGCCAGCTTGAGTATACTCACGTCTTGACCGGTACGACTTTCTAAGACTTTCACTGAGAATAGGGGTACGACATACCGAGACTCAACATTTCATTCCTGCGACATGCCAGTTGGATTAAGGTCTTTCGGAAAGAAGCTGCGGATTTTTGACAAGGACTAATACTTTTTCCTACCTTCGGCAGAATTTTATTGTAATGATAGGTTAACGGTGCGGGTTATTCCATTTAGCTCAAAGATAATTTTCTCCGTATCATGTAAAGAAATCTTTATATCGCCTAAATCAAATTCCTTATGGTGATTGGGGCATAAAATAAGTAAGTTGTTTGGTAACTCAGGCCCTTGATGCCTTTTGGGAATGATATGAGCGGCTTCAATATATCGTTTGCCGTCCTTTTTGAGGATAAATTGATGGCAAATCTGACACTCATAGTTTCGCAAAATTTTTAATTGAACAATGGTTCTATTATCTCTTCTATATTGTTTCCCACGAACTTCAACAAGCTCAGGTGATTTTGGAGTTACACCTTTCAGATCACTTATTATCTCTTCTCTCGTTTTTTCTGGATGGCATCATGTATTTCTCCCTTAGCAACGGTTAAGATGCCAAATCGATTGGTAGGTAACGATAAGCAACCAGAAAGAACTGAATCTAGTCCCAACCCGGCTTTTCTACTATATTACCATGTACTGCACCCTACAAACTCAACTAGACAGTTTTAATGCCAATGTTCTCAATGGTAATTTCATATCCAAGATGACGGCTCAAAACATTGCAGGCACGAGAAGCCAATGGTGCCCGTACTGGAATGTCTCTTTCTATTTTCTCAATAGTAGAACGGGAGATCTGTGCCTCTGAAGACATTTGAGCAACTGTTAAACCTGCTCTAATTCGTAGCCTTTCAAACTCTGTCATAACTACAACTCCATTCATTAAGTTGCTTTCGCATGACTATAGTAACACACAAGCAACGGGAGATCAATGCACATGCATTTTAATGCGTGGATGCTTGACTTTTTGCTCTCAAAGCTGCATAATTAAATACATGGAAATACCTTTTTTTGTATTTCCATGTGATTACGTGAAGCAGTTGTATACATGATAAGTCAGGTGTCAATAGCTCAGTATGCAATGCTCATGAGACATCTACAACGTTTGGTGTGAGTTACTGATCTCGGCAGAGACAAGTAAAGAGCTCCGAGAGAGGGGAACGCCAAAAATAACCGATTGGCAAGAAGGATAAAACAAACGTACCAAGGACCTGAAAAAAAGTCAGGAAACAAAAAGACGGCACCATTGTCTGAGCCGGAAGCAAAGTAGCTTTGAGCGAGTCGGTTCCAACAAGGGCAAACAGAAAGAGAAGTCAGCGAGTCCAAAGGAGCCTGGCCGCTTGGTGCAACCAGGCTCCGTCTGCCAAAAGTACTCTGAAAGTGACACCCAGGTCTTCCCGATCAGGGAACCAGACCGAGTTGATGAAGCAGGCCCAGAGCATCGTAGTACGTTCGATGACTAACCATCTTTCCATCCCGGAATTTGTACACATCACAGAATTGCAATGTCCACGACCGACCGGTCGGTGGAATATCACCAGCGGGGCCATGCAATGGCCCCGTGTGCGTGCCACGACCAATGAACTCGACGACCGCTTGATCTTCTGTGGCAAAGAGGTTCGTCACTTCGACGCTGCTCTCAGGGAAGGCCGTACTAAACCCCAAGAGGAGTTGCTTGAGACCCTCGGGGCCACGAAAGACGGCCCCGTTGGGAACGTCGACGACTTCACAGTCCTCGCTCACCGTCTCAGCGGTATAGTCGAGCCATCGCGGGTCCGAAGCGTGGCGGTTGTATGCATCATAACCTTGCTGGGCGATAGCTGCATTGTCTTGTACACTAGCCATAGTGGGATCCTTTCTGCTAGAATGCTTTTTTCATCGAGTGTGCAGAGGCACACAATGCAAGAGACGATAACGGTAGTAGGAAAGCAACGGAAACGTGCGGAGAGTAGAAATACTTGCATAAGTATACCCGAAAAACACAGTTAATGCAACAAACGTGCAGTATTTTTTTGTTCCCGTCAGTCGTCTGGTGAGCTACTTCTTGCTTTCTTGCGGATAGAGATGAACAAATGCGAGGGATAACGACGGTACTATGAAAATTTAGCTGATTATGCCGAGATCAGTAGTATCAGCATACAAATAGGAGTTCTCACTAATGGCTACAGCCACGAAACAGGCCACCCCCACACAGACCCTTCTACACGAGCCGCGTGCTTCCCTGGCCATAGCCAGCGATCCAGGCAAGGCGCTGCGGCTGGCCCCGAGCTTGCAACCCGATGTGGACCTGCTGACCGCAGAGGGCTTGATCGCTTTCGGCGTGAAAGGCTCAGGCAAATCGAACCTGCTGGCCTTGCTGGTGGAACAGTTACGCCGCTTCCTGCTGCCACAGATCATCCTGGACACCGAGAGAGAACACCAGGGCCTGGTCAACCTGCTCCCGCATGGGGTGATTGCCAGCGCCAGCCGCTGTCCCAGTGGCTACGACATCATCCACAAGGGCCTGCAAGTGATCCTCGACTTGCAAAGCTGGGAGACGGACGAGGCGGCGGCGCTGGCCATGTGCCAACTCATTGGCGAGCTGTTCACCACGACCACAGCCCAGGCCCCCCACGAGCGCGTCCCCTGCGTCATTCACCTGGACGAGGCCGGCTACTGGCTGCCCCAGGAAGCGGTGAGCTACCTGTCCAAGGAGACCCGCAAGGCGCTGGCCGATGCCTTTCACAAGCTGGCGTCACGGGGCCGCAAGCAGGGGCTCACGCCGTTTTTGTATACTCAGAGCATCAGCGAGGTCGCCAAGAGCGCTATCAGGCAGGCGGGCGTCAAGGTGCTGATGCGTCAGACGCTCGACGTGGACCTCACCCGCTACTGCCAGTACCTGGCGGGAGCCACCGCCCGCACCAAGCAGGCCATCCAGGCCTACCCAAGCGGCAAGGCGGTCGTGATCTTACCCGACGGCAGCCAGCACCGCGTGCAGTTCCACCAGCGCGAGAGTGAGCACAAGGGCCACACGCCCCAGGCCCAGTCCGCCCTGGTCAAGTTTGCCGCCCTGCACATCGATGTCAGCGCGCTGCCCATGCGCGAGATGGCCGCCCAGGCCTCTGCACCAGCCGAGCAGGCCGCGCGCCCAGGCCAGAGGAGGCAGCAGGCACCCACCGCCAGGACGGTGACTGAGCACCTCTATGATCTGCTCGAAGTCGACCCAACCCTGCGAGCAGCGGATCTGACACGGTTAACAGGCTGTAGTTCAGGGCTTGCCTCCAGAGCACACCGAGTCTACTTTGAGAGGCACCCGCACCTAGCACCCGTCCACCACAAAACAGCGACCGAGCGCATCTCCGACCTGCTGGCAGAGAACCCGACCTTGCGGGCGGTCGATCTAGGGAAACTGGTGGGGTGCGGCAAGAACACCGCCTCTAGGGTGCGCCTCGCCTACTTTGCGGCCCACCCTGAGCAGCAAGCCCATCCGACGGAAAAGCCGCGCCCGACCGTCATCCACCAAGCGCCGCGACCTCCCCTGGGTCAGGAGGCACGCAGGCGCTTAGAAGAGGCGCAGGGCCGCCTGATCGAGCAGGGCCTCCCCGTCACCTATGAGTGGCTGGCGCACGAGGCCCACATCGGCTACCACGCGATTACGACGTTTCTGCAAGAGCAGCAAGGGGCGAGCCGGAGCCAAGCGGAGTAGACCCGCCTACAGCAACGCCCAACCGTTTTGTAAGGAGTGTAGAAGCAGAGGTTTGCAGATATGTGGGACAGGCGATCTTGCCAGTCCCCACGATGAGGTGAAGAGCATGCAGTTAGTCGAGCAACATGTGATTGATCGCCGCGACCCGCGCTATGCCATCATCGATGAAGCAGCATTCAAGTCCAAGAACCTGTACAACGCTGCCTTGTACGAGATACGTCATGCCTTCATTCACGAGGACAAGTACCTCAACTACCACGAGATGGACAAGCGCATGCAGTCGCATGAGGCGTACAAAGCACTGCCAGCCAAAGTGAGTCAACAAATCTTGATGCTGCTCGATAAGAATTGGGCATCGTTTTTCGAGGCGCGTGAAGCCTACGAGGAAGATCCGTCCCAGTTCACTGGACGCCCACGACTCCCCAAGTACAAGCACAAAACTGAGGGGAGGAACATCCTCGTGTACACCGTCCAGGCAATCAGTAAGAAAGGATTGAAGCGTGGCCTCATTCAACCCTCGATGCTCCCTATCGAGGTACAAACAAAACACAAGGACATCGACCAGATGCGCATCGTTCCTCGCAACGGCTACTATGTGATTGAGGTGATTTACAGCAAAGAACCGGTTCAAGCCAGTGTAGACCCCTCTTTCTGCGTCGGCATCGATCTCGGAGTCACGAATTTAGCGGCGATAGCTTCAAACCGAGAGGGCTTCGTCCCTCGCCTGGTTAACGGTCGTCCGGTCAAAGCGTGGAACCAGTGGTACAACAAGCGCGTGAAAGAGTTGAAGACGTTGCTTCCCAAAGAGGACCGCGAGCGTGTGACCAGGCAAATGGAACGCATCACCAACACGCGCAACCGGCGCATCGACCACTACCTGCATACAGCCAGTAAGCGCATCATTGACTTTCTGGTGAAGGAAGGGGTTGGGACGGTCATTATCGGGAAGAACCCCTTGTGGAAGCAAGAGACCGGCATGGGCAAGCGCAACAACCAGAACTTTGTGAACATCCCGCACGCCCGATTTATTGATATGCTCACGTACAAGGCGGCGCTCGTCGGCATCCAGGTAGAAGTCACCGAAGAGAGCTACACCAGTAAGGCCAGCTTTCTGGACCTTGACCCGATACCCACCTACACACCCAACGATGAGGAAGAGCACATCTTTAGCGGAAAGCGGATTGGCAAGAGAAACCGCCTGTACCGCACCAAAGATGGACGCAAGATCTGCGCTGACGTCAACGGCGCATACAACATCTTGCGCAAAAGTAGACCTGATGCATTTGCTGAGGCAGGTGCAAAGGGAATAGCGGCCTATGCAGTTCAGCCTGCACGGTTAGCGATGACCGTATAAATCAAACAAAAGTGCGGTGTCCATAAAACACCTTACTTTCTAGAACTGTAGCCGAATAGGTGATAAACATACCAGCAGGTGTGGTACGCACACCGGTGGTGCAATACTGAAAACCTTTGGGCAAGCCGCTCGGTTTCTGTTGCAGCTGCTGATTGATACGCGACTCAAACGATTGCACAAAGCCCGTCACGGGAATACTACTGACATCCGCGTGCACCACATGGATCTGAAGCACGCAGCTTCTCACATAGGGCTGCACCACAAGGGTGAAATGCTTGGTTACGCCAATGCCCAGCAGGCTAAATCCATCGTCGCCGTTAATGGTCATCTGGTCTCCAAGCGCCAGGTCAACCGCAACATTGCTAATATTCCCAGGCATACCCGCACTGCGTAAATTCATGTCAATAATATGCGTAAGAAAGGCCTTATCTGCCTCGATGATGAGATCACCTTTACCGGGGGCAGGCACAATTAAAACCGTCCCTTCGCCAGAGAGTCCATAGAAGAGCAATGATGCGATGCCAATCGCTATCCCGAACACCAGGGCGACCAGTGGCACAATAATACGCCCTGTTCGGCCTCTCAGCCAGAAGCGCACTCTATCAAAACGCGGTTTGCGAGGAGGAGGTAGAAGCGGATGTGATGGTAACGGGAATAATGGTTGTCCGGTTGGGTTATTCATAAACGTTTTCTCCTCTGGAACTGTTCAGTCTATATTATCCATTTCTACGATCTAAAGCAAGCTTTTACCAACATGTCTGGTTTTTTGCTTTTGTTTGTATACTTTGCACAAAATTTATACGATAGCTTTCTGGTAATCTACCTATAGCATCAATGGTACCAACGTTCTATGATTGTAGCAGAGATAGGTCTGATCAGAAACAAAACTGATTATTGATCGTCTTTGTGCAAAATACCTAAATGTATCGATACAGCTAAGGAAACCCTTATTCCAGCAATGGAGCCGGGTTTGCAGGAGAAGGAGACGAGAGGATATGACCCCTGAAGAGGTACTGCAATTCGCTAAAATGCAGGGCGCGAAGATGGTAGATTTCAAGTTCGTGGACATACCAGGTACCTGGCAGCACTTCAGCGTGCCGATGCGCGAACTTGAGCTGGAAACATTTGTAGAGGGGAAAGCGTTTGACGGCTCTAGCGTGCGTGGATTTCAGACCATCAATGAAAGCGATATGCTGATTATCCCCGATGCCACAACCGCGATTATGGACCCCTTCACGGCGGTTCCGACATTGAGCCTGGTCTGTAACGTCGCCCACCCAGGCCCGGTGGGCCGCAAGAAGCCATATAGCCGCGACCCGCGCTTCATCGCTCGCAAAGCAGAAGAATACCTGCGCTCGAGCGGCATTGCAGATACCAGCTATTTCGGTCCAGAAGCCGAATTTTTCATTTTTGATAATGTGCGCTTCAACAGCACCTCCAACATTCAATACGCTGAGATCGACTCCGACGAAGCGCCCTGGAACACCTCCCGCAACGGTACCTCCAACCTCGGCCATCGTATGCGCGTGAAAGAGGGCTACTTCCCGGTCGCGCCCAATGATACCCTGCAAGACCTGCGTTCCGAGATGGTGCTGCTGCTCGAAGAAAACGGCGTGCTGGTTGAGGCGCAACATCACGAAGTTGGCGGCCCAGGGCAAGCAGAAATCGATATCCGTTTCAACTCGCTGCTTAAAACGGCAGACAGTATGATGCTGTATAAATATATCGTGAAGAACACGGCGCGCAAGCATGGCAAGACCGTCACCTTTATGCCAAAGCCGATCTTTGGCGACAACGGCTCCGGTATGCACGTGCATCAAAGCCTGTGGAAAGGTGAGAAGCCGCTGTTCTATGACGGCGAGGGCTACTCTGGCCTCTCTCAATTAGCTCGCTACTACATCGGTGGACTGCTGACCCATGCCCCGGCGCTCCTGGGCATCGTAGCATCCACGACGAACAGCTACAAGCGCCTGGTGCCTGGCTATGAAGCACCCGTGAACCTGGTCTTCTCACAAGGCAACCGCAGCGCTGCCGTGCGCATCCCACTCACCGATTGTCCTTCGGCCAAGCGTGTCGAGTTCCGCCCACCCGACCCGTCGGCGAATCCCTACCTGGCTTTCTCTGCGTTGTTGATGGCCGGTCTCGACGGCATCCGCCGCGGCATCGAGCCGAGCGAACACGGCTATGGCCCGGTCGATCGCGATCTGTACCACATGTCGAAAGAAGAACTGAGCGAAATTCGCTCCGTCCCGGGATCACTGGACGCCGCACTAGACGCGCTCGAAGACGATCACTCCTTCCTCTTAGAAGGCGGCGTTTTCACCACCGATGTGCTTGAACACTTCGTCGAACTGAAACGCGCGCAAGCAGACGAAGTGCGCCTGCGGCCTACACCGCTAGAATTCGCATTGTACTACGACGCGTAAATCCATGGTGTCCGTCGTAACAAACACGCCATAACAAGAAAAGGGTCGGATTACAAACCCGGCCCTTTTCCTCATCGGCGAATTACCTGGACGCCTTCTGCGCCGCTTTCTCGGTAGAGCGCGTCTCCTTCTGGAGATTCTCAACTCCCTGATCGGCGGCTTTCTTAAAGTCCTCTACCCCCTCGCGCATGGTTGTCTGAGCCGTATCAAACGCTCGCTGGTAGTAAGAGAACGGCGCACGCATAAATCCAAGATAGGCATCCCACGACTCGCG
>WNGP01009640.1_pt1 | contig 11169 bp, 10 predicted proteins | sample 5407671 | NCBI WGS metagenome assembly WNGP01 (sample SAMN13153381, study PRJNA577476) | soil metagenome | isolation source: 40 cm soil or saprolite under Garry oak tree replicate 2 | place: USA:California | collected 2016-06-15
CGCGCGTGTACCGCGATTACGTCGTGCGACAGGTGCAGCTGTTCCCACGCTCGGTGAAGCTCATCCGCGCGTTGCGGCAGGCGGGAGGGGAGGGGGGGGTGTCGCCGCAGTTCCGGGCGCAGTACCGCGCACGGCAGGACGCCGTCCTGCCGCTGTGCGCCTGGCTGGGGCAGAACATCCGCTTCGTCGTGCTGGGAGTCGCGGGAGTGCTCGCGCGCCCGTCCGCGTTTCTGTGGACCGAGGCGGTGTGGATGAGCCTGGTGCTGGTGGTGCTGCTGTGGATGCACGAGTGGAACGCCACCGCGCTGGGCGGCCTGCTCGACGCGGAGCACAATGCCTACGCCCGCGTCACCTGAGCCGCGGCGCTACCGCGGTGCCCTGATCGGGGCCGGGGGCATCGCGCGGCAGTCCCATCTCCCCGCGTTGCGTAGTGCCCCCGCGCTCCGTGCCCGCGTGGATGTCGTCGCCGTCGTGGACAGCGCGCCCGGGATTCCGCCGGTGGACGGGATCCCATTGCTGCGCGACCGTGCGGCGTTGCGCGACCTTGCCCCGCTCGACTTCATCGACATCTGCACCCCCACCTCATCCCATCTCGAGCTCACCGTGTGGGGACTGGAGCAGGGGTACCACGTGGTGTGCGAGAAACCGGTGGCGCTCACCCGCGCCGAGGCCGCGCGGATCGGCGCGGCGTCCCGGGCGAGCGGCCGCATCGTGATGCCGTGTCACCAATACCGCTTCAACCCGGTGTGGCAGCGGGTGAAGGAGTGGCTCGCCGCCGGTGCGATCGGTCGCTGGCACTTGGCGGAGTTCTCGGTGCACCGGCTCGCCGCCGACCCCGGGCGCGAGGCGGGGAGCCGGCCGTGGCGCGGCACCAGCGCGACGGGACGCGGCGGCGTGCTGCTCGACCATGGCACGCATCTCGTCTACCAGCTCCTCGACGTCGCCGGCATGCCGGCCGCGGTGAGCGCCTGGACGGGGCGGCTGCGGCACGCGGGCTACGACGTCGAGGACACGGCGGCCCTGCGGTTCGAGTATCCCGACCGATTCGCGACGATGTTCTTCACCTGGGCAGGGCGGACCCGCGAGAACCGCATCCGCTTCGTCGGGGACTCAGGGATGATCGAATGGGTGGACGGTGAGCTGCGGCTCGAGCGGGACGGCGCCGTCGAGCGGCTGGACTTCGCGGCCGAGCTCGAGAAGACGGCCTATCACCGCTGGTTCGCGTGCCTGTTCGAGACGTTCGTCGCCACCCTCGACGCGGGCGACGCGGGCGCCCGATTCCTGGACGATATCGGGCGTGTGGCGAGCGTCGTAGAGCACGCCTATGCGGCGGCCCGGAGCGGCGCGACGGTGGCGATCCCGGACGGCGTGTGAGTCGTCGGCTCCAGGCCCTGCTGTTCGTCGTCGGCTCCGCGGTGTTCGCCTATTTGGTGGCACGCATCGGGGTGGGCACGCTGCTCGCGGACGCGCGGCGGACGGGTTGGATGTTCATCCCCATCGTGCTGCTGTACGGCGCGGTATGCGCGTGCAACTCCGGCGCGTGGCGGCTCGTGATGGCGGGCGAGCCGAGTCGGCCGCCGTTCTGGCGCGCCTGGGCGATCACCGTGGCCAGTTTTTCGCTCAACTTCATGACCCCGCTCGTCAACGTGGGGGGCGAGCCGTTCAAGATCGCCGCCGTCGCGCCGTGGTTGGGCCTGCGGCGCGCCGCCGGGTGCGCGGTGATCTATCAGATGCTCCACACCTTCGGCATGCTGCTGAGTTTTCTCACGGCGGTGGTACTCGGGCTGATCTTCCTGCCCCACACGCCGCTGATCGTCGTGCTCCTCGCCACCGCGTTCGTCGTGCTCGCCGCGCTCACGCTCCTGCTCCTCACGGGACATCGACGGGGCATGCTCGCGGGCGCGCTCGACCTGCTGCACCGCGTTCCGCTGCTCGACCGGCTGGCCCGGCGGCTCGAGCCGACGCGCGCCACGCTCGCCTCGATGGACGAGCAGATCACCCAGTTCTACCATGCGAGCCCACGCCGCTTCCTCGAAGCGTTGGCGCTCGAGTACGCCAGCCGCTGCCTCTTCATGGCCGAGTACCTGCTCATCGCGTGGTCCGTGGGACTCGACATCGGCTACGCCCGGGCGTACGTCATCGGCGGCCTGTCGCAGCTCGTCCAGAACGTGCTGTTTGTCGTGCCGTTCGAAGCGGGCACGAAGGAAGGCGCGCTCTACCTCCTGTTCCAGCTGCTGGGCCTCGACCCGGCGCTCGGCGTGTATACCGCCATCGTGAGCCGGGTGCGCGACCTCGCGTGGATCGGAGCGGGCGTCGGCCTGGTCTGGCTCTCGGGGCGCCGGGCGGCGCCGGCCGGAGCCGCCGCGCCGTGACGGTCTTCACGCACTTCCTCGCCACCACGCTGGGCGTGCAGGCGATGGGACTCGAAGGGCGTGACAAGGTGCTCGCCTACGCCTTCGGGATGGGTGTCGACATCGACCACGTCGTCAAGGCGCCGTTCTACCTGCGCGCCGTGGGGCTGCGGGACAAGCGCGGCTACTACTGGCGCTCGTCGCTGCAGGAGCCGGTCGCGCTCCTGTGGATCGTGCCGCTGTGCGTGTTTCTCGGCAGCGTGGTGCCGATGCTGTTCTTCGCGATCCACGTCGCCATGGATTACAGCGTGCGCTTCGAGAAGATGCCGCTCTACCCCTACTCCACGTGGGTGACTCGCGGGTGGCTCGGCACGATTCCCGACCGGCTCAAAGAGGGCACACTGTTCGTGCTGCTCCTCGCCGGCTTCGCGGCCCTGTACTGGTACCGCCACCGTGTTTGATTTCGCGCCGGCGGTCGGCCGGGGCGGCGACCGCTTGATCCAGCCGCTCCTGCGGTTCTGCCACGAGACCCTCGGCCTGTCGCCGGTGCAGGTGACGTGGGCGGCGTTCGGCGCGAGCGCGGCCGCCGGCGTGGCCGTGGCGGCGGGACGTCTGGGCTGGGGGCTGGCCCTCATGGCGCTGGGGCAGGTCCTCGACGCGATCGACGGCGGGATCGCCCGGGCGTATGGGCTCACATCGGCCGCCGGGCGGCGGCTCGACACGCAGCTCGACCGCGCGTCCGAGGCCGCGGTGTTCGCGGGGCTCGGGTGGGCGGGGCTGGTCTCGTGGCGGCTCGTGCTGCTCGCGCTGGCCGCGATCCTGCTCATGACGAGTATCGCCGATCGCTCGAACCTGGACCCCGGGGTCAAGCGGGTCGCGCTCTACTTCGGCCTGTGGCTGCCGTACCCCCTCATCTTCCGCGTGATTTTCTTGGTGAATCTGACGGCGTACGTGGTGGGGTTGCTGATCATCGACTGCCGGTTTCAACGGAAGATGGACGCGCTCGGTGGCGACCTCGACACGGTCGCCTCGCGGGCGGCGGCGCTCCCAGACTAGGCCCGGCCGGTTTCGAGCCCGCGCTCGCCGAGGGTCGCCGGCGCGGCGGCGGGCGCGGTGGCGTAGTAGACGGTGTGCGAGGCGAGCACCGCGCCCGCGACGATCAGGCCCGCGACCGCATCCACCGCGTAGTGAAACTGCCCGTACACGACCGACAGCACCAGCCCGATGGTGAACGGCGCCAGCACCAGCCCCAGGCGGCGCCAGTACCGCAGCGCGCACACGGCGGCCACGACCGCAGCCGCGACGTGCGACGAGGGAAACGCCGCGCCCCACGAGTCGCCGCGGTCGAGCAGCCACTGCGTCGCCCGCGCGGGCCACACGCCCGTCGCCCTGTTGTGGGCGAGATCGAAGGCATAGCGCGGCCCCGCCACGGGAAAGAAGAGGAACACCACGTAACACAGATAGAAGGTGATCATCACCGCGAAGATCGTGCGCCGCGCGGCGGCGCGCCGCCCGCTCAGCCACAGGCCGAGCGGCGACGAGTACAGGATGGCGTAATACGCGAGATAACAGCCGTGCAGAAACCACGAGAGCAGCGGATTCGGCATCTCGCGGATCCAGCGATACGAGAGCTGCGAGCCGAAGGCCCACAGCTCGAGCCGCTGGACGACCAGGTCGTGCTGATACGCGAGATCCACGTTCAGGACGCCGACCTCCGCGTACAATCCGCCCAGAAGCAGCATCGGGTACCAGTCGCCCAGGAACTGACCGACGGGGCCCGCCTGCCGGGCGGCGGGGGCGATCAGCACCAGGACCACGATCAAGCCGTGGGCGGTCAGCAGCAGGTTCCAGCCCGCGTGGTCGTGGCCCGAAAACGCCAGGACCGCCGCCGTCGCGAAGGCGATATAGACGAGGGTAACGACGTCCACGGCGGTGAGGCGTTCCACGACGCCACGACGCAACGTGGCAAGCAGCGTCGTGAAACGTGGCGTCCTGGCGTCGTGTGACGTGCTCACAACCACCCCTCGTTGCGGTACCACTGCGCGGTTCGTCGCAGTCCGGTTTCGAGATCGGTGTCGGGCCGCCATCCCGTGTCACGCATCAGCGCGTCGGGGCGGCAGGTCCATGCCGGGGCGAGAAACTCGGCCGCCTTGTCCGACGAGAGCAGTGTCGCCCGACCCGCCAGGTGGGCGACCGACCCGATCGTCCACAACAACCCCCGCACCAGCGGGGCGGGCAGGGGGAGGATACGCGGCTCCCGGCCGACCGCGCGCCCGATCGCCCGCACCAGGCCGCGGCTCGTGGTCAGCGCGGGGTGCGCGGCGTAGTACACGCGATTCGCCGCCGCGGGCGCGACGGTCGCCACCAGCGCGCTCGCGAGATCTCCCGCATAGATGACCGACAGCTCCTGGGATCCGTCACCGAACACCGGGCCGAGCCCGTGCCGCGCCAGCTTGAACAGCTTGAGCATCTCGCGATCGCGCTCGCCGTACACGGCCGGCGGGCGCACGATGGTCCAGGGAAACGCCATCGCCCGCACCAGGACCTCCGCGGCGAGTTTGCTCTGGCCGTACGGCGTGACCGGCGACGGCGGGCGCGTCTCATCGACGGGCGCCCCCGGCTGGGTCGGGCCGGCGGCCGCGAGCGACGACACCAGCACGAAGCGCCGCGGCGGGCGCTGGGACGCCGCTTCCAGCACATTCGCCGTGCCGTCGCGGTTGGCCTGCATGAACTCGTCCAGACCACGTGCGCTGATGCGTCCTGCGACGTGATAGATCACGTCCGCGCCCGCGCACCCGTCGCGCAGCGCGCCCGCGTCGTCCAGGTCGCCGTGCACCATCCGGACGTCCGTCCATCCCAGCGCCCGCGCTCGGGCCGGCGTACGGACCAGGCACGTCACCGCGTCGCCGCGGGCGCGGAGGGCCTGCACCAAATGCGCCCCGACGAAGCCCGTCCCGCCGGTGACGAACGTCTTCACAGCGGCTTGTCGTAGATCCGGTACGTCTTGTACGGGTGAAACCCCAGCTGCAGGGCGCCGTTCACCATGGGGACGTTGTCCTCGAGGATCCAGCCCCCTTCGCCCCAGTGGTAGCCGTGGATGGCACCCTTGGTCCAGATCCAATGGTACATCAGCGCGTCCACCCCGCTCATCCGGTACGGCTTCACGGTGCCGAGCAGGAGGATGCGGCAGCGATGAATCTTGCGCGCATACCAGAGGATTTTCGGCAGTCCGTACAAGCGCCCCGACGGGTTGTGCTTGAGGGCGACATTGAAATCGGGGAGGGCGACGGCGAATCCGATCACCTCGCCCTGCCGCTCCGCGAAGCACACCAGGTCGGGCTCGACGATCGGCTTGAGCTGCTTGGCCAGGTGGTCGATTTCGGCGTCGGTGAGGGGAACGAACCCCCAGTTTTTCTCCCACGCCTGATTGTAGAGCGCCTTGACCAGCTCGACCTCCTGCTTGAACCGCTTCATGTTCAACGGCCGCAGCGTGATGTTCTTGCGCTCCGCGATCACTTTGGCCGCGCGCGCGATCCGCTCGGGCATGCGGGCGTTGGGGCTCTCGAAGGCGAGCAGGTCTTTCGTCTTGGCGAATCCGTAGCCGTCGTGCAGGCCGACGTAGTACGGCGGGTTGTGCGGCATCATCAGGGTCGGCGGCGTGTCGAAGCCGTCGACCAGGAGCCCGCACTCGTCGTTGATCGAGGGACTCATGGGCCCGCGCATGACCCGGAGACCGCGCTCCCGTAGCCAGGCGGCCGCCGCGTCGAACAGCGCCCGGGCCACTCCGGGGTCGTCGATGCTCTCGAAGAAGCCGTAGAAGCCGACGCGGTCGCCGTGTTCACGCGTATGCGCGTCGTTCTTGATGGCCGCGATCCGTCCGACCGTGCGCCCGTTGGCCCGCGCCAGGAAGTACTGCGCCTCGGCATGCTGGAAGAACGGGTTCTTGCCCGGCGTGAGCAGGGTACGGACGTCCATCCGCAGCTGCGGCACCCACAGCCGGTCGCCGCGATAGTGGTCGTAGGGGAAGGCGATGAACTGCGCGAGACCGCGCCCGTCCGTGACGGGCGCGATCTCCGGAAGGCTCAGATGACCCCCAGCTCTTTGCCGAGCCGGGCGAACACCTCCAACGCATGGTCGATCTGCTGCGACGTGTGCGTCGCCATCAGGCTGGTGCGCAGCCGGCATTGCGACGGCGGCACGGCGGGCGGCACCACCGGGTTGGTGAACACCCCCGCTTCGAACAGCTTCCGCCAGAACAGGAAGGTCTTCTCGAGCGGGCCGATGAGCACCGGCACGATCGGCGTCTCGGTCGGGCCGATCTCGAAGCCGATCGACCGGAGGCCCGTCTGCAGCCGGCGCGTATTCTGCCACAGGCACTCGCGCCGCTCGGGCTCGCGCTGCAGGATGTCGAGCGCGGCGAGTACGCCCGCGGTGTTCGCCGGCGGCAGCGCGGCCGTGAAGATGAGTGGCCGGGAGTTGTGCTTCAGGAAGTGGATCACGTTCTCCGAGCCCGCCGCGAAACCGCCGATCGAGGCGAGCGACTTGGAGAAGGTCCCCACGATGATGTCCACGTCGTCGGTGAGGCCGAAGTGCGCCGCCGTGCCGTCGCCGCGGGGTCCGAGCACGCCCACGGCGTGGGCGTCGTCGAGCGCCAGGGCCGCGCCGTACCTCTGCGCGATCTTGAGCAGGTTGGGCACGTCGGCGATGTCTCCCTCCATGGAGTAGATGCCGTCGACGATGACCATGATCCCGGTGCCCGCCGCCACCTGCTGCAGTTTGCGCTCGAGCTGCGCCAGGTCGCCGTGGTTGAAGCGCACGGTCTCGCCGTGGGACATCTTGGCGCCGTCCACGATCGACGCATGGTCGAGCTTGTCGAGGAACACCACGTCGCCCCGGCCCACCAGCCCCGAAATGAGCCCCAGGTTCGCCTGATAGCCGGTCGAGAAGACCAGGCACGCTTCCTTCCCGAAGAACTGCGCCAGCTCGTGCTCGAGCCGCTCGTGCAGATCGAGCGTGCCGTTCAGGAGCCGGCTGCCGGTGCAGCCCGACCCGTAGCGCTCGAGCGCCTGCTTGGCCGCCGCGAGCACGGCCGGATGATGGGTGAGCCCCAGGTAGTTGTTGGAGCCCATCATGATCCGCTCTTTGCCTTCGATGACGACGACCGTGTCTTCCGAGTGGGAAATGGGGCGGAAGTACGGATACAAGCCCACAGCCTGCAGCTCCCGGGCCTTGGTGAAGCTCTTGCACTTATCGAACAATGCGACGTGCTGCAGGGTCTCGGTGTTCACGGGGCCCCCAGGGCGGTGATGGGAAAATGCAGCCTACATGCTAGTGATGGTGACCTAAAACCGCAAGGGTACGAGAGATGCGACGCGTCAGCGCCAGCTCCCCGCGCTACGTAAGTTGAGGACGATGCGCCCGCTGGCAGTGGCGATCACGCTGTGGACCGTCGCCGCCCGACCGGCGGCGGCGCAAGTCCCTTATCGTGTGAGCGCGTGGGACGCCGCGTCGGTACTGGCCGCGGGCGGCCTGTCCGTCATCTCATTCCCGAGGCCGCGGGGCTGCCCCCCGGCGCGCCGCCCTGCGCGCCGTGCGACCCCGCCTCGCTGCCCCGCATCGATCACGCGGCGCTGCACACCTTCTCGGGGTCCGCCGGGACGGCGAGCAGCGTGCTGCTCGCCGGCGTGGTCGCCGGCTCGGGCCTCGCGTCGCTCGCGGGGGCGACGCCGGCTCAGGTGCGCGGCCATGCGGCGGTGTACGCCAACGCACTCGCCTGGTCGCTGGCGACGTCGCAATGGCTCAAGGTGCTCGCCCACCGCAGCCGGCCGGTCCTCTACACGGCCGACGCTGCCGCAGCGGCGTCCGATCGGGACAGCCGGCGCTCGTTTCCCTCGTCGCACGCCACGCTCGCCTTCGCCGCCACCACGGCGTACGTCGTGATGGCGGGACGCGAGCGGTTGCCACACCGCGCCCGTAACGCCGGTTTGCTGTATGCCGCGGCGTTGGGCGTCGCGGCGCTGCGCGTATCCGCGGGCCAGCATTTTCCGACGGACGTCGCGGGCGGGGCGGCGCTTGGCGCGGGCATCGGCTGGCTGGCGGCGCGCGTACACCCCACCGGACCATGACGTGAGCCAGCAGCTCCCCCGCGTCATGCGGTTGCGCGACGTGGTGCTGTTTAACATCAGCGCCATCGTGGGGCTGCGCTGGCTCACCACGGCGGCGAGCCAGTTCGGACTCGCGAGCCTGCTCCTGTGGCTCGTGGCCATGGTCGTGTTCTTCCTGCCGTCGGCCGTGGCGGTGCGCGAGCTGGCCGATATCGATCCGGCGGCGGGCGGGATCTATCGCTGGGTCCGCCGGGCGTTCGGACCGCTGCACGGCTTCGTCGCGGGCTGGGGGTACTGGGTCAACAACCTGTTCTACTTTCCCTCGCTCCTGGTGGCGACCGCGGCGATCGCCGCGTACGCCGCCGGCCCGCGCTTCGTACACCTGGGCGACGACAACGTCTTCATCGGGGTCGTCTCCCTCGCCGGGCTGTGGCTCGCGGTGGGCATGAACGTGGTCGGCCTGCGGGTGGGCAAGCAGCTGCAGAATCTCGGCGGCTACGGCACGTGGCTTCCGGCCCTGCTGTTCGTGCTGCTCGCGCTGTGGTCGCTGGTGACGCGCGGCGGCGCGACTCCATTCACCCCCCGCGCCCTCCTGCCCGCGACCCTCGACTTCCAGTCCATCTATCTGTTCGCCACCATGACCTTCGGTCTCGCCGGCCTCGAGCTCGCGCCCACGTTGGGGGACGAGATCTACGACGCCGCAGCGACGCTGCGTCGTGGCGTTCTCGTGTCGGGTGTCGCCATCGTCGCCATGTACGTGTTCGGCACCGCCGCGATGCTCGTGGCGCTGCCGCGGGAGACGGTCAGCATCACCAACGGCATGCCGCAAGCCACGGCCGCCCTGGTGCAACGGCTCGGCGCGCCCGGCTGGCTTGCGCCGCTCGCCGCGATCGTCGCGATCCTGCTGGTGCTCGGCAATCTGGGAGGTGTGGGCGCGTGGCTCGCCGGCTCGGCGCGGCTGCCCTACGTCGCGGGCGTCGATGGCGCGCTGCCGCCGGCGTTCGGGCGGATCCATCCTCGCTGGCAGACGCCACACGTCGGCTTGTTGATCCAGGGCGGGATCGCGACGGCGTTCGTGATCGCGAGCCTCGTGGGCTCGACCGTCAAAAATGCCTATCTCGTGCTCACGCAGACCACCATCGTTCTCTTCTTCATTCCCTACATCTATCTGTTCGCGGCCTACCTGCGGCTGCGCCGTGAGCGAACCGCCACCAGCGCGCTGATCGGCTTCGTCGGTCTTGCGGCCGTGGTGTTTTCCATCGTGTTGGGCTTCGTCGCTCCCGCCGACGAGGCCTCTCCCTGGCTCTACCGGGCCAAGGTCGTGGGAGGGGTGATCGGATTCATGCTGCTCGGGGTAGTACTCGCGAAGCGGGGTGTGAGGCACACCACCGCCGCTCCCTCGGCCGCGCCCTAGATTGGAACGTCGCGTCCATCCCTCGAGAACCCGGGAGTTCCGCGTGAAGGCTCGACACACGCTGTTGTTGACCGTGGTGGCCGTCGTCTGCCTGCCGGGCGCCGGCCGATCGCAGCAGGGCCCACCGCGTGTGCGCCGCGAGATTCGCGGGTTCGATTTCCGCAAGGACGGCGTGTGGCGTAAGCAGGCGCGGGCCGTGCGCAGCGCCCGCCAGCAGTTGCTGCGGCAGCGGAGCTTTCCGGCGTTGAACGCGCCGCTCGCGACCGGGGGACGCGCTCCCCGCGTGCAGGGCGCGCCGCTCGCGGCCGGGCCCGTCGTGTCCGGCGTCCTGCGCGTCCCCGCCATCCTGTTCAGGTTCAAGAACACCCCGACCAGCGAAATCCGTCCCACGAGCCAGTTCGACGATGTCTTGTTCGCCCCGTCGCCCACCGGCGCCTCCGCCGGCCGCCCGTACACCTACGCATCGTACTACGCGGAGCTGTCCAACGGCTTGTTGACCGTGCAGGGGAAGACGTATGGGTACGCGGCGCTCGACTCCAATGAGGTGACGTACACGGGAGTGCCCGGTACCTGCACTGGCAACCCGTACACCGGCTCGACCGACTGCAACGGCCTGTTCTCCTCCAATGCGATCGCGCGCATGCAGAGCGCCTTGATCGCGGCGCTGGGTAAGCTGGACGCCCAGATCGACTGGACACAGTACGATAGCGATGGCGACGGGTTCGTCGATCTGGTGGCGTTCATGCAGCCGGCGCTCGACGGAGCGTGCGGCCCGAAAGGCAACAATCATCTGTGGTCGCACCGGTACGCCCTCGGTCCCTACCGGACGCACTCGACGACGGTCGTGAACGGTCAGACCGTCAACGTCAAGGTCGCCGACTACATCCTGGAGAGCGGGGTCGGCGGGGCGAGCGGGTGCGATACCACCGCGATCATGCCGATCGGCACGGTGGCGCACGAAACCGGACACGGATTCGGGCTCCCCGATCTGTACGACACCGACGGTGCGAGCGAGGGGGTGGGTGAGTTCAGTCTGATGGGGAGCGGGAACTACACGTCTCCGTCCAGTCCGTCGCGCATGGATGCGTGGTCGCTCAACGAGCTTGGCTGGGTGATCGTCACGCCCCGGACCACCGGCGGGGCGTACACGTTCGGACCGGCGAAACCGGCCGTGGACACGGCGCTGTTCGTCCCCGTCGGCGGATCGAACCCGCGCGGCGAGTACTTTCTGCTGGAAAACCGCCAGGGCGTGCTGTCGGACAGCGCGATGATTCGCTACCACTGCCAGGTCTGGTACGCC
>WNGP01004887.1_pt1 | contig 11168 bp, 12 predicted proteins | sample 5407671 | NCBI WGS metagenome assembly WNGP01 (sample SAMN13153381, study PRJNA577476) | soil metagenome | isolation source: 40 cm soil or saprolite under Garry oak tree replicate 2 | place: USA:California | collected 2016-06-15
TGCGTGAAGCCGAAGCTTACGCAGCCAGTGCCAGGTTTGAATTGGCAGTTATGAATTGTGCCAGTGGTTTTACCAGGTGACTGACAACCTGGGCACGCAGCGATATCCTCGCCAAACCCGTCGAAGCCTGTCGCCCCCGCGAGCGTAACCTAGTCGGCCGAGGAGGCATTTTCAACTCGGCCGGTTTCCGGTCCGCTCCAACCTCTCGAAAAATCGCTCGATGGCCGGCCACTGCGCGCGGACGTCGTCGTACCCCGCCTCCACCAGCCGCGCCGTGTGCACCGGGTGGAACAGCAGGAACCCGAGGAACTCCGACGCTGCGTCCCGCTGTCCGCCCATCGCGCGCACGATCCGGCGCACCCCTGGCGGCAGCAACCGGCCTTGCCCCGCGGCGAGATCGGCCAGATCACGCGTCGGGTGCAGGAGCAGCAGCTCGACAGGTCGCAGCCCGTCGGGTGCGGGGATGTGCGGCGGCAGCGCGGAGAGCAGTTGGTTCACTCGGTCGAGCCGCTCGGCGTCGGCCTCGAGCGCGTCGAGGAAGATGGCCTCGAAGAGCAAGCCCAGCGCCTCCGCTGCGCTCGGGTAGTCGCCCGCGCGTGGAGCGGACGTGGCGCGGCGGGGCGTCGTCAGCCCGATGGCGACGATGGCGCGGGCGCCCAGGTGCAGCGCGGGCGCGAGCGGCGCCGTCTGACGGACGCTCCCGTCGCCGTAGAACTCGGCGCCGATCCGCACGGCTGGAAAGAGAATCGGGAGCGCCGCGGACGCCATCACGTGGTCGAGCGTGAGTCGCGTGCGCACCCCGATACGCTCGGCCCGTTCCCAGGTCGGCGTGTCGCCGGCCCCCTGCACGAAGGTGACGGAGCGCCCCGTCGTATACGACATCGCGCTGAGCGCAACCGAACGGAGTCGTCCGTAGACGATGTTCGCGTCGACGCCCCGCGGATCCACGCACTGGGCCAGGAACGCGCGCAGCGGGCGCGTGTCGGCGAGCCCGTGTACGGCCACCGGTCCACGGCGTCGGCCCGTGGCGCTGTGCCAGACCCAGCGGAGCATCGAGCCGGCCAGTCGGGCTGGCCTTACGCGGTAGACCTCCTCGCTCGTCAGGCGGTCCCACGCTGCGCGCAGGCCGGCGACGGCGGCGGGCAGCGGGCCCTGGTGGGCGGCGAGATAGAGTGTGTTGATCGCACCCACCGACATCCCGGAAAGGATCGGGAACTCGAGGCCGGGCAACCGCTCCGCCAGCCCGGCGAGCACCCCCACGTGATACGCGCCGCGAGCACCCCCACCCGACAACACGAGCGCGAGGTGTGAGGAGTAGCGCCACGCGCCCGGCGGGCGCTCTCCCGGCGCCGTCTGGGTAAGCGCACGCGGGGATGAGACGTGGCGTACCGGACTCATCGTTACCGGGAATGCCGCCCTTTCGCGACGGTAACGCAGCCAGATGCCGCTTGGACCAGAGGGATCGCGACAGGCGCGCGCTGCACGCGGTTGACTTGCGACCGACAGTAAACCGATCAAGAATGAACCCCGCCAGACGAGTCCGCTAGAGGTGGTTAAAGAGAGATGAGTGCGCGCGTAGACACGCATACTGACGTCCTCGTCGTCGGCGCCGGCCCCACGGGGCTGATGCTCGCGAATCAACTCGTTCGGCGCGGTGTGCGCGCGCGGATCATAGACCGGCAAGCAGGTCCCTCCCTCCAGACGAGGGCGCTGGGCGTGCAGGCGCGCACGTTGGAGATCTACTCGCACCTCGGCATCGTCGATCGTGCGCTCGAGCTCGGCAAGCGCGCCACCGGGGCCAACATCTGGGTCCACGGGCGGCGCGCGGCGCGCGTACCCTTGGGTGACATCGGGCGCGACCTGAGCCCGTACCCTTTTCTTCTGATCCTCGGCCAGGATGACAACGAACGGCTGCTGGGTGAGGCACTCCGCAACCGGGGCATGCCCGTGCAGTGGAGCACAGAGCTTGTCGGCCTGACACAGGATACCAGGGAGGTCAAAGCAACCCTCAAGCACGCGGACGGCGCTACCGACGAAGTTACGGCCGCGTGGATCGCAGGATGCGACGGCGCGCGTAGCGCGGTACGCGAGCTGAGCGGCATCCCGTTCGAGGGCGCGCCGTACGAGCATGTGTTCTTCGTCGCCGATACCCAGGTGACGGGCACGATGGTGCCCGACGAGCTCAACGTCTATCTGTGGCGCCAGGGATTTCACCTGTTCTTCCCGATGCGCGGGACCGATCACTGGCGGCTCGTCGGCATCCTGGCGCCCACCCTGCGGGGACGGGACGATCTGACGTTCGAGGACGTGATTCCTTCGGTACGCCAGGAAGCTGGCAGCGGGCTGTCCTTCAAGGCATGCAGCTGGTACTCCACCTATCGCATCCATCATCGGCGCGCTGCGCGCTTTCGCGACCGCCGCGCGTTCCTGCTCGGCGATGCGGCACACATCCACAGTCCGGTGGGTGCGCAGGGCATGAACACCGGCCTGCAGGATGCGTACAACCTGGCGTGGAAGCTCGCGCTCGTCGTGTCGGGACGTGCCGGTCGTGCGCTGCTCGACTCCTACGAGGACGAGCGCCTGCCGGTGGCCAACCGGCTGCTGCGTACCACCGACCGGGCCTTTTCGCTTGTGGTCTCCGACGGGTGGCTGGCGGGGCAGTTCCGCACGCGGGTCCTGGCGAAGGTCCTGGCCCTTGCCATGAGCCTGAAGCGTGTTCAAAGACTCGCATTTCGGACCATCTCCCAGATCGGCATTCGCTACCGCAACAGTCCGCTATCGGAAACGCCGGCGAGCCTGCCTGAAGCTGCCCCGCGCGCCGGCGATCGGTTTCCGTGGCTGCGCCTCAAGTTCCTCCCCAACGGTCCCACAGAGGACCTGTTCGGAAAACTCGACGATACGCGATTCACTCTCATCCTGATCGGCCAAGCGTCACCTCCGGGAGGGGTGCCGGAGTTGGGTGACCTGTTACGCGTCCTCGAGGTTCCGAGCGACTTGGCGAACGACCGGGAGTTCGCGCGCGCACAGATCCCCCGGCCCTCCTTCTACTTGCTGCGTCCCGACGGCCACGTCGGGCTTGCGGGGATCCACCTGGACGCGGGCGCGGCCAGCCGGTACGTCTCTGAGCGTCTGCACCTCGGAGCGTGTTAACCGAGAGAGGGCACGCCGTCGCGACCGCCGCCGGAATCCGGCTTACCGTTGGTCGCGTCCGACGATCCGCCCATTCTCAACTTCGGTTCCAGACCCGGGAGGATTCTGCACGGCGACACCGTGCAGCACGAGACCGTCAAAATCGCCTGTGCCTCGCCGGTTGGTCGTGGCGGCGCCGAAGCGGACCTCCTCCAGACTCCCGTTGAACGGCCCTTCGAACGTTCCCGTGAGATCGGTTCTGTCAAAGAACTTGGTCACGAGAAAGATGGTCTGGCCGAAGACGCGCCCCTCGACTTGGGGCGTCCCGACGTTTCTAAGGGTGAGATTCAGGACGACGCGGGCGACGCCTTCGATATCACCGGTGAGGGGGCAATCGAAGACGGTGCCACGCTGAATCAACATGCCCGCGACGTTTGTCACGCTGCCGGGATCGATGACGGTCGCCCGGGCGCAGTCCCCGATCACGCTGTAGGACGCCCCCGCAGCGGGCGCGGGTTCGCTGCTTAGCCGTGCAACGGGTGTCGCAAGTGGGGCCGGCCCCTCGCACGCCGTCCCGAACATGGCGACCGAGACGAGCGTGACGGCGGCGATCTTGGAAAGGGTGTTGAGGTTGTGCATAGAACACCTCCAGCAAGGACGAGAGCGCTGAGGCGCGCTGCAACATGTGCCTTCACGGGGGACGTGCCAGTGACCCCGGTCACCCGCTCCCTGCGGTGGATGCAGCGTCGTCTATGGCAATCAATTGAGGCTTGTGTTGCCTGCGATGAAAAAGCCGCCTACGGGTGTGTGGCCGGGACAAGGTAGTCGTGCGCCGCAACAATCTGCCAACGCGCGTCTCGACGGACCCACGTATCCGTGAACCGGTACCGACGATCAAAAGAGCCACCCGGCCCATGGCCGCCGACAACCAACCACCCCGTTACGACCGCCGTCGCACCGAAGCGATGGATACGCATGGCCTCGTTGTGCGCGGTCGTCACCGTATCCGGTCCAGCCACGACGTCGTGTAAAACGTCGTCCCGACTCACCGTGCGGTCGTCCTCAGTGTAGATGAACCCATCCGCGAGGAGTCGCCGAAAGACCGCGGCATCACGGTGGATCAGCGCCAGGGCCCAGTCATCCTCCAACCGTAAGAGAACGGTCGGCTGGGTGTCTTGCACGCTGCGGTCCTGCGAACCTGGAAGGCGCTCGGCAGCCAGCGTGCCGAGGACGAGGGCACAGGAGAGCAAGCGGGATTCCCGCCAGGCGGGCATCTGCTCCTCGATCGCGCAGCCAGCTAGGGGTTGCGACTCACGGCGCAGCTGACGTTGCTGATCGAGAACAGTTCCCTCAGCAGGTCGATCCTGCCGTTACCGTTCATCTCAGTGTACGTGATGACACAGGTAAGCGTGAACCCGTTCGCCACGATCGTCCGCGTTATTGTTTCAGCAAAAGCCGGTGTCGACGCCAACGCCGTGAGTCCAGCAGCCATTGCCACACTGCCAAGGATCTTTCGCATCATGCCCTCCCAGTCTGTGTGCTCAGCAGGGTTCGCATTTCGAACGTACCGCAACTCACGCTTTCTGCAAGGGGAGGAACGTTATTCAAGACGACGCCACACTTCGATGAAATGCTGGTACGGACCCGGCCCAGCCGTCGTATCGTTCGGGTCGGTGAAGCTGTGATACCACAGGCTGCCTTCGATTCGGCATGTCGCCCTGAATGATGTCCCTATCCAGCTCGGGATGACAAAGATCTCGATGTGCTCTATGTACGTCGTGCCGCTGGTGGTGTAGGTACCCGCCCCGCCACTCATCTGGTATGCCCGCAGCGTATCCAGTTCGGTCTTGAGTGGCAGCGTATCGCGCTTCCCTGCCTGGCCGACAAACATGAAATGCCGATCGGTCAGCACTTTCATCCCGCGGTACCCAACGAGAGGCTGATCCTTTCCATTCTGAGATACCGATACGAGCTCCCAAACCCCGCGCACCCGACAGCCTGCATCCGGGTGCACGTCGTTCGTCGGTCTGAGCAACTCACTACGTTCTGTAGTTTGAGATGCTCTATACGGGCCAGAGAGTGCCAGCCCGGATGCCGCAATGGTGAGCGTGGCCACGTGGCGGAGAAGACTCATGGTTCACCTCTCTGAAGTGTCCTTCTGCCGTCCGTCCTTACGGGAGCGCCGGCTGGTGCGTCGCCCACCACTCCCGCGCCCGCTCTTGCGTCCAGTCGCTCGCGCCGTCCACCTCGGCCAGCCGAAGCGACAGCTCTCTGGCGGACTGTGGCCGATGCGCGGGGTCCTTTGCCAGACAGGACAGCACGAGCTCATCGAGTGCCGTGGGAATCGGCAGGTCCGTCCGGGCAGATGGAGGCGTAGGCGGCGTCTGGGCGTGCTGCACGAGAAGCCCCATCGGAGTCTCGGCGGTGAACACGAATTGCCCGGTGAGGAGCCAGTAGGCCACACAGCCGGTCGCGTAAATGTCGGCACGCGCGTCCAAATCCGCTCCCATCGCCTGCTCGGGGGCAATGAAGGCCGGCGTACCTTGGACCGCGTTCTCCCGCGTGTGCACCGGGCTCGTGTCCGCGGAGTCGCGGACTGCCCTCACGATGCCGAAATCCAGCACCTTCACGAAGTCGTACTCCTCGCCGTACCGGCAGAGGAAGATGTTCGCGGGTTTGATGTCGCGATGAACCAGGCCGCATGACTGGGCCTCTGACAGCGAGTGACAGACCTGGCGCAGCAGGTAGATGGCGCGTTCGGGCGGGGTTGGTCCGAAGCGCCGGAGGAGCGAGTCAGCATCGAGGCCGTCGAGCAGCTCCATGACGTAGTAGAAGGCGCCGTCGGTGGCGATTCCAAAATCGAAGAGCTCTACGGTGTGGGGCGAGCGGAGCCGGGCGATCACCTGGGCTTCGCGCTCGAATCGGCGGACTGCTTCTTCCGACACTCCGGCACGCGCGTCCCCGGCGAACGAGGGCCGGATGAGCTTGATGGCGGCCGGCCTTGCCAGCATGCGATGCCGGGCTCGCCAGACCTCGCCCATGCCCCCTTCGCCGAGCTTCTCCTCCAGGCTGTAGCTCCCCAGCTCTCGGGCGCGCTTGACCTCGGTGCCCAGATGGTAGACCACGCGGGCGCCCACATAGGCCATGCCCACCACGAGGAGATAGGGGAAGACGAGCCCGAAGAAGAACTGTGCCGGGGCTAGCCTGAGTGAGGTGGTGCCGGACGCGATCATGAGCCCGATGATGACTGGGACCGAGCTGACCGATGCCAGGGCCGCCAACACCGCCCGGCGCGGTGGGGTTGGCACGACGACCGTGAACAGCACGATCCATACCGCAACCCACGAGAGCCCGATCATGCCGCGGCTCATCTCGAGTGCCATCGGATCGGCGAATTCGGCCGCGGCGATGGCGTAGCTACTGGCGATCTCGAATGCCAGGCCGATGTTCATCGCCGTGGGGAGTGGAAGGCGCGCGCTCCGGATCACCGCCGCGACGAGCAACGCTACCACGATCGCGATCACGCTGGGGCCCCACTGTAGGAAGCTCCCGAGGAATCGGGCCCGATCGCCCGGGATCAGCAGCGCGGGAAAGATTCCGGCCATGAAGAAGACGAACGCGTACAGCAGGGCGAGGACGCGGAGGCGTCCGGCAGACTGGCTGAGCAGATCGACCGGAAATCCCGACGAGATCCCTCGAGCGCTCGGGTCACGCGGGTCCGGGTGCATGAGGGTGACGTGCTCGTTCATCCGGAGGCTCCCAACGGTACGGGCTTAATGGTCTGGAAGGGTCAACACGCGCACCGTCGATAGAGGCGCCGGCGATCGGCTCGGCGGAGCCAGGTGGTTGTCGTCGCCCAGCCGGTCGAACTGGCTGTCCGCAATGTAGTAGAAGTGGGTGCCGACTATAGCGCCCGTGGTCGGCAGACGGAGTAAACTGTCCGCACGCTCGAGGACGTCGATGTGACGGATCGAACGACCGTCAGGGGCAAGATCGTAGCGCGTGACCTGCTCGAGGCCGGGTAGGTGCTGAACCCCGATGAGGCTCCCGCGATACCAGTAAAGGCCGTCGATGGCGGCGGCGCTTCCCCCTGTGCGGGGGGGGGGCAGACGGATAATCGCCCGGGTGCGGAGGTCAATGCGCGCGATACCTTCGACGAACGCAACATAGAGGGCACGGTCGTCGCCGGACAACGTGATGCCATTCGCGTCCGAGAATCGCTCCGGGTCCGGGGAGAGGAAGAGCTCAAGGGTATCCGCGTCCAAGGGGACACGGTACACCGACCCTTGGTCGGTGTCGGTGATGAACACATCGCCGTTCGTGGCTATCGCCAAATCATTGAACAGATGACCGCGTCCCGAGTCAGGGGGGACGTATCTCCGCACAATGTGGCCGGTCCGCAAGTCGCACTTGAAGAGCCGGGTCTGGCTTACGATCTCGTTGGGCGGGGTCGAGGCCGCGGCCCGCGGCGCCCAGGTGGCGAACCACAGAAGCGCGCGGGCAGAATCGACGTGAATGCCGACCACGCGAAGCAGCTCGTCGTTGGAGATGAAATCGGAGGCAGTCTGGTCCTGGGCGAGTCGGATGATCTTGCGCTTCGCGAGGCTGCCGACGAGCCACCCCTTCGTAATCGGATCGTGGGCGAGCGCCTCGGGCAGGAGATCGGAGTCTGGGAGGGCGAACGCGAGTGCGCCGCGAAGAATTGGGGCCCGGTTGCCCTGAAGCCGAGCCCGAACAGCGCGGAACGTGGAGGAGGCACGCAGCCCGGCGAATGCGGAATCGGAAGCAACGTCTCGCGTAGCACCGAGATCCGCCAGGCGCCTGAGCCAACGCAGGGCGGCCACGGGCTTACCGACGAGAGCGTACCCGCGTGCGACGGCGTAGATCACGCCGGGGTGGTCGGGCGCCCGCTCTGCGAGCTTCTGGGCGTAGTTCAGATAGTCGGGGTAGCGGCCCGCCGCCAGGGCGTCGAGGGCGTGCCGGGAGAGGCACGAGGCGCTGCACGGCGGCGCGGAGGCCTGCGCGGAGAGGAGCGCGGGCGCGAGGAGCAGGGGCCACGTCGGCCAGCCGGAGATGCCAAGCAAGAGCGCCGCCCGCTGTTACCTATCACCTGAACGGTTCAGCCTACCTCACGAACCCCGGACTCGGCTGAAGACTGTGCGCCAGCTACCGTCTGAGGCGAGCCACTCGAAGTCGTTGGCATCAATGAGCCGGAGGGTCGACGCCTCGAAGATCGCAGCTTTTGCGAGCCTTGGGTTCGTCGGTGGATCGAAGGCGATGCTGCGGGTAGAGGGGTCGGCGCGTCCCGTGAGCACGACGGGGTTGGGTTCGTGCGTGTACACGCCCAACACATAGTAGGCGTTAGTCGCCGCGTTATAACCGAGAACGCCCGTGCCAGTGTCTGAACGACCGCGAAACGTCTCGGTCCAAGCGAGTTTCGTGGAATCGCTCATGAGTCGCATCTCGCGCTGACCCGATGCGACCGGATCATGGCGATCGGCCGAATACATGTCGAAGTGCCAAGTGCCTACAAGCGGTGTGAGGAGCGACTCCGCTCCCACGGAGCTTGGCACCCGCGCGCTTGATGCACGCCCCTGACTCAGGGATGTCGGAACCAAGAACAGAGCTAGAACTACGTATGTGGCTGGTGGTGCTCTCATGTCTCCTCCAGTGTATCGTGCTTCCCGTTCAGCGCGTGCCGTAATCCGTGAAGATGTAGTCTCTCGTCTTCACGATCGTGTGGCAGGCGAATCCGCACTTGGCGTCGTTCCCCTGCGGCGGCGCGTCGGCCGAGGTTCCGGGCGTGAACCTCCCGGAGGCGGCCTCATACTTGAACACGGCCCATCCCCACCCGCCCGTGTCCGCGAACCGCTTGCTGTCCTTCACCATGAAGTCGACGTCATGCAGCGCGCCCGGCACCGTCGCCGCGGGGAAGGTCTCCATCTTCTTCGGGTTCCAGTGGATCTTCGCCATCTTGGAGCCGTCGGGGAACGGCTTGCCGTTGCCAGGAACGCCGGCCCGGTAGGCGGCGATCATCACGGGATTGGCGAGGATCGCCGCGAGCAGGCCTCCGTCCTGACTGATGGAGACAACGTTCCAGCTCTCGTATCCCCGGAACTCGGAGAACGCGAGCCCACCGGGCACCTTGACGGTGTACTTGTCCTGGGCGGCCATGGCGCTCCCGCCCAAGGCACTGACGAGTGCCGTCACGATCGCAAACGTCCGCGTGCCTCTGCTCCTCATAACGGGTTCCTCCTGTGTGAGATGTGGCGGCTTGGACTTTTGTCCCGCAGGATTGTCGATCTCAAAGACAATTGCACCCTAAAGACAACGCGCCGCCAGCTTCACGCGCGTGTTAGCGAGCATGCCACGACTACGTGTTGAGGTCGGCATCACTAAGCTTGTGGACCTCTCTAATGCACTCCCGCACCGCCTCGATGACACCGGCAGCCGTGCCCGCATTGTCTTCAGATCCCGTGTTGTTGACCCACTCAAGGAAGCCTCTGACCTCGGACTTCGTCAACCGGCTTAGACGCTCCTCTACCTCGCTGTTAGTGAGAGCTCGGTCCTCATCTGTATCCCAAACATGCCCCACAACCTTGTTTCTGAACTCAACTATTCCCCTCTCCTCGATCTCCTTGCGAAGACGCTTAGCGACGTCCCGCACATCGAGGGGAATCACGTCCACATAACGATCGTAGAGTTCGGTCCACTTGGTCAGTGTGACAATCGCGTGAAAGAGGCAAAGGCGGTTGACGGCGACGCGCAGATGATCCGGAGGTTGATTGGGTCCTTGGTCGAAACCCCTCTGAAAGAGCGCATAGACCTGGCTCCCCGCTATCAGGTCCATCATCAGGTCGTTCGAGAGGCGGAACGCCTCGCGGGACTTACGGTCGCGGTCGGGATTCATTTGCATGCTGTCTAACGGATCGCGCTTAAGCTGCAGGCGCAACGCCCGCAGGCGCAAGGCGGCGGAGTGGCAGATAAACAGGCTGGCCAGTGAGGCAACACAATTCTTCCCTACTTGTGAGCGCCGGCAGCTTCACGCGCATGTTCGGCGGCGGGTATCCATCAGCAGCTCCACGTCGGGTTGGGCCGAGGGAAGATGTCCACCTCCTGTACCGTCGCACTGTTCGGGATGCGAGAGAGGTCCTTTGACTGGTCCTCGACGCTGTTGGAGGGCGCTTGCAAGATCACGAACAGACGCTGGTGACCGCAGAACACGACGGTGACGCGGTTGCCGTCAATCGAAGTACCCGCACCACTAGCTATAGCGGTCCCGAGGGCGTCTCGGAACTCCGTCCAGGGAGCAGCGAGAGAAAGCCGGCCAAGAAGAAGGCCGCTCGGACCTTGGACTGACCAAGCGTCCGGGGGCTGGTCTGGCAGCAGGGTGTCCTGGTATTGAAGCGCGACGGCCGTGAGTCCCTCAAAAGAGAACGCGAGGCCGGGAGTGGAGCTTTCCGATCCGTATAGGACCGTGTCGCGTGCTGCTGGACAGAGAGTTCGCAGGCTACGCAAGGTCATCCAAAGGTCGATCGGACCGACGGAGTCCTCCGAAATTCGCATCGGGCTCACGCCTCGGGGGCAATAGTGAGGGAGGCTGTCAGCGCGTTGAGTGTTTGTGGCTTCCGGGTTGGGCGCGACGTTGGTGTCGGCGTGCGAGGATTGGAGACCGACGTGCTTCACCTCGCCCCCCGAACACGCGAGCAACAGACCGCAGAGGATGGCCCGTGAGCTGTGGATCATCAGAATGCTCGTCGCCGCCTAACGGATCGCGCTTAAGCTGCAGGCGACTCGCCCGCCGGCGCAACGATGGTGGACGAAGTCCGTGCCCCGCCAGGGGCACAACACTCCGGTTCCCCTAAAGCGATCACCGCCCGGCTGCTTCAAGCGCCTGTTGGGCAGCGGCTTGTGATCCTCACGATGTCTTGATGGGGCGCTTGAAGTACAGCCACCCCACCTCCTTCGCGGTCGTCCCATTGAAGATCGCTGTGTGAACCGCGACGAGCTCCCAGCCGTCGCGCCCCAGCACGTTAAGC
>WNGP01009466.1_pt1 | contig 11163 bp, 11 predicted proteins | sample 5407671 | NCBI WGS metagenome assembly WNGP01 (sample SAMN13153381, study PRJNA577476) | soil metagenome | isolation source: 40 cm soil or saprolite under Garry oak tree replicate 2 | place: USA:California | collected 2016-06-15
GGAATCCGCGGCGCGGGCGATCGAGCCGCGCCTGCCCGTCACCGCCACCGTGCGCTCCGCTGTCGTGATGCAGGGGTCGCTGCAGCCGGGGACGTGGCACGTGATCGCGGATCTGCCGCTCGGGGCGATGTAGCGGGGGAAAGGCGGCGTAACGGGAAGAGTTTGCGGTAATTTGCGGTAACAGGTAGCGAATGCGGCAGCATTTGCCGCAAAAGCTACGCGTTAATCCGTGCGCTCGGCGCCGGCGGCGACGAAGGGCCCGCGCACCTCGGCGCGGCGCCGCACCGGGTCGGCCAGCGCCGCGGTGAGCTGGTCGAGGGCGTCGACGGTGTGCGCGCTGACCACCGCGTCGCAGTGCGGCCAGGCCGCGGCCATTCCGCCGGCGAGCGGCTCGTAGGCGGCGCTCTTGGTGCGCGGGTTCACCCAGACGATGCGGAACGCCACCAGCGACAGCCGCTCCATCTCGCGGCGCAGCAACGCGGGGTCGCCGGTCTCCCAGCCGTCCGAGATGATCACCACCACCGCTCCCCTAGCCATGCCGCGGCGGCCGTAGTGGTCGTTGAAGTCCTTGAGCGCCGGGCCGATCTTGGTGCCGCCCAGCCAGTCGGGCGCCGCCTGACCGGCGCGCTGCAGGGCGACGCCCGGCAGCGTCCTGGCGAGCACCGGCGTCAGCCTCGTCAGGCGGGTCGCGAACGTGAACACCTCGGCGCCCGCCGCGCCAGCGGCGCAGTACAGCAGCTGGATCATCGCCCGTGCGTACGGCTCCATGGATCCCGAGATGTCGCAGAGCACGACCAGCCGCCGCGGCCGCCGCCGCGGATCACGTCCGATCAGCCGGAACGCGTCGCCGCCGGTCCGCCGCGCCTGGCGCAGCGTCGCCCGCATGTCGGTGCGCCGGCCGGCCGGCCGCCGGCGCTGCCGCCGGGACCGGCGCTCGGGCAGCGCGAGCGTGATCCTGCGCATCAGCGACGCCACCGAGATCAGCTCCGAGTCGGTGAGCTCGGCGAAATCCTTGCTGGCCAGGCGCTCGGCGCTGGTGCCCAGGTAGGGCTGGTCGATCTCCCGGTCTGGCTCCTCGTCGCCGTCGGCCATCTCCCGGCTCTCGACCTCTGAGTCGCGCCCGCGGTCATGGCTGGCGGCGTGCTGCTGGGCGGCCTGCGCGGCGCTGGCGGGCACGTTCTCCGACGACAAGTCGGGCAGGCCGCCGAACCCCGCGAGGTCCGGCTCGGCTTCCTGGCCGGCTCCCTGCGTGTCGCCGAAGATCTGCTCGAAGACCGCCCGGAGAATCAGCGCGTGATCCTTGCTCGACACCAGCGTCGTCAGCGCGCACAGGTACAGCGCGCGCGGCGTGGCCGGCCGGGCGACCGTCACCGCCGCGGCGAACCGCTCGGTTCTGCCCGGACCGACCGGCAGGCCAGCCGCCCGCAGCGCGGCTCCGAACCTCGCGCTGATCCCGGCGAGATCACCCGCCCCGTCCGCCGTCCGGCCGCCTGTGCCGGTCCGGTCAGTCATCCCGGCCGATGAGCGCCGCGAAGCCGGACCGGCGCATGGTCGCGAGATCCTCGGAGTACTTAAGCACCGCGCCCGCGGTGCGCTCCGCAGAGGCGGCGTCGAGCTCGCCGATGCCCAGCGTGTGCAGCGCGCCGGCCCAGCTGATGGCCTCGGCGATCCCCGGCGGCTTGGCCAGGTCCAGGTGGCGCAGCCGGGCCACGCCCGCCGCCACCTGGTCGGCCAGCGGCCCGGTCGCCTCCGGCACCCGCCGCCGGACGATCGCCGCCACGCGAGGAACGTCCGGGTAGTCGATCCAGTGGTACAGGCAGCGCCGCTTCAGGGCGTCGTGCAGGTCACGCGTCCGGTTGGACGTCAGCACCACGACCGGCGGGTACGCGGCCCGGCGGGTGCCCAGCTCGGGGATCGTCACCGCCGCCTCGGCGAGCAGTTCGAACAGGAACGCCTCGAACTCGTCGTCGCCCCGGTCGACCTCGTCGATCAGCAGCACAGCGGGTCGTGGCCCTGGGTGGTCGAGCGCCGCCAGCAGCGGCCGTTCGAGCAGGTACTCGTCGCTGAACAGGTCGGCCTCGCGGGGCGACTCGCCCCGGGCCTCGGCGAGCCGGATCGCCAGCAGCTGGCGCGGGTAGTTCCACTCGTACAGCGCCTCGGACGCGGTGATGCCCTCGTAGCACTGCAGCCGGACCAGCGGGGTGTCGATCGCCGCGGCCAGGGCCTTGGCGGCCTCGGTCTTGCCCACCCCGGGTTCGCCCTCGAGCAGGATCGGCTGGCTCATCCGCGCCGCGAGGAACAGTGCCGTGCCGAGCGGTTCGTCGGCCAGGTAGCTCGCGTCGTCGAGGGCGGCAAGCAGCGTGGCGACGTCAGGAAGCTGCTCGGAAATGTCGCTCATCCGCGCGCCGGCCTTTCAGTCTTCGCAACAAAGGACACACACCATCATGCTGCAGCCGGGCCACTGTCCTGGCATCCGGGACCTCCAGCGTCCGCCCGCGCGCCCGTCCCGCTCATCGGGCCTCTTAGTCGGTGATGGCCAGGTCGCTGCGGATCGGGCGGCCCTGGATCGCGCTCCAGACGGCGGCCGGGGTCAGCGGCATATCGGCGTGCCGGACCCCCAGCGGTGCCAGCGCGTCGAGCACCGAGTTCACCACGGCCGCTGGCGAGCCGACCGTCGCAGACTCGCCGATGCCCTTTGCGCCGATCGGGTGGTGCGGCGACGGTGTCACGGTCGCGCCGAGTTCCCAGGACGGGCACTCGACCGCCGTCGGCAGCAGGTAGTCCATGAACGAGCCGCCGAGGCAGTTGCCGTCGGCGTCGAAGGCCATGGCCTGCATCAGGGCGATGCCGACTCCGTCGGCGAGCCCGCGGTGCACCTGCCCCTCGACGATCATCGAGTTGATCCGCACCCCGCAGTCGTCGACCGCGATGAGCCGCCTGACCTCGACCTGCCCGGTGCCGGGGTCGACGTCGGTGACGCAGATGTAGGCGCCGAACGGGAAGGTCAGGTTCGGCGGGTCGTACACCGTGCCCGCGTCCAGGTGCGCTTCGACGCCGTCCGGCAGCTCGAGGCCCGAGTGCGCGGCCATCGCGATCGCGCCGAGCGTGGCCGCCTGCTCGGGATCACCGCGGACCCGCCATGCGCCATCGGACCACTCCAGGTCATCGGCCGCGACCTCCATCATCGCGGCCGCGACGATCCTGGCCCGCTCGCGCGCCTTCCTGGCTGCCATCACCGCGGCCGCGCCGGAGACCGCCGTGGACCGGGAACCGTAGGTGCCGAGGCCGAACGGCGTCCTGTCGGTGTCCCCGTGCACCACCTCCACGTCGTCCGGCGATATCCCGAGCTCGCCGGCCACGATCTGCGCGAACGTCGTCTCGTGCCCCTGGCCCTGGGTCTGGCAGGAGACGGCGAGCACCGCCGTGCCGGTCGGGAAGATCCGCAGGTGGGCGCCGTCTGCCATGCCGAGGCCGAGGATGTCCATGTGCTTGCGCGGGCCAGCGCCCACGCCCTCGGTGAAGAAGCTGATCCCGATGCCCATGTACTCGCCGCGCTCGCGCTTCTCCGCCTGCTCGCGGCGCAGCTCGTCGTACCCGGCCAGGTCCATCGCGGCTCGCAGCGCGCGCGGGTAGTCGCCGGAGTCGTACTGCCAGCCGGTCGGGCAGGTGTAGGGGAACTGCTCGGGACGTAGCAGGTTCCGCATCCGCAGCTCCGCGGCGTCCATGCCGAGCTCGCGGGCCAGCAGGTCGACCATGCGCTCGACCAGGTACACGGCCTCGGTGATCCGGAACGAGCACGAGTAGGCCACGCCGCCAGCCGCCTTGTTCGTGTACACACCGGTGACCTGGCAATGGGCCGCCCGCACGTCATAGGAGCCGCTGAACACGCCGAAGAACCCGGCCGGGAACTTGGTCGGCTGCGCGGCGCCGTTGAACGCGCCGTGATCCGCGAGCACCCGGGCGCGCAGGGCGAGGATCGCGCCGTCCCTGGTGGCCGCGATCTCGCCGTGCATGTGGTAGTCGCGGGCGAACGTGGTCGACATCAGGTTCTCCGACCGGTCCTCGACCCACTTGACCGGCCTGCCCGTCATGCCCGACGCGATGACCGCGCAGAGGTAGCCAGGGTAGATCGGCACCTTGTTGCCGAACCCGCCGCCGATATCCGGCGAAATGACACGGATTTTGTGCTCAGGCAACCCGGTGACCAGCGCGTACAGCGTCCGGTGCGCATGCGGGGCCTGGGTCGTGCACCAGATTGTCAGCCGGCCGCTGACCTGGTCCATGTCCGCCACAGCCCCGCACGTCTCCAGCGGCGCCGGGTGCACCCGCGGGTAGAGCATGTCCTGGGTGACGATCACGTCCGCGGATGCGAAGATCTCGTCGGTGGCCGCCCTGTCGCCCGCCGACCAGTCGAAGATCCGGTTGTCGGCCTGACCGGCGAGGTCGTCGCGGATCAACTCGGCGTCCTGGTCCAACGCCTTGCGGGCGTCGACGACGGCGGGCAGCCGCTCGTACTCGACGTTGATCAGCTCGAGCGCGTCACGGGCCGAGTACCTGTCCCTGGCGACCACGAACGCGACCTCCTGGCCCTGGAATCTGACCTTGTCGGTCGCCAGGACGGCCTGAACGTCAGCGGACAGGGTCGGCATCCAGGCCAGGTCGCGCGCGGCGAGCGTTTCCCCCGTGATCACGGCCTCGACGCTGGGGTGCGCTTCGGCGGCCGCGGTGTCGATCGAGCGGATCCTCGCGTGCGCCAGCGGGCTGCGCAGGACCGCCCCGTAGAGCATGCCGGGCAGTGTCACGTCGTCCACGAACGTCCCCTTGCCGCGCAGGAAGCGGGCGTCCTCCTTGCGCGGCAGTGGTCCGTACGCCCTGTTAAAAATATGCTCAGAGTCCGGTGTCATCCGTGGTCGCCCTCATCGCCTGAATCATCCGCGCCGGACTCGTGCCGCGCCGCCCATCGGACAGATCGGACGATATTCTCATAGCCCGTGCACCGGCAGGTCTGGCCGGAGATCGCGGCGCGGATCTCCTCGTCCGTAGGGTCGGGATTGTGGTTGAGCAGCCAGCGCGCGGTCAGCATCATGCCGGGGGTGCAGAAGCCGCACTGCAGGCCGTGGCAGCGGGCGAAGCCCTCCTGGACCGGGTCGAGCCGGCCGTTACGCTCCAGGCCCTCGACGGTCAGCACCCGGCGCCCGTCGGCCATGGCGGCCAGCACGGTGCAGGACTTCACCGGGAGGTCGTCGAGCCAGAGCACGCAGGCGCCGCAGTTGGACGTGTCGCAGCCCCAGTGCGACCCGGTCAGGCCGAGTTCGTCCCTGATGAAGTGGATCAGCAGGAGCCTCGGTTCGACCACCCTGGCGTATTCCGTCCCGTTGACGTTGACGGCGATCTGCACGTCAGGTTCCCCGCCCGCCTGCTGGCGTCTCGCGGGCTCTGGCGAGCGCGCTGCGCAGCGCCCTGGTGGTGAGCTCGCCCGCCAGGTGGCGCTTGTAGTCGGCGGGGCCGCGCTGGTCTGAGACAGGGCGGCAGTGCTCGGCCGCGAGCTGGCCGGCCCGCGCGAAGTTCTCCTCCGTCGCCGGCAGGCCGCGCAGGAAGTCCTCCGCGGCAGCCGCTGAGAAGTGCTCGGCACCCACCGCGGCGAGGCCGATGCCCGCGTCCGCGATGACGTCGTCGCGCCCATGGTCCAGCCAGAGCGCCGCGCCGGCGGCGCCGACCGGCCAGTCACCGACCCGCCGCCCGACCTTGTGGTACGCGCTGCCCGATCCGTGGACGATCGGCACCCTGATCTCGGTGAGGATCTCCCCGGCGGTGGCCACGGTCTCGTACGGGCCGGTGTGGAAGTCCCTGGCCTGCACCATCCTGGTCCCTGACAGGTTCTGGATCACCATCGTCGCCTTCAGCGCCGCGAACGCCGCCGACAGGTCCTCGGACGGATCGGCTTGGCACAGCGATCCGCCGATCGTGCCCCAGAGCCGCACGATCGGGTCGGCGATCACCCGCTCCGCGTCGTGCAGGATCGCGAAGCGCTGCCCGGCGACCTCGGAGTCGAGCAACTGCGCGTGCCTGGTGAGGGCGCCGATCCGCAGTTCATCGTCGGTGACGGTGATGTGGGCCAGGTCGGTCAGGTCGTTGATGTCGACCAGGGTCTCTGGCTGCGCCAGCCGCAGCTTCATCATCGGGATGAGGCTGTGCCCGCCGGCCAGGATCCGCGACTCTGGTCCGAACCTCGCCAGCAGCTTCAGGGCGTGCTCGACGCTGGTCGCTCGTTCGTACTCGACGTACGCAGGAACCTGCACCCCTGCCTCCCCTGGCGTGAATGGCACGCGTGAGCAGTGTACGAGGCGGCCCGCCAGGTCACAGCCGGCTGACCTGCGGGTCGCTCGGGTCGCGCGGGTCGCGCGGCGGTCAGAGCCTGGCCGGCGCTGCGTGATAATCAGGAGGGTCATGACACTCACGCAGCTCAACGCGTTCGTGCTGGTCGCGAGGCTCGGCTCGGTGACGGCGGCGGCGAGCGCGCTGGGAGTCAGCGAGCCGGCCGTCTCCCAGGCGCTGTCCGCGCTCCGCGCGCACCTGGGCGACCAGCTGCTGAGCCGCGGTCCGTCGGGAATGACGCTGACCGCGGGCGGATCCCGTCTCCTCGCCACCGCCTCGCAGATCGTGGTGCTCGGCGCCGAGGCACACGCCGCGGTCCGCGCCGCCCAGGGCGCGCCCGAGCAGCTGCGCGTCATCGCGACGTCCACGGTGGCCGAGTTCGTGACCACGCCGCTGATGGAGGCGTTCACCAAGCGGTTCGCCGGCAGCGTCGAGGTGTCCTCAGGAGTCGCGGTATCCAGGGAGATGCCGGTCCTGGTCGCCAACCGGCTGGCCGATCTGGCGATCGGCCCGAGCGTGACGGCCGACCCCGGTCTGCCCGTGGTCAGCGAGCCCATCTTCAAGTACCGCCTCGTCGTGGTTGCCGCCGGGAATACCAGGCCACACGGCGCGGCCAGGAAGTGGCGCTGGCTCGTCGACCCGTCGGCTACCGACCCGGGCAGCGACGTTGGCCAGCTGCTAACGGCGCTGCGGATACCCGAGGACCGGATCGGCGTCTGCTCGAGCCAGACCGCCGCCTGGGCGGCGGCGGCCGACGGCGGCGGGGTCTCGCTCGCGGTCGAGCACCTGGTGGCGCAGCAGTTGCGGCGCGGCGAGCTGTCGCTGGTCGACGTGCCGGGGGTGCCGGTGGATGGATGCTGGTACGTCACGATGCTGGACCGTCAGCAGCGCAGCACCGTGGCCAGCTCGCTCCGGCGGTTCCTGGGCACGCCAGAGGCGATGCAGCTGATGCGGGCGCCCGCGGCTGGCGTTCCGCCGTCCCGGTTCCGGCCGCCGGTGTACGTGACGATCTGGAGCTGACGCCTGGCCGGCGAGGTGCGCACCGCGGGCTAGGGCCCACGGGTTAGGGGGCGGCGTGCCGAGAGCAGCCCGGCGCGCACTGTGCGGCGTACTGCGCCGGGGTGATGCGGAGCAGTGCCTTGAACTCATGGCTGAAATGTGCCTGGTCGAAGTAGCCCGCAGCGGCCGCGACGGTGGCGACCGGCACGCCGGGCTCGCGCTCGAGCCGCTCCGCGGCGTCGTGCAGGCTGTTGCGGTAAGGACCCACTTGGGTGAGGCGCCGACGTAGCGGTTGAACAGGCGCTGCAGCGTCCGCGGTGACACTCCGTGCCTGCGGGTCACCTGCTCGACCCTGACCAGCGATTTGTCTTGCAGCATGTCGGCTACGACCGTCAGCACGAGCTTGTAGGCCGGGCTGATTGACGGGGCTCGCTCGGTGAGGAACTCCTCGGTGAGCTGCATCCGGCGCTCGTCGTCCTCCTCGGCCAGCACGCCGGCGGCCAGGACATCTGCCGCGTTGCCGAACACGTGGCCGAGCGGCCTGATCTGGTCACGGAGCTCGCTGGCGTTGCCGCCGGTAAGGGCCGCGAACCCGCCGTACGCGGGCCGCCCGGTCAGCTGCCACCGCACCGACCAGTAATTCTCGACGAAGGCGCCGGCAACGGACCCGGGGCCGAGCCGGCGCAGCGCAAAGTGCTCGGCCGCCTGCCCGGGCCACAAGACTCCTCGCGTGCTGGCAGTGGGATGCGGCCAGGCGGCTGGCGGGTTGTTACAAGACGCCACGAGCCCAGCGTAGGCAGGCTCGCTGACATGACAGACAACGCCAAGAACGATGCTCGGATCGCCGGCGGCGTGAGTCCTGTGCCGGCCGGCTACACCACTCTCACCCCATTCCTGGTGGTGGCCGGCGCGGCCCGGGCCATCGACTTCTACTGCCTCGTGTTCGGTGCAGCCGTGGTGAGCCGGACTGACGGGCCCGATGGCTCAGTTCCGCACGCCGAGCTGGACTTCGGGACAGGGCGCCTCCAGCTCGGCGACCCGATGCCGGCTCAGGGCCTGATCGCCCCGGAGCCCAGCACCGTCGTCAGCCATTCGACGATGATCTACTGCGCCAGCGTCGACGACGTCTTCCAGCGCGCCGTCAAGGCCGGAGCGACTGTCATCGCGGACCCAGCAACCTTCGTCACCGGAGATCGGTTCGGCGTGATGATTGACCCGTTCGGGCATCGCTGGGCCATCATGACCAGGGTCGAGGACGTTCACCATCGGACTGGACATGCCAGCCGAGATCCTGCGCTGCCTGAAGCGCTACATCGCCCGCGAGGCGCATCCGCTTCTGGTATCCGCAGCCAACGCCAGCGGCTAGCAAGGTTGGTTGTTAGCTTGACTGCTATTTAGCAAGATAGCTAATATCGCGGAGATGCTCGATGACGCAGGGGTGTTCAAGGCTCTGGCAGACCCAACCCGCCGCCAGATCCTCGCCGATTTGCGCGACGGCGAGATGTCCGCAGGGGAGATCGCCGCGCGCTTCCCCATCAGCGGCCCATCGATCTCACGGCACCTCGGCGTCCTGCGGGCAGCCGGGCTCGTATCCGAGCGCCGTGACGCGAACCGGATCCTCTATTCCCTGGTGCCCGACCGGCTGGCTGCCTGCGTGGGGAGCTTCCTGTCTGCCGTATGCCCCGAGCAGGTCACGCTTCGCCATCGCCGCAGCCGCGCTTCGACCCGCATACCGAAGGAGCCCTCACGGTGATCACCAGAAATATTGACTGCGTCATCGAGCGGCGGCTGCTCGTCAGCTACCGCATCGACCCTGAACGAGTCGGAGCGCTCTTGCCCCGCCCGTTCCGGCCGCAGCTAGTCAACGGCCATGCGGTCGGAGGTGTGTGCTTCATTCGGATGGGCGCCCTGCGCCCGGCGCATCTCCCGCGAGCAGCCGGGCTGACCACCGAGAACGTAGCCCACCGGCTTGCTGTCGAATGGGACGACGAGCGGGGCAGCCACACCGGGGTCTACATTCCCCGCCGTGACACCAACTCCCGGATAACGTCGGCACTGGGTGCCAGAATCGTTCCCGGCGCTTACCACTATGCCCGGTTCCACGTCACAGAGTCGGCCGACATGATCCGCATTGGCGTCCAGTCACGCGACCGCACGGTGTCGCTCTCCGTCGCCGCCGCGCATGCAGATGCGCTTAACAGCCGCCTGTTCGCCAGCCTTGATGAGGCGACGGCCTTCTTCCGCCGCGGCGCTCTTGGAATCTCCCCTTCCGGCGCTCGCGGCTGCCTGGACGCCGTGCAGCTAGACAGCACCAACTGGGCCGCCCGGCCGATGACAATCTCGGCAATGAGCTCCAGCCTGTTCGACGATACCGCCATCTTCCCCGAGGGAAGCTGCGACCTTGACTCAGCCCTGCTCATGAGCAACATCACCGCGCGTTGGACCGCCGACGCCACTACCGTGATAGCGATGAGCGAAGCCGCCTGAACCACCGACGCCGCGACGGCGGATCAGGCCGGATGCTTGACGAGAGTAGGAGCGTCAGGGTTCCAGGTCGGCGAGTGTGTAAGTCCGGTGAACGCTTGGCAGGGATCACATAGCGCGCCTCGTGCACGGCGCCCTTGCCGGGCTGCTTGATATCGGCGACTTGTGAACTTAGTGAAGCGATCCGATGATTGCGGTGACGGCGTTTAGGTCACTTTTCGTGGCGTGGGGACCAACCTTCGCACAGGCGATGAAGGTCTTGCCGTTGACTCGGAACCACAGGGCCTCCATGTATGGGCTACCTCCCAATGCGCTTCCGATCATCCAGTATCGGCCGTTCGGCGCGGGGAGAGGCGGCTTGCTCACCAGACCGTGTGACAGCTTGGGATCCGGATCGGCGGCGATAATCAAGCCCACACCGCGCGCGGGCAGAACGCGATTATTGACCTGAATCGGGTATCCGGGGGTCACCGAGGGCCGCGGAAGCTTGACGTTGGATAGTTGCACGCCTGTTGCGGTGATGCCGTTCTTGGAGTCGGTGAAACGTACAGCGTGCCAACCTGGCGGCACCATGACGCTCCACCCGCCGCTGTCGTGGTAGGTGTGAGCGTGACGGCTGACCGGCAACGTCGCGGGCTCCCCCGTGCTGCAGGCCGCCACGGTGAGGATAGGGAGTAGCCCTGCGAGGCAGATGATGACTCGTCTCATATGACTCTGACGACGTCGGTTCATGCCTGGTTCCTGCCGTTCGCCAGCCGTGCCGAGTTCGGTGGCGGGGTTGGGCCGGCAGCGCCAGGATCGGGTCGGATGATAAGGCGGTGAGACCGTGCGGCAGCAGGCTTCGCCGGCCGCTGGTGTGCGTATGCCGTCTGGTGGCTAGCTCTGCTCGTGATCGCGCAGGCAGGTCAGCGCTGGCTCATCTACTCCTCATCCAAGGTCTCTCCGTATGACACGTCCGTCTGCGCTGGCAACGCGCGCACGCTGACCGGCCGACGGCCGCGGAGCCCGTGGAGCGGAGGTCACGGCTGGCCGCAAGCCGCCCGCCGGATGGGTGCTGCACCGGCTCCGGGCAGGGCAGTTAAGCAACAACTTATTAGCAGCTTGCAGGCCCTACGCGCCAGGAGAATCATGGCGAGTGCTGCTCCAAACAGCGCAGCGCGGACGACGGTGCCTGAGATCTCGAGGTCCCCGGGGTGCCGTCCTGAGCCTGGAGTGCGCCATGCGGATCGAGTCCGACGGGCACAGCAGCGGTAATCCGCGCCTGTATGAGCTGATCGAGCACGCACCCAAGACCGGCAAGAGCCC
>WNGP01004892.1_pt1 | contig 11158 bp, 7 predicted proteins | sample 5407671 | NCBI WGS metagenome assembly WNGP01 (sample SAMN13153381, study PRJNA577476) | soil metagenome | isolation source: 40 cm soil or saprolite under Garry oak tree replicate 2 | place: USA:California | collected 2016-06-15
CACAAATTTCCGTCAACTGATTGCGCGGCCAATCCTTAGCACCACACCTTACCGCACCCCGTTGCCTGGCGTTTATTTATGCTCCGCCTCGACGCCGCCGGGCGGCGGCGTTCACGGAATGTGCGGTTATCACGCGGCTCGCGCAGCCTTGCGTGACCTTTTCGGTACATGGAAGAATGCACGGCAGTGCCGGGTGGAGGACGTCATGACGCCCGAAAGTTGAAGCGAGCATAATCGAGAACTGATGTCGCCTTTCTCAGTGACAACTTGAGTCGCGCGAACTCAGACCTGGCAGCCAACAGCATGCTATCTCACAAAGACTCTCAATATCCGAACAGTCTCTAGTTGTCCTCATCGCTGCAATGCTCCTATGCACTTCCATCTCCGGCGAAGTACGTATGGCGCGTAAACTTGGCAGAAAAAAATAAGCACCGCGCGCACGGTGACGAATTTGCGGTTTAATTACAGTGACGAACTAATTCCTTCAACACCTGCTTCCTACCTCGATCTATAAGATCCAATTCCGCTTCGAGCGGCGATTTACAGGAAGACGTCAGTTTCGGCTTAGTTCGTCTTTAGTTCCAGCAATTTGATTACTTCGTCGCGCAGCTTCTTAACTTCGTCGTTGTCGGGAGCAAGCTTTTGTGCACGGCTTGTTAGAAAGTCAGCTTCTCCGCGAGCGCGCCTAGCTTCATCGGGATCACCGCCTTGTTCGAACGCGTGATCGGCAAGGCGTCGGCCAAGGTATGCGGTTACGCGAGCATTCGCGGGATCGACCTCCAGCGCGGCTCGCAGACCCTCGACTGTTCCTTCCTTGACCCTGTTCTCCAGCCATTCGGGAACTGTGACTTGCGAAAACGGAGAGATCGTCCGACTTCTTCGATTCGAGACGCTCCATTTCATGACTCGCTGTAATGGAGTCAATTCTAGAGGGATTCGTGCAAATTTCGCAGCGATCTTCTCCCTTGATGCTATGACCTGCTCTGGAGCCAGTAATTTGAGATTTTCTGCCTGCCCGACAGTTTCCAAAGTCGCACCACCGGTGGCTTCAGCTAATTCAGCCAGTAAGAGAATATCCTCTTTCGTGTCCTTATCCGTCATACTCGGGGCATCCCACAGCCGCGCGGTGTTATCAAATGACGCGGTCACCACCTGCTGACCATCAGGACTGAACTGCGCGGAATTAACAGTGTTTTCATGCTTCATGGGCTTGCCAGTGGGTTTGCCGCTGGCCGCATCCCACAGCCGTGCCGTTTTATCGTATGACGAGGTCACTACCCGCTGACCATCAGGACTGAACTGCGCTGATTTAACCGCCGATTCATGCTTCATAGGCTCGCCAATGGGTTTGCCACTGGCCGCATCCCACAACCGCGCCGTGTTATCGTATGACGAGGTCACTACCCGCTGACCATCAGGACTGAACTGCGCTGATTTAATCGCGGCTTCATGCTTCATGGGCTCGCCAATGGGTTTGCCACTGGCCGCATCCCACAGCCGCGCCGTCCTATTCCTTGAGGCGGTCACCACTCGATGACCATCGGGACTGAACTCCGCCGAATCAACAATGTCTTCATGCTTCATGGGCTCGCCAATGGGTTTGCCGCTGGCCGCATCCCAGAATCGCGCGGTCTTATCATTCGAGGCGGTCATCACTCGATGACCATCGGGACTGAACTCCGCTGAAATAACAGTGTCTTCGTGTTTCATGGGCTCGCCAATGGGTTTGCCGCTGGCCGCATCCCAGAGCCGCGCCGTCCTATCATCTGAGGCGGTCACCACCCGTTGACCGTCGCGACTGAACTGCGCTGACCTAACCATGTCTTGATGCTTCATGGGCTCGCCAATGGGTTTGCCGCTGGCGGCGTCCCACAGCCGCGCCGTTCTATCGTATGAGGTGGTCACCACCCGTTGGCCATCGGGACTGAATTGCTCGGAAGTAACGCTGGCATCGTGCCGCAGTGAACCGGTTAATGGAACATGCCAGCTTAGTTGAGTCAGCATCGCGGCCGTGAAGGTAATAGCTTTCCGATTTTCCGGATTTAGCCGCAACGCCTGCGCAAGGTGGGCAAAGGCTTGAGTATTCTTTCCGGTTTCTTCGGAGTACTCAGCGAGGGAAACATTTTCCCGGCTGGCAACCTCGCTGGTCTTCTTCTCTGCGTTTTGCGCGGCAGAACGTTGTTTCATTGCAACAACAGCAATGATGCCCGTCACGAATACTAACACTGCAAGCCCGTAACTGAAATAACGTTGCCGCCGCCGCCCCTTAATCTGTTCCTCCGCCCTTCTTCGCTCTGCTTCGGCGAGCTTTTGAGCAGCTTCTAGTTCGCGTTGCTGTTGTACTCTTTCATGCTCTTCCAGGCGCTGTTTCAACACGATGCTCTCATCAAGAAATTCTCGCTCCAGCGGATTGAGTTCCACCTCGTGGCGCTCGCGCCATTCTTGCGCCTGAATCAATCTTGCGCCGCGATACAAAAGATCGTTATCCCGACTGGAGCGTTGCCATTCCTCGGCTGTCTCAGTAATTCGACGCTGAAGGCGCAAGCCGGCGCGATCTTCATCGAGCCATCCCCGCAGCCGCGGCCAGCCGCGGATCAGCGCTTCATGGGAAACATCGAGAAAACGTGATGGCATCGGGGTTCAGGTTAGGTGGTGGTCAAGAGGCGAGCGTCCGCCATCGCCTTGACGACGCGTTCGACGGCATCGGCCTCCGAGGGAGTAGTCACAACCTCATCTATCGTGGCCCGGCGACGTGTGTCTTCGGTTCCTTCGCCAAGCTGGGTGAGTCGGAGCATGATCCGGCGGACGATTAACTGTTCCTCCGGAGTGAAACTCTTAAACGTTTCTTCGGCCGTCTTGGCGATTGCGCCTTTGACACCGCCGCTCTCGCGATAGCCGTCGAGCGTCAGTGTATGATCGCGCCGGCGTTTCCATAGCTCGAGCAAGGCATGTTCGAGCAAAGGCAGCGCGCCCGGTTCGCTGGCGACGTCGCCCAGGATTGTGTCCACAAGACCAGGTTCAAAGCCGAGACTTACATGCCGGGCCGGCTCTTCGATGGCCTGTCTTAACATGTCCGCGTCCATCGGACTAACGAGGAACTGTTGAGCTGCGACACGGGCCGCCAGATCGGGCCAGGCCGCACATTTCGGCAAGAAATCGGCCCGCATCGTCAGCAGCACTGTAGACTGGCCGTCGGGAATCGACGACGCATACAGCAGATTGCCGAGGAATGAAGCGCGCTCCTTTTCGTCGCTGCAAAGCGTGAAGACTTCCTCGAATTGATCGATCACCCAGACGATCCGCCCGGCTGGTTTGTTCGCCAGCGCAAAGGCGACAGCAAGATGGAGAGTGCGCTCATCTTTTTCCATCTGATCCAGCGTCGTCTGCATCGACTCTTTTCCTGGAGAGAGATGGAGAAGCTGCGCAGTCAGCGTGGTGAGAGGCCGACTACCCGGTTTGAACACGCAAATCGTCCACGCTTCGCTCTCCGGAAGAGCGCCAGCTCTAAGCGCGGGAACCAATCCGGCGCGCACCAGCGATGACTTTCCGCTGCCGGATGCGCCAAGCACGGCAAGAAAGCGAGTGGCTTTCAGCTTCTCCACGAGGCGCTGAACATCTCGCTCGCGGCCAAAGAAAAACTCGGCGTGCTCTTCATCAAACACCTCCAGCCCTTGATAGGGCAGGTGTTATCGGCTTGGCCACGCGCACTGTCTGGGCCGGGTGGCTTTCCTTTAATTGCGTTGACGAGCACGCGAAGCGGTCTCTCATCGTCAAGACCTTTGCGAAAGTCGACCCAGGTCCGCTGCGTGAGGAAGGGAGGGAGTTTGCTGTAGTCGAACGGATCAGGAACGCCAGGAAGCAGAATCGGGATCAACCTGTAACCCGCCTCCTTCGCTGCGCGATCCTGGGCGACGAGAACCTCTTCGCGCGCCCAATCGCCGACGCCTTTTGGCCCGATAAATACTGCGCAAGTCGCACAATTGCGGAGGGCATCTGCGAGGCCCGATTGAAAGGTTTTTCCGGGGACGAGGCACCACTTGTCCAACCAGGGTTTCACTCCGGCGTCTTTCAGTTTGTGCGCAATATCTTCGACCGCCGGTTTGTCGGCGCTGTTATGGGAGAGGAAAATATCAAAAACTTCCACAGCTGTGCTCCCCGTTAGATGATCCGCATAAGGGTTCCCAGAGTCGAGACTGCTCTTCATCCCATTCCGGATATATTGGAAATTTTCCCTTTACCCAATTCTCCAGAACTTCTCTGTGACCGTGCTCCCTGGAATGTTCCGCGCCATAACGGACATCGCCGCCTTTCAACTGATAAAACAGCTCGCACGCCCGGTCGTGATTGGATGAGATCGGCCCTACGCCCGGAAAAAGAGCGCGGGGTCTTAATCCGAAATCCAGATTTGCAACCCGCCCCAAGAAGATTCCTATTTTTGCCAAACCAAAATAGGGAATGCTGAATAATTGTGCCCGTCCCCATCCCCCCAATCCGTGCACAAAGACAATCGGCCATCGGTTTCTCATAAATTCTCCCTAGGTTGCGTTCACGGGGGATAGCTGCTTTCCAATGTTTCACAAGTATGTGATCGGAACTTTCCATTTGACCTGTTGCCCGATTTTGGATGACGAAAGCAATGGTAGCATTCTCTGGCCGGTATCGAGGAGAAAATCCGGTCGCTGCCATTGGTGATTCGGAGCACCTTGCCGCGCAGACGATCCTTTGAAGCCGATTGCGATCAGATCAAACATTGTAGCCGCGATGGAATGTAACCGATCGCTTTGTGGGTGGATTTAGCAAATCGCGTACTGTCGGCACAGATCGCGTATGATTAGAGGATTTTCTTTGAGAGGTTCAACCTGAGAGCTCAGCAGCGTCGGTTAGCGTCACTAAGAGTGTGAGTGAGCAAGCCGCCGATCGGAAAACGCTGCTACCAGCATAATGCTTCCGACGATGGCAAGCTGGAGCGCGACGGCTCCACCTGCGTAGTGAATATCAACCAGCAACACCCGGAACGTCGCCGCGACGAGAAGTCCCCATCCAAGCCATCGATACATCGGCTCTCGGAAGAAGACGCCGATAAGAAAGACGACCAGGCCCAGCAGGGCCCAGGCGATCGTTAACGACGTCCCCCCGAAGTGCCACGCAGACCAAAGCGAAACCCAACGCCACAAGGTAACGATGCCGAGCGTCATCGCGAGATTCTGAAGCTCGGGCGATGGCAGCAACGGCTTGCTGAGTTGCTGCTGCTGAAGGAGCAAAGCAAACGCCAGGAGATCCTGGAGGTGAAATCCATGCGCTCCTGCATCGCCCATCCAGGCCACCAAGACCGCGGCAGTGGTAAAGGCGAGACTGCCGAACATGACCGCCTTCTTCTTTTGGACGCGCGCCCAAAGGAGCAGGACGAATCCCAGGACCTCGAGGAAGATGAAACGCCAGTCAGCCGCGACATAGGTCACGGTCCAGGCGATGAAGCTGAGCACAGCGAACGCATGGAAAAGGGTGGCGATCCACTCGGGCACGATGACAGAGCGCGCGCGTTCGCTGGCGGCCGCGAGAGCGAGGAACATCGCTACCGGCATGAGCGCAAAGACCGCGGACGGCGGCGGGTTTTGCGAGAGTTGCGCACAGAACTCGTAAAGACTGGCAAAGGTGAAAACCTGTCCTAGCGCGGCGATGGCCCAATCGCGTGTCAGAATTCCGTAGATGAAGCTCGCGACCGAGAGACCCGAAGCTACTACCAGCCACCAGGAAGGAGTTAGCCTACCTTCGAGCCAGAAGAACAGGACCGCGACGACACCTAAGGCTGCCACTACCTGCACAAGTTTTAGTTCCCACTTCGGAATCAGCTGCGCGCCGCGCATTTGCCACCATCGGCTTAGGACAAGCGTGATGAGAATTACAATAAGCGGATTCCACCAGGGCCGCTCGAAACTTCCGATTTGCGCCAGCCAAAGGACCAGAGCTGCCAAAACAAATCCCTTGGCCAGATAAGGCAGCTCCGGGATGCGCAGCACGGCAAGCGAAGCAGTAAGAGCGAGGGCTATGATTGTCAGCAGCGGTGGCTGATTGATTTGGGCAAACTGATAAACGACCGTGATCAACCAGAGCGTCATCCCTAATGTGGCGAAGTAAACCGCGTGCCAGTCGATCGCGGAACGGCTTGCGCCCGCACGGCGCGCCAGACATGCACTGCCAATCAGAACAAGGCCAGTGATGATTCCAATCATTCGACCCGGCTCGCCCGGTTCGCGGATCGGGCCGAAAGCCATCAGGAACGCAATCAGCGCGCAGACTCCGGCAAGGAAACGCAAAGCTTCACCCCATCGATCAGCCAGCGCCCTCCCTGTGACTAAAAGCAGGGCACTTACGATCGCCACGACCAGCATCAGATGCGGACCAGCCACCACCGTGAAGAGGCCAAGCGCAAGAACAAGCGCACCTTGTTGCCATGCCGGATGCCAGATCGACGGCTCGTGCCGGCTGACCAGTGCGCCGGCGCCGATCATGGCAACCCCGAGACCAAGGCTGAAGCTGGAAATCCAGTCCGCGTGCATTGGCGGCAACAGGAGAACAACCAGCGAGAAGAAGAGGGCGTGGTTGAGACTTAACAGGAGCAGTCTTGGGGCGAGCGTGCGTTTTTCGCGCGGAGCGAGGGAGGCGCCGGCTACCACGACCAGCCAGCACGCCGCGAAGAAGAGACATGTTTGCCAGAACTCATGGAGTTGAAGATAACGCGCGAAATCTAGCCGCCCACCGTGATAGCTCCACCAGATCGCATAGCTCAAATAGCTGGCGACCAAGGTAACGAAGACGAGCAAAACCCTCCCATGACGGACCAACAACCAACAGGCTACGCCCACGAGGACTACATCGGAGAACAGGGTAAACCATAGCGCTGGCTGCAGCGCGGTGGTATAGCCAGACAGAATGACGACAAAGAAAGTCGCGATATGCGCTTCCCGTTTCTCGGCTATCAGGACGATCAGGATGGCAACGGCCACCGTGATCAGGCAGCCGGCGACCGGATGATCGATTAAGCGAAACTTTGGAAAGTAATATCCCGCGAAGGCCGTGAAGTAGAACGACGCCAGACCGCCTGCTACCAAAGCTCGCGCCGGCCAGCGATGGGTTAGCTTCTCCAGAAACAATCCAGCGACAAGCAACGCCGCGCTCAAGGCGAACAGGAGCGCGAGGTTGAGGGCCGCGCCGTGTGCGGTTCGATCGAGATAACCGGCAAAGAGCACGAGTGCGGTCAGCAGGATGGCAACACCCGCAACCGAGAACCATCGCCGTTCTCTTTTTTCTACCACTGCGCTCTCGTTTTCCATAAGCGATGGGTCAGAGAGTCTTCAAATATTCCAGCAGCTTGTTCTTGTCGTCGTCAGATAACTGCGTGCCGTAAAGGTGGCCCCTGTTGCCTTCGGCCCGCACGCGAGTGTCATGGAGAAAATAACGGTTCTGCAATTCGCCCTTCGGGCCGATGGGTTTCGGTTCGGGTTCCTTAAAACCGACTTTGATCGGATCGAAGACATCGTAGCCGCGATGGAATGTGACCGGGCGCTGCGCGGGTGGATTTAACAAGTCGCGCAAGGTCGGCACCGAACCGTTGTGCAAGTAAGGCGCGCGCAGCCAGATGCCGTCGAGCGGAGGAGAAAGGTAACCGTACGGATCGAGCTCGGTCATCGGCGGCCGATCGATTCCCATTTCTTTGACGCGCCGATTGGCTTCTTCAGCGGCGGCCTTGGACCAGGAGTGCGTGCGCTCGGGATCGGTGTCGATCTCCGCAATGGGAATCACCTTGTTCGTGCGCTCGCCGCGCGGCTCGTGGCAGGAGGCGCAGTCGCGCAGGTAGATTTTTTTTCCTTCATCCGCCAGTTGTGTATTAATCGGATGGGTTTTGGTAAATGGCCAGGCTGGGGGCGGGAGATTGCTGAGATAAGCATCCAGGTCTGCCATGCGCTGTAAGAACCAGGGTCGCGGCGGCGCACCGAGACCTAGCGCGGAATCGATCAAGACCGAGCGGACCGCGGGCGTGTCGCCGGTCCAATTCAACAGCATCTGTTTCCCAGCCTTATCCTTGCCGCTGCGGATGCCGAGATTCCAGATGGAGGGGAAATCGGTTGGTCCGACCGTGTTGTCCTCCTTCATGCTGGTCATGAAATACTTGGTGAGGTTCATGGCGTCGTCGCGGCCCGGGCCCCAATCCGGCTTGGGCTTTTTGTCGCCTACATAACGTTCCATCCAGGTGAAGGTTTTCTCCTGCTCGAGGAGCGCTCTCTTCGTAAGCGGGATAAGGAGGTAACGATAGATCTGGCGATCAATGAAGGTCAATCCGCCATTGCCGTATTGGTTCCCGCTTACCAGCCGGATTTCGTTCATGATCGTGTCGCTGTTGAAACGTGAGTCGTGCGCCGTCTTGAACAAGAACCTCAACATGGCTTGCAGGTTGCTGGTATGCGCTGGAGCCGCGATAACAGTGTGCGGGACCTCATCTTCGCTCAAGCGGTAGGTCGCGGTGTGACAGATCGCGCAGTTATTAGTGACCCGGGCGAAACCGAACACCTTCTTCGAAAAACCGACTGGCAGTTCCTGGCCTTCTTCCCACACCAGGCCGAACGATTTGTATCCGCCGGGGCCAGGCAGAAGATCGGGAAAAACGCGCGGCAGCACCAGCCAGAGAAAGTAAGGAATGCCGCGATCGCCTTCCGCACCTAACGAGCCGTATTTGAAATGCTCGTCCTCGTTGGCGAAGACCTGGGGCTCTTCCCGGAAGAACTTATTCCAGGTAAAGATGCCGCCGGCGATCAGCCAAGCCGCCAGGATCAAGGCTGCAATCAAGAGAAGTCGCTGTCGTTTGGATAGGTTAGTCATAGCTTCATAAAAAAACGAGAGCGGGAAACGTCGCGCCTTTGTTGCGGGTCCTTCAAGGTGCCTGGTTCATATGATTAGCTTTCTGCTTTACTTCCCGGCGCCTTTTCAGTTCCTCCCCGAGGTCTGAAGCTATTTGGCCAGTCTCGAAAACAGAGTGATACCATTTCGGTTCCAGGGCGCCTCGCCCTTCCTGGCTCAAGCGATAGGCAATCTTTCTCGCCGACCCGAACTCGGTGGCAGCTTCATGAATGCTGTCTCCTTTGTCGTGAATCCAGTTACCAGGATTAGCGCCCATTTCCGAGGCGAGGATGGCCCAGAGTTGTGCTTCTTCCGATTCCGGATCAGCCTGGGTAAAAGTGACGGTGCCGGTCAGTTGCTTATGGTCTTCCTCCCACGGCGCCGTGAGCGCTTTGGTCGGTGTCTTCTCCTCGTTCAAATAGGAGATCCAGTAGAGCAGAAACCGCACATCGCCTGACTGCTGCCTCTTCTTCCATTCCTCCGAAAGGTAGCGTCCTCCAGGACGAAATTTTGGCGGTGTGTTCTCATCCTGCGCCGGCACGAAGGTGAATTTGCCGGCCGTCGCACCTATCTCCTCGACGCCGGTCCAGTAGGTCTGGTAGGCAGTGCTCGAGCGGAAGGTTCGTGATGTTTGCTTGGTCAGGTGAAGAAGGGTCCGTCCGGCTTTGATTAATCCCATCCGGCCCTTAAGTGCCTTACCGAACTCCATCTGTTCCGCCGCGAGGTTCAGACCGTTATAAGCGCCCCAGTCGCCCACGAACGGGACCTCCGCCCCCGCGGCTTCGCCGGTGGCGTGCAGAACGTCCATAAAGTCCTTATGGTTGTCAGCGGGCGAAGTCGGATCGTTAATCGCGAGAAAATCCACCCGCCGGCCCTCCTTGGTCTGAAAGGAAACCCTCAACCCCAGGAAATCCGGATTTGTTTCAATATGGGGCGTCCCCAAGCCCGTGGAAATCCGGCCGATCCCGATGCGTTCCCCGCCAGGTTGGAAAATTCCAACCTCCTGAAGTGGGCCGGGCATCTCATCCGCGGCGTGGAAGACAACCTTGCCGCCGGCGATCTGATATTGATGAGCGACCCGGTCAGGGAGATTAACGTGCTTGTTCTTTTCCATCGCCTTCTGCTGGATGGCGCCGATCTCAGCCACATCCTGGGCGATGGAGTCCAGGTTGTTCGCGGTGGGTCTAAACGGGCACCATGGTTGGTTATCTTGTGGCATGTGTTCCTTGGTTACTGAAGCTAGGTTGAGTTAATGCGTCTACGAGTTAGAAGGTCTTTAAGTATTCGACGATTGCGTCTTTCTCATCGGACGAAAGCATGGTGCCATAGGCATACCCTTCGTGGCCGACGTTACTATTACCTTCATTCCGGTCGCGCGGTGTTTTACCTTCCTTTTTCTCCTTGGTGTCGAACTTGAAATAACGTCGCGGATCGTTGGGCTCCTCGGTGCTTCGGCCTTCTTCGGTGAACTTCGCTTTCTCCGAAACAAAGCCGACCTTTTGTTGATCGAATACGTCGTAACCGCGGTAAAACACCTCCGGCCGGTCGCTCGCAGGATTCAGGAGATCACGCAGCGTCGGGACCGAGCCATTATGAAGATAAGGCGCGCGCAGCCAGATACCATCGAGCGGGCTATTGGCGTAGCCGAAGGTCTTGTGAAAATGAGTGAACCGCCAGGGATAGCCGGTGTAAATGGTGCTTAGCGTCGACGCGAGCTCGGAGGTGAAGGAATCGAGCCGGTGTCGATCAGTCAGAATCTGATCGATGGGAGTAACCTTTCCAACATAGTCGCCACTGAAGTCGCGTCCATTGCGCCCGTGGCAGCTCGCGCAGTATTTGGCGTAGAGTGGTTTACCTTTCTCCCGGAGCTCTTTCTTGATCGGGAACGGATACTTCGGTGGTTCCTTGGTAGTCAGCCACTCTTCAATTCGCCCCAATTGTTTGAGGTCGATCGTAGGTGGAAATGCGCCCGTGCCGAATGCGGCGTTCTTGTTTCGTTCCTCCATTTTGGGTTGGTTGCCGTCCCAATGGAGCTGCATGTTGTGGTCTCGGCGCGGCCCTTGCAACCAGACAGATGGTAAGTCGCAAAGGCCGACTATCTCGCGTGTTTCAAGTTCCTCCAATGGATAGCTCACCAACGTCTTGGCTGGATTAAAAGTGTCCGTGCGGCCTGGACCTTGATCGGGTTCCCACTCAATAAAGCGAAAGCGGTGCTTCAGCATTAGCAGCCGCTCGCGCATAAAGGGAATCGCGTAGAAGCGCATGA
>WNGP01005311.1_pt1 | contig 11157 bp, 10 predicted proteins | sample 5407671 | NCBI WGS metagenome assembly WNGP01 (sample SAMN13153381, study PRJNA577476) | soil metagenome | isolation source: 40 cm soil or saprolite under Garry oak tree replicate 2 | place: USA:California | collected 2016-06-15
GGTTACGCCAGCAATGGCCGCTGGATTGACCGATCACGTCTGGAGCTTAGAAGAAATCGTTCTTCTGGCAAACTAGCGGAGCAGAGCACTTCAATCAAGAAAAAGATGGATGGGGTGAGTGATGCACGGCCAAAAGAAAATGCGCAAGCGTTCTCTAGACGGCTCTATCACGGTCGATGGAGTTAGCCTTTATTGGAGGCTGCTTAGTGAGCCTCAGTGGACCTCGGAGCATGGATATAAAGGGTTGTGCATTTCCGTTCGGACGGAAGACCGTCGCCATCGGGAACTTGTTCTGGAATATCCATTTCCAAAGAAATGCAGACCGAACGGAATGCCACACTTCCTCAACGCCCCAAGTTTTCCGAGAAAGCAGTTGAGGCTGGCGTCCGTCAAGCCATGGATTCAGGTTGGGAGCCAACCTCTCGTGGAAAGACCTTTGTCTTTCAGTTGCCCGGAAATTCAAACTGAAACACCACCGCTCACACTCTTCCGTTGCCGCCGGGAGCGGCGGCAGGCTAGAATAGGAAGGTTCAGGAGGACTGACTTAGTGTTAACGATTCGTCTGTCAAGGATTGGCAAGAAAAAGAAGCCCTTTTACCGCGTGGTGGTCATCGAGAGGACCCGGCCGAGGGACGGCCGCGTGAAGGAAGCGGTGGGCACGTACGATCCGCTGAAGAAGCCGGCGGAGATCAAGCTCGACGCAGAGCGCATCAAGTATTGGATGGGACTGGGCGCACAACCCAGCGATACGGTGCGCAGCTTCCTCCGTCAGCACAAGATCGCTTAGTCTTAGCGCCTCCCTGAAATTTGCGCGTCCTCCGGTTTCACCGGGGGCGGCATTCCCAGGTACCCTATGAAGGAACTGGTCGAAGCCATCGCGCGGGCCCTCGTGGACCATCCCGAGGACGTGCAGGTGAAGTCCGTCGAAGGATCGCAAGTCACGGTGCTGGAACTGCGGGTGCATCCCGAAGATCTAGGCAAGGTGATTGGGCGGCAGGGGCGGACGGCCAAAGCCATGCGAACATTGCTTGGCGCTTCGGGGATGAAGCTGCACAAGCGGTTTACGCTAGAAATCCTTGAAGATTGAGCGCTTGGCGATCATGCTTTCCGTGGACCGCTCTAGCGGTCTTACTTCCCATTGAGCCCTGAAACTCCACGCTGGGTCCTGGTTGCGCGCATCCTACGGGCGCGCGGCAACAAGGGCGAAGTGGCCGCTGAAATCCTGACTGATTTTCCGGAACGCCTAACACGATTGAGGGAAGTTTTTGTCGGACACCCGGATGATGGCAAGCATGAGCCGCGCCGCGTATCGCTGAAAACCTGCTGGCTGAGCCAGAATCATCGCGGGCAGGCGGTGTTTCATCTCGAAGGCGTAAATTCCATTTCGCAAGCCGAAAAGTTCCGCGGGCTCGATGTGTTGCTACCGTTCGAACAGCGGGTGGCCCTGCCTGCGGGACAATATTTTGTGTCGGACCTTGTCGGCTGTTCGGTGTTCGAAAATCCTGCCGTGCCACCGATCGTGTCTTCTTCGCCGTGCTCGCTTGGCGAAGCGCCGTCTCTTCTCGGGACCATCCGCGATGTGCAATTCCCCGGGGAAGAGATTTCCGGGACGCCATTGCTGGAAGTGGAGACATCGGGCGGGGAAATTTTGATTCCGCTAGCCGTGGATATCTGCACGAAGATTGACACCAAGGCGCGGCGGATTGATGTGGTGCTGCCGGAAGGGCTGCGCGACCTAAATCAGTCCGAGCGTTGAGAAGACCGGGCCGAAGAAACAGGCGGGCCGCTCTACCTGGCGTCAATCGTAGTCACGCTATACGCGGGAAGCGTGATGGTCAGCGACGATCCGCTTACCGGCATCGTTCCAATAGACACGGGCTGGACGACGGTCTGCCCCGCGCCAGAAGCCGACGTCATCTGATAGAGGTGAGCGGTGCCGTTGAGAGATTGGCCGTCGATGGCGGTCACTTTGCTGGCGTTGGAGCGATTGATGGCCACGAAGACGAAGCGGCCCGGTGTGGCGCTGTCCGAACTCGCGTAAACGACCACGTCTTTCACGCTGCTGGAAGTTGTTTGCAGCGAAGTGTCACCGAAATTGGCGCTGGCCCCGTCGAAGCCGCGGAAAGCGCGAAATCCAGCGAGAGCATAGGAGTAAGTGCCTCCCGGTGGCCAGAAATTCGCTGCGAAAACGCCTTCGCTTCCGAAAACCCCGAGGTTATCGGCCTGCGCAATTGTCCCGGCAATATGGTTGAAGCCTCCGTTTTCGTATTCCGTTATCGCAATCTTCATTCCCGGATTTGCCGCATCGATCTTGGCTTGTAGGCGTTTGAGGATGTAGATCGGCCCACCGAGCACAGAGTTCGTAATCCAAGAATTTTCTTTGAAGGTGCTATCCCACAAGCTGCGGGGACTCTGCACGATAGCCTGCACCTGCGCGTCCGTGAGGCTCGCGCCGTTCATGTTGATGACCCGCGTCGTGCCGTCCGTCGCCTCTGCATACCAATGGAAATCGTACACATCGACGAGTGGCTTACCATATGCTGTGGAAGCAGTCTTTATCCCTGCGAGGTACTTGTCGGCGAACCAAAAGCTGCTGGAGAACCCGGCACCGGCCTCCCCTTGCCAACTGTAGATCCCGTTGAAGCCATAGTTCACGGGCCCAAAAATCACAACATTCGGGAACTGGTCTTTCAAGGCTTTTGAGAGCGTTACGGTCTTGGCTATGTAGTTGTCCGATGAAGTATTCGCCGAGCCTTGGACCTCTTCGTGCGTGGAATTCCAGAGATCCGGTTCGTTATCGAGGCTGATAAACGTCGGAAGGGCCGGCGTAATCCCCGGGAGCCCTGCAGCCGCCCCGAAGATGCCTTGGCCGGGAAATTTCTGGTCCAGGGCCCAAGCGAACTCATCCATATACACGTAGGCGTCGGTGGTGGGAGGGTTAGTCGTGAACGGCGTGGCGTCTTTTGTGCTCTTTTTTTCGATGACTTGCTTGAACCGCGACAAATTGGGGAAGGGACGAGCCACCGGGCCGCTTTCATCCGCGGACACGTAGCCTTGTAGCTGGAAGGTTACAAGGCTTGCCAGGCCCGCGCCCTGATCTCCGGCAATAAAGCTCCGGAGTGCTTCTGCCGGAACATTGCTACTGCTCAGATAGCCATCGTTTTGGTAGAAATAGTCGCTGCCGGCGTTGGAGGCGTTGGTTTCCCAGTTGTAGGCGGTCCAACGATTGCCTCCCGCGCGATCAAAGGTGAGCAGCACTGGTGCGCCGGAGACGCCGTTATAGAAATTAATGCCGTAGATGTACGGGGAGATGAGCTTGGTCTTGGCAGGATCGATGGTGATGGTCACGTCCGCCGCGAGGTTGGCTGGCGTAGCCGTCGCTGGTGTGGAGTTGGCGCTTTCGCCGGCCGCGTTTAGCGCGGAGACGACGTAGTAGTAGGCGGTGCCGTTCGTCAGGCCGGTGTCGGAGTAGCTGGCGGCCGCCGGGGCCGCGATTTGCATGTAGCTGCTTCCGCTGGTGGTCGAGCGCTTGACATGATAACTGGTTGCCCCGCTACTTGCGGTCCAAGATAGACTGACCTGGGCATTTCCTGCTGTAGCCTCTAAATTTGCCGGCGCCGCAGGCGGGGTGGCGGGCGCCGTGGGTGTTGCATTCACTTCTGACGAATTTGCGCTCTGGCCAGCAGAGTTATATGCCGAAACGACGTAGAAGTATCTTATCCCGTTTGTGAGACCCGTGTCGGTATAGCTGGTTGCTGATGGAGAGGAAATTTGTGGGTACGGACCGCCGCTTGTCGTGGAGCGCTTGACGTAATAGAGCGTTGCACCGTTGCTTGTCGTCCAGGACAGCGATACTTGCGCGTTCCCGGCAGTGGCTAGCAGACCCACCGGGACCGGAGGAAGCGTCGAACTTCCTCCGCCCCCGTTGTTGCCGGTCCCATAGGCGCCGCAGCCTGCCAACACGACTACCAGCAGAGCTATAAGCAACAGACAATGAAGTCTCCTTGAGAGGATCGACAGCGCCATTGGGCAACTCCCGGAGATTGAAATCAACTCTATCTGCCAAGCATAACTCCAAGATTAGGGCAATGTGGAAGCGCGAAGGACCTGTTCGAAGGAACAGAATTGGACCATGGCACTTTCTGGCAGCTACGGTTTCCTAGCTCTCACTCGGATCGAACGCGGGTTGGTCGCTGGACCCTTGACTTGGTGGGAGTGAGCATTTACGAGGATTACCGGTAAGCTGCATAACTCCCGTGTATAAGCAGGTCTTCCGGCGGCTGGCTATTCGTTCTCGGACAGACCTCCCGGTCCGCGACTGGCGGAGTGTGGCTCCAGTTCTCCGCCCGTAGATCACCCGCCTAATCCACTGGCCGCACCTCAAGCTAGGCTCGAAGCTGCCCTCCTGTTTGCTACACTGGCGGCAGATGCGATTTGACCTAATCACCATTTTCCCGGAGTTCTTTGCCGGGCCGTTCGATCACGGAATACTTCGGCGCGCGCGAGAAACGGGGCTCGTCGAGGTGAACGTGCAGGATCTGCGGGTATTCACGAAGGATCGTCATCGCACCGTGGATGACCGGCCGTTCGGCGGTGGCGAGGGCATGGTGCTGAAGCCAGAGCCGCTTTTCGAAGCGGTGGAGTCGCTTCTCGGAGAGAGTGTTGGGGACCTGAGGCAACAAACCGCGCGCGATCCAAGAACCGCGATCGTCTTGATGTCCGCGGCTGGAAGAGTATTCAATCAGGAGACCGCGCGGCGCTACGCGCAGCTCGAGCGCATCGTTTTTATTTGCGGCAGATATGAAGGCGTCGACGAGCGCGTGGCGGAGCATCTGGCAACGGAGGAAATCTCGATCGGCAACTTCGTTTTGAGCGGCGGCGAACTTCCCGCGATGCTGGTGATTGATGCCGTGGCGCGTCTCATTCCGGGCGCGCTTGGGAACGAAGCGTCCTCGCTGAATGAATCGTTCAGCGAGAGTCTGTCTTCCGGGGCAACGTTTCCTCCAGCCGGGGCGCAGCATCCCGACAAGGTCCCCGAGATGCTCGGGGCAGGCGGGACAGGTGCTGCGCCCCTACAAGCGGAGACCGCGGATGCGCTTGGCCGCATGAAACTCGAGTCACCGATTACGAATCACGTTCTGCTTGATTTTCCGCATTACACGCGGCCGGCGGAGTACCGTGGCTGGGGCGTTCCGGAAGTGCTGATGGGGGGCAATCACGCGGAGGTGGCGAAGTGGAGGCGCGCCGCGGCGCTGGAAAAAACCAAGCGCAATCGTCCCGACCTGGTCTAGTGCCTTGCTGGACGGGAGCAGGAAGCCAGGAGTGTCGCGGTGAGTGGGGAATAAGAGCGCGCCAGATCCGGTATGCTGAATAATGAAGCAGAAAACCGCTAGTGAAAATCATATGATGCTGGAATTCGAGGATTCCGCAAATTAGAAGAACGCGGGCAGGAGCAGTGGCCGATTCTGATTGCGACGAGAGCGATTCGAAAGGGATACGAGAGGTTTCATGAGCACGGAAACGGATGGGAACGGGTCGGGGCTCGAAAAGCCCATCGCCATTTACTACGAGCATCCGGACTGGTTCCGGCCGCTGTTTCAGCAGCTGGATGAACGCGGCGTGCCGTGGCTGAAGATTGATGCGCGGCACCACAACTACGATGTTGCTTCACCGGAGCGAGAATATTCGCTGCTGTTCAATCGCATGAGTCCTTCGGCGTGGCAGCGGGGACTGGGGCACGGGATTTTCTATACGCTCAACTACCTTGCGCACCTCGAAGGTAAGGGCGTGCGCGTCGTGAATGGCTACCGGTGCTTCAATCATGAGATTTCGAAAGCGCTTCAACTGACCAACCTGGAAAAACTGGGATTGCCGTATCCGAAAACGCGGGTCATCAATCATCCGTCGCAGGCGCTCCAGGCGGCGGAGGCCATCGGGTATCCCGTGGTGATCAAGCCGAACATCGGCGGGAGCGGCGCGGGGATCGAGCGCTTCAATTCGCAGGACGAGTTAGGCGCGGCCGTGGAAGCGAACCGTCTTTACTTCGGCATTGATTCCACGGCGCTGGTGCAGGAAGCGTTTACGGCGCGCCATGGAATCATCACGCGCGTTGAGGTTCTTGGCGGGAAATTTCTCTATGCCATCCAGATTCACATCACCGGCGAGAGTTACAACTTGTGCCCGGCGGATATCTGCCAGAACACCCGAGGCGAAGAGCTGACGCGCATTGCTTGTCCGGTGGATGCGCCAAAGAGCGGAATGAAAGTGGAAGGCTACGAGCCGCCGCAACAGGCGATCGAAGACGTGGAGCGAATTGTGGAGCTTGCCGGCGTCGAGGTTGGTGGCATCGAGTATGTGATCGATGACCGGACCGGCCGGCAGCTCTATTACGACGTGAACGCGCTTTCGAATTTCGTTGCCGATCCGGTGCGCGTCATCGGCTTCAATCCTTACGCGCGGCTGGCTGACTTTCTCATCACCGAGGCGCAGCAGCACCAAGAGAACCGCCCGGAACGCGCGGTGGTGAGCAGCGGAGGCCCGCGATGAGATACGGCTACTGGCTTCCCGTTTTCGGCGGGTGGCTGCGCAACGTGGAAAACGAAAACATGGAGACGAGCTGGGCGTATGTGAAGAAGCTCGCCGAGCGGAGCGAGAAGATTGGATTCGACCTGACGCTTGTCGCGGAGCTGAATCTTAACGACATCAAGGGCGTCGAGGCGCCGTCGCTGGATGCGTGGTCCACGGCGGCGGCGCTGGCTGCGGTGACGGAGAGAATCGAGTTAATGGTGGCGGTGCGGCCGACGTTCCATCTTCCGGCGTTGCTCGCGAAGCAGGCGGCCAACATCGATCAGATCAGCAATGGGCGGCTCACGCTGAACGTGGTTTCCTCGTGGTGGGCGGACGAAGCGCGCAAATATGGAGTCGCGTTCGAACAGCATGACGACCGCTACGCGCGCACCAGCGAGTGGCTCGACGTTTTGGATGGAGTATGGAAGCAGGACCATTTTTCATATTCCGGGAAGTATTATCGCGTGGAAGATAACGTCCTCGAACCGAAAACGGTGGCGAAGCCGCGGCCAACGCTTTACGCGGGCGGCGAATCCCCGGCGGCAAAAGAGCTGATCGCCGAAAAATGCGACGCCTATCTGATGCATGGCGATCCGCCGGAGCGCGTCGGCGAAAAAATCGCGGATCTGCGCGAACGCCGCGCGCGGCGCAATTTGCCGCCGCTCAAATTCGGCGTTGCCGGATATGCGATTGTCCGCGAAACGGAGCGCGAAGCGCAGGACGAGCTGCGGCGCATCACGGATGTTCAACAATCCGCCGCAGGCTACGCAAATTACCAGCAATGGCTTGCCGGAACGCAACTGGAGCAGCGCGTTTCCCTGGAAGATTATTCGGTTTCGAATCGCGGCCTGCGGTCTGGGCTAATTGGCACCCCGGAACAAGTGGCGGAGCGCCTGGCGCAATTCGAAAGTACCGGTGTTGATCTCGTGCTGCTGCAATTCAGCCCACAACTCGAAGAGATGGAGCGCTTCGCGCAGACGGTTATTCGCCGGAATTCATCAGTCCCGGCCTCGGCCTAGCCGCGGAAAACTAACGACCACCGCTGATGGCGAAACGTTAGAAACGTCACCGTTTTGCCGCGAAATCCCCTAGGCAAAATGTGACGATTTGTCTATAATCATGGATTGTCTCTCGAGAGTTGGCCCCGCCAGAGTGGGTCTAAAAGGAAACAGGAACATGAATCCGGCAATTCGTAAACTACATGAAGCGCAACTGCGCAAAGACCTCCCCGAGTTCCGCGCGGGCGACACCGTGCGCGTTAACGTCCGCCTGCAGGAAGGCGAAGGCGAGAAGGTGAAGGAGCGCCTCCAGGCCTTCGAGGGCGTGGTGATCTCCAAGAAGGGCCGGGCGTCCAGCGCGACGTTTACGGTGCGGCGGGTCAGTTTTGGCGTGGGCATCGAGCGCATTTTCCCGCTGCACTCGCCCACAATCAGCTCGATTGAAGTGGTCGGCAAGGGTAAAGTTCGCCGGGCACGGCTGTATTACCTGCGCGATCTGAAGGGCAAGGCCGCCCGCATCAAGCGCGCGGGACGCGAGGAAGTGGCTGCGGTGGCGACCGCGGGAACTGAAGCGAAGGCTTAAGCGGCCGTACGCGATTTCACGCCAATCGACGAACAAAGCCCCAAGTGACTGGGGCTTTTTGTTTGGCCCCGCAGTTCCAGTGTGAAAACTCCTTACGATCACGAGTGCTTGCGGAACTTGGCGTTGTGATGGCGGGAGTTTAGTTGCAGCCGCTAGGGCTGAACATTCCTGACGCCTTCTGCGCCGGGCTTGGGGAAATGTTTCTCGTACCAGGCGATGCAGCGGTCGATGGAATCGATCTGATGCTTGGTTTCGGCGAGGCCGTGGCCTTCGCGCGGATAGCGCACGAAAATTGCCTCCGTGCCCACGTCTTTCAGCGCGATGAAGAATTGCTCGGCCTCGGCGATGGGCACATCGTTGTCATTTTCGCCGTGCATCAACATCGTGGGCGTGTGCGCGGCAGCGACATGCTTTAGCGCGGAGCGTTCCCAGGCGACATCCATCAAGTTTCCCTGATGCAGGAATTGGCCGAATTCCATTTCTTCATACTGGTTGTAATAGGTCATGTAGTTGTAGCTGACGAGGTTAGCGATCCCGGCGATGGGCACGGCGGCCCTGAATTCATTCGTTTGGGTGATGAGCCAGTCGGTGAGTTGGCCGCCGTAGCTCACGCCCTCGATACCCAGGCGCTCACGATCGATCCACAGGTAACGGCGCACCGCCGCACTCACCGCGTACAGAACATCCTGTCCCTCGTTTCCGTCCTGGTCGCCGAAGACGGCGTCGGCGAACTTCTGTCCGTAGCCGGTGGAACCGCGATAATTGACGTTCAGGGTGGCCCAGCCGCGGGCGGCGTAGACCTGATTCTTGAAGTTGAATGCCGGGCCATTTTGCCCGTGCGGCCCGCCGTGAATATTGACGATGAGAGGATGTTTCGATGTGGCAGTCATCCCCAGCGGCTTGGTGAGAAACGCTTCAACTTCGAACTTGTTGTCGTTGCTCGTGAACGTGAACGACGCGACTTCGGCAATCGGTTTTCCCGCGAAGAGTTGCGTATTTAAGTCGGTAATCTTTCGCGGCGCGCCGCCGGCCGTTTTGAGATAGAGTTCCGTCGCGTCCTGTGAAGAAGCGAAACCGTACGCCAGTGCGCCGTCCTTGCCGACGGACCAACTGGCGACGATGCCGGCGTCCTTCACTACGTATTCCGGCTTGCCGCCGGTGATCGGCAACCGCACCAAGTGGTTACTGCCGCGCTCCTGAAGAGTGAAGTACACGGCGCTGCCGTCCGGCGCCCAACGCGGCGCACCCTGGCGGTTGTCCAAGACTGAGCCGATTTCGCGGCGGTCGCTGCCGTCGGCGTTCATCACCCAAACGTGGGTGTCTTCCATGGTCGTCTCGCGGTCGGTCACACCGCGCCTGGTGCCGCGATAGACGATGTGCTTGCCGTCCGGGGACCACAGCGGCTCGTACTCGTTGTATTCCGTGGCGGTGAGGCGGCGAATGCTGTTGTCCGCCGTCTTTAAAGCGAAAATGTCGTAATTGAAAAACTCATCCTGATTCGGCTCGCGATTCGAAGCAAAGAGAATCTCCTTGCCGTCGGGCGACCAGTCAATCGAATGCTCGTCGAAATTGCCTTGCGTGAGCTGGCGCACCTGCTTGGTGGCCACGTCCACCACAAAAATGTGCAGCCGCTGATTGTCGTTGAACCTGGTCAGTCCTTCGCCGGCATCGGGTTTATAGAGATACCGGGTGATCACCATCGGATCGCCCGCGGCTTCCACTGCTTCCGGGCCAGGAGTCGAGGAGATGAACGCGAGCTGCTTGCCGTCGGGCGACCAGGTCAGGTCGTTGCCCGTGCCCGGCAGCGGGCTGTTAGTGCCGCTCAGGGAGGCAAGAAATGTGACATCAGACCCGTCCGGTCGCGCCACGAACAGTCCGTCCTTTTCACCTTGGTGCCCCTGAAAGACGAACGATTTGCCATCCGGCGACCAGAGTGGACCGCCGCCGGAATCTTTTTCGCCGCCCACGCGGACGGATTTCTGCGTGGCGACATCCAGGATCCAGAGTTGGCCGTAGGGGCGGCCGGGCCGATCGCGCATGGTCACGGTATACGCGATGCGCCGGCCGTCCGGTGACAGCTCGACGCTGCCAACGGCGCGCAAGCGAGAAAGGTCGCTGCTGGCGAAGCCTTGTGCTGCTCCTGAACTAGCAAACATCAACAGTGCGACCGCGCAACAAAGGCTGAAACCGGCTCGATGCAATACAGACTGCAAGTACAGACGCATGAGGCTCTCCCTTAACTCTCAGTGGGCACAGGAATTACCGCGGCCATCCTAGGCCGCGGTACGTCCACGGTCAACTTCTCTTCCTTGGAGGACAAAGTCCGGCGCGCGCTAGAGAACTGCGAAGCTGTTCTTCCTTCGGCGGTTTTTTTCGAAACTTGGCGCGTTCCAAGCATGGTTGTCTATGGTTGTCCTGTTGACAATCAACAGGAAGGAGCATATGCTCCTGTTGTTTATCTAAAGGAGAAAGCATGGCTCCTCCGCGCGGGGAAGTTCTGCAAGGCACGCTCGACCTCATTGTTCTGCAAACCCTTCAGGCCATGGGCCCGCTGCACGGCTACGGCATTGCCCGGCGCGTCCCGCGCTGTTGCGGTTAGAACAGCGCGGCTGGATCTCTTCAAAATGGGGCGCTTCAGAAAATAACCGCAAGGCGAAGTATTACTCGCTCACGCGCGCCGGGCGCAAACAGTTACTCGCCGAGACCGAGAGTTGGGAGCGCATGACCGCGCTGATGGCACGCCTGCTCGGCGATACGGAAGGAGGCTGACATGGAGTGGCTCCGTGTTTTCGGCGCGCGTTTGCGCGGCCTTTTCCGCAAGCGGTACCTGGAAGGAGATCTTGACGCCGAACTTCGGGCGCATGTGGAGATGCTCGTGGAGGAAAACATTCGCCGCGGCATGAGTCCGGTAGAAGCACGCTATGCGCGGCGTGAATTCGGAGGCGTCGAACAATCCAAAGAGCTGCACCGCGAACAGCGCAGCATCCCCTTTCTCGACGGGCTCCTCGA
>WNGP01004897.1_pt1 | contig 11151 bp, 7 predicted proteins | sample 5407671 | NCBI WGS metagenome assembly WNGP01 (sample SAMN13153381, study PRJNA577476) | soil metagenome | isolation source: 40 cm soil or saprolite under Garry oak tree replicate 2 | place: USA:California | collected 2016-06-15
CAAACTCATGCTCCTGCAAAACACGCAGGAGGGCAATTTGGGTCTCGGCTGGAAGTTCTCCCACTTCGTCCAAGAAGAGCGTACCGCCACTTGCTAATTCAAACCTACCCAAGCGCTGCTGAGTGGCGCCCGTGAAGGCACCCTTCTCATGGCCAAATAGCTCCGAGGCGATCAGGTCACGCGGGATTGCCGCGCAGTTCACGCTAACGAAAGCGCGCGAGCTGCGATCGGATCGTCGGTGGATGGCCCGCGCAACGAGCTCTTTGCCCGTTCCCGTTTCGCCAGTTATGAGGACCGTAGAATCGCTTGGCGCAACTTTGGAAATGCGTGAGAGCACAGTTTGCAAAGCTGGAGACGTTCCAACAATCTCTTCGAACATCGATGCCTTGTCGATTTCTTCTCGCAGGCCAACGTTTTCGTTTTGAAGTCTCTCCTCCGTCTGTTTGCGATCCTCGATGTCGGTTGTAGTTGCGTACCAGCGCGTAATGCGTCCTTCTCCGTCTCGGAGCGGGTTAAATCGGAAAAGAAACCAACGATACTTCCCGTCTTTTCCCGCCAAGCGCGCTTCGATTTCGTACGGCTGGTCGTTCGGGAGTTTAGCTCGACCCGCACTGGTCACGATACGGTCACGATCATCCGGGTGAAATGACCTGCGTGGGTCATAATCTTGAAACGCTTCAGGAGTAAGACCGTGATAGTCAAGCCCAGCCTTGTTGAGATACATAGCTTTCCCATCCGCCCCCAGTACAGCCACGTGCCACGGTGCGAAATCGAGGATTTGCCGAAGCTCTCTTTCGCTTTGCCGGACGTTTTCTTCCGCTTGCTTTGCCGTTGTGACGTCGGTCACCGCCCCGACAAACTCGCGATTGCCAGATGCATCTTGTAAAGCTTGAGCTATTGCGCGGACGTGCTTGACTCGCCCGTCAGCCATCAGCAAGCGATACTCATGTTCGAAGTCAGTGCCAGTCTGGGATGCGCGATCGATGACCTGTTGTGCAAGCGCCCTATCCTGAGGATGTATGCGCTCTAACACCATGTTTACGATTGGTTTCTCGGCGCGGTCGTACTCGAAAATCCTATAGGTTTCGTCTGACCAGACAATCTCTCCGCTGTCAGGTCTCCACCCGAAACTGCCTGTGTGACTGAGCCTTTGAGCTCCCGTCAGGTACGCTTCGCGCCGGCGAAGTTCCTGAGTCAGGAGCTCGTGCTCGGTAACGTCTATGGCGCTGCCAACGTACTTTTTCAGGCTTTGGTTTTCGACAACAGGGGCACCGACGCAGCGAATGTACCGGACCTCGCCATTGGGACGCACGATGCGCTTTGTGGCATCGAAGGGCGAAGCTTCCGCCAAGATTCCCTTGATCAGGTTCGCCATCGACTCGCGATCCTGTGCGTGAACACAATCCAGGTATTCCTGAACACTAGGCGGTTTGCTGGCCGGATCGAGTCCGTGCATCCGAAATAATTCGGGAGACCAATAGTAGAAGCCGTCGGGATCGAAGGCCCAGCTTCCCATGTGGGCAAGACGCTGCCCTTCGGCAAGATAAAACTCGCTCCTTTGCAGCTCCTCGGCGTTGCGGCGGAGCTGTTCTTCCGCTGTTTTGCGCTCGTCAATATCCAGGCTCGATCCATACCACTTGACGATGTTGCCGTTTGCATCGCGAAGTGGCACTTTCCGGTGGAACATCCAGCGGTATTCTCCATCTGCTCTACGGACGCGAGTTTCGTACTCGAAGATTTCCCCAGTCGCGAGGCAGGCTCGCCACTTGGCCAAAATCCCCTCAACGTCTTCGGGGTGAACGTAAGCGGTCCAATTCCAGCCGGCCACTTTATCCAAAGTGACGCCTATGTATTCCAGCCAAGGCTTGTTGAAGTAATCGAGGTAACCGTCTGGCCTGGCGGTGTGAATCAGCGCAGGAATAGAGTCGACGAGTACTTGAACATCTAACGAGTCTGATTCCCGCCGTGGAGAGGACATGGCGCGCATCATACACCCACACAATCGGCGCATCGATAAGATCGATTGAACCGAGCTTCCCTACAGTTGTGACACGGTCGACCCCTTTACAGATGGGCGTACTTCAAGGCCCATCACCGAGCCCTACCAGGATTCGATTCATTGCGGAGTGCGTGATTAGTCCCTTTTTTCGGAGCTTACGCCTGAAAATACCGATAGGTTTTGTCTAGGCGCTCGCCAATTGTCGAGATTTCGGCGTTGGCTCAGCCACGAAGGTTTGTCATTTCAACCACTTACGAGTGGCGCCTTAATTGCCCTTTAAGCGACGCAAGTTGTGATTGCGACGAGGGAACAGATGCTGAGGATCACGAGAAAGGCAAACGGGGAAGTGGTCTTTAAGGTTAGCGGTCAACTAAGGGCGGAAAACGTGGCAGAGATGGAGACACTCATTGCGGCAGAAACAAAAGGCAGACGAATTGTCTTGGACTGTACAGATTTGAGGTCGGTGGACGGCGAGGCCGTTAAGTTTCTGGAGAAGTGGGAAGCCGACTCAGTCAAGCTGAAGAACTGCGGCCTTTACATCCGAGAGTGGATCAGGAGAGAGCGGCTGGAAAGAAAATCTGGCAAGAGTTCGGAGACATAAGTAATGAACGCGTCCCGTTTGATTTGAGCGTTTGTAGTCGAAGGAGCAGTTATGGTCACAGCAATACAATCGGCCCATAAGAGAGAACTCGATGCATGCTGGGGAAACCCTGCGGATAACGGACTCACCGGAGTTCTGGACACGGAAAAAAGGAGTTCAACGGCTTGCCAGTTTGAGCGTGCACTGCGGGAAAAAGTTGTGGGGCAAGAGCAGGCCGTGCAGGCACTGGTCGACTTGTACCAAATGTTTTGCGCTGGGTTGCAGTCACCTTCCCGGCCGATCGGAAACCTGCTGTTTTTAGGCCCGACAGGCTCTGGGAAGACGCGCATGGTCGAAGCGGCTGCCGAGATTCTGTTTGGAGACAGTCGCGCAATTATCAAGGTGGACTGCGCGGAATTTCAACACTCTCACGAAATTGCGAAATTGATTGGTTCGCCGCCAGGATATCTGGGGCACCGCGAAACACACCCGCTCATAACGCAAGAAGCGTTGGCCGCAAGCCATCGCGATGGTCTGAAACTGAGCTTTCTGCTTTTTGACGAAATCGAGAAAGCGAGCGACGCGCTGTGGCAACTGCTCTTAGGGATGTTGGACAAAGCGACCTTAACACTGGGGGACAACCGGCGCGTGGACTTGTCGCAAACAATGATTTTTCTGACCTCGAACCTCGGCAGCGGACAGATTGCGGATTTGATGCAAGGAGGAATGGGATTCGTGCAACCGAACGACAAGCCGACAACTGGATTGCACGAAAAGGTGGAGAAGACGGCGATAGAGGCGGCTCGGCGCAAGTTCTCACCTGAGTTTATGAATCGCTTGGACAAAGTCGTCGTGTTCCATCCCTTGAAGCGCGAGGAACTGGACGAGGTGCTGGAGATCGAGTTGAGCAATGTACAGAAACGCGTGTTGGACGCGGCGACGCGACCGTTCCTATTCCGAATCACCGAAGAAGGGCGCGCGTTTCTTCTGCAAGAAGGTACCGACCAACGCTACGGAGCGCGACACCTAAAACGAGCCATTGAACGGCACGTGGTCTATCCAATTGCCAGATTGCTGGCCACGGCACAAGTGCATCAGGGCGACGCGCTACTGATTGATCGGGATCCCGCCGCCGATAAGGGTTTGGCTTTCTTACGAGACCCGGAAAGACGGGCCCCAGATCCTAGCATCATTTTGGTGGGCAGGCATGCAGGTCAACTTGCGCAGGAAGCGTTGGCGCGAACATAGGGGTGAAAAAATGAGCTCAGCTTCTAATTCCGTGATGCAAATTAACGAAAGTGCAGGAAACATGCCAATGAACGCCGTTGCGTATCGTACTGACGAGCTACGCGCTCGCAAGGAGGAGCGCGAGGAACTTCCGTTTGTGGAGACAATCGTGGGCCGGCGTGGGAGTCTCCGTGGGATTCTCGCTCAAGTCGAAGCAGTTGCGTCCACAAATACGACAGTTCTGATTGCGGGCGAAACTGGCACCGGCAAGGAAGTCATCGCACGCGCGATTCACGAGTTCAGCCCCCGCCGAAACCGAAATCTGGTGAAGGTGAATTGCGCGGCAATCCCCGCCGGCCTTCTCGAAAGCGAGCTCTTCGGACACGAACGCGGGGCCTTTACGGGCGCCGTCAACTCTCATGTCGGCCGTTTCGCGTTGGCGGATCGCGGCACTCTGTTCCTCGATGAAATTGGAGACATGCCATTGGAGATTCAGCCCAAACTGCTCCGCGTCTTGCAGGAGCGTGAGTTTGAGGCGGTCGGCAGTACGCGCACAACGCGAGTCGATGTTCGCGTCGTCGCTGCGACCAACCAAGACTTGAAGCGAATGGCTCAGGATCGTGAATTCCGCGAAGACTTGTACTACCGGTTGAATGTTTTCCCGATTTATCTGCCGCCCCTGCGCGAAAGGAAAGCCGATATTCGCGAACTCGTGGAATATTTCGTTCAAGAGTTTGCCGCCTCGATGGACAAATCGATCGAATCGATTCCTGAGGAAACCATGCGCTCTCTGGTGCGCCACCACTGGCCCGGCAACATTCGAGAGCTGCAAAACTACATCGCGCGTGGCGTCATTCTCTCCAACGATGGCATCTTTGAACCCGCGCCCCTCGAAAGCTATCAGCCATTGGAGCCCGAGATTTCAAACCCGACCCTCGAAGACAAGGTGCGTAGCGAAATTCTCGCTGCTTGCCAGCGCGCCAATTGGAAGCTCGGCGGTCCGCGAGGAGCAGCTGCCAGACTTGGCCTGAAGCGCACCACGCTGTTTTACAAGATGAAGCGCCTCGGCATCGCGCCGCCTGCGGACCACTGGCAGGACTGAGGTCACGCTTTCGGCCGCGCAGCGATGGATTTCGCACACTTTTAAATGTCAGGGCAAGGACGCGTCCGGCGGTCGGTGCTCCTTTCAGGTGAGTCGAGCCGAGGTTGCTGCAGAATTATCAAGTTCCCTTCAAACATCGGGAGTTTGCATGCTCAAAATTCCGAGATCAGCCAAGGGCAGAGTCGTCTTCACGCTCAGTGGCCGAATTGAAGCAGCAGATGCCTAGTCCTTACCTCTGGCCTGCCCCAGCCGATTCGTGCACCTCCGCATCCGGTTCTGTGCCATTGTCGTTCGCGACAGCTGCGACAGCCTTCCCAGGAGCTGAACTTAACCTCAGCAGACCAGTGGCTGGGGATAGAAAAACCAGGGAATTTGAAAAAGTTGCCACATGACCTGTAAACCGCCCTCTCTGTGCATCGAATTCTCTCAACTGAAATTGCAGCATGCCCATATTGATGACATCCCCAGTAATGCCGGACACCTGTATTCGATCTCCAATTCTGATTCCACGCTTCCCCATCAATACGAGATAGCCGAGGCTCGCGAGAATTACATTTTGCAGAGCAACCGCCATTCCGGCCGTGAGAAGCCCAAAGTACGTTGCCAACGAACTCAAGTCTGAGGCAACGCTGAACAAGGCGACGACGGCTATGGCAAACAATGTCAGAAGGCGGTGGACCATGCTTATAACCCGTCGTCGGTTTGGGTCCTGAATACGGCCGAGTGCTAGCCGACGCGAAATCTCACCCATTCCAAATAGCAGCCCGACAATGAGCGCAACGATGAGAAGGCGGATCGCCAATTTTTTCCATGCCTGCCTGTATTGGCTGGCTACCGCTGTTCGCCAGGTCAGCAGGTGTGACTCGTACTCTTCAAGCAGCGCCTTTTGTTTATCAAGCGCTACGATGGTGGGAGAAAAGGCCTTGATTTCGAGTGTAAGCGCATCGAGCTGGGACTTCTGTTCGCGCAATAACGAAAGATCGCTGGTCCGCAAATTGCTTGTGGCGGCCTTCTGAAGAACCCGAGTGATGAAGCCGCTCATTGGAGTGCGGATATTCTTCGCGGAGAGCAGAAAGTTGTCAGTGAGACGAATCTTTTCGTCAACCACGCGAAGCTTGCGGTTTAGCGCAGAGACCTCCGACCCCAGCCCGAGGAAGCCGGCCTCTCGCCAGCTATTGCTCGTTTTGGAATCTGCATCTTGTGCCGGCAATTTCGACAAGGGAATTGCCGGGCTGCTCAGCTCTGGTATGGATTGTGCGAGATCGTCAATGGTTAAATCGAGAGTTGCAGTGTTGGCTCGCGCCGTCCTGGCAGTCTGTACGAACTGGATTAGATCATTGACGGCCTGCGAAACAGCTTGCAAAAGTTCTAATCGGCTCTGAGCATCGTCGAGAGCGGCTTTCAGCTTCTTGCGATCGGCCTTGCGAGCCGAAGCAATTGTCTCGTTGAGCTTTCGGATGTCCGCGCTTGTTTGCTGGGTTTCCTGGTCATTTCGATTCTTCAACTCGACAAAGTGCGCAAGGTCCACAGAAGACTGGGCTGCCGATGTCATGGCAGCGTCGTGCGCAGAAGAGGCAGTCTTTGCTAAGGCCGCATCCGCCTTCGCAAATTCGAACGAGAGCTTGACAATCTGGCTTTCAATAGCTTGATTGTCATTCAGAAATACTAGGTCTCCCGGATCGCTGGCAACCTGCCGTTCCGTATACACATGCCGGTACCAGTTCACCGATTGCAAGAGGTATCCGATAACTTGTGCGGCCGACGGGAGCTGATACGAGCTTTGCGGGATGTCAGCGGAAAGTCCGCGAACCATTGCGGTCACTAAAATCGCACAACAGGTTGCAATGCGCACACTTGGTTTCATGTTGTTGGCTCCGCTAGCCCCTGGGTAAGTATTAGCTCGAGCGAGCATGAGGTCGGCCGACGCAAGCACAAATTCTATTCAGGAGTGAGACCCATCGCGTGAATGAATTCGTCGTGCGCCTGCGAATAGTTCAGCTGTGACTGGAGGAGGAGCGCCTTGGCGTCGCATTCCTGAGCGGTCGCCATTGCAGCTTGCGATTTAAGGGCGGCTCCTTGCAAAAGTTCTTGCTGCAGCACACGGTTCGACTCGCTGCGCAGAGCCACAACCTCTTCCGACACCTTCAGCATCTGCTGCGTTCTTTCGAGTTTGTTGTACGCAGTGTGCACCGCAAGTTCGACCTCGTCCGTCAGCCTCGCAACGTTCTCCTTCGCTTGAGCCAATTGCGCTTCACGTTCACGCTTCACGGATCGCTTTCGCCCTCCGTCGAACAGGTCATACCCGAGATGAATGCCAAACGTTCCGAAATTGCGTGCCAGGAATGGGACATTATTCTGGTAGCTGTACCGGCCGAAAGCCTCTACATCGGGGACCCAAATATCTGTCTTAGCCAAACGGACGGCAGCTTGCGCTTTCTCGACTTCGGCACGAGCCTCCAGGATTTCCGGATGCGAGGCCGTTGCGGTCGTAACGCATTCCTCGAGCGGGCAAGTCTCCAGAGACTCTGCAGCGACAGGATCAAGATCCAGGACCGTTGTCAGAGGCAAGCCCATCAGATCATCCAGTTTCAACTTGAGGTCCGCCAACTGAAGATCCGTCGTCAGGAGTTCTTGCTTCGCTTGCAATAGTTGCGCACGGCTCTCGATCGATGCCTGTTCAAGTAAACTCCCAAACTTCACCTGCTCGATGCGCTCGCTCTCAAGGTCCTGCGAAGCCTTTATCCTTGCCTCCGTGGCACTGCGGTGCGCTTGAGCAATCAAAACGCTGTAATAAACCTCGTGTACAGCAAGCGCCACGTCGTTTCCGGTCAGTTGCGCCTTTTCCCGTGAGGCTTTTACTTCAGCTTGCGCAACATCGTTTGCCCGCTTGATCTTCAGGAGCGAGGTTAGTGGCTGCGTTATCTGTGTTCCGCTGGTCGTCAGGTTGCGGCCCCCTTGGTTAATAACGCTGCTCGCAGTAGGAATTGGCGTTCCTCCTGCTGTACCCAGGCTGCCGGGGCTGATCTGAATCAACTGCGTATCCGTGACACGCAGAAAACTGCTGTCATTGCGTATCGATGGGAAATAGGAACCCTTCGCGGCCTCCTTCGCGTGTTGTTTCTCATCGACAGCGTAGCCCGCGATGCGGACATTATGGTTGTGCTTGAGGGCCAGCTGAACGGCTTCCCGCAGTGTAATGCGGTGTGACGGCGCAGTACTGCCTGTTTGGGCCAATGTAAAAGAGCAAGACAGCGCCGTCGCCATAAACAGAAAAAGTGCTCTTCGTTTCATTATTTCGACTCCTTCTCGCGGACCAGTGTCTGCTGGACCATGCTGAGGTCACCGTAGTTCAAAGGTGATTTGCGCAACAGAGCGACAAGAATCAACGCGCACACGCAGCTCCAGGCGATCAGCAGGAATCCATCGATAATGCTCAGGCTGAATGCCTGAAGTCGCAGGCGGGCTGCAACCAGATCGACCGCGCGAGCTCCGGCAGTTACCATCCCGGACGACTTGGCGTAGAGACCTGCGGTCATCCCATGAATGTTCTGATTTGTTAGCCAATCCCCACTGCTGACGTGCAATCCCAACAAGTTCGAATGCAGCTTTTCGCGTTGAGCAACGAAGTGGCCCATGTATATGGCGCCGGCGGTCCCGCCGAATATACGGATGGTGTGAAAGAAAGCCGAAAAAGTAAGGACCCACTCAGGTTTGGCCAAAGCCCCCGCGAAGATTGCTTGCAGTACGATGCAGCCGACAAGTCCGATGAAAGCAAACGCCTGCCCTACGCCGGTGAGCAACTCGGTGCGGTAGAAGTTCTCGGCCGCCCACGTGCTGCTGTATTCCGAATTCAACCAGGCGGCAAAGGCAGTACAGCCAAGTCCGATGGCGAAGAGGAGACGGGGATCGAATTTGCGTAACAACAGAAGTGCAGCCGTGAACGCGAGGGGAATAAGTGGGACAGCGCTCCAGATGATCGCAGGCCCAATCTGTTCCGGTTCGAAACCGCGGATGGCCAGCGCCTGCGGCACCAGAATGATCGTCGTGCAAAGCGTGAAGCGGAACCAGAAGAGCAGCAATCCCAGCAGCACGGTGTTCCACTTCAGCAGATAAGGCAACGCTACCAACGGATTCGGACTGCGAAGCCTACCAACCAGCGCGCACAGCAGCAAGAACGCCCCGCTGGCGAACAATGCATTGAATACTCCAGAGCGCCACCAGTCGAGTCTTTCCCCTTGTTCGCAGGCGACCAGCAGTAAGGCGAGACCCGTACTGGCGTATAAGAATCCTGCGAAGCTCGGTGCTGTCCCGGATTTCTTCGGTGCATTCGCTTTTGGTATCCCGTAGTAGATACAGATCATCATCAGGGGCGTGATCAGCGCCGAATTCCAGAACATCCAATTCGAAGAAAGATGTTCTCGGTACCATCCGTAGAGCGACGGCGCAATGTTCACCGCCCCGTCCACGAAGGTTGCGTACAGCGCAAGCGTAAAAGGAAGGTATCGAAGAGGAATATTGCGGAGGGCGAACGTAAGCGTGAGCGGATAGAACGTGCCGGAGGTTAGGCCGCTGAGGAATACCATCGCAATCACCAGGCTGTAGCTGTGCGCGAAGGGCAGGAAGATAAGCAGCGCGGTGAAGAGGGCGGCGGCTGTGAGCAAGATGCGCCGCGGTCCCATCAGACCGCCGAGATACACCGTGAACGGGCCGATAAACATCAGTCCGGCATCGAAGGCACTGCCAATCCACGCGCTCTGGTCGTACCCGAATCCGTGAAGGCCCCGGTAGTCGGGCATGCCGAGGGAGATCATGCGGCTGGTCAGCGTGACAACTCCGGCGCCGTAACTACGCCGAGAATCCCCAGCAGTGGCTTGCTCGAAACCTCCGCAGGCATCGCGGCGGCGGCTGTGCGCGCGATATCTATCGGAGACGGGCGAACGGCGATGCTCGAGGCCGCCATACTTTTCCGGCTACCGCCTCGTCCGGACGGTTGCAATCACCGAGAGTCCGGGGCGCAGTTTGGCGGCAAAGTCGCTATCGTCCAGCCCAATCTTGACCGGGATGCGCTGTACCACCTTCGTGAAATTGCCGGTCGCGTTGTCGGGTGGTAGTAGGGAAAATTGTGATCCGCTGGCTGGCGCGATCTCCAGCACCTTGCCGTGAATTACCTGCCCGGGATATTGGTCAATACGAAGTTCGGCAGCGTCGCCGATCTTTACGTTGGTCAGCTGGGTTTCACGATAGTTCGCCAGCACCCACTTTGTGACATCAATGAACGCGATTACCTGCGTGCCTGGAGAAACAAGTTGCCCTGTCCGGACTTGGCGTTCGCCCACAGTGCCGTCGCTGGGCGCGTAAATTTTCGTATAGCCAAGATTCACCGTAGCTGCCGCAAGGCTCGCCTGTTTCGCATGCAGATCGGCCTGAAGCTGCATATCCTGGGATTCGAGAACTGCCTTCGAACGCCGCTCGGCTTCGGCACTGAGCTCACTGCTGCGCAGCATGGTTTGAGCCTGATTGAGATCGGCATCGCGGCTGACAAGCTGTGCTGACAGCTGGTCGTCGTTGGCCACAGCGGCCTCGAGCGTCTGCTGCGTCGCCGAATGAGCCTGATACAGACCCTCCTGGCGCTTGCGTTCGGAGCGGGCACGAACGAGTTGGGCTTGCACCGCTTCCTTGCCGGCTTCAGCCGCGGCGATTTGCGCTTTGGCTTGATCGATGCCGGCAAGGGCTTTGGCGATCCGAGAGTCCTGCAACTCGCGCTGGCGACGGTTGTTTACAATGGCGGCACGGGCTGCCTCAACCGCTGCACTGGCCTGGTCAACTTGTGCCTGGTAATCGTCGTCCTGCAATTCGACAATGAGGTCGCCCTTGTGTACTCGCTGAAAGTCGGCTACATGAACCGTGCGCACGATGCCGGCCACCTTGGTGCTCAACGGTGTAAGGTCGCCGCGGACGTAAGCATCATCAGTCACTTGTTCGACCTTGCCGCCCTCCCACGCATTCCAGTTGCGAGTGATGGTGATCAAAACCGCTAGGCCGAGCGCCACGACAAGGAGGGGAGTTACGTACTTTTTCCATCCGACACTGTGAGAAGAGGCCGCAGGTTTGTCGCTCTCCGGAGGCAACGGTTTCGTCACGGGAGCGGCGGATTCAGCCGATACTGGCGAGGCGGACATCAAATTTGCTCCTTCAGCAGCAAGAAATCTGCAAACGCTGCGCTATTCGTGACTGAGTTGCTCA
>WNGP01004898.1_pt1 | contig 11150 bp, 7 predicted proteins | sample 5407671 | NCBI WGS metagenome assembly WNGP01 (sample SAMN13153381, study PRJNA577476) | soil metagenome | isolation source: 40 cm soil or saprolite under Garry oak tree replicate 2 | place: USA:California | collected 2016-06-15
GTTCTCACCCAACCTTACGACAAGATCACTGCTCGAATGCAGGACCGCTACTACGCAGCCAGCCCGTACAGTCTGGTACGGATCATCCTAGGCCGGCGGGAAGACAAAGACAATCCGGAACACAATGTATACTCCCGAGCCGCCTCATATTTTCGGGAGTGGCGACAACAGGGTGTCCTCCGGCAGGATTCCGACCCCTCCCTTTACACCTACTCCCAAACCTTCCCCGGGCAGGGTACGAGCAGCGAACTCGAGCGCCGCGGCTTCATCGCCCTAGGACGTCTCGAAGACTATTCGACCGGAGTCGTCTTCCGTCACGAGCAAACCTTGGCCAAGCCGAAGGCCGACCGGCTCGATCTGCTTCGCGCCACCCGCGCCCACTTCGAACAGCTTTTCATGCTCTACCAAAACTCAGGTGACATCGATTCTTTGCTTTTCCACAATTCCGGCGCAAACTCCAATGCCATCATCGAAGTGACGGATGAATACGGAGTCCTCCATCGCGTCTGGCAAATTGCCGACCCCAGGGTAGTCAATACCGTCCGCTCCAAGATGCGGGACAAAAAGCTCATCATCGCCGACGGCCACCACCGTTACGAGACGGCGCTCAACTATCGCAACGAACGCCGCGCTGCTCCATCTGCCGGCGGCCATGCGTCATCCGCCGACGCACCCTACGAATTCGCGGTGATGACATTCATCAATATGTCCGGCCCCGGTCTCGTCATCCTGCCCACGCACCGCGTAGTCCGCGGACTGGCGTCTTTTTCGGTCGACAGTTTTCTAAATTCAAGTCGTGCTTTTTTTGCGATCGACGAATTGGATCCTGCTATCGGGCCGGCGCGGGCGACCTCCATCCTGCGGGAGGCGGGACAGGCAGAAACTGCTCTCGTCGCCGTAACCGCCAACCGGGCTTTCCGATTGCATAGGCTCAAGGGCAACGGATCGCAAATGCTTGCCGGCCTTTCTCCGCGTCAGCAGTCTCTCGACGTCGTGCAACTCCACAAATTTTTGCTGGAAGGTGTGCTAGCCCTATCGGAAGAGTCGATCCGCGAGCAGAGAAATATTTCTTACCTGCGTGACGCCGGCGATGCTTTCGCACAGGTGCGCTCTGGCTCTGCCAACATTACATTCCTCATGAATCCTTGCTCCATCGAGCAGATGCGCGAGGTCGCCTTTGCTGGAGAAGTCATGCCCCAGAAGTCCACCGACTTCTATCCTAAGCTCCTCAGCGGACTAACCATCTATGCCCTGGAGTAGCTACCCGAGCATCCACGAAGCCCCTCCGGTTGTCCGCGGGGAACCATGCTCTCGGATAGCGGGATTCCTGTTTATCTCCGGCCTAGTCCTGGTCTCTTCATTTCTTCTGAGCGCCGCTCCGCAGAAGCGTCTCGCCGTCTACTCCGTTGCCGCTAACTACTTCCTGCCCGTCATGCAGCGAGCGAACCATGATTACGTTGCCCTGCTCGAACTGCTCGACCCGCTCGGCCGAGTCAACGCCAAACTCGATGGCCGGCGTTGGCGCATCCGCTACAACAATGTCGAAGGCGAATTTATTGCTGGCCAGAACCGCGCCCGCATTCAAGGCAGGGTCGCCGATCTCTCATCCATTTTCCTGATCGAAAACGGACGCGGCCTGGTACCCGTAGCCTCACTGAGCTCGCTCCTGCCGCGGTTCCTGGGTGGTCCAGTCACCGTTCACGAAGATTCCGGACGCATCTTCATTGGCAGCATCGCCACTCACTTCCCGGCCTCGCTGGCTGCCGGCATTCCCCCCCGCCTGGTCTTCAACTTCTCATCGCCGGTCAGTCCCTCCGTTTCCACCGAGCCCGGCAAGGTGCACATCAGTTTCACTCGCGAGCCCGTAGTCGCACCCGCATCTTCCACGCTGACTTTCGGCAGCAACATCATCTCTTCCGCTACTTACAGCGAAAGCAACGGCCTCGCCGAGATCACGGTCAACACAACTGCGCCACTGATGCCCAGCTTCGGCGACAATGGCCGGACCCTTACCCTCACCCCGGCTTCTGCAGCATCGCAGGCTTCGTCCCCAGCGCCCTCCAGTCCTCCCTCGGCTGCTGCTCGTCCCGCGGCGAACTCCCCGGCGAACTCGCCGGGGAACTCGCCGCCTTCCGCGACTTCCCCAAGTTCATACCCATCCGCTCCGCGTCGTTACTTTGCGGTGGTGGATCCCAGTCACGGTGGCGACGATCGCGGTGAAGCGCTCAGCAGCACACTGCTCGAAAAGGACGTCACGCTCGCCCTGGCTCGTCGACTGCGCCAGGAACTCGAGAACCGCGGCATTTCCACCCTGATGCTGCGGGAGAGCGACGCCAACCTGAGCTCGGATCAGCGCGCTGTCCTGGCTAACACGAACCACCCCGCTATCTACATTGCTCTGCACGTGGCGTCCGGCGGCCACGGGGTTCGCCTCTACACTGCCCTGCTTCCTTATGGGAACGGTGACAACGGTCTGTTCCGCTCATGGTCGAACGCCCAATCTTCTTTCCTCTCGGTGAGCCAGGGCGCAGCCGCTAGCATAAGTGCAGAACTGCAAAAGCAGCAGGCGTCGGTCCGCATTGTCACCGCACCTTTGCGCCCCCTCAACAATGTAACGGCCGCGGCCGTGGCCATCGAACTAGCTCCGGCAGGATCGGATCTCGCGCAACTTACCTCCGCCGACTATCAGCAGCTGATCGCCAACGCTGTAGCGACAGCGATCGCAGCCACGCGCGACAAACTCGGAGCAACCCCATGATCCCGCGCCACCTGGTCATTGCGGTTGCTGTGCTGCTCATGATTGTGCTGGGCATGGCTGTCTACGTGTGGCAGATGCGCGGACGCGCCGCCGCCGTCCCCGTCGCCACTTCTGACGCTCGTCCTTTGCCCCCCCCCTCTGCCGGCCCCACCGAACAGCTGACGCTTTTCGTGGCCTATGACGATCCCGGCATTCTCCGTGCGCAGTCTGCCCGGATCCCTCTGCCCGCCGGCCGCCAACAGCGCGCTGAAGAATTGCTTCGTGCCCTGCTTGCGCTTTATCTCGACAAGTCGTCACCGCACGCCATCGGCGTTGGCGCCGAGGTTCGCAGCGTGTACCTAGTTGATCCCGGCCTCGCGGTCATCGATCTCAATGCCGCCTTTGCCGATACTCACCGTTCCGGCGTTCTGGTCGAGGAACTTACCGTCGCCTCGCTGATTCGTACACTCTCCGCGAACATTCCCGGCATTCTGAAAGTGAAAATTCTGGTCGACGGAAAAGAGCGTGACAGCCTGGCGGGCCACGCCGATCTCTCCGATTTCTATGACGTATCGGCGGTAAACCAGCTCGCCATCCAGCTCCAGTCCGTCCCATAGACTTCGACCGCAAAGATGCATTGGGCAGAGCGAAGAGCTGTTCCGAGCGCTCTCTGCGCAGATCTCAGCGCACTCGGCGATGAAGGTCTTGTTTTTGTTCTCCTTTCTACCCGCCTGTATCGCCAGCACACGTCACCCCGTACTTTTCGTTTACAATTCCTGCCTGATGTTCTATCGCTCTGACAATCGCTCGCCGGACCAGCTCCGTCCCGTCGTGATCACCCCGGACTTCATCCGTACCGCGGAAGGTTCCGCCCTCATTGAAGTCGGCAACACCCGCGTCATCTGCACCGCGTCGGTCGAGGAAACCGTCCCGCAGTTTATGCGAAGCTCGGGCAAGGGATGGATTACCTCGGAATACAGCATGCTGCCCCGCTCCACGTTGACCCGCACGCCGCGCGAGGTAAGCAAAGGCCGCCAGAGCGGACGCAGCCACGAGATCCAGCGCCTGATCGGCCGCAGCCTGCGTGCCCTCACCGACCTCCCTCGCCTGGGCGAGCGCACCATCTTGATCGACTGCGACGTCATCCAGGCTGATGGCGGCACGCGCACCGCCGCCATCACCGGAGCCTTCGTCGCCCTCGGCCTCGCCCTCGAAAAACTCGTCGAAGCCGGAACCCTAACCTCAGTCCCGCTGAAAGATTTCGTTGCCGCAGTCAGTGTGGGAATTGTGGAAGGAGAAATTCTGCTCGATCTCAGCTACGAAGAAGACTCTCGCGCCGACGTGGACATGAATTTCGTCATGACCGCCGGCCACAAATTCGTCGAAGTGCAAGCCACCGCCGAGCACCAGGTCTTCGATGAACATCAACTCGACAAGATGATCGCCTTCGCCCGCCAGGGCGTACAGGCCCTAATCGCCAAGCAGCAGGCAGTGTTGAGCGCACTCACGCTGCGGCAGTGAAGCCTGTGCGCGCGGGACGCTTGGGTTATAGATGATTGTGCCCGCTGAGTGGTAGTGCTGACTGCTGAGGGCTCGCCCTACGCCACCCACACCGTCTTAATATTCACGAACTCCCGAATCCCATGCACGCCCAGCTCCCGCCCGTGCCCGGACTGCTTGACGCCACCGAAAGGAATCCGCGGATCAGAGGCGACCATCTTGTTGATGAAAACCATCCCCGCTTCCAATTCATTGATGAAGCGCTCGCGCTCTGCCTCATGATTCGTCCATGCGCTCGCTCCGAGTCCAAAGCGGCTGTCGTTGGCAATGCGAATCGCTTCATCCTGATCCTTCACGCGGAACAGCGAAGCCACCGGCCCGAAAAATTCTTCGCGATACGCCGGCGACTCTTTGGGAATATCCGTCAAAACAGTCGGCGCATAGTAATTTCCCGGCAGCTTCAGAGGATGCCCACCCGTCAGCACTTTGGCACCGGCTTTGACTGTTTTCTGAACATCCGCATCAAGTGACTTCACGCCGTCCGCCGTAGCCAGTGGCCCAAGCTCGGTCTTCTCATCAAACGGATCGCCGATCCTCAGCGCCTGCATGCGAGTCACGAACTTCCGCTCGAACTCCGCTGCAATGGGTTCGGCGATAATGAACCGCTTGGCCGCAATGCAAGACTGCCCATTGTTAATCACGCGCGCTTCCACCGCCGTAGCCACCGCCGCATCCAGATCCGCGCTGGGCATCACAATAAATGGGTCGCTGCCTCCCAACTCCAGCACAACTTTCTTGATTCGCTTGGCCGCCGCCATCCCTACCTGAATGCCCGCCTGCTCGCTTCCCGTGAGCGTCGCCGCTACCACCCGCGGATCGTTGAGAATCGCGTCCACTTGCTGCGAACCAATCAACAACGTCTGGAAGGCGCCCTCAGGAAATCCAGCCTCCCGGAAAATCTCCTCAATCTTCAAAGCGCACTGGGGAACATTGGAGGCATGCTTCAGTAGCCCGACATTGCCCGCCATCAGCGCCGGAGCAGCAAACCGAAACACCTGCCAGAAAGGAAAGTTCCAGGGCATCACCGCTAGAATCGGACCGATGGGCAAGTAGCGGATGAAACTTTTCTTGGCCCCCGTCTCCACCACTTCATCGGCCAGAAACTTCTCCGCGTAGTACCGGCAAGCTGTCGTGCACTTTATAGCCTCCGCCAGCGCAGCCTTGTAGGGCTTGCCCATCTCCAGGGTCATCAGGCGCGCACACGCTTCTTTCTCGCGCTCCAGAATCTGCGCCGCCTTCATCATCCGCCGCCCGCGCTCGGCAAACGAAGTCTTGCGCTGGTCGCGGAGAGCCGAAACCGCAAGTTGCAGCTTGGGTTCAATCTGCGCCTCCGACAGCGCTTGAAATGTCTGAAGCACTTCCCCCGTAGCGGGATTGATGCTCGCAATCGCCATGATTACAATTCCCTCTTCTGTGATGTGTGTGCAAGCGCCGAGCCCTTCGGCGCACATGCTCGCGGGCCCCAAAAAGTGGTCATGCCACTATACCAGCCGCGCAACAATAATGTGGGGAGCTGCGAGCTGCTTGGAGCTGCTTCTACGGTTGAGTCAAGCTCTCACGATCGTTGACTGGGTCCGTCCCAAAGCAATTTCCAATGACTGCGGGCCACCGACAACATTGACGTGACCGCCTATCAGTGCACCGTCTGGGTCACCGAAGCTGAGCTCTGGGAAATGTTCGAGTCTCCATAGTAGGTCGCGGTGACTTTGGTCGAGCCCACGGCCAGTGACGAAATCGTCACCTTCGCTGCGCCGCCGCTGAGTTGAGCCGTCCCCAGCACCGTCTTCCCCGCCGTGAAGGTGACTGGCCCTTTCGGGATCACGGTCGGCGACAAAATCTTCGCAGTGAAAGTCACTGCCTGACCTTGCGTCGATGGATTTGGCGAGGAAGTTATTGCAGCCGCGCTCGTGGTCTCCAATACCACCTGGTTCAGCGCGGCGGAGGTGCTGGCGAGATTATCGGCGTCACCTGCGTACACTGCGGTCAGTGGATAGGCGTCGGCGTTGAGATTGGACCTGGTTAGGGTCGCCACGCCGCTGCTGTTGAGCGTTGCCGAACCAATCGTATAGCCACTCCACGTGAACCTCACTTTCCCTGTCGGCGTGATTGAGCCGGACGAAGTAACCGTCGCCGTCCAAGTTACTTTCTGGCCGTAGATGGAAGGATTCAAGCTGGAAGTGAGCGAGGTCGAAGTCGGACTGTGGACGCCAGAGTTGTTCAGGAGCACTCCGACCGTGCTAGAGCCGGAATTGGCCACCAATAGGTCGGGTTTAGCATCGCCGTTCACATCTGCGACCGCTACTGAGTAAGGGAAACTCCCACCGGACTTGTAGATCAGCGCTTTCTGGAAGGTACCGTCGCCGTTGCCCGGCAGCACGCCCGCGGAGCCACCACTGCAAGTATTGTCTGTACACAAATTCGAGACGACGAGGTCGGGCTTGCCGTCGCCATTTACATCTGCGACCGCGATCGAAGTAGTCTCTAGCCCTGCCGAGTTGTAGGTAACTATCGGCCGGAAGGTTCCGTCTCCGTTCCCCAACAGCACTCCCGCTGCGCCGTTCGCCACTACCAGGTCAAGTTTGCCGTCTCCATTTACGTCCGCGACCGCTACCCAATTGGCGCCCTGCGCCGAATAGGTCACCGCCCTCCCGAAAAAGCCGAAGCCATTGCCCGGCAGCACGCCTACTGTGCCGGACCCGAAATTCGCCACGACGAGGTCGAGCGTGCCGTTGCCGTTTAAATCTCCGACCGCAATCGAAGTCGGCTCTATCCCACCCGACTCGAAGGTATTTATCAGTTGGAAGGTTCCGTTACCATTGCCCAGCAACACCCCCACTGTACCGTTGCGCAGGGTTACGGGACAATTTGCGGCGTTGACAAAAGCGCAAAGGTTAACCACCAGCAGGTCGGGCCGGCCGTCGCCGTCCACATCCGCAACTGATACCGACTGTAGGTAAGTGCCGCCTGATGGGAACGTCAACGGTGACTGGAAGGTACCGTCGCCATTGCCCAGCAGCACGCCCACTCCGCTCTCACCGTTACCCAAACAAGTGTTGTTTCTGAAGTTGCCGCACTCGTTGCCGACCAGCAAGTCCGGTTTACCGTCGCCGTTGACATCGGCTACCGCTACGGAATCAGCGAGAGCCCCGCCTGAACTGTACGTCACAAGGGTCCGGAAAGTACCGTCGCCGTTTCCCAGCAGCACAGCCACTCCCAGGTCACAGAAGCACAGGGTGGCCACCACCAAGTCGGGTTTACCGTCGCCGTTCACATCTGCCACTACGACCGACTGGGCTACACCGCCTGAACTGTAGGTTACCGCCGGCAGGAAAAGAGGAGTGCTCGGGGCCACTGCGCCCAACCAAAGAGCCTTGCCCTGATAGCTGGCCGTGGCCACGCGGTGAGCGTTACTAGCTCCCAGCAGCGCGCTCTCGGGCGCCTGTGAAGGCGTTCCGGCATCGGGAGGCTGACCTGCGCCGGTTACCTGCGTCAGTGCGGTCAGGGTGGTAAGTGAAATCAGCACCTTGGCGAAGAGCCTCCTCAATAGTGTGTGGGTCCGCATGGCGATCTCCTTCTGCGCCCACGATAATTTGGCAGGAGCGGATTCGTGGACTACGCCGGCTAACAGGAAGGGCCTGTTCAGTCTACACGGGGACAGCGTGGGATATCGGATCGGTTGTCAAGGAAATAGTGACGAACCGTGAACGATTCAACCGCCGCAATGTCCCGGTGTGACATTGTGGCTACCTTCCCTCTCGTTGCGCGCAGCCTTCTCCGCGCTCTCGATGGTTTACAATTGATCGAATTTTCAGGTACTCATCTTCTTCTTAATTCCGGAGGGATCTATGAAGCTCACCCCTGGCAAACTTGCCGGTCTCAAGAAAGTCTCCAACGAACGCGGCGTGATCGCTGCCGCGGCCATGGACCAGCGCGGCTCCCTGCAAAAAACCCTGGCCAAGGAAAAAGGTGGCGAAGTTACCGACGCCATGATGGAAGAATTCAAAATTCTCGTTGCCGAAGTTCTGACACCGCACGCCAGCGCCATTCTCCTCGATCCCGAGTGGGGATTGCCCGCCGCCAAGCGCCGCGCCAAGAATGCCGGCCTGCTGTTGGCCTACGAAAAAACCGGATACGATAAGACTGGTCCCGGCCGCCTCGGAGATCTGCTCGACCACTGGTCCGCCCGCCGCTTGAAAGAAGCTGGCGCCGACTGCGTCAAGATTCTCCTCTACTACACCCCGTTTGATCCCAAGGACGTCAATGACAAGAAGCACGCCTGGGTCGAGCGCATCGGCGACGAATGCCGCGCCAACGATGTTCCGTATTTTCTTGAGTTCGTCGGCTACGAAGAAGGCGCCGACGAAAAGGGCTTCGCCTATGCCAAAAAGAAGCCACAGATCGTAATCGAGAGCATGAAGGAATTCAGCAAAGACCGCTACGGCGTCGACGTACTGAAGGTCGAAGTACCGGTTAACATGAAGTTCGTCGAGGGCGCGAAGTCCTACGCCGGCCAAAAGGCTTACAGCAGGAAAGAAGCCGCGGACCTGTTCCTAAAAGCTGCTGCGGTCGCCACTAAGCCGTTCATTTATCTTTCCGCCGGTGTCAGCAATGCGGAGTTCACCGAAGCCCTCGAACTGGCCGCCGAATCGGGAGTAAAGTTCAACGGCGTGCTTTGCGGACGCGCTACCTGGAAAGATGGGATCCCCATCTATGCCAAACAGGGGCCGGAAGCATTTCGCAAATGGCTTTCGACCGAGGGCGTCAAGAACATCAACAACGTCAACCAGCGCCTCAAGGCCGCATCATCATGGTACCCAATCTACGGACTTGAGCCGGCCCTGGTCGGGGCCTAATTTCCAGCGTAGACATGCGGGACGCTAGATGCTTCAAGGGCGCGGCTTTCGCCACGCCCCCAAAGCAGCTCACCTCCGATCTCAGCCAGCTCTCAACTTGAGGGAATCATCCTCGGATTACTCACCACCCGCGTAGTATCCCGTTTTCGCGTGCACGCGCAGAAACGACAGCTTTGCCGGCAGTTTCAGTTTGACGCTGATCTTATGCCACTTCCCATCGTGAGGCGCTTTCTCGGGACGATAACCGAGCACATATTGCGTTCTCAGTTCGGTCCCAATCCGGTGGGCTACGGCCGGCATCTCATTCGGATCCTCCAGCATAAACGCCCGTCCCCCAGTGACTTGCGCGACGTTCGCTAATAATCCGGGCCCCAGCAATTCCTCCTGGGTGGGAACATAGCGATCAAAAGTTCCGATGGCATAAATCATCACATCAGATTCCTTCACCGCCGATTTCACTTCGCGCTCGCCGTAGCGGCTGTGGTTGTCGCCGCCATCGGAGATCACCAGCAGAGCTTTCTTGCTGTACCTGGCCTGCCGCATCTTTTCAACGCCCATATAAATCGCGTCCAGCAAAGCCGTCCGCCCCCTGGGATTGAGGTAAATAAGTTCCTTTTCAATATCTTGGGCGGTATTCGTGAAATCGCTCGCCATATGTGGTTCGTCGGAGAACGTAATCATGAAGAACTCGTCCTCGACATTAGCCATCTCGCAGAATTGAGTCACCGCCTCGCGTACCCGCGCCACCTTGTCCTTCATGCTGCCGCTGGTGTCCACAATGACGCCCAACGAAACCGGAGCATCCTCGTTGGAGAAATGGCGGATTTCCTGCACTTTCTTTCCTTCTAGCACTTGAAAGTTGCTCTGATCCAGTCCGGTTACCAGACGCTGGCTACCGTCGGTAACACTCACCGGCACCAGCACCAGGTCAACATTCTGCTTAATCGCGTGCATGTATGCGGATGCGGGCGAGGCGGCGACGTTGGCACTGGCCAGCATTTGAGCATTTTTCCGGGGGAAAATGTGGGCGCTATCTAACTCGCTCTGGGCCAAGGCGATGGCAGATGCAAGAACTAATGTTGAGGCAATTATCGAGGAATACTTGACAAGGAGAACCCGTTTAAAACCAACCGGCATAGCTCACCGCCGTTATGGCTATCGACAACCGACCAGCAAGTCACTAGGCCGGTCAGGTGCTCGTCGCGGTCCCGGCCGGCAAATCTCGAGTTCGCCATGGCCAGCGCAGAATGGTTGTAGAACGAAACCCTCGGCCATCCAATCCATGCCGGGCTGTAGTCGGCGGCAAAGGTTGCCCGAGGCACCTTCCAGTAACTCATGTACGACCACTGACGGTGGGTTGTATGAATCCGTTTACTACTTTTCGGCTGTATCTCGAGTGACATTTCTTCGAATTTTCTGCTCTTGCATTCCCGCGCCGTCGACCGTCTACTGGGTGTGCCATGACCGCATCCACAGCCCTGATCACCGGCGCCTCCGCTGGCATCGGATACGAACTGGCGAAGCTCTTCGCTGGCGATCGGTACAACCTTGTACTGGTGGCTCGCAACAGAGATACGTTGGAGCGGTTCGCCACCGAACTCGAAACCCAATTCGGCATCTCTGCGAGAGCTGTGGCGCTCGACCTCACGGCTGCGTCCGCGCCGCAGCTTCTGTTCGATCAACTTCAGCGCGACGGCGTGCTCGTAGATATTCTGGTCAACAACGCCGGCTACGGTGTCTATGGCGAGTTTGCTCAGATGCCGGAGCAGGAAATCCTCGGACAGATTCAACTGAACATCACCGCGCTCACGCTTCTGACCAAATTATTTCTCGCACCCATGTTCGGGCGGGGAAGCGGCAAGATCATGAACGTAGCCTCAACCGCTGCCTTTCAACCAGGACCACTGATGGCCGTCTACTACGCGAGCAAGGCCTATGTCCTCTCCTTCTCCGAAGCGTTAGCCAACGAGCTACGCAGCTCGGGCGTGACGATAACCTGT
>WNGP01004900.1_pt1 | contig 11144 bp, 10 predicted proteins | sample 5407671 | NCBI WGS metagenome assembly WNGP01 (sample SAMN13153381, study PRJNA577476) | soil metagenome | isolation source: 40 cm soil or saprolite under Garry oak tree replicate 2 | place: USA:California | collected 2016-06-15
GCCGCCTCGGCCCGCGAGGTGAGCACCCGGTCCACGATACCGTACTTCACCGCCTCGTCCGCCGATAGGAAATTATCCCGGTCCGTGTCCCGCGAGATGCGCTCGACGCTCTGGCCGGTGTGCTTCGCCATGATCTCGTTCAGCTGCTTGCGCAGGTAGAGGATCTCCTTGGCGTGGATCTCGATGTCGGAGGCCTGCCCCTGGAACCCGCCCATGGGCTGGTGGATCAGGACGCGCGAATTGGGCAGGCAGAAGCGCTTGTCCTTGTCGCCCGCGGCGAGAAGCAGCGCGCCCATGCTGGCCGCCTGCCCGACGCAAAGCGTCGACACGTCGGGCTTGATGAACTGCATGGTGTCGTAGATCGCGAGCCCCGCCGACACCGAGCCGCCGGGGGAGTTGATGTAGAAGAAGATGTCCTTGTCGGGGTTCTCCGACTCGAGGAAGAGCAGCTGCGCGACGATGAGATTCGCCGAGATCTCGTTGACCGGGCCTACGAGGAACACGACCCGTTCCTTGAGCAGGCGCGAATAGATATCGTAGGCGCGCTCGCCGCGCCCGCTCTGCTCGATCACCATGGGAATCAGGCCCAGGTCCTGCGGGTCCCGACCGGACGCCTCGACCCGCGGCGTCCCGGATTTCCAGACTACGCCGCTCATTTCCCCGCTCCCATCAGTTCATCGAAGCTGATCGCCTTGTCCTCCACCTTGGCGCGATCGAGGACCCAGTTGATCACGTTGGATTCGACCGCCAAACCCTCGAATTCGCCCAAACGCCGCGGCTCCGAGTAGACCCATCTTACCACTTCGAAGGGCTGCTCATAAGTCTGTGCGTGCTCGGTGACGAGGGCGCGCACCTGCTCGGGCTTGGCGCCCAGATCGTGCGTCCTCACCAGCTCGCCCAGGATGAGCCCCAAGGTCACGCGCCGCCGCGCCTGCCCCTCGAGCGCCTCGGGATTCAAGGGCAGCTTCTCCAGCTTGACGCCCCGGGCCTCCAGGTCCGCGCGCGCCTGCTGCACCATGCGCTGCAGCTCGATTTCGACGAGCGATCTCGGCAGCTCGAGCGTCGCCGCATCGATGAGCGCCTGCATGACCTTCTGCTTGAGCTCGCTTTCGATCCTCTTCTTGACTTCGCGCTCGACGTTCGCCTTGACCTCCTCGCGCATCTTCGCGATGTCGCCGTCGGCCACGCCGAGCGACCTGGCGAATTCGGCGTCGACCGCGGGAAGCTTCGGCGCCTCGACCTTCTTCACGTCCACCTCGAATCTTGCGGTCTTGCCCGCGACTTCCTTGCCCGGATAATCGGCGGGGAAAATCAGCGGAAAAGTCTTCTGCTCTCCGGCGCCCGCGCCGGTGAGACCGGACTCGAACTCGGTCAGCACGCGGCCCTCGCCGATCACGACGGCCATCCCGCCGCCCTTGCCTCCGGGAAATTCGTTGCCGTCGATGCGTCCGGTGAAATCCACGGTGACGCGGTCGCCCGTTTGCGAGGCGCGCGCCACGGCCTCCCAGCTCACGCGCTGCTTGCGAAGAATTTCGATGGTGCGGTCCACGTCGGCGTCCTCGACCGGGTGCGTGGGGCGCTCGATCTTCGCTCCGGCCACGTCGCCCAGCTTCACTTCGGGGTAGATCTCGAAAGTCGCGCTGAAAGCGAGCTCTTTCCCGTCCCCGGCTTCCTTGCGCTCGATGCGCGGATATCCGGCGACCTTGAGCTTCTGGTCCTTCACCACCTCGGAGAACGCCTTCTGCACCGCATCGCCGATCACTTCCGAGCGCACCTGCGGCCCGTAGCGCTGCGCGACGATCTTGAGCGGAACCTTGCCCGGACGAAATCCGTCGATGCGCACCGTGCGCGAGAGCTTGCGCAAGCGCTGCTCGACCTCGCGATCGATCTGCTCGGCCGGAACCGCCATGTTCAGCCTGCGTTCCAGCTTGCTCAAGGTCTCAATGCTCGTCTGCATTCCCGAAAACCTGTTCCTGGTGCGAAGGAAGGGACTCGAACCCCCATGCCTTGCGGCGCTGGAACCTAAATCCAGTGCGTCTACCCATTCCGCCACCTTCGCGGCGCGGCACTGCGGCGCTTGCGGTCCCTGCTCCGAACCGAACCGTGCAACGTGCGCGCCATTCTACCGCAACCCCTTTATACTGTCAGCCTAAGAGCCTGAAACCCCTTGAAAAATAGGGCAATGCCGGTCGGCCATTACGAAAACTTCCCGGTCGCTTCGCTGCTGCTCCCGGCGCCGCTGCGACATTCCGTGTCGGTCATCTACCGATTCGCGCGCAGCGCGGATGATTTCGCCGACGAAGGCGATCTTGCGCCGCTTGAGCGCCTCGCCCGCCTGGAGGCGTACAGGGCGGAGCTGCGCCGGCTGGAGGCAGGTCAATCTCCCTCGTCGCCACTTTTTCGTGAGCTTGCCGAAGTGATCGGGACCCACCGCCTGCCGCTTCGACCTTTCTACGACCTCCTCGACGCCTTCTCCCAGGACGTCACCAAGCTGCGCTACGCGAACTTCGGCGAAGTGATGGACTATTGCCACCGCTCGGCGGATCCTGTCGGGCGGCTGATGCTGCACCTGTACGGTGAAGCGAAGGACGACAATGTCGCGCGGTCCGATGCGATCTGCTCGGCGCTGCAGCTCATCAACTTCTGGCAGGATGTGGAGGTCGATTTCCGCAAGAACCGCATCTACCTGCCCCAGGACGACATGGCGAGGTTCGGCGTGAGCGAGGCCCAGATCGGGGCGCGCGACGCCTCGGGAGGATGGTGGAACCTGATGCGCTTTCAGATCGAGCGCGCGAGAAACATGATGCTCTCGGGGGCCCCGCTCGCGGTGCGTCTGCCGGGCCGCATCGGCCTGGAAATCCGCTCCGTCGTGCTGGGAGGATTGCGAATCCTGGAAAAGCTCGAGCGCTCGCGCGGCGACGTGTTCCGGCACCGCCCGGTGCTGCGCGCCCTGGACTGGCCGCTGCTGCTCGCGCGCGCGCTGGTGATGCGATGACTCCAGACGAATACTGTCAGCAAAAAGCAGCGCAAAGCGGCTCGAGCTTCTACTATTCGTTCCTGTTCCTGCCGCCGGAGCGCCGGCGCGCGATCACGGCGCTCTATGCCTTTTGCCGCGAAGTCGACGACGCCGTGGACGAGCCGAGCGAGCCGTCGGCGGCGCGGGCGGCGCTCGCGTGGTGGCGCGGCGAAGTCGCGCAGCTCTTCGCCGGCAACCCGCAGCACCCCGTGACCCGCGCGCTCGCGAGCGCGATCGGACCGTTCGGGATCACCCAGGCGCGGTTGAACGAGATCATGGACGGCATGGAGATGGACCTGAATCAGAGCCGCTATCTGGATTTCGCGGCGCTGCAGCTCTACTGCCATCGCGTGGCGGGCGTGGTCGGCGCGCTCGCGGCGGCGATCTTCGGCTACGGCAATCCGAGGACGCTCGACTACGCCGGGCGGCTCGGCCTCGCGTTCCAGCTCACCAACATCATCCGCGACGTGGGCGAAGACGCGCGCAAGAGCCGCATCTATCTCCCGGTGGACGAGCTCAAGCAATTCGAGGTCGCTGCGGCGGACATCCTGAACGGGCGCTACACCGAGAACTTCGCGCGGCTGATGAAGTTCCAGGCCGAGCGCGCCATGCGCTGCTACGACGAGGCGCTCGCGCTCCTGCCGCCGGAGGACCGGCACGCACAGCGACCGGGCCTCGTGATGGCGGCGATCTACCGGGCGCTGCTCGACGAGATCGCCCGCGACCGCTTCCAGGTGCTCAAGCAGCGCACCGCGCTCACCCCGGTCCGCAAGCTCTGGATCGCGTGGCGGACCTGGGTCACCGCTTAATAATTTCCCCTCTCCCCTTGGGGAGAGGGCTAGGGTGAGGGGGCGGGATTGAATCGCGTAGCTATCATCGGCGCCGGCTGGTCGGGCCTCGCCGCAGCCGTCACGCTCGCCGAGCGCGGCGTCTCCGTCACCGTTTTCGAGGCCTCGCGCAGCTTGGGCGGCCGCGCCCGGCGCGTGAGCATAGACGGCGTGGACCTCGACAACGGCCAGCACATCCTGATCGGCGCCTATCGCGAGACGCTGCGGATGATGCGGCGGGTCGGCGCCGACCCGAACGAGCTTCTGCTTCGCGTGCCCCTCGAATTGCGCTTTGCCGACGGCTTTCACCTGCGCGCGCCGCGACTCCCCTACCCGCTCAATCTGCTCTCTGCGCTCCTCCGCGCTAAGGGATTGGATCTCGCTCAGAGTTTCAGCGCGCTGCGCTTTATGGCGTCGCTTTGGGTGCGCAAGTTCCGCATCGCGCCCGACCGCAGCGTCGCCCGGCTGCTCGACGATCACAAGCAGAGCGGCCTGCTGCGCACCCACGTCTGGGAGCCTCTGTGCATATCTGCGCTCAACACGCCGGTCGAGCACGCCTCCGCGCAGGTCTTCGTTAACGTGCTGCGCGACGGCCTCACGGGCGCGCGCGAGGCGAGCGATCTCCTCATCGCGCGCACCGACCTCGGGCGTCTCTTCCCCGAACCGGCCGCGGAATACGTGAGGGCACGAGGTGGCGCGATCGAGCTCGGCATGCCCATGCGCCGCATCGCGCACGTCCCGGGCGGATTTCGTCTCAACGACGCGCAGATGTTTTCCTGCGTGGTGATCGCCTGCGGCCCGCACCAGGCGGGACTGTTGCTGGTGCAATTGCCCGAGCTTGCCGATGCGCTTTCCCGCATCAGCGCGTTCAGCTATGAGCCGATCGTCACCTGCTACTTGCAGTACCCCGGATCCGTGTCGCTGCCTGCACCCATGCTCGGCTTCAACGGGGGAATCGTGCAATGGGCGTTCGACCGCGGCCGGCTTGGCGGACCGAAAGGATTACTCGCCACAGTGATCAGCGCATCGGGCGCGCACGAGGAACTGACGAAGGAAGAACTGACGGCGCGGATCGGGATTGAATTGGAAGCGGCGCTCGGTGAGCTGCCCTTACCACAATGGTCGCAAGTCATCACCGAAAAGCGCGCGACATTTTCCTGCACGCCCGCGCTCATGCGGCCGCATATAAGTACGGCAATTCCGGACCTGCTGCTCGCGGGCGACTATGTCGCGAGTGAATATCCGGGGACGCTGGAGGGTGCTGTGCACAGCGGCGTTCAAGCAGCGAATGCTATTGCGCTAAGGCTTTAGGTAGGATTCACTCTCCGACGAATTACTCCACCAGTGAAGGAGTCGAGGATAATTGAGATTACCGGATTTTCGTGAGGTACTGAATCTTCTGAGGGATCGAATTGCGGCTAGGGTGACGCTTTATGAATAAATTCCTTTTCCAAACTTTTTGGCACGCTGCGCAATAGTCACTTCCCTCCTCGACTTCGGACCAAGAGGTGTCAGGAAAGTCCGGCACCATTTCCAAATTGCAAAGCGGTCGACACCGCCCCTCCGTAGGTACCCAAAGAAAGTGGTTCGTCCTTCCTCGGTAGCACATCCATCCAATATTCCGTCTTGCTGATGCCACTCCATTGTCCCGAAAGTTAAAAGCAAAAGAGTTTGAGCGAACCGAACAAAAAAAGGTTCCGCAGTTTCTATTCTCGAGCGGGTTCCTGGCCTTGTAACCAGCGTTTACAAGCAACACACACGTTATTGGCAAAGAAACCTATTTCTAGGGTGCTAACCATCAGCGGTTTCGCGTGACCATTTTTAGTTCTATGTAACGGACGCACTAGGCCACAACCGCCCGCAAATCGAGCCGCCCGTTTTTCACCGACGGGCACCAGAAATAGGCACTGGTGACCAGGCGCGTTAAACAGCGCATCGACCGTTTCGGTCCTCGACGCCGACCATGCCCTTGAGCAGCGCCTCGAACGCGTCGATCGATTTTCCGAACGCGACGAACACCAACCCCGCACGGAGCGAGTCCGGCACGCGTCCTGTGCAGCGCCGGGTTAAGCGGGAACGGTTTGAACTTTGGCAGGGAGCTTGCTGAGGAGGAGCTCTTTGAGCTCGACTTTGGAGCTGGCGTTATCGATGTCAATGCCGACAAGATTTCCCTTGGCGTCGTAATCCAACACCACACCCTCGGAGATCTCCCGGCTCTCGACGCTCGGCCGCTCGGACAGGTCGATATACAGCGAATCGGTCTCGGGATGGTAATTGAGCTTCATGGCTTGAACCGTCGATCCGGAAAGGCGTTATGAACCGTCACTTTATCCTCAAGTGTGACAACCCTCAAGTAGCGGCCTTCCAGCTCTGGAACCTGGGCCCAGAAACGGTGGCGGTTCGCTTCCTGGGGCTCGGAACGGAGTGGATTGTCGAGAACCCTGATACACCAATCTTTCTTCAAGTATGGGCGCTTGCGCAAGACCTCTTTCTCGAAATACTCGGTGAAGCGGTACTCGGCCATCGGGGATAGGTTAGCTCAGCCGCGTTGTGCGGCCAAGCAGATTTCGGCTATAGCCCAATGGCGCGCAGATCGAGCCGCCCGTTCCTCACCGGCGGGCACCAGAAGTAGGCGCCGGTCACCGGGCGCGTAAAGGTGAATAGCGCGTCTACGGTTCCGTCTTCTTCGCCAGCCATGCGTTTGAGCTGCGCTTCGAACGCGTCAAGCGATCTTCCAAAAGCGACGAACACCAATCCCGCGCGCGTCGCGTCCGCCCACGGCATCGAGCGGCGCAGGATGAAGGCCTTCGGAGTGAAGCTTTCCTGAGCGGTCCGCTTCACATGCGCGGAGGGGGGCGCGGCGCCGATCTCCTTGTTGTCGCTCCTGCGCCGGCCGATCGTGTCGTCCTGGTCCTTGCGCGGCTTCGCCGAAAATCGATCGAGATCGTGAACCCATTGCTGCACGGCTACGAACGAGGAACCTTCGATGCCGGGTCTCTTGTCGGCTGAAATGGCAGCCTCGACGGCTTTTCCCCCGCGCGGGTTTTCGGTGCCGTCCTCATAGCCGGTCAGATCGAGCCCGCGGCCGTACTTGAAAGCATCGATTACGCTCGTCGTCTCGAACGCCGGCGCGAGCATCTTCTCGGTCGCCCGCCCGCGAAGCACGATCTCGCCGCGGTCTTCGCCTCTCAGCCAGCACCAGAGAGCAGCGGGAGTCGAAGGGACTTCGAAACCCTCGCCTCTGTAGTGCGGAAACGGGCGCAGCCCCTCGGTCTCCTTTTTCAGCGCGAAGAGCAGTAGCGCGCCGAGCCCGACGACGCACGCTTTACCGTCGGCGGACTTGGCCAGAGCCCGCAAGGCCTCACGCGCATGTGCGCCGTCCTTGAGACCAAAGCTGAGATATCGCGCCGCGCGTGGAATCGGTTCGAGAATTCCCGGCTGCGCGGCCTGCGCGCGCTTGCTTCCCGTCATGTGCGGAGCCTCTCCCCTAACGCGCCTGCTGGAATTCCGGAAGCCAGATCAAGTCGGTAATGCCCGGATCGATGCCGCGCTGGACGAGCAGCGTGGTGACCTGCCCGCGGTGGTGCGTCTGGTGGTTGAAGAAATTCGTTACCGCGAACCAGAACGGATAGCGCCTCGGCTGCGGATTGACCATGCTGGTGTAGGCAAGCTCTCCCTCGAACCGCTTTTCCGAAAGCGAATCGACCCACGCGATGATTTCCGCGTCGGTCGAAGCGCGCTCGGCGCGAAGCTCCGCAAAATCGGCGTAGAGCTCCTGGGCGAGCGACTCCACCCTGAAGGGGCGGCCCTTGAAGCGCCCGAGCCAGATCCGGTCGCCGAGAAGCAGATGATTGAGCGTGCCGTGTATCGACTTGAAGAACGCGCCGGCGTCGCGCTTGCGCTCCTCGTCCGAAAGACGCGCGCAGCATTCGTAGATGCGCTCGTTCATCCAGCGGTTGTACGCCGCCATCGCTCTTGCGTGGGTCAGGGGATTCATAAAGTGTATCGATTGTCGGCGAGGTGCCTTGTCTAGAGGGTTCGACGCGGGCGAATTTACACAAGCTGATAAACCGCTTGCACGGGCCAATGGTCGGACGGCGCAGTGTCTTCGCCGTAACACTGCGGCACGCTCGCGGCGACCGCGCGCGCGTACTTGTTTGTGACAATGAGATCAATGGCCTCGGTGACGGTCGGCTCATCGGGCTGGACGTTCGCCGTCGGATAGCACTGATAGGTGGGCGGGCTTTGCATTCCCAGGGCGGCGAAGCAGCTCACGAACCCCACCTGCTTGAGGATGCGCTGAGGATGCCAGGCGTCGTTCATGTCCCCCATGAAAAATGCCGGCTCGGCCTGACGCACGAGCCGCGTGAGCTGGTCGGCGATTCGCTTGAGTTGCCGCACTCTCGGTGAGAGGCCGCTCTCCCCTTCGTCTCGATTCCGAGGGCTGGTGAGATGGGCCGTCGCGACGAATATCGTCTTGGGTGACGGCTTGAGTCGCAGGCGCGCCCAGAACATCCGTCTTTGCGGTTCGAGGTGGCCGACTTCCTCGGCGCCGTACTCGACGCTCTCAAAGAATGTCCTGCTCCAATAGATGTTGCTTTCGTTTGTCCATCCCGAAAACGGATCACGAACCCGGTCGTGCTCCTTCAGAACGCCGTCGAGGAACTCCTGCGTCGGGCGTTGCAGCTCCTGCACGCAAAGCACGTCGGGAGCGAACAACTTGAGAAATCTCTCCAGGGCGCGTGCCCGGGCCGGCCAACGTTCGGTGAGCCAAAGGTTGTAGGTTATGAGCGACAGCCGGGTCGGGACCATTCCCGCGACCTCCTTGAAGCCTTAACTTTATCGCAGCGCAGCTTCGGCACCAAATTGGCGCTCTTACTTCCGAAACCGGACGATGGCGTCGGCGACGCGTTCGACTGCGATGATCTCCAGGCCGTCGATTTTCTGCTTCGGCTGGTTGGCCCTCGGGATGATCGCGCGGGTGAAGCCGAGCTTGGCGGCCTCTTTCAATCGCTCCTGGCCGCGCGGCGCGGGGCGCACTTCGCCGGCGAGTCCTACCTCGCCGAATACCGCGAGCTTTTCGGGGAGCGGCTTGTCGGCGAGCGAAGAGACGATCGCGAGCAGCACGGCGAGGTCGGCCGCGGGCTCCGAGATGCGCACGCCGCCCACCGCGTTCACGAACACGTCCTGGTCGTAGCAGGCGATGCCCGCGTGGCGGTGCAGCACCGCGAGCAGCATCGCGAGGCGGTTCTGCTCCAGGCCCACCGTCAGCCGCCGCGGGTTGGGCGCGTGCGCCGCGTCCACCAGCGCCTGGATCTCGACGAGCAGCGGCCGCGTGCCTTCCTGCGCGACGAGGATGCAGGAGCCGGCCACCTCGCCGTTGTGCTGCGAAAGGAAAATCGCCGACGGGTTGGACACGCCGCGCAGGCCCTTGTCGGTCATCGCGAAAACGCCCAGCTCGTTCACCGCCCCGAAGCGGTTCTTGAAGGCGCGGATCAGGCGAAAGCTCTGGTGCGTGTCGCCTTCGAAATAGAGCACCGAGTCCACGATGTGCTCGACCACGCGCGGGCCGGCGATCGCGCCTTCCTTGGTGACGTGGCCGACCAGCACGATGACGGTGCCGCTTCCCTTCGCGTAGCGGGTCAGATGCGCCACGCACTCGCGCACCTGTGCGACCGACCCCGGGGCGGAGGTGAGCTGCTCCGAATAGAGGGTCTGGATCGAGTCGATGACCGCGATCTCGGGCTTCGCCTTCTCGAGCGTCGCGAGGATGCGCTCCAGCTGGATCTCGGCGAGGAGCTCGAGCTTCCCAGAGTCGAGCGCGAGGCGCTGCGCGCGCAGCGCCACCTGCTCGGCGGACTCTTCGCCGGTCACGTAGATGGACTTGTGCGCCGCGCTCATCTGCGCGAGCGCCTGCAGGAGGAGCGTCGACTTGCCCACACCCGGATCGCCGCCGATCAGCACCACCTCGCCCGCGACGAAGCCGCCGCCGAGGACGCGGTCGAGCTCGCCGATTCCGCTCGGGATGCGCTGCGCCTCGCGCGCGCTCACCTCGGCGAGGCGCTTCAGCTCCGAGCTTTTCGCGACGCCCGCGAAGCGGTGCCTGGTTGCGCCTTCGGCGATGCTTTCGACCAGCGTATTCCAGGCGCCGCAGTGCGGGCACTGCCCCTGCCACTTCGGGGACTCGCCGCCGCATTCGGTGCAGGCGTAGACGGTTCTGGTTTTAGCCACTCTCTACCCCACCCCTCACCCTAGCCCTCTCCCTGAGGGAGAGGGAATTTCGGTGATCGGCACGCGCGGCGACAGCGCGCACAGCAATTCGTAGCTCACAGTGCCGGCGCTTGCAGCCACCTCATCTGCCGACAGCCCTTCACCCCACAGCGTGACAGGCGAGCCGATCGCCGCCTCCGGGATCCCGGTGAGATCGGCGAACAGCATGTCCATCGCCACGCGGCCCAGCGTGCGCGCGCGTTTGCCGCATACGAGGATCGGCGTGCCGGTGGGCGCATGGCGCGGATAGCCGTCGGCGTAGCCGCAGGCGACGATACCGACCCGCACCGGACCGTCGGCCGTGAAAGTGCAGCCGTAGCCGACGCTGTCGCCCGCGCCCAATTCGCCGATCGAGATCAGTTCGCTCGAAAGAGTCATCGCAGGCTTCAGCCCCAATTTTTCGGCGCTCTCGTCCAGAAAGGGCGAGCAGCCGTACAGCATGATGCCGGGCCTCACCCAGTCGGCATGGGTCTCGGGATAGCGCAGGATCGCCGCCGAGTTGGCGAGACTTCGCGGAAACTTCGCTCCCGCCGTCGCCGCGTCGAAGCGTTCGAGCTGCCACCTCACGCCGCGCTTTCCGTCGGCATCGGCAAAATGCGTCATGAGCGTGATCTCGCCGGCGCAGCGCTGCAGCCGCTCGAGCGCGCCGCCGAAGTCCTTTTCGGCAAAGCCCAACCGATTCATGCCCGTGTTCAGTTTCGCGTACACCGCAAGCCTCTTCGGCGGCCGCGTCTTTTCGAGCATGGCGACCTGCTCCATGTCGTGCACGACGACGGCAAGGCCGTGGGTGGCGATCGGCTCGAGTTCCTCAGGTGAATAAAACCCCTGCAAGAGGAGGATCGGGCGCCGCTCGCCCGCATTGCGCAGCTCGATTGCGGCGTCCAGCTCGATGAGCGCCAGTCCGTCTGCCGCGGCGAGCGCCTTCGCCGAGCGCGCAAGCCCGTGACCGTAGGCGTTCGCCTTGACCACCGCCCAGGCGCGCGAGCGCGGAGCGCGGCGTTTCGCCACGCCCAGGTTGTGGCGGAGCGCTC
>WNGP01007437.1_pt1 | contig 11142 bp, 10 predicted proteins | sample 5407671 | NCBI WGS metagenome assembly WNGP01 (sample SAMN13153381, study PRJNA577476) | soil metagenome | isolation source: 40 cm soil or saprolite under Garry oak tree replicate 2 | place: USA:California | collected 2016-06-15
TGGGTGGGTACCGGTTTTCCCTCGGGACAAACGCGAAGCGTTTGCCCGGAGATCATGCTCAACAAAAAGATAGAGCGGGATGACGATTCGAAGAAAAGTCATCCCGCTCTAGGCCCGCGCTGGCGGGACTTTCGCGACGAGCTGACGGCTAGAGCCGTCCCTTCGGCGGTGCACGGCAGGGCCTGGACAAAAAATAGCGAAAACAACCCCATGCAAAGTAGAGTGAACCCCGGCTCGCAGCACTCCTGCTGCGCTGCGTCCGGGCGCGAGAAGAAAAATGCGCCGTCGTCATGGCCCCAACCTAATCTCATCCCGCCCTAGAGCCCTTTCGGTTCTGATTGAATCAGAACCGAGGCTCTATCTCTTTATTTGACGCGTTTTCTTCACGCGAACCGGATTCCACCCCGGATCAAGTCCGGGGCAGGCTTTCGCTCGAAAGCTCTCGATCATGCGACAACGCCATCGGGCCGCGATAGCGACGGCGCTTCGCGGCGCATCAGCGTCGTGTACAGCGCCGCCCCAAGCGTGGCACCGATCAGCCATCCCCAATCCCCAATGTTTGGTATTACGCCGTAGGCGCCGAACAGCGACAGCCCGATCGAAACGAAGCCGGCACCGGCGAGCGCGATCAGCGCCGCCCGGTTCCACCCCCCGGCGAAATAGAGCGAGCCGTTCGGCGACATCGTGTAGAGATCTTCGAGGATGACGTGCTGCCGCTTCACCAGATAGTAGTCGGCCACCATGATGCCGAACATCGGGCCGAGGGCTGCGCCAAAGATGCTGACGAAAATGGTGATGGCCTGCGGGCTTGAGACGAAAATCCACGGACATACCATCACCGACAGGATCGATGTGATGAGCCCGCCTAGGCGGAAGTCTATCTTCTCCGGATACAGGTTGGAAATGTCATAGGCCGGCGAGACAAAGTTGGCGACGATGTTGATGCCCATGGTGGCGACGATGAAGGTGATGGAGCCGAGCGCCACCACCCACGGATTGCCGATGCGCTCGACGATGGCGACGGGGTCCATGATCGCTTCGCCGAACACTTTTACGGTTCCGGCGGTAACGATCACCGTAATGATGGCAAATACGATGAAATTGACCGGCAGCCCGAGGAAATTACCGACCTTCATCGCCTTCCCGTCGCGCGCGAAGCGGGAGAAGTCACCGAAATTGAGCAGCAATGCTGCGAAATAGGCGACGATCAGCATCGCCGCATTCGCCATGTGCCCCACCGCGGAACCTTCAACCCGCGGACTGAGCTGCAGCGACAGGCTCGAGGTGCCGGTCTGCGCCAATATCCATATCGCCAGCGCGAACATCACGATGTAGACGACCGGTCCGCAGAAATCGATGAACTTGCGGATCGTCTCCATGCCGTTGAGAAAGATCAGAAGCTGAAACAGCCACATGAACAGGAAAGAGAACCAGCCGAGCGCGGACAGGCCGATAAAGCTGGAGTGTGTGTATGCTTCGGCGCCGGGATAGAATGCGAGCACCAGCGCCTGCACGGCTTTCGAGGCAAAATAGGTTTGGACGCCGTACCACACGATCCCGACAATGCCGCGCAACCCGGCGGCGATGTTGGCTCCCATGACGCCGAATGACATCCGCGCCACCACCGGGAAAGGCGTGCCGTATTTCAGCGACGGTCGTCCGATCAGGTTCATCAGGAAATAGACCGCGGTGATGCCAACCACCATCGCCAGCAGCACTTCCCATCCGGTCAATCCAAGGAAGAACAGGCTGGCCGCGAACGTATAGCCGCCGACCGAGTGCACGTCCGACATCCACATCGCGAAGATGCTGAAGACGCCCCAGGTGCGCCCCCCAGGCGCGACCGGCGCCAGATCGCCGTTATAGAGCCGCGGATCCGCGCCCGCGATGGCAACGACGGCTGGCTGGTTCGAGTGGCCTGACATCGGCGGCTCCTGCGCTCGACAACGGGAACTGACTGGTTTTGTTTAAAGCAAATCTCGCGCCAAGAAGGTTTGGTCCGACGACATCAAAGCAATCAATTCCCGGTCTGCAGCTCGCCAAAACGCTCCCAGGTCTTGCCGTTGAAGCGCATGAACTGCATCTGCTCGACCGGAATATGATCGGTCGGGCTGGTATTGACCTTGATGCCCGGCAGCAGCATCGGCAGTTCCAGATCCTTGATGGCGTAGGCTTGCCTCAGAATGTTCTCGGTTGAGAGATCGTCACCGCAGGCCTTCAGCACGGCTTCGAGCGCCATCGCACTGTTGTAGGAATTGACATAATTGGTGTCGTGCAGATCGGCGTCGGGGACGTATTTGATCATGAATTCCCGCCATCCCTTCACGCCCGGATCGTCCTTCCACGCGGGATCGTCGGGGTCCTTGACATAGGCGGTGGACAGAATGCCGACGCCGGCCTCGAGCCCGGCGGGCTCCATCACCGTGGACACCCAGACGGCGACGTTGGACAGAAACGTCATCGGCTTCCAGCCGATCTCAAACACCTTGCGGATCGATTGCGCTGCGAACTTCGGCGTCGCCGCGATCACCAGCACCTCGGCGCCGGATGCTTTCAGCTTGACGATCTGCGAGTCGATGGTCGGATCCTGGATTTCGTAGGTCGCGGCGGTGACGACGGAATCGTATTTCTCGCCGAGCACATCCTTCAGCCCGAGCAGATAATCGCGGCCGAAATCGTCGTTCTGCGAAATCACCGCGAATTTGGCATTCGGATTCTTGGCAAGCGCGTAGCGTGCGTAGAGCCGCGCCTCGTAACGGAACGGCCCCTGCACGCCCAATGTCGCCTGCGGGTATTGCGTGAGGTCGGAAAATTTCGAGGCGCCGGAGCCGATGAACAGTTGCGGGATGTTCTTGCTCTGCAGGTATTTGGCGATCGCGGTGTTGTGGGCGGTGCCGATCGACGAAAAAATCAGGGCGACTTCATCGCTCTCCACCAGCCGCCGGGTCTGCTCCACGGTCTTCGGCGGGGCGTAGCTATCGTCAAGCGATATCAGGTTGACCTTGCGGCCGTTGATGCCGCCGCGCTCGTTGACCATTTTGAAATAGCCGACCTCGCCCTTGCCGAGCGCGCCGAACGCGGAGACCGGACCACTGTACGGCATGGTCTGGCCGATCTTGATTTCGGTCGATGTGACGCCGCGCATTTCGGCTGCGGAGGCAACCGCGGGCCACGTCAGCATGGCAAGCGCGCTCAGCGCGCCAAATCCCATGGCAAGACGCATCATGTCCCTCCCCTTTTTTGACGCGCTCAAACAGCGCACGCCACGACAGGCGCGGCTATCCGGCTCTTGTCGCAAGCGAACATGCCACGACACCGGGATGGACGCCAACCATAATCATTATGAATCAGACACAGAAAGCCGGCCGCCGAACCATCGGGAAATCAAAGTCGCTTCGCCACCACGGCGTTCGACATCAACGACCGAACCCCTTTCCGATGGAAAGGCACGATGAAGAACAGATAGATTTTCCCGAAAACGTTATGCACGGTGCAGATCGTCGAGACGACCACGCTGGTTGCGGCTCCGTCGGTCGCCTTCAGTACCGACAGCCTGAAGTCGAGATGCTTGTTGTTGCGGCCCGCGACAATTTCATTTTCGGCGATAAAGAAGATCGGCCAAGGTCCGATCTTGTCGCCCACACGATACTCGCTCAGCACGGTGGACTTCATGATTTCGTTAACGGTCGGCGCTTCCAGGCCGAAGACCCTTGCTGCCGCGTTGCGGACGATCAGAATGAGCTTCATCCAGATCGGCGTGTGTCCGAACAACGCAAAGAAAACCTCGACGATTCCGAGCCCCTCGCGCGTCAGCGGCGCGCGATAGGAATCGTGGAAGTATGCATTTCCAATCATTTCCCGGCTAAGCGCGCTGCCGGGTGGCAGGTCGCATTCAATCACCTGCATGCCGAACTCCCCCGATCTGACAAACTATTTCAACCGTTTGGCACGCTGGTCCTTCGGGATCACGAATTTCAATCCGGACCAGGTGTCATCGATGGCGCAGACCTTTATATCGACGAGGCCGAGCGGCAATGCGGTGTCGCGGAGGACATTCTCCGTCAGATCGGTCGCAACGCCGGACGCCTTCTTCGGCCACGATACCCAGATCATTCCGTCGGGTTCGATCGCGGCGCGGTAACTGCGCAGTTTTGCGGCGAGGCCTTTCGCTTCAATCGCGAACAGATGCACCATGTCGAGCGGCGCCTTGAGGCGGGACGCGATCGTCACATCAGGCAATTCGCCCACGATATCGCCATAGGCGCGAGGCGCCTGGGCCACAAAAATGCAAAAGCCCGGCTTGATGCCGAGCTTTTGCACTAACAACTTGCCGGAATAACCGACCATGGATCAACGTCTGTTACGCCTGCGGCTGCGGCTCCAGCCCGGCGTCCGGGTCGGGGCGCGGCCGCGGCTTGCCGGCCGGCGGCACCGCCGAAGTGCGCGGCGTGGTGGGCTCCAGCACCGATTCGCGGTTCGGCTTCTTGCCCTTGAGCAGATCCTGAATTTCCTCGCCGCTCAGCGTTTCGAATTCAAGCAGGCCCTTTGCCAGAGCTTCGAGGTCGGCGCGCTTCTCGGTAAGAATGCGCGTCGCTTCGTTGTAGCCCTCTTCCACAAAACGCCGGATCTCGGTGTCGATCTTCTGCACCGTCGCTTCCGAAGCATTCTGCGTGCGCGAGACCGACATCCCGAGGAAAACCTCATCCTGGTTTTCGCCGTAGGACACGGTGCCAAGCGCTTCTGACAGACCCCAGCGCGTCACCATCATCCGCGCCAGCCGGGTCGCCTGCTCGATGTCGGACGAGGCGCCCGAAGTCACCTTATCGCGGCCGAACACCAGTTCTTCGGCGACGCGGCCGCCCATCATGATGGCGAGACGCGAGGTCATCTGCTCGAGCGACATCGACAGCTTGTCGCGCTCGGGCAGTTGCATCACCATGCCGAGCGCACGGCCGCGCGGAATGATCGTCGCCTTGTGGATCGGATCGGTCGCAATCACGTTGAGGCCGACAATGGCGTGGCCGCCTTCGTGATAGGCGGTCAGCATCTTCTCTTCCTCGGTCATGACCAGCGACTTGCGCTCGGCGCCCATCATCACCTTGTCCTTGGCCTCTTCGAACTCGGACTGGGTGACCATGCGCTTGTTACGCCGCGCCGCCGTCAGCGCCGCCTCGTTGACAAGGTTCATCAGGTCGGCACCCGAAAATCCGGGCGTGCCGCGTGCAATGGTCTTGAGGTTGATATCCGGCGCCAGCGGCACCTTGCGGACGTGAACCTTGAGGATCTGTTCGCGGCCGACGACATCCGGATTCGGCACCACCACCTGGCGGTCGAACCTGCCCGGGCGCAGCAGCGCCGGATCGAGCACGTCGGGCCGGTTGGTCGCCGCGATCAGGATCACGCCTTCATTGGCCTCGAAGCCGTCCATCTCGACCAGCAACTGGTTCAGCGTCTGCTCGCGCTCGTCATTGCCGCCGCCGAGGCCGGCGCCGCGATGGCGGCCGACCGCGTCGATTTCGTCGATGAAGATGATGCAGGGCGCGTTCTTCTTGGCCTGTTCGAACATATCCCTGACGCGAGAGGCGCCGACGCCGACGAACATCTCGACGAAGTCCGAGCCCGAGATCGTGAAGAACGGAACATTGGCCTCGCCCGCTACCGCGCGCGCGATCAGCGTCTTGCCGGTGCCGGGGGGGCCGACCAGCAGCACGCCGCGCGGAATCCGTCCGCCGAGCCGTTGATACTTGCCGGGGTCGCGCAGAAACTCGACGATCTCCTGCAGATCCTGTTTGGCTTCATCGACGCCGGCGACATCCTCGAACGTCACCCGGCCATGCGCCTCGGTCAGCATCTTGGCGCGCGACTTGCCGAAGCCCATCGCCTTGCCGGCGCCGCCCTGCATCTGCCGCGACAGGAAGATCCATACCCCGATCAGCGCGATGAACGGCAACCATGAGACCAAGAGCGACACGAACCACGGCACGTTGTCGCCCGGCGGCTTCGCGGTAATCGAGACCTTGCCGTTATACAGGCGCGAGACCAGCGTCGGGTCGTTCGGGGCGTAGGTCTGGAAGCTGGAGCCATTGGTGAAGGTACCGTGGATTTCCGGTCCCTGGATGACGACGTCGCGAACGTGATTCTGATCGACCTCGGTCAAAAGCTGGGAGAACGAGATGTCCTGCGAGGAGGCGCGCTGACCAGGGTTCTGGAAGAGCGTGAACAGTGCCAACAACAGCAAGACAATAATAACCCAGAGGGCGAAATTGCGCAGATTGGCGTTCATCGATCTTCCTTCGTGGTCGCGCGGATCGCGGCCTTATGTCCTTGGGTAGTCCTGGGGTAGGCACGAGGGAAGCCCCGGGTCGACTGCATTACAATCTAGGTGCGGCCTCGGTCGCTGCCAAGGGAACCACATAGGACTATTTAGCGCATATTGGAGCGATTCCCGCGCAAATAATGGCGCCGAAATGAGCCTTTTCCGGAGTGGTTAAGACAGCGCGATGGAATAACACCACGACGCCAGTGTTCGATTCCCGCTTCAATCTGCCCGGCCACGGCGAGGCGGCGCCGGCTCGACGCGAATTCGGCCGTCGGTCAGGCTTACCAGCGCACCAGCAAGGGTTTGTTTCAGCCTTGGCGGGCGCTCTTTCCCCTTTTTCGCACCGGCCTGGTCCAATGCCGCCAGCAAGGCTTCAACCTTGCCAAGTTCCGCTGGCCCCTCATGACCGAACCGATCGATCGCGCGCTTGAGCAATCGAAGGCGGATTTCCTCCGGCATGGCGGCAAAGGCCTTGGCGTCGAAGGTACCGGCATCGAAAGCACTTGCGAAAGCATTGGCATCGAATCCCGCACGCGGGGCCTCGCGATCCCTCAGCGCGAGATAGCGCTCGGCGCCGTCCACCAGAATCTCCACAGCCTGGTTAGCCCGGGCAAGCCGCGACGCCAGCCGCGCCAGATTGCGCGCGTCGCCGCCCTCCGCGGCAAGAACCGGCATGATCTCGCGCAGACGAGGCCGGGTAAAATTCGTGTCGCGGTTGGTCGGGTCGTCAGCGAAGCCGATCTTTGCTTTCTTGAGGGTCGCCACCAGCTGCGATTTCGAAACGTGCAGAAACGGGCGCGCCAGGAGCACGCCATCGCGCTCGGACTCTCGCGCCATCGCGGCGAGACCACCGATGCCGCTGCCGCGCAATAGACGCATCAGCAGCGTCTCGGCTTGATCGTCACGGGTATGCGCGGTGAGGATATGCGTGGCGCCGCTGGCGCGTGCTGCCTGTGCCAGCAGACGATATCGCGCGGTGCGCGCCGCAGCCGGCAATCCGGTTTTGGGCTTCTCGCCGGTCCAGCGCATCGTGCGATGCGGCAGGTCAAGCGTGCGCGCCAGGCGCTTGACGTCGCGCGCCTCGGCCGCGGCCTCCGCGCGCAAGCCATGGTCGACCGTGACGGCGATGAGGCGCGGACCGCGCGCCAACGTGCTGCGCCAGCGGGCCGCAAGCCACATCAATGCGATCGAATCGGGGCCACCGGAAACGGCGAGGACGATCGCAGGAGCGGCCTTCCAGTCCGCGAACAGACGTTTTGCATCCTGTGCCGAGATCGGGGAATGGTCGTCGTCGGGCATCATCAATCTTATCAGGAGCAGGTGTGCATTGGCGAAGCCGCCACCGGCATGTCCAGGCAAGGTCATAAACCGGTAAGAGGGATTTTCATATCGGTGAAGCACTCATTCAGCGTCGGCTTGCGTGGGTCGCCGCGTGCGCTATATTGTACACAAGCAAGCACAACGGATCGAGATCATGCGCTCAGCAACCTTCACCGTACGGGTCGATGCAGTCGCCAAGAAGCGTCTCGAGAAACTCGCCAAGAACACGGGCCGCAGCCGTTCGTTCCTCGCGGCCGAGGCGATTAACGAATACCTCGACATCAATGAGTGGCAGGTTGCCGGCATCAAGCAGGCGATCGCCTCCTTCGATCGCGGCGAGGGAGTTCCGCATGGGCAGGTCAAAGATTGGATCACATCCTGGGGTAGCGGCAGAGAGCGGCCAATCCCTAAACGCTCATGACCCCGGTCTGGTCGCCCGAGGCAATCAATGACCTCGTCGCGCTCCGTGCCTACATCGAACAGGATGATCCAGCAGCCGCACAGCGCGTTGCACTTCACATCGTCCAGAACATCGAAACATTACTTCCGAGCACCCCCGAAATGGGGCGACCCGGCCGAGTGCCGGGCACACGCGAACTTGTGATCCCGAAGACGCCCTTTATCGTGCCCTACCGTTTGGTCGGGAACACGGTCCAGATTCTCCGTATCTTCCACAGTGCTCGTCGGTGGCCCGGAGCACTTTGAAAGATACCTCCCTTGGACCGTGCGCTAGCACTTGACGCGCTTTTGCTCGCGGTCCACGGCCGCTTTGACGCCGCCCGAGGCGCGCGGATATTTCCGCGTCACCTCGCCAAGCGCAGCACAGGCGGCTTCCTTCTCCTTTAGCGCCGCCAGCGATTGTCCAAGCCGCAGCAATGCGTCCGGGGCTTTCGCCGATTTATCGAATTTGGTGGTCACCGCGAGGAAGGATTCCGCGGCGTCGCGATAGAGCTGACGCTGGAAAAAACTCTCGCCCAGCCAGTATTGCGAATCCGCGGTCAAGGGATCGCTCGGGTATTTTTTTGCGAAGTTGCGCATGGTCTCTTCGGCCAGCGCGTAGTCCTTGCGCTGCATGTAGCCGATGCCGAGATCGAACTCATCCTTGGGCGTGGCCGATGGCGGCAACGTGGAAAGCGCCGCGCTTGCGCCGGGGCTTCGCGGCGATGCCGGCGGCGCCGCGGCCGGATTGCGCGGAGCCGTGTTGGCCAGATCGAGCGGCTCGCCTGCTCCGCGTCCGCCCGGAGCGCCGATTGGCGCTTCGGCCGGGATCGCCAGTTGACCGCCGCCGAGCGCACGCGGCGCGCCGGGAGCCGTCGGACTCTGGCTGGGATCGAAGGCATCGCCCCGGCGCCGGCCCTGGGCCGGCGGAATTCCCTGTGGCGCTCCCGGCGGTTCCTGGACGATCGGCGCCTGGGCGGCGCTCTGCGGCTCATAGGCTGGGGCTGGGCATACCCCGGCTGGGGCTGCGGCTGCCGATAGGCCGGGTTAGGCTGCATCGGAGGAGCCGCGGCGATGTTGGGCTGGGCGACAGCGGCCTGACCGCCGGGGGCGGCTGGCGCGCCGCCCTGAAGCGACCTCAGGCGATCTTCGAGCTGCCGGTTGCGGTATTGCAACTCCTCATTCTGGCCGGTGAGCTGCCGCAACTGATTCTCAAGCTGCTGAATTCGCATTTCCGGGTCATCGGATTGCGCCGATGCCTGCGCGGATAGCGCCAGCATCGCGGACAGTGCCGCGGCGCGCGTAATTCCATGAAATCTGGATGACATTTTGGCCTTGCGACGAAATCGGCGTGACATCGAAAGCGGATCACATTGAGAGATGGAGTACGCCAAAAATGTGACTGGTGTCCCAGATCCGGCGCCCGTCTCCTGCCGCATGGTCTAGTGTTCCCACCGAAACAATCAAGCCGCTTGGTCAATCGAATCCAGCGCCGATTCGCACGGAGACGTGTTCACAAAGGAGGCTGGGCCAGTGCGACTTATGCCGATATCGGCATAACGGTCAAAAGTCGGGCGCAATTCTCCGACTTTTGTAGTGGACTTTTGCGACAGGCTTTCCCTTTGTCTTTCACAGATGCCAGTTCTGTCGCGAAACTCGGGAGTTTTGCAACAGTCGCTTTCATCCCAACAAATCGGACAAGCTATGGTAGCATCGAAAGGTCAGTTGGCTCTGGTTCTGCACCCGCTGCAGTCAGCATCGCGTGGATCTGTCCCCGGTGGTGGGTCTGGTGGTTGAAGAGTTCAATAGCACAGAGAGCCTTTGGCTTCTCGATCCGCGTTGAACCGTCCCCGGGATACCAAACAATCATTCCGTTGAGGTCCGCGTCGAGCAATCGTGCTGCCCACTCTTCGATTTCCTCGTCCCGTTGCAAACGGAGCGTCTTGAAGTCATCCCAACCCGATGGGCTTGTGAGGGAGTGCTTGATGGTTTCCTCTGGGCGCTCGTTCCCCTTTAATCGCTGTAGCATCAGGGCATCAGCCCAATAAATATGATTCAATGTAGCTGCGATCGATTGGAAGAACGCGCCTCGGTCCTTCCAACGATCCACATTCGTGAGTCCATCAGCGGCAGTTACCAAAGAGGCATTCTGCCAAGTATTGTAACGAGCCATAAGTCGGCAGTATTCAGCTAATAACATTTTCTTGGGCTCCATGGTTATTGATGTTGGCTGCTTCCGGCTCCGGTTTTGTCGTTCGAAGCAACGTGAGCATGCGGATTTCGCATCCGCAGCGAATGACGGCTTCGTCCCGCTCGGAGAAACAGCTTTTTTTGGGGGGTGAGGCGCAGCTCGAACCGCTGTCACAGACAGGCAGCGCGTCGGATTTGACCCTATCAAGGATCAGGACGCGCAACGGCAACAAAGGTACACTTCACGGAAGCTTCCGACAAGTGCGAAACTGCCGATCCGACATACCGACGCCGTAAGTCAGAAAAGGGTCAAAAGCCGAAACTGCCTTGTCGCAAAAATCCCGATTAAAGCGACGATTCCGAATCTGACTTCTGCAGCGTTGCAAAATAGGAATTTTCGCAACGGTTGCAAAGCCCATTCGGGCGTCTGCGATCGAATGCACTTCAGCACAATCTGGTCGCTTATGCCAAATGCCCTATGGCCGACATGGGTATCTACCGGCCATTAAAGCCAACCATGCGGCATAATCCGACTTTCGGCATAATGCCTGTACTCGTCAACGGGGTGCGTCTGTTCTTCGACGTGGAGGACGCCAAGCTGGTGCCGGACGGTCCCGTCATGCGGGAAAAGCCGACATTACTGCTGCTTCACAAGCAAACCGCCAAAACAAACCGGCGCCCGAGGGCGCCGGCGATGAACTTTGCGTACGGCGAACGCCTTAAGAGCTGGCGTTCAAGACCGTCACGGCACGACGATTCTGCGACCAGCACGAGATGTCGTTACACACCGCAACCGGTCGTTCCTTGCCGTAGGAAATCGTCCGCATCCGGCCGGGATCAATGCCGCGCGATGTCAGATAGGTTCGAACCGACTG
>WNGP01018788.1_pt1 | contig 11142 bp, 8 predicted proteins | sample 5407671 | NCBI WGS metagenome assembly WNGP01 (sample SAMN13153381, study PRJNA577476) | soil metagenome | isolation source: 40 cm soil or saprolite under Garry oak tree replicate 2 | place: USA:California | collected 2016-06-15
ATCCTCTCCTGTATCGCATCGAGCCGGGCCGCAAGCTCTTTGAGCTGGCTGGCGAGATTCTCCGATAGCTGACGCATGGTGTCGGCCAGCTTGGCTGAATTTGCACTCACTTCCTGGCTTGCCGCCGCGACTTTCCGTAAGCCATTCGCGTTCGCGACGTTCATCTCCTGATTCAACGATCCCAGCTGCGCGGTTTGAAGCATGAATTTACGTGCCGCCGCCAGATCCCCCGCCAGGGAGTCCAAGGCTTTCTGCATGTCCTCCTTGGCCGTCGCGATCGACGTCTGCGTTTCCCGTCTGGTCGCCACGACCGAATCGGACAGCTTGCGGAGCTCGGCGTCGAGTGCGGCGAGCGTGGCCCGAAGAGTCTCTTGCTGTTCAAGGGAGCGGGAGGTGAGGCTTTCTGGCGCCTTGGGCACGTCTGCCCTGTACACGAAGCTGATCACCGGCGGCATGGACGCGCGGCCCGTCGGGCTGCCGGAAGGGGACGTGATGTGCCGGGCCCAGGCCTCCCCCGGGCTGTCGCCGGGCAGGACGACCAGGTGGCCATCCCCGGCATCGAGAAAGGCCAGCGCTCCCTCGTTGCCCGATTGCCGGATGGTGTCCTGGATAGCCGCGGAGTGCGGTGCCAGAGCGCGATCACGATTCTTGATCGCCTCCGCCTGCTCCTTCGGCACGAGCGGGTGGCTCGCACAACCGATCACCACCACCGCCAGACTCAGAACCAGCAGCCACTGACGCATCGTCAAGTCCTCCGACCCAGGCTTCGCCGGCGCCGCCGCACCGCCGCGCATCTTCTTGGGACTCTACCACTTCGGAGTGCTGTGGTCTCTGTCGCGAAACAGTTGTAGCATCCCACCACCATGCCCGCCGTGCGCACGCGCGGAGTTCCGTTGTCCACCCCCCATAGCCCTGAAGGCCCGGCCGTAGGTCGCCTCCGCCAAACTCTTCCCGACGCATGGAAAATGATCCGCCCGTACTGGTTTTCGGAGGATCGCTGGCCGGCTCGGGGGCTGCTGCTCGTGGTCGTGGCCCTCACGCTCGGGATGGTCTATTTGAGCGTCCTCCTGAATCAGTGGAACAACGACTTCTTCAGCGCCCTCCAGGCAAAGAACTCGGTGATGTTTCGCGAGCAGCTCGTCCGGGTCGGCTGGCTCGTGGGCGTGTTCATCGTGCTCGCGGTCTACCAGCTCTATCTCAATCAGATGCTCGAGATTCGCTGGCGCCGCTGGCTCACCGAACGCTACCTCCGCGCCTGGCTGGCCGACGGCGCCTACTATCGTATGCAGCTCGTCGCACACGAGACCGACAACCCCGACCAGCGCATTGCCGAGGACATTCAGCTTCTCATCTCCCACGCCCTCGCGCTCTTCATTGGAGGCCTGCGCGCCGTCGTCACCCTGGCAACCTTCGTGGCGATCCTCTGGGGCCTTTCCGGACGGCTCACCGTCTCGGTCGGCGGCCTCTCTCTCGTCCTGCCCGGCTACATGGTCTGGGTCTCTCTCCTGTACGCCCTTGGCGGCACCTGGCTGACCGACTGGATCGGTCGCCCCCTCGTACGTCTGAACTTCGATCGACAGCGGTATGAAGCCGACTTCCGGTTCAGCCTGGTCCGCTTCCGAGAGAACAGCGAGGGGGTGGCCCTCTACCACGGCGAGGCTGACGAGTTCCGTGGGTTTCGCGAGCTGTTCGGAGCGGTAGTGCGCAACTGGTGGGGGATCATGCGCCGGCAGAAGCGGCTGACCTTCTTCACCTCCGGGTACTCGCAAGGAGCGTGGATCGTGCCGTCCGTCGTCGCAGCGCCCCGCTACTTCCGCGGCGAGCTCGGGCTCGGAGGACTCATGCAGACGGTCGGGGCCTTCAACCAGGTCCAGGACGCCCTGAGCTTCTTCGTGGTGTCCTACAAGGAGATCGCGGCCTGGTGCTCGGTGGTCGAGCGGCTTGCCGGCTTCGAGCGCACGCTCGAGCGGGTGCGCGCCGAGACCGCGATTGCCGGCGTCCGGCGAGCCGATGGGGACGACACAAAGCTGATCGTGAAGGACGTGGATCTCCATCTGCCCGACGGCAAGCCGCTCATGGCGAATGTGAATCTCTCGCTTCTGCGGGGAGACAGCGTGCTGCTGGGTGGCCCTTCGGGTTCGGGGAAGAGCACGCTCTTCCGTGCCATCGCGGGAATCTGGCCGTTCGGGCGGGGCGAGATTCGCGCGTCGCCGAAGGCCCGGGTGCTCTTTCTTCCGCAGCGGCCGTATCTGCCGGTGGGCACGCTCCGCAGCGTGGTGAGCTATCCCATGGGGGCCGCTGGCGTCGACGACGCGACGCTGCGGGAGGCGCTCGAGGCGGTGGGGCTGGCCGACCTGGCCAGGCGGCTGGACGAGGCCGGCCACTGGGCGCTCCAGCTCTCCCCCGGCGAGCAGCAGCGCATCGCCTTCGCGCGGGCCCTAGTGCAGAAGCCGGACTGGCTCTTTCTCGATGAGGCGACCTCGGCAGTGGACGAGGCCACGGAGGGGCGCCTCTATCGGCTGGTGCGCGAGCGGCTCGCGGGGACGACCGTGTTCAGCGTTGGCCATCGGGCGACCCTGCGCCCATTCCACGCCCGCCGGCTCGAGGTGCAGCCCGCCAACAGCGGTCCCGCCTCCGTGGTGGAAGTGACGGCCACGTCCGAATCGGATCCTCGATGAGCGAGGTCAACGGCGCTGGCCAATCTCACCCCGTCTTCTGAAAGGCCTGGTGGCCCCACAGCCACTCATCTCGCCACACCTGTGTGAAGCCCCACGACGCGAGCCGCTCGAGCACCGGCTCGAAATCGAACACGATGTGCTGCGGACGGTCCTCGTCGCGCTCAGCGGCGAATCGGCCGAAGAGAAAGCCCCCGCGCTTCAACGCGATCGCGAGCCGATCGACAGCCTCGACCGGATCGGGGAGATGCTCGAAGACATCCATCGCCGTGATCATGTCGAAGGCATCGGGGGGAAGAGAGGCGTCTTTCAGATCGAGGAACTCCGCCGACAGGCCTCGTCGCTCCATGCGCCACTGGCTGAATCGGAGCAGAGTCGAGCTGATGTCGGCGTGGGAGACGTGAAACCCATGCCGGGCGAAGAGAAGAACGCCGGCCCCGACGCCGCCCCCGAAGTCGAGATAACGACGACCGCTCTGTCGTTGACGAGCGAAATCCAGCGCGAGCACATAGGCGAGCGGCCCATGGTCGGCCACGAGCGCATGCCACCATGTCAACTCGAAGAGATACCCCTGTCCTTGATCATAAAATCGTTCGATGGACCTGGTGTCGGCTGGATCAACCAGCCGCCGCCAATCGTCGCTGAGCGAGCGCGTGGCGTCCTTGCAGCTCGACTCAAGCGCGGCCAGATCGACACACCCGAGGTACGCGGCCAACTCGCTCAGGAGACTCTGCCGTAGGTCCTCCTGTCCTTCGAGAATCAACGCCTCGGTCCAGATCGCCCGATACTCGTCCAGTAATCGCCCTTGCTGATCCCCCGCGTCGGCCGCCGTCAGCTGCTTTCGCTCCACCCGACCCCACAACTCTTTCAGCCGATCCGGCAAGAGTTTGTCCATGTGGTCGCCTCGCGGGTGAGGATCTCGGGCTTCGACTAACGCAGCCGAGCTTCGTATGCCTGGAGGATCTTGTCCTTGTCAAGGAGGTGACTCGCTCGAGGTTGCTTGTGCGCCACGACTCGAACGCTGCAGAGGCGTCCCCTGCTATGCGGTGGATGGTTATCCACGAGGGTCAGGACTTCAAAGCGCTCCTTGAGGAGATGGCAGAGGCTTTCCACGGAGAACACGGTCGGCTCATCGTGGACGGTTCGGCTGCCCGCTTCATCTTTGACCAGCATTCCCAGTTGCTGATAGACATACAGAAGGGGGTCAATCGCGATTTTGACGGCCGCCGGGAATGCGGCGAGATCACCGGTGCAGCCGCAGCCGAGACTCACGATGGTCTTGCTCTCGGTCCAGCGCGCGTCTCGGCCCAAGTGGCGGACAACCTCTTCCAGCAAGAGCCGAGAATGCGCGAGCCGCTCGGCATCGTAGGAGCCGCCGAAGTGATCGCGCCGATACTTTTCATGATAGAGGAACCAGCCAACTTCATCCAGATAGCGTGGGTCGGTCAAATCAGGGATCTCAGGCATCGTGTTCTACCTCAGAGGGAAAAGGCGCGGCCTGCAGATGAACTGCGCGAGCCAGAGAGTTTCACAAGATCGAGCGGGGTCTCGAAGAACAACCGTGGGCTCGGCCTCAGGGGCCGAGTCCACACGGCATTCCCGAAGCGCGTCCCCCGTCTGCGGGCCCTCAGCAGCACGGAAAGGATGAACTCCATACGAAGCCATTCTGGCCTCGCCCTCGAAGGGTCGTCAAGGCGGGCCGATCCCATCGGCGCCGGGCACCGCCCGCTCGCCTAGAACGCGGACCGCGAGGGTCTCACGGGGGCAGACTCGCCCCCCTTTGCGTCAAGCCCCATCCGGCGCCGGCTCGACGCGTACGATCGCCGTCTGCATGACGCCAGTTGCCGTCACCGCGATTCGTGGCACCCTTTGAGCATGGCCGTGCGCAGATGAGGGTGGTGGTGACCGGGCTGGTGGCGACCTTCCCCCTGGGCGGAGTGGCGTGGGACTATCTGGCCTACGTAGATGGGTTTCGCCGGCTGGGTTGCGACGTCCTCTATCTAGAGGACACCGGCCAGTGGCTCTACGATCCAACACGGGAGACTTTCACCGGGGGTGCGAACGGTAATATCCGCTGGCTCGTCAACGCGCTCCGGATGATCGATATGCCCGCCGATCGATTCGCCGTGCGCGTTCCCGACGGCACCTTCCACGGCGCCGACCGCGAGACGGTCACGACTTTCTGCCAATCCGCCGACCTCTTCCTCAACGTCTCTGGCTCCTGCTGGCTCCGCGACGAGTATCGTGGCGCCAAACGCATGGCCTATCTCGACACGGATCCGGGCTACACGCAGGCGAAGCTCCTGGCCCAGGAACGCGGCCAGGCCACCGACGACGAGTCGTTCTCGGTGGCACTCATCCGTCAGCACGACCGCTTCTTCACGTTCGCCGAGAACATGGGCCAGCCCGACTGCACCGTTCCCGACAGCGGTCTCTCGTGGATCCCGACGCGCCAACCGGTGGTGCTCGAGCGCTGGCCGTTCTCCTTCGATGCAGACGCGAGCCGGTTCACGACGGTGATGTCATGGAAGACGGACGTGAGCCTGCCCATCATCGACGGCGTCCGTCACGGGGGCAAGAACGTGGAGTTCTCGCGTTTTGTCGACCTGCCGCGGCGCACCCGCATCCCGATGGAGGTCGCGATCTCCGGCGCAGCCCCTCTCGATCACCTGCGGGCGTTTGGTTGGCAACTGGTCAGCGCTCGGGAAAAGTCTGCGACCATGCACGCGTATCGTGCCTATCTGGCACAGTCTCGGGGGGAGTGGAGCGTCTCTAAGAACGTGTATGTGGCGCTCAGAAGCGGCTGGTTCAGTTGCCGGAGCGCTGTCTACCTGGCGCTGGGCAAGCCCGTGGTGGTCCAGGATACCGGCTGGAGCCAGTACTACCCGACCGGTGCCGGCCTGTTCGCGTTCGACACGCCGGATGAGGCGCTGGTGGCCCTCGAGACGGCGAACGACGATTACCGGCGTCAATGTGAGGCAGCCCGCGCGGTCGCCGAAAGCGCCTTCGCGGCTGACAAGGTGCTGCAGCGCCTGCTCGCCGACCTTGGTCTTCGGGCGCTGGGAGTGGAGGCGTACTGGCTCGAGCTGCTGTGGCCGCAGTCTGACGTCGCACGCGCGCGCCGCTCCCTACAGACCTTTCAGTGCTACGTGGAGGCGCTCGGCGTCGCCCAGTGGATCGCCATCGTGCTCTTCCCCGACAATGAGTACGATGACCCGTCCGGGCGAGAGGAGCACTACGGCGCATGCACCAAGGATCTATGGGCCCGCGCGCGCGACGGCCTCCTGCTCAACCTGGGCAATAGCGTTCCCGCGAGCCTGCGGGGTCGGTTCGCCCGGACGGCGCTGTTCGACATCGACCCCGGCCAGTTCCAGCTCTGGGCCCGCGACGTCGATCTGGGCGTTGGCAGTCATGACGCGTATCTGACCATAGGCCGGAATCTGGGTGCCGCCGATTGCCCCGTGCCGCTCGGCGATGTGCCCTGGCAGCGAGTGTGGCCCGCCGTCCATCTGCCTGCGTGGCCGGAGCAGCCCGCGATTCAGGCCGCGCGCTACACGACGGTGACCCAGTGGTGGAGCGATGCCTGGACGGTGCTGGGCAGCGAGGTGATCGAGGGCCACAAGCGCACGAGCTTCCTCCGCGTCCTGGAGCTGCCCCGACGGGTGCCGGCCCGGCTCGAGCTCGCCGCGAATATCCGTCCCGAGGAAACCGAAGACCGGGACCTCCTCACCCGCGCCGGTTGGCATCTCGCGGACCCTGCGGTGGTGGCGGGAACCCCCGAGGCCTATCGGCGTTACGTGCAGCAGTCACGCGGCGAGTTCGGCTGCGCCAAGCCCTCGTACGTGCGCACCCGTCCGGGATGGGTGAGCGACCGCACCGTGTGTTACCTCGCCAGCGGTCGCCCCTGCGTGGTCGAGGCCACCGGCGCCGAGAGCCACCTGCCGCCGAGTGCCGGGTTGCGCTTCTTCCGCACCGTGGACGAGGCCGCGGAATGTCTCCGGGCCGTGGAGCGCGACTACGCTGCCGCCGCGCGCGCGGCCCGCGAGCTGGCAGAGGAGGTGTTCGCCGCGCGAGCGGTCCTGCCCACGATCTTGAAGGCCGCCGGCTTCTGACGGGGATCGTTCGCGACCTGGGGCTCGCGCCGCCCGCCCCCGCTCGTGACCGCGGGCACCGGCGCGGCCCATTCGAGTATAATCGTCGCCACCATGAATTTCGCGGAGCGCATGTCACGGCTGGGGACCGAATCCGCCTTCGAGGTCCTGGCCCGGGCCAAGGCCCTGGAGCGGCAGGGCAGGGAGATCGTTCACCTCGAGATCGGCGAGCCCGACTTCGACACGCCCGCCCACATCCGCGATGCGGCCAAGCGGGCGCTGGACGATGGCGCCACGCACTACGGCCCCTCCGCCGGCCTTCCCGAGCTCCGCGAGGCCATCGCCAAGGACGTCGGGTCCACGCGCAACATCCCGGTGGCGCCCGAGGAGATCGTGGTCACGCCCGGGGCCAAGCCCATCATGTACTTCGTCATCACGGCGCTCGTCAATCCGGGTGACGAGGTCATCTATCCGAATCCGGGATTCCCCATCTACGAGTCCGTCATCAATTTCGTGGGCGGGGTGCCGGTGCCGATTCCCCTCCGCGAGGAGACGGGCTTCGGCTTCGACATGGCCGCCTTCGAGAAAGCCGTCTCCAAGAAGACCAAGCTCATCATCATCAACTCCCCCCAGAATCCCACGGGCGGCGTCCTCGAGATGGACCAGCTGGGCAGGATCGCCGAGCTGGCCGCGCACTTCCAGATCCCCGTGCTCACCGACGAGATCTACAAGGCCTTCCTCTACGAGGGGGAGTTCGCTTCGATCACGCGCTTCCCGGGCATGAAGGACCTCGCCATTATCCTGGATGGCTTCTCGAAGTCCTTCGCCATGACGGGCTGGCGCATGGGTTACGGCATCATGCCGCTGCCGCTGGCCGAGCACGTGGCGCGACTCATGGTCAACTCCAACTCCTGCACGGCCTCCTTCACCCAGTGGGCGGGCATCGCCGCGCTCCAGGGGGATCAGACGCCGGTGCAGCGGATGGTCGCCGAGTTCAAGCGGCGGCGCGACATCATCGTGGCCGGGCTCAATGCCCTCCCCGGCGTGTCCTGCCGGACGCCCAAGGGCGCCTTTTACGTCTTCCCGAACATCAAGGCGCTCAAGCGGCCCTCGTCGGAGGTTGCCGAGGCGATCTTGAAGGAGGGCGGCGTGGCCGTCCTCGGAGGCACGGCCTTCGGACAGTACGGCGAGGGCTATCTCCGGCTCTCCTACGCCAACTCGGAGGCCAATATCCGGAAGGCCCTGGAGTGGATGCGCCCCGTGCTTGCCCGCCTCGCTGGCTAGCACGACGCCAGCCACGGCTTCAGACCCTGCCCGAGCACCTTTGATGTCCACCGTCGCCGACGTCCTCATCGAGGGCCTGCGCCGGGCCGGCGTGCAGCGTCTCTTCGGGGTGCCCGGCGGCGGATCCAATCTCGAGCTGCTCGAAGCCGCACGCGCGCAGGGCCTGCCGTTCGTCCTGTGCCACCAGGAGGCGGCGGCCTGCATCATGGCCGCCGTCACGGGGGAGCTCACGGGCGCTCCGGGCGCGGTCCTCTCGACCCTGGGTCCGGGGGTGGCCGCGAGCGCCAATGGACTCGCACACGCCCTCCTCGACCGCAGCCCCCTCGTCTATCTCTCCGATCGACACCCGGCAGGCCTTCTCGCCTTCGCCACTCACCAGGCCCTGGATCATCCGGCTTTCCTTCGCGCCATCGTGAAAGACAGTCTCACGGTGACAGCGGAGGCGGCAGCGGATCAGGTCGCCCGCGCGGCGCAGCTCGCGCTCGCCCAGCCGCGCGGCCCCGTGCATCTCGATCTGCCGGCTGACATCGCAGGCCAGCCCTCGACGCAGACGGGCTCCCGACCGACGCCCGGCGCCCCGTCACCGCCCAGCGTGGCCGAGCTCGACCGCGCGGCGGACATGATCAGGCGAGCCAGGCGGCCCGTCGTCCTGGCGGGCCTCCAGTGCCGGGGAGAGGACAGCAAGTGGCTGCGGGCCCTCGTGGAGGCCCTGCCCGCCCCGGTGCTGACGACGTACAAGGCCAAGGGTGCAGTGCCCGATCCACATCCCCTCGCCCTCGGAGTCTTCACGAGCGGGGCCCTCGAAGAGCCTGTGGTCAGCCGCGCCGACCTCATCATCGCCTTCGGCCTCGATACGGTCGAGCTCATTCCCCGCCGCTGGAGCTATGCGGCCCCGGTGCTGAGCCTCGTGCGGGCCCCGAGCCGGGGCTACTTCACCCCGGCCCACGAGGTCGTCGGCGAGCTCGGCGCCATCCTGGAAGAGCTCGCGCCGCGCCTCCACCAGCACCACGCCGACTGGGACGTGGTGGAGATCGAGCGGCTGCGGCGCGGGCGACAGGGCGCGCTGGAGATCAGGGTTTCCGGCCTGGCGCCGCACCGGATCTGTCAGATCGCGCGCGAGATGACTCCCGCGGGAGCCATCGCGACGGTCGACGCGGGCGCCCACATGTTTCCCGCCGCCGAGTACTGGCAGGCGGTGGAGCCGGGCGAGTTCCTGATCTCCAACGGCCTCGCCACCATGGGCTTCGCGCTGCCCGCGGCCATCGCCGCCCAGCTCGCGTGTCCCGAGCGGCGCGTGCTCTGCTTCACGGGCGATGGCGGCTTCATGATGGTGGCAGCCGAGCTCGAGACGGCGGTCCGCCTCCAGCTTCCCATCACGGTGATCGTCTTCAATGACGCCGCCCTGTCCTTGATCGCCGTCAAGCAGGAGCAGAAGGGCTACGAGGGCGTGTCCATGCGCTACGTGGGGCCCGATCCCGCAGCCCTCGCCCGCGCCTTCGGCATGCCCGCGCGGACGGTCACAGACGAGCCAGGCTTCGTCGCCGCCCTCGTGGCCTCGCTGGCCGCCTCCGGCCCCACCCTCATCGACGCCCGCATCGATCCCTCCGGGTATCGGGAGATGCTCGAGATCGTCCGCGGTAGACCTTCGGGGCACCCCTAGTCAAGCGGGGCAAGCCCCTTCAAGTTTCCGGGTATACTGGCGCCATGGGATTCCTGACGGCGCAGGACGAGCAGGCGGTCAAGCGAGAGTTCGAGAAGCTGACGGGCCCCGTCAAGCTCACCGTCTTTGCTTCCGAGCTCGGCCCGGAGAGCAATGCCGAGACGGTCGCCCTCATCAAGGAGGTGGCCGCCCTCTCGGACCAGATCTCGGTCGCCGTGCTCAACCCACACATCGAGCGCGACGAGACGGCCGCCTACGACGTTTCCGTCACGCCTGCCGTGGCCGTGGAGGGCGCCAAGGACTACGGCATCCGGTTCCTCGGGGTTCCCGCGGGCTACGAGTTCTCCAACCTCATCGACTCCATCGTCGCGGTCTCCCGCGGCGAGGCCCAGCTCTCCGATGCGACCAAGGAGGCCCTGGCCGGGCTGACCGAGGACGTCCGCATCAAGGTCTTCGCGACTCCGACCTGACCGCATTGTCCCCGGGCCGTGCGCCTGGCGCAGCACATGGCAATCGCCTCCGACAGGGTTCGCGCCGAGTGCATCGAGGCCAACGAGTTCCCCGACATCTCGCAGCGCTATCACGTCATGGCCGTGCCCAAGGTCGTCATCAACGACCGCGTGGAGTTCGAGGGCGCCTATCCCGAGCCCGAGTTCCTGAAGGCCGTGCTTCAGGCGGCGCTGGACGGCAAGGAGGCCTAGATGGACGCGGTCTGGATGCTGGTGGCCGTGGTCGTCGCTGCCGCAGTCTGGCTCGTCGTGGCACGCTGGGTGCTTCCTCGCTTCGGCATCAAGACCAGCTGAAGCGTGCCTGCCGCCTGCTCCCGTGAGGAGCCGACGAAAGTCACCGAGGCGCACCGGCCGTAGCTGGGAATGCTGAGCCGGACCGGCCTCCGGCGCGTGCTCTTCCCCGAGCTGTCCCTCTTCCGTGTGATCCTCTCGCTCGCCTTCCTCTATGCGGCGGTGGCGGGCCTCGCCTGGCTCTATGCGGACCGCATGATCTTCCTGCCTCCGCCCCCGACGTATGGCGACTCTGCGGAGATCGTGAAGATCCAGACCGCGGATGGGCCACGCATCGCCGCGCTCTACATCGCCAATCCCGAGGCCCGCTACACGCTCGTCTACAGCCACGGCAATGCCGAGGACCTGGGGGTGGTGCGGCCGATCCTGCCCGTGCTGAGGCAGCTCGGCTTCGCCGTGCTCGCCTACGACTATCGCGGCTATGGCACGAGCGAGGGGAGTCCGTCCGAGCGGCACGTGTACGGTGATATCGAGGCGGCATATCAGCACCTCGTGCGCGACCGGGGCGTTCCCCCCGACCGCATCATTGCCTACGGCCGCTCGGTGGGAGCGGGAGCGGCCGTGGATCTCGCCTCGCGTCGCCCCCTGGCCGGACTCATCGTCGAGTCAGGCTTCGTGACGGCCTTCCGGGT
>WNGP01004903.1_pt1 | contig 11141 bp, 16 predicted proteins | sample 5407671 | NCBI WGS metagenome assembly WNGP01 (sample SAMN13153381, study PRJNA577476) | soil metagenome | isolation source: 40 cm soil or saprolite under Garry oak tree replicate 2 | place: USA:California | collected 2016-06-15
CTTCCTCAGTCGTCGTTCTGATAATTGTTCCGGTTACCTTTATCCGTTCCGTTGTGGTTGTGTTTTGTTTTTTATCTGTCGAGCTCGGCTGGGCGAATGCCAGCGGCGCAATCACCACACAACCAAGCGTTATAATTATTTTTTTCATGTTCGTCTCCTATGTTAATGATGTTCTGCCAGGCAAACGTCTGAAACGAGTGAGGATGGAACAAGAGCCACTTCGTCTATTTCCGACGACCCACTTTTGTACGCGCCGGGAGGCCAAGCTGCGCCAACGGCCCGGATGCTGACCGTATCAATCTGGTAGTAGATCCCGGGAACCAGGCGCCACGTATGAGAGCTGTAGGCAATGTGCTCATACCCAAAGTGCGCACGCAGTAAATCCTCTTCTGCGTTAATACGGCAGATGAGGGGCGGAACAAACAACAGCGTAAGGATTACACCAACTCCAGAGCGAAAAGCCAGGCTCCACCCCAATGAGTTAATGAACAGCCCAAAAATAGCTGGGGTGACGGACGATGCCGCAGACACCATTAGTTACCAGCGTATGTCCCGACTGAATTGCCACCAAGCCGCTGAATCGTCGGCCCAGCACAAACACTGGCCAGATCCGCAATGCACCTCCAGCAGTGGAGAGTACGACACCGAGCCAGCGAATCGTGTCACCGTCAATCGTCCACAGCTCTTTGCGATCGGTGTATGCCGGCAGATACGCGTTGACCAATCCGATTACCATGAAGACGGGAATGACCAGCGGTTGCCGCGGGCCTCGCGCACACCGGGGCTGAGATTTCCGCCAGCGAAAAACGCCAAACCGGAAAGCGAAAAGAGCACTGCCACGAGCGCGATCAGCGCCGGGTGAGAGAAGAACGACCGAAACCCAGCCCAACCAAGAATGGCAAGGCCAGCATAAACGCAGAAGCCGATCGCAATGGACGCTAATCGAAGAGCCGGGTTCATCATTGTTATTATTCTGCGATGACCCAATCACACAACTGAACGTGACTGCCAAGGTTTCACCATGGTCCACTTGACCGGTGACAGTACACACGAATCCACGTGGCAAAGGGCGGACCTGGTTCGAGCTCAGCTAGACGAGCAGAGCTTTTGGACGATCATGCATCAATTGCAGTATTTCACCTCTCTATGAGCGGATTCTTCGAAGAATTGAGGCGCCGAAAAGTTTATCGGGTGGCGATTGCGTACGTCGTTGTGAGTTGGGCGCTCGCGCAGGGTCTGGCTCAGGTTCTTCCGGTTTTCGATATTTCGAACTCGGTGATTCGGGTTGTTATCGCGCTATTGCTGATCGGGTTTCCGGTCGCGCTTGTTCTCGCCTGGGTGTTCGATGTCACGTCGCAAGGCATCCGGGCAACTTCGACGCCAAGCGTGCCCGTTGCACGGCGTCGCCGCAATTTGATAATGTTGATCGCAATCGGCGTGATCATCTCCGTCGCGGCGGGTTTCTTTCTTTTGCCGCGAGCGTCAGCGCGCAAGGTCGACAAGTCGATCGCGGTGCTGCCATTTCAAAATCTAAGCGATGAGAAGGAAAACGCCTATTTCGCCGATGGCATGCAGGACGATATCCTGACCAATCTGTCAAAAATCGGTGATTTGAAAGTTATCTCTCGCACGTCGGTGATGTCATACCGCGACGGAGCGCGCAACGCGCGAGAAATCGGCAAATCGCTTGGTGTAGGCACGCTTTTGGAAGGCAGCGTCCGGCGCTCGGGCAACCGCGTCCGAGTGAACGTACAGTTGATTAACGCCAATAATGACGAGCACATCTGGGCGGAAGATTATGACCGCGAGTTAACCGACGTATTTGCAATCCAGACAGATCTGGCGCAAAAAATTGCCTCAGCCCTCCAGGCGAAACTGTCCCCGAACGAAAAGGCACGGCTCGATCGCCGGCCAACAAGAGATTCTGATGCTTATCTCCTCTATGTGCAGGCGCATGGCTATGCAAACCGACCAGATCGTTTCCGCGACACCTCATTAAAGGCCGAGGAGCTTTTCGAACAAGCAATCAAGCTCGATCGAAACTTTGCAGCTGCTTATGCTGGCCTCTCGATGGTGGAGAGCTGGTTATATCACGAGTCCGAGCCCATACCGGCCCATCGAGAAAAGGCGCGCCTCAACGCCGAAGAATCCCTGCGCTTGCAACCGAATCTTCCGGAAGGACATCTCGCGCTCGGGTTTTCGTACTATTATGGCGATCGCGATTACGAACGTGCTCTTAGCGAATTTGAGATCGCGAAGCGCGACCTGCCAAACGAAGCCGACGCCTACTCGGCGATCGCCGCCATTCAGCGACGTCAAGGCAAATGGGCTGAATCAACCGCGAATTTTGAAAAGGCCGTCTCTCTCGATCCAAAGAACGCAAACGTTCTTTTTAACCTTGGTCTCAACTACATGGCTCAGCGCGATTTCGAGACTGCTGACAAGATTTTTGATCGGGCTATTGCTGCGGACCCACAAGCGTTCGCTTCACGCGGAATGAAATCCGCTTTGGCAATCGCATGGAAGGGCGACGTCGGGTTCGTCGAAAAACAATTGTCCTTGGTGCCTGGGGAATTCGATCCAGACGGCCTCGTTACGGCAGCGCGAGTGGGGATTCTGATGCTACAACGGAAGTTCGCTGATGCTCTTAAATTGCTGCAGCAATTTCGCGGAGAGACATTGCTTTACCCAGACACTGGCCCTTGCCCAAAAGCTTTGTTGGAAGGGAGACTTTATCTGTATCAAGGCGATAAGACAAAAGCGCAAGCCGCTTTCGAACGCGCCAGACCTGTGGCGGAGCAACTTGTGCGTGACGCTCCCGGCGATCCTGGTCGTCACGTGCAGCTCGGTGCCGTTCTTGCAGGATTGGGTCTGAAAGAAGAGGCGGTTAACGAAGGCAGGAAGGCGGTCGAATCGGTGCCGGAATCTCAAGACGCCTTCGAGGGGCCGCAAGCCACCGCTGCACTTGCCGAAATCTACGCCTGGGTCGGAGAATACGACGAAGCATTTCGGCTCCTCGATCATTTACTCAAGGTGCCAAACGGCCTCACGGTGCCAGCGCTCAAACTCGATCCGGTATGGGATCCACTGCGCAAAGATCCTCGTTTCCAAGCTCTGATCGACAAATACGCAGCCACCCGCTAACGCCACGCTGTAGACTAAATATGAAAACAGCTTACGGACTCGGCATTCCGGAAACGCTCGAAGAGGTATGCGATCGAGATCGGGTCGCCTTGCTCGTGTACGACATGCAGGCCGGCATTTTGAGTCAGCTCAAAAACCCCGAGCAAATCACGCTACAAGTTCTCAAGGTCCTGATAGCTGCGCGAAAAGCTAAAGTGCGCGTGTTCTTTTCGCGGCATCTTTCGCTGCCAAAAGAACTCATGGGCATGTTTCAGTTTAGGATGGCCATGGCTTGGCAACTGACGGATTCGCCTGAACAGGTGAATCCGTGGTTTCTGCGCGACGCTCCCGAATTTCAGATCACGCCGGAACTGGAGCCGCGTGAAACTGAAGGCGTCTTCGACAAATTGACTATGTCAGCCTTCGAAGGGACGTGGCTCGACTTCGCTTTGCGAGATTGCGGCATCAACGCCTTTATCATCGTCGGCGTAGCGACCGAGATCGGGATCGAACCGACAGCGCGCCACGGAGCCGACCTCGGTTATATTCCCGTGCTGGTCACTGACGCGTGCGGCGCGGGTGATGAAGAAGCTGCCAAGCGCTCGATCGAAAGCTTAAAATTTACCGGCGACGCAATCTTAACTGATACGGCCACCATTTGTGCGGTTCTCGAGCAGCAACACTGACACTAGAGCAATCGGGTCCGAGTTGTCCGTACCTCTCACATCGGCCTCGACACCTGAGCACGGCGTGTTTGAAAAAGCGCGATCAGATGAAAGATCGTGAACATTGGCACGAGAAAACTCGGTACCATCGAGAGCGGTAAATGGCGCATAGGCGCGGCTGTCATCATTTGCGGCGTCACAGTTTGCAGAAGCCTTGGAAAAATCAGCGGCGCGATTGCACCCATGCCGACGGCCAAAACAGCAAAGTCGAAAATACCAAAGATATTCCAGGCGACGAACGGTTTGCTCGTGGCAAAGCGGGGATTTCGGGTGAGCGCAAGGGCGACCCATGGCGCAGTGACACCGATCGCCATGTCGCCAAGGCCAGCGGGCCAGGCGAAGTAACCGGGCAAAAATCCGAGCAGGTTCAGAGCGATGAATCCAACGCCCGCGAAACGCCACGATTGCGTTGCGGTGAGCAACGGCACATCAGCGGCCAATACGAGGTTGCGGAAGGAGCGCGAGGTCCAATAAGCAACGAGAAAGACGGCGATTGGAACGACGACCGCGGCCAATAAAGCCAGCGGCGGCGTCCCAGGGCGATTGATGAAAACTCCACGGGCCCCGAGCGTGAAACTTAGCGCGAACCAGAGAGCGAGGAGGATGAACACAGACGATCGCAGGCCCCGGTTCGTGCGAGGCGTGCTGCGAGTGAGCGGCAATGATACAGCAGAGTAAGACATAAGCGATGTTTCCTTTCCTCGTGACTTGCATTTTGCAAGTTATCCGCAGCGTGGCACCGTTACTTGCAATATGCAAGCTACAAATAAGACCCGTCGTAAACGCCCAGGCACTAGCAGACGCGGCAAACGCGCCACGGTGCAGATTCACCATCTGCGGTCACCGTGCCCGATCGCCAATCTGCTCGATGTCGCCGGAGACAAATGGTCGCTCCTCGTCGTGCGCGATTTGTTGCGTGGCCGGTCCACCTTCAACCAACTGCTCGAATCGCCGGAGAAAATCCCAACCAACCTTCTGGCCGATCGTCTGAAACGACTGGAAAAAGCAGGAATTCTTATGCGGACTCCTTATCAAAAGCGCCCGGTGCGTTATTCCTACACCCTGACGCAAAAAGGCAAAGAGTTGCAACATGTGCTTGATGTGGTGGTGCGATGGAGCAAGAAGCACATCGCCGGTGTCCAAACCTTTACGGATCTTAATTTGTAAGCACAGCAGATTTGAAGGGGTGCACAGGTGAAATACGAAAAAAATATGATTGCTGGAGACGGCTCGGATTTTCACGGAGCGCATAATTCCTCATGCTGGTTCAAGCGGAACAACTCGTCCAAGAAGGCCGCATCTTGGCCGGTGGACCGGTAGCTGCAAACAAATTGCACTTTACTTCATTGCAGATGTCGTATCGCCCCTAACAGCTGGGGCAGCTGGTTAAAGCTTGCCAATGCACACAGTCGCCGATACGCGGGTCACGCCGCTGATTGGGTTTAGCGACCGCTGCGCTCAGGTCGACGCGTGTTTCAACGCATGACAAACGATGAACCGCTTTGATCAGACGCGAGGTAAAAATTCTTCCCGCACAATCTTGCCGTTCTTTACGGTGTAAACGCCGACTTCGGATAGTTGGCGACGTTGTTTTGACTCTTTTTCGGCGACGTCGGCGTCGTATTGCACGACGAACCGGTCATGTGCGACAAATGGTTCGCTCGCCTTGAAGCTATGGACTTCCATGGCGTTCACCCACCAATCGACTTTGCCGCGAACGCCTTCTTTCCCACGCGTTTCCGGTGAGCCGCCGCCCATGGCGTGGGCTTCCACGCTTACGATATCATCATCGTAGAGGTCCAGCGCTTCATACCAAGCTTGTTTGCGAACCAACTCCACCACTTTTTTTGCAACTTCTTCGGTACTCATTTTTTTCTCCTTTGTTGTACATCGACAATTTATTTGCCGACAAATTGTTCGAGCCGATCGATAACACTATTCCAACCCCGGTTGTGACGATCGCGCGATTCTTCGCTTGGCAATTGAACATGGGTTAAGCGCAGTTCGGTGCCGCTATCTCGATCAGAAAATTCGACCGATACGACGCTGGTGTAATTTTCCCACGCTTCATCGTCATCCCATTTCCAGGTGAAGACAAGCTTCCTTCCCGGAATGAGCTCCCGATATTCGCCGAACACGCTCATTTTCTCGCCTTCCTGGTTGATCAGGTCCCAGCGATACTTCCCACCGATCCGCGTGTCGGCGACAATCTTGAGCGTTTGCACCTCTTTCGGCCCCCACCACTCCTTTAGTTGCACCGGATCTGTCCATGCGCGGAAAACGCGCTCACGCGGCGCGTTGATGAATCGTTTAATTTCTAACCTGGTGGTTTCTTGTGTTTTCATTTTGATTTTGAAATGGCGGATACTCGGTGAACTTCGGCAAGTTGGGATCCATGAAATCCCACGGCTGTGCTTCCGATGTGAAGATGTCCATTTGCGGACGAAACCAACTCAGATCGTCCAAACTAGAGGCTTTGATGCCGATAAATTGCGAAGCGGAATCACTCTGCCCGATGATGGGACAGCCGCACTCAACGCAAAAGCCGCGGTTGTTATGACCGCCCATTGCGCTGGAAACTGAATGGTAACGGAGCGCGCCTCGTGTCAGTTTGAACGCGGTAGAGGGCACGACTACACCCGGAGAAAAAGGACTGTCAGTGAATCGTTGACAGTCGCGGCAATGGCAATTCAGCATCGCGAGCGGTCCTGCCACGCATTCGTAACGAATCGCGCCGCACGTACAGCCGCCCTGATACGGAACTTTCATTGCACTTTGACTCATACAATCGCTTCCAGCTCGACCTTTCCCGGCTTCGCCGAAACAAAGGCAAACCCAAGCAAGCTGGCGATCAAAAGATCAAAAGCAACCGGCGCAATCAGCGAAAAGTATATCCAAACGAGGCCGGCGTGTGCGAGATTGGCAAAGATAAACAACACGACGATCGGCCTCACTCGTGCGGCGTTGTCCTTCGCGAGCAAAGCGACTTGCCAGATGAGGACGGCTTCGACCACGCCGCTCAAAATCGCGAGCAAACCGTAGCCAACGTAAAAATCCCAATAGCTGTGATGTGAGCTAGCCGCAATTGCAGCAATTGGAGAGGGATGCGCCGTAATCGACAGCAGAAACAATGAGCCGTGCGCGGCATACTGCACAAACGCGAGGAGCGACGCCGTCTGCAAAATAGCTGGCGCCTTACTTGACTGCGTGTTGCTTGCACTGTGTGTTTGCAAATTCATTTCCTTTCAACGAATTGTTTGAGCTCGGTCCCGATGAGTCTCGTCCAGCCGGCTTCGAAATTCTCGCGCGCATAGGCCGGCGTTTTGGGGAACGTTTCGATTCCCGTGTGCGTCAGCTTTAATCTCGTCTTATGCCCATCGGGAAACAATTCGAAAGTCACCAGCGAATCTCCCGGCTCGCCTTTGTACCGCCAGGTATAGGCGATTTTCTTTTCAGGAATCACCTCGGTGACTTTGCAAAGGTGATGATAAGCATTGCCTTCATGCTCGACCACGAACTCAAATTCAAATCCGATTTCCGACTTGAATTCCTTTAAGTCAAAATACCACTGCCGCATTTCATTCACGTCCGTGAGCGCGGTCCAAACTCGCGCCACTGGCGCGTTGAAAGTCCGCTCCACGATAATTGGCTCCGTTAAATCACTTTTTGTTGTCATTTATTCTCCTGCTGTTAGCTCAATCCTTGTTCTCGATGAAACCGCCGGGCTTCGCTTGGTGTGGTATCGACCAACCAAAATAGACTTCGACATCGACGATTTGACTATCCCGCACCGTCACGATCTCGGTGTTACGAAACGCGCGGTCCTTTGCCTTGCCTTCATAGGTCACGAACACACGATCGCGATTGGGAACCAGATTGATAAAATCGAAACCGGTGATCGTTTTGCTGTTGGGCCAGCAACGCGCAAAATAGGTCGCGCGATCGATCCGGTTATCGAGCGGACTGCTGAAGTGGAAATCCGGCGCGATCAGATTCTCGATCGCCGCCCGATCCTTGGCTACATAGGCTTCATAAGCGGCTCGTGCGATCGCGACGATGTCGATGTTGCTACTCTTCTCGTTTGCCATTTTCTCAACGGTGTTGTGCTACTTGGCGTTAGTATTCGGCTCGATAACGCCGAACACGTTGCCAGCCGGATCTTCTGCGTAAGCGAGCCAGCCGATTTTCGGTATCGCCATCTTCGGCACACAGATTTTCCCGCCGCGCTTCTCGATCTTCTTAGTGGTCTGATCGAGAGATTCAACCGCGATCGTATTCAGCGTCCCCGGCTGCTGGCCTTCGCGCGGCCTCGTTAGGCCACCGTTGATTCCCGGCTCCTTGTCGTCCCCGGTCGTCACCAGCCAATATTCGATCGGGCCGCCTTCGAACTTTTCGAACTTCCAACCAAAGACATCCCGATAAAACGGCTGCACCGTTTCGGGATCGTCCGTGTAAATTTCAAAATGGGTAACGCGATTCATATCTTTGCTCTTTAAGATTTGGGATATTCGTCGTGGCGGCGCCACCAAACGTCCGGCTCGTTGCGACCTTTTGGTGCGCGATCGAGCCATTGATACATTCCCCAAAGTCCGTCCAGTCCGCGCGCATAGGTGGAATAGGTGTGATAGACAACGCCGTCTTCGAGCGCGAACGCGCTCATTCCTGGTCTCTCGCGCACGTACGTGGCCGGATCGGTTCCTGACATCTTTGCGAAAGCGACAACCCCCTCCGACTCTTCGGGATTCCACACTTCCTCGCGCTCGAAGTTGTATTCGGCGCCGCCTTTGCGCTGTTGCTCTTCGGTTAGCTGAACATTGAAATCGCAGTTGAAATCACCGCCGAACGAGGACGCCCATGGAAACGTCCAGCCCATCCGTTTTTTGTACGCCTGCAACTTTGCTAGCGGCGCGCGCGAGATCGTCCAAAACATAACGTCGTGATTGGCGAGATGGACAACAATCCCGTTGTAGCCGTCTGCGATCGCCGAACACGAGGGACAACCCGCGGTGTAATCGGGCCCCAACATGAAATGATAAACGAGCAATTGTGAGCGGCCGCGAAACAGATCTTTCAGCGACGCCTTCCCATCGTCGGTCTCGAATTGATACTCCTTGTCGATCTTAACCCAAGGCAGTTCCTGACGTTGCTGCGCAAGTTCGTCGCTGCGCCGCGTTAATTCCTTCTCCGCTTTGAGCAAATCGAGCCGCGCGTGCAGCCATTCTTCACGTGTTCCAGTCTTATGTTTAGTCATCGCTCTTGTCTCCTGCTTTACCTGCCCGGCGCTTCTGCGATTTGAACCATCACTTGGCGTCGCCACCCGCTTGCCCGGCTGCGCGGCCTCGTCGAATTTGTTCAAGGACCTTCGCGGAAGCTTCGTCGCTGCCGTACTCGTCGTGCCAGTTCCACCATTCGTACGGCGGGGTTTGAGGATAGCCCTTTGGTGAGTCCTCCCACTCCTCTTGTCGCCCGAGCGCGGTGATGTCGAGGTAACTCCAGGTGGTCCCGATCGCTTCGTCCCCGCGGCCATTAATGAAGTAGGTGCGGAAAACCTTGTCACCGTCGCGGATGAATGCGTTGTGGCCGTGCCACTCGTCCACACCGAAGTCTTTGTCGAAGTCGTCTGTGATAGTGTACCAGGGAACGCGCTCCCAGCCCATCCGCGCCTTTAAACGCTTGATGTCCTTCTGAGGCGCTCGTGACGCGAACACGATAGTAGTGTCGCGCGCGTTCACGTGCGCAAGGTTGCCAACGTGGTCGGCCATCATGGAGCAGCCGACGCAGGCATGGTCGGGCCAGCCAACCACGCCCGGTTCAAAGAACGCACGATAAATAATTAGCTGACGGCGACCGTCGAACAGGTCGAGCAGGCTCGCCTTACCATCGGGTCCTTCGAACTTGTACTCTTTCTCCACGGCCGCCCACGGCATCCGCCGACGCTCGGCGGCCAGCGAGTCACGGGCGCGGGTCAACTCCTTCTCCTTCACCAGCAGTTGCTGGCGCGCAGCTTCCCACTCCTTCGGCGATACAATTTTTGGCGGTTTTAACTGATCCTTTTTCTTTTCGACTTCTTTGGTTTTCATCCTGGTTGTTCACTGTCTTTATGTGTTTGCTGCTTTTGTAAAACTTGCTGAACACGAATGCGGTCACTCCTCCGCCGGACGTCGCGCCGGCGGCTATGAGAGTAATGTTAGCGACGCATGCCGGACACATGTCGGTTTCCCTTTACTTCGTTTTTCTTCTTTCGAGTGGCTGGTTCTGCTTTTCTAAATATTCGGCGAGCCGGTCGAGCGAGCCATCCCAGAATTTCCGATATTCTTCGACCCACTGCGCCGCCTGCCTGAGCGGTTTCGCGTTTAATTGCATCTGGTGCACGCGCCCGTAACGACGCCTGCGCAGCAGTCCGGCCTTCTCGAGAACGCGCAGATGTTTCGAAATCGCGGGCAAGGACATTGCGTGCGGCCTCGCGAGATCGGTCACCCGCCGGTCGCCACGAGCCAGGTGCGCCAGGATGCGGCGGCGCGTGGGGTCGGCCAGCGCGGCGAAAGTTTGGTTCAACGTTCGCGGAGAATGTTTAACCATCTGGTTAACTATTAACCACTACCTTCAACACGTGCAAACATTTTTCTGTTACGATTTTCAGACGCCTGCCGTAGTGCCCCTGCTGTTACTGGAACAGAGGCCAACGGCTGATCACGACGGCGATTTACACGAGCGCACGTGCGCTCCTTAGCCAGTCACTGGTCACTTATCACTTTCCTTGAATGCTTCCTTGTTCACCACGTATGGCATCTTCGTCGGGTCGCCGCCGTAATTTCCTTCCAGCACATCGATTAATCCCTGGACGCAGCGGCCGGCCATGCCTTTATCGGGATCGATGTCCAGACGCGTAATCTGCGCCCCGCTGGCAAAATGATGAAACACTCGGCAACGGTCCGCAATCTCCGGGTCAAGCAGTGGTGAATCCTGCGGTAGCGGCTCCTCTTCGAACACATCGAGCGCTGCGCCCGCAATGATTCTTTCTTTCAATGCTTTCGCCAGCGCTTTCTCGTCCACGACCGGGCCCCGCGAACTATTTATCAAGTACGCGGTCGGTTTCATCGTCTTTAGCGTATTTTCGTTGATAAGGTGAAACGTCGGTTTGTCCGCCTCGCCCTCGCGCAACAATGGCACGTGCAGACTCACGTAATCCGCCCGACGTAATGCTTCCTCGAGCTCGACATACTTGATCCAGGTTTTCTCTTTCTGAATGCCGCGCGCATGGCGCAGGTCCATTAACTCCTGAATTGTTTTAAT
>WNGP01013012.1_pt1 | contig 11136 bp, 14 predicted proteins | sample 5407671 | NCBI WGS metagenome assembly WNGP01 (sample SAMN13153381, study PRJNA577476) | soil metagenome | isolation source: 40 cm soil or saprolite under Garry oak tree replicate 2 | place: USA:California | collected 2016-06-15
CAATCGAGGTGGACAGCGTCGTAAGAGCAGCCCGCCGGGCGTTCTGTGCTGTCTTGACTGCGAGGTCAGCCTCACGGTTCAGAATGGTCGCTTTCGCGTTGTCCAGCGCTACCACGAAATCGAATTTTTCGATGACGTAGAGTATATCCCCCTTGTGGACATGCTGGTTGTCGTAGGTTCGCACCTCAACGATCTGGCCAGAAATCTGCGGCGCCACGTTTGCGACCTGCACACGGACCATACCGTCCCGCGTCCATGGTGACGTCACATAAACGAGCCAGCCATAGCGCGCGGCAACAAGCGCCGCTGCGACAAGCACGCTAGTCGCAAGATATCGGAGCAGGTTGGCCACTGATTTCCTCCTTGTGGCTAGCGCTACACTCATCGCCCCTCTCCTCCTCTATTGAAGCCCCGGCCGGCGAAATGCCGGATCCTGCGTCTCTCGCGCTCCAGCACGAGGGCCGCAGACCATAAATCGGTTACCGCGCCCAACAGGGCCTCCTGCAGCCCGGCCTTGCCTTCCGGCACGCGTCGAAGAATTGATCTGGCGCCGGCGTAAAGTCGCCGGCTATTCCCGGACTGAAGAGCTCGTTGCAGTGGGCCAAGCCCGGAGCGGATGGCCGGATCGTCTGAGCTCTGCCCCAAGTGAGCGCAGGCCGCAGCCGACGCGAGCGACAGGTCGTTGGTCGCGAGAAGGCCCTTAAGCACTTCCGGACGCGACCCGTGTTTGTCAGTGGACGCGGCAACATAGTCGGAAATCCTGGAGGCCAGCGCGATGCTCAGCGCCGGCAGGCTGTATCTCTCACCGGTCACCGATGCCGCCAATGTTTCCTTCGTCGCCCTGACGACGGCGCGTTGTTTGTCGCGCTCGGATACCGGCCACACCAGGCGGGACGCCAGAAGTACGACACAGAGGGCAAATGCCACGAACATGCATTGCGAAAAGAAGCTAAGCGCGTTGAACGATTGTGGGTTGGACGGCGCCAACAAGAAAAGGAAAATGTTGTTCATCGTCACTCCGACGCCAGCGATCTTCGGACTGACGCTGAGCAAGCAGCCAAAAATCATCATCGGCGCGATCGCAATCGCAAGCCGGATAAAGTCCTGTGAGTCGGTGAGGAAATAGAAATGGACGATATCGGCGCTCACCGCGGCGAGCACGAAGCTCACCATGGCGGCGACCACGGCTTTCGAAGGATCTGGCATTGTCGTGGTCAAAGCACACACGTTTGCGGTGATCATCAAAGCCAAAGCGGACGCCGGCCATCCTGCAAGCACGAGAAAAAACGCGCCCGCCGAAAGCGCAATCCCGATACGAATTGCATTTTGCAGCGCAAAGAAGAACTCCTTGCGATGTGGCAATCGCACATCCCGACCCGGCGCGCTCCCTTCGCGCAGGGATAATAGTCCGTCCTCGAGCTGAGTCACGGCTTCCACGCAGCGAAGGGCCTGCTGAATCTGCCCTATGGCTGCGACAGTCACGTCAGGACGCGACAATTCGTCATCGCGCAGCCTGCCCAGAAACGCCAGCGCCCCTGAGCGATTGCCATCGAGCGCAGCAAGGCATTGGTCTTTGATGGTTACGGCCAAAGGATTGCCACGCTCAAGCAAGCTCAACAATCGAACCTGTTGGACAATCTCGACCAGTGCCAGCATCACGCTCCGCGCGCCGGCGGCCCGATGTCGCCCGTCTGCCATATCGTGAGCGACGATATCCACCTCATCCCCAAGCCAGCAATCGCTGCGAAGAGCATCCCTGCTCCTTCCACATCGTCCTTGGCTCCGCTCAACACGTCGCGCGCGTAGTCGCGCACATCATGCCAGGCCTGGGATATCCGACGATCCAGCCCAAGCCACACGGGCGGTGAACCGAAGAGATCGTTGATGAGTGTCACGCAAAGGATACCTATCGTGTCGCACCTCTGTTGCGGTCTGAAGCGTGCTAACTCAGAACTCGACTGCGACTATGCCGCGAATGCCGTTCGACGTCTTTAGCGAGACTGTCGTCGCTGGGACGATTCTGTTTCTCCAATGGCGAGCCTGGAGTTGAAATGTGGGCTCTCAGATGAGTGTTTCGTGTTGCCGGGTCGCATTTTCGGACCGTTACAGCGCCCGGAATCAATGAATTTGACCCGCTTCATGATCGCTTGTGTTCCTGCCAACTTCACGGCGACTACGATCTCCGCAGTCAGTACCGCTGACGATATCGCACGGTATGTTTACGGCTGTATTGGCTGCAGCGCTGAATGCGGCGTTGCGCAGGCACACTATAGACACCATCATCGATGGGTTGCTCGGCACATGAGCGCGGACGACTGCGCCCGTTGTCCGGATCGCTGGACCGCTGCTATTCCTTGAATGCCCGACGCCAAGTGCCCGGACTCACGCCAACAGCGCGGGTGAAGTGTCGTGTGAAATGACTTTGATCGCTGAAGCCGCACTCCGCGACCACGTCGGAGAGCGACAGCAGGTCATCGTGCAGCTTTTCCTTGGATAGCACGATGCGCTGCTCAATTAGCCAGTTGTGCGGCGCCACTCCCAACGTACGACGAAAGACGTGCGAGAAATGACTCACTGACAGATCGCACTCTCGCGCCACCTCCTTGAGCGGCACACCCTGGAGGTTGGCGCGAAGAATTTCCTTCGCGCGTCGCTCCTGCCATGGCGCGAGCCCCGGGTCGGCCGCGACACTGGCCGCATGCCTCCATAGGCCTGAGCGATATGCACCCCCAAAGCCAGCATGACGTTGTCGACAAATAGCCGGTTAGCTTGGTCGGGATGGCTGAGGGCGGGCCGCAGCAGGCTGCCGAGGTTGGAAATCGTGACGTCGTTGACGTTCGCGCCGGGCTTATAGCTCAGATCGCGAATTCGTGGCGCGTTGGCCTCGTCAGCGACCACATCCAGCGCCGCACGCGGCAGATAAAAAAACAGAGAGTGATAGGGCTTGTCGAGGAGAACGGTGGGATCTCGCTCCAGGTGATGGAAACAACTCTCGCCAACCCGCAAGTCACACACCGACGCTCGTCGGCCATCCCCAATATTCCCAATTTGGAAAATCGCGAAGTTGCAAAGCGACGAGAAAAGCATCTTCCCGCTGAATCGAACCGCTCATTTCCGGCAGCGGATTATCACATCGAACTTCCGTGACGGCGATATCAGCTTTACGCAATGCCCGGGTAACAATCGCGGGTGCGTTTTCGACTCGCAATGCCTCGCCAAGCCGTTTTCCATAAGCCTCGGTCATAGCTCCATCCATGGAAGTTCATCTGCTTCACCCCGTTCGCCATGCTCGCGATGTAATGTTTCCCCGCCGCACACCCCAGTTTGAGGTAGGCACAATTCGCAAAATGGAGCAGCTTTTTACAAGTGGCGATCAAATTGGATAAGTTGAGCGTTTGCGTGCTCTTCCCGCTGCCGGGGCATTTCATGATTTGCGGCGAAAACGCCCATTGGCCGACGGATTATTAAATGCCGCACGGCTCGTTCAATGGCGAGCCCAGCGATCACGGCGATGACGGGTGGATTCCGCGATAGTCCGCTTTGCGCCCACGAGCGGCCGTTCGCTTACCACGCATCAGGCGAGGACTGCTCGTGACATGGCACGCGCGCCCGCGGCTTAGGTGCTACCATCAATCGTACGCGACCACGGAATATCGTAGTTTGGCGCACATCTGAGCGTTGGTAACGGGGAAGGACTCGAACCCCCGACCTTGCTGTTGTTCTAGCGATCCGCCGCCGGGCCACCGGTAGACTCAACGTTTTCGATAGCTGTTTCTACACCAACCCGCGGTTGCAGGCTTGAGTTCTGCCGGCGCGTTCCAAGATGGTGACCACTCCGATCGCGCAGATGTCCGATTTGCTCGTCCCAATATCCAAATCTACGACGCGTACGTAGTCGACCTATACCAATGGGTCTGTGCGCGGTATTTCGTTGGTGTAGAGGCGCAGAAACAACGGCAAAGCGCAGTTAAGCTCGGCTCTCGACCGAATTTAAGAACGGATCACGCTGGAGTCAAAACCCCTTCCCGCCCAGAAGCAATCCGGGAATCAACCATCGAAAAACAAAGATTTACGTTATATTTCAAAATGATATTGCGGAGAGGGAGTCAGTCAATCCCCATTGAAAAACAACGTATTTTCCACCTTCTTAGACCGAAACCCACCATTCGAGCTACGGCCGAAATGGGGTTTGGCCTCCAACAAAAGACCTGTTCCGCCAATGGCCTATCATCGACAACGGGCTATCAGCGACTAGCGAAAGGCAAATCGCCGCCGCACCTCAACTTCCCGTTCAGCTTTCGCTGAATCCGATCTAGGCTCACCCAAGTTCGCCTAGCGGAGGGCAACTTAACTCGGGACGTTGCTTTCTTGATAGCCTGCTAAGAGCTGCTGCTTGCGCGAAATCCATCGCCGACAAATTGTTGCCGGATAGGTTCAAATCGCGGAGGCGCAACCACCGATACCGACATTCGCTGATGGTGGCCATTTCGGCCATTGTTCCATTTAGATAATTTGGTCAAAGGCGACCCACATAGCCAGCCAGGACGTGCCGGCTGGTGGGAAGGCACGCGGTCCGCTCGTCCGCGGCAATGTTCTAGCGCCGCAGGTCGTGCGACCCTCATTACATTTCAAGCTCGGAGCGATCGTTGCTCGACCTCGGCGTTGCGCCCGAGACCTTCCGCGGTCTTTCTGTGACGGTGGCACATCGGCTCCTGAACCGTGCCAGCGGTGGCTACGACGGGGCTCAAAGTGTTTTGAAGAACCACTAGATTCTTGCAGTTGGTTCGGCGAACGCCACCGCAGCGGACTGCTGCACGAAATTGTCAAGAATGGCAGCGGCTCCCACAGCGATAACGACGGCGCTCAAGCAAGCGATGGCAAAGGTACGCATCTTCTTTGCTCCTAATCCTCTGAAATTTGTAGCACAGTTCAAAACCACCAGGTTCCGTTCGACAGACAGAACACCGTGTTCAGGCCGCGCGAGAAAAGGCCTCCGCTTCGAGATCCACAAAGGTTCGCCCGAGCAAACCAACCGCTGAGTAGAAATCGGCCGCCTCAGCGTGCTCGAGGTCGATAAAAAACCGCTTGATCCATGGCGAGAGGTGCTCTTGAAAGAATTCACGCTCGGCGCCAGCTGGCGCCGGAATGCTGCCGTCGGAAAGACCCGCCATGACTTCACAGAGAATTCCGGCGTGATCCTCAGGTTCCGAGCGCTGGGGTGCTATTTCGATACCGAAACCTTGAAACGCTTCGCGCAGCCGCGCGAGCGGGCGTCCGTATAGCGTCTCCGCCAAATAATGAGAAGAATAGGGTAACAGCGAGCCCTCTCGGAGTCCGGCAAACAGGGCAAAATACTCCCGCTCCGCCGTTGCTTCATTTACCCGAAGCGCGGCGTCGCGAACGGCGCCGTGTGCCACTCCGATTGGGCTGGCGTCGTCGCGCAAATCGGCCAGGCGAGAGAGAAGCACCGAATCCGGACCCCGCGAAAGCAAGGTCGCCAACAGCGCATATTCTCGCGCACGGGCACGGTCGATTTCCTCGACATTTGACGTAAAAGACTCACGAGAGACTGCTTCCAGCATGGTCCTTAACTCCACGTACAAAACTGTAGCGGTCACCAACAGAAGCAATTCCCGCGTTACCTTGGCAAGGCGCTCCCGTGCCTGCGACGACCGCAGGACGCATCGTATTCTTCAACGCCATGTTCAGACTCCGCCCCGGCACGTGCTTCGATTACGGCGTGCGATGAGATGAGGGGTCCGCTTGAGTGCGATTGGCGAACGTCAAGCTGCTCATCCTGATCCGCCTCGGAATGCTCTGAACAAGCTGCGTTCGAGGCGGCACGTTTGAAGGGCGTCGCCTTTCCCGCGAGCAGGTCCGGTATCTCCCCCGGCGTGCGTGAGACTTGTGCGAGAAAAGGAACTCGGCTTTCCGTTACGTCCAATTGTCCGAATCCGGGAATCCCATTCGGGTCATTAAAATCCCACTGGTTTTCCGCGATGCCGACGAATTCACGAATGGCCGGATCGCTTGTCCAGGCCCGGCGCAGTGCAGCACGCGTCAACGCAGTCGGAACGCCAGATTTCAGAAATGCGACGACATCTGTATCGGCTGTAATCGAATCAATCGATGGCAAGCTCGTCGGATCAAACGGTTCCTGCATCGCCGCGTCGGTTCCTGGCAGCTCGGTTGGCCCTTCAAGGCCCGTCGAAACGGCTCCAGCTTGTTGCGCTGTAGCTTGTTGCGCTGTTGTTTTCGCCTCGTGCTTCAATCGCACCCAACGCTGCAAGATACCTCTTTCAGTCACTGCTCGCCCTCCTTCCGATCCGGAAGCGTTTGTCCATCGCGCCGGCGCTTGACAAAGGGACGATCGATATGATGTTGGGCGACGAATTGGCCGACCATTTCGAAGATGTCGGGCGGCATGGGCACTTGTTCAACCAGATTATTGCCGGCGTCGGTAAATCCTTCGCCCTCTGCCGGGTCTGCTGTGACAGCTACCAACTCGTATGGGAGCTCGGAAGTCGTTGGGCGCAAAACGATCCACAGCGCGGGCGCGCCCGATGCGAGATTGTCGCGATAGCTGGACGTCTCGGTGCGATGCAGTTCGATTGCGGCCTCGCCGGCGTAGAACAAGGTCGTTTCCGCCTCCATGCCGAGCGGCGTCCATGGCGCAGCCGACGGGCTTCCGCTAAACACCGAAACCGGCCGACACAGAAAATCGGCCCAGGCGCTCCTGGCCCTGCGCCGCTCGACCATCACACCCACTGCAATGCGCGCGAGAGCTGTCGTTCTCAATTGACTGCCTCCACCTGGCGGATGGGCAAGCCGGTTATCAGATTTTGCGGTTTCAACCGCAAGAGCCCGTCCGCGCTCATCGCCATCAGCAGATACAACGGCTCACCTTGGACATTTTCGATCACATCGGTCGGGTCTCGGAACGTCAGCTGGAACAGGCTCACCAGCTGCGTCCGCGCCCCATCATCAAGGTCGTCTCCATTCCAAATAGCATCGCCGATGCGTGTGGCTTCGGAGCTCAGTCCGACATACCGGCTAAATGGCGCGCTCTGCAGTTCCGCCAGTGGCTCCACCACGACGTCGATCGCAAGCAAATGGGAGAGCCAGCGCGCAACCACATCGCCGAGAGCGATCAAGCCGCGCCGGCCGGTCGTCAGATCAAGCGCCATGTCAAAGCGATCGCTGCGCTCCCAGTAGGTTTCTGCGGTCGAATCGCTGAGCAGGTCGACTTCGGCATTCGGCAACAATCCAAGCAACGTCGTAAGCGGCGATGGAGAATGCAAGCCGAGCGAAGGGTCTGTCTCTTCATCGATTGCGACGATCGAAGCTTCCTGGAGCACTAGCCTCTGCGGACGGAAGAACATCTCCGCGGCGCGCAGCATGAAAACGTCGCGGCAATCGTCCAATGCATTGCGCAGGATCGCTTGCACCAATTGGCAGATTAGGATGTGGGGAAACTTGATGTTGCGCCGGACGATTTCGAGATAGGCCGCCTCCAGGCTGCAATACCTCACCAGATGATCGCGCCAGGCGATCATCGTCTGCCAGTTTTCGCGTGTGTCCGCGTCGGCGATCGCGGCCACTCGCGAGGCAGCGATCGGCTGCCGCGGATCGAGCAACAATTCGCTGTGCAGTCCTCGCTCTGCTGAGCACGCCTCCGGCGGTGGCATCAGTTCAGGACGCGCCAGATACGCCTTCAAAAATTCATCAGTGACAAGCAACTTGCGTGTGGCGTCGCGATCGAGCAAATGATGCCCGCAAGAGAGCCAGAAGTCGTGCGATGCACTCACTCGCCTGTTCCCTTCCCGAGCCCGGCAAGATCAAGGTATTCATCCGACGCATCTTCTTCGCCGACGACTTCCAGAAACTCGAAGGCCCGTGCATGCTGCCCTGCCCCTTCACGCGGACGCAGTGCGCGGAACGTCTCGCGGATTGTTCCCTCCTTGTAGCTGCGCGTTACGGCGACGACCGCGCTCGCCGGGTGAACGCAGAGGGAAGCCGCAAAGTCGACTTCCTCCTCTGCCGCCGGCCGGGCCGCGTAAACATCCGGGGCACCGAAGTGCGCGACCAGTTGCGCCGCGAGCATGTCCACGATGGCTCCACGATCAGCTTCACTCGCTTCAACAATCTGTACCAGCGTCGAACGTCCAAGCGACGCCAGTCCTAAAAAGCCAGCACGAAATGCGCTGCGTGCCTTGCCGCGCAAGTCCGCCGGCTCGTCACGCGCGAATGCGAAAGCGCCCGACACCGCCCACTCACCGGGCTCTGCCGCCTTTTCAAAGACGAACGAATCCGAAGCATCGAGCTGGATGGTGCGCAATAGCTTCACCCTTCGGTTCTCCCGCGCTCGCGAAGATAGTCGGCAGTGGTGCGCACGGCCTGAGACGGCGTTCGATACGGTTCGAAATTCTCCTCTGCGACAAACGCAACGCGACAGTCTTCGCACATTTTGATGATGTCAACGCGCTTGGATGAGCCGGGATACATCCAGTGCTTGCTTTCGAGTTTCGCCAGCACGCGATCGATCGTGCTCTTCACGCCGAAAGGCTTGTCGCAGCGGATGCAGCAAAACGGCTCTTCCTCCTTGAGGACTCGGGCGGGCGCCCGGGCCGCGCGGAAGTCTATCTGGGGCTTAAGCGTAATCACCTTCTCCGGGCAAGTGGCCTGGCATAACCCACACTGCACGCAGGCGTCTTCGACGAACCGCAGCAATGGCCGCTCCGGATCGTCGCGCAATGCGCCGGTGGGGCAGGCCGACACGCAAGACAGACATAATGTGCAGCCGCCGGCCTCGATCTCCACAGCACCAAACGGCGCCCCAGAAGGCAATGCAATGATATCTGCAGGCGCAGGGGCAGCCCGATACAGCTCGCCCAGCGCAAAACGCTGCACGTCTCTTTTTCCTCCCACCGCCCGGAAGCTGGCCGGGCGAGGCGCCGACTGCATAGGCGGAATCGCGCGCAATGCCGCAATGAGGGCATCCGGGTCATCGGTTTCGACCGCCGCGACCCGGTCGGACCCGAACCCGAGCCCTGAGAGTATCGGATCGGCCAGCGCCATCGTCCGCCGCAACCCGGAAACATCATGACGCGGCTTGGCCCGAAGCAGGAACCGCATCGCAGATGCGCCATAGGCGAAGGCCGCTGCGATGGCCTCCAATCCAACCTGTGTGATCTCGTTGACGGCGAACGGCAGCACATGCGCCGGCAGCCCGTCGCCAAACCGCGCCAATGCATCGATCAGCGGCTCGCCATGAGGTTCATCATGCACCAGCACGACAGCCTGTTCGCCGCCGGCCTGGCGGTAGGCCATGAGCATCGCGCGCAGCTTCCGCATCAGCGCGTCTTCGGAAGGCAGCGCATAGGACGCCGCGCCGGTCGGGCAGGCGGCCGCGCATTGGCCACAGCCGGCGCAAATATTTGGGTCTATCGCGACGTGATCGCCGGCCGGCGTGATCGCACCGGTTGGACAGAGATCGAGACAGCGCGTGCAGCCTGTCACACCGGCGCGCGAGTGAGCGCATAACGTCGCATGGAAGGTGATATAGCGCGGCTTGTCGAACGTGCCGACGAGATCGCGTGCTTTGAGAACCGCTTGCAGCATTGCGGAAGGACTGCCGGGATCCGCACGCAGATAGCCGTCACGCAAATCGCTCGCCGGGAAAAATGCAGTACCGCCGGTCAGATCAAGAACAATATCGCAGTTCGAGCGCGCATTGTGACGGGACGGCCCGAACTCCAAGGCGCCGCGCGAGGAAGGCATCGACTGAGCAAAATCATCGACTGTGACTTCGAACGCGCCGAGATGACCTTTTGCAGTCCTGACCTTGCCCTTCGCCACCGGAAAATCGTTGACGCGCGGCGGCACGATGGCTGCGGGCGGTTCGATCAGAACCGTGACGTCGAGATGATCCTTGAGCAGTTTGCCCGCTTCGACAGCGGTCTCGTCGCGGCCGCAGATCAGGATGACGCCGCCGCTCTCCAATTTGACGAAAGGCGCATCTGGCGCCGGCTCGGCCGCCGCCGCAAGCAGTGCCGCCATTTTCGGCCCCGCCTGCGCTCCCTCGCTGGACCATCCGGCGGTCTCGCGGATATTGGCAAACTGGATCGAACCCAGGCGTCCAGCCTGCGCGGCCATGCCGGAAAACAGCGCCGCTTCCTGGGTGCACGCGACCGTGACTGGCCCGTCTTGTGCCGCAATGGAGCGGAAACGATCGAGTTCGGCACCGCAGAGCTGGGTCGCAGTGATCGGTTCGCTATTGCAACCGCAACGGATCGCCTCGGTGCCGAGGGGTACCGTGCCGTCACAGGAGCAGATCAAGATACGCCGCGAATCAGTCATCGCGCTCACAATCTCTTGTTGCTGGACTCGGCTCTTTCATCAGTGTTCCTGCAGATCCGCGCATCAGATATCTTGCTCCGACCGGACACTAACGAACTGCTCGGCCGACATTCATTCTGCGGGCGTCGCCGCAGGCTCGTCGCGGTGATCTTCTTTCAGCTGTCGGCCGAGCCAGAGATCATGATGCTCCTTCGCCCAGTTGAGATCGACTTCGCCAGTCGCCATGGCCTCGAACGCACCCTCCATGCCGAGCGTACCGATATAGATGTGCGCCAGGATCAGGGCGATGAACAAGACGGCCACGACTGCATGTACGACCTGCGCGAGCTGCATCTCCGGAATGTCCGTCCCATAGAAGGGAAACAGCAGAAGGAAGCCCGATGCAGAGACTGCCACTCCGGCCGCCAGCGAAAACCAGAAGACAAGCTTCTCGCCGAGGTTAAAGCGTCCGGCAGGCGCATGTTTATTCCGGATAAAACCACCGCCCTGCTTGAGCCAATCGATGTCCACCTTGGCCGGAAAATTGTCCTTGAAGAAGATGACCGAGATCAAGACGAGGCCAGCCACGAAGGAGAAGCTGGTGAGGTTGTGCAAATACTTTGCAGCCTGAGCCACGTCAGAAAAGGTATCCGGACCGACGAGCGGCAAGAGCACGATCTTGCCGAATGTGATGTTTAAGCCGGTAAGGCCGAGAACGACGAAGGATATCGCCGTCAGCCAATGCGAAAAGCGTTCAAACGCCTTGAAGCGAAGGATTTTATGTCCGGAGCGCCCTGC
>WNGP01004906.1_pt1 | contig 11135 bp, 5 predicted proteins | sample 5407671 | NCBI WGS metagenome assembly WNGP01 (sample SAMN13153381, study PRJNA577476) | soil metagenome | isolation source: 40 cm soil or saprolite under Garry oak tree replicate 2 | place: USA:California | collected 2016-06-15
CAGTGGTGCATCAGAAGAACCTGTTCGGTCGAAGGTCACTTACGGACCGCAGTTGACCGCGGCGGATGGTAAAGTGGATCCGCCATGGTTTCCGTCAACGCACTGGCCGAAAAAATCCTGGAGCGCGCTCCCAAAAGCGTGGCGGAGGCCGGCGATTATCTGTTGGAAACACTAACGGGCGGGCGCTTGCAGCGCGGCAAATTTCTGGAGGATCCGCTCGCACTGATGGGTCCTCCCTACTTCGTTTCCCGTTATCTGGCTCAAGTCACCGTGCGTGCGTTAAAGGGCGAATACGAGACGCTCGATGAAGTGATGGCCGGTCTCGGCGCGCTTAGCGAACGTAATCCGCCGATCATCGAACGTAAGCGGGAAATCAGCGACGGCCGTGTCGTTTTGCCTGAAGCCAAAGTTGTGGATCTGCGCTACCCGGTGAAAGCAGAGAACGGCATTTGGCAATCGTCGATCGAGGCGCTCGTGACTTCCGGCCCCTTGCGCGATCGGGAAGTTCGAATATCGATCCGCTCGGATCGAAATCGCACAAGCTGCTTCCTTGTCCCGCATCTTTGGATCCACTCTACAATCGCAGCGTACAACCTCGCGCCAATCCATGACGGCACTGATAAATGCGTCTTCGAGGCAATACCGGAAACCTTCATCGTTGTCGAACCACTGCGCCAGGTTAATGCGACCGCTGTCGCGAGAAGTCTTCACTGTAGCAAGCCACAGCTCGATCAGATCCGGCGCGGAAAGGGGGACGTCACGGTCCAGACCCTAAAAGGGCAACTGGTACACGCGCTTTTCGATCGCATGCTGGAGGGTGGCATAACGACTCCCAATGATTACGAAGCCGCATATCATGAAGCGCTTCCATCATTCCTCGTGCCGCTGGCTTCAGTAACAGATCGGTATTTTGATGAAATTGCATTTCGTGCAGATGTGTTGCGTCATTTAGAGGCATTGAAGGATTTCATCGATTGCCATCCGCATCTGCTCGAACACACCCAGTTGGAGCTGAAACGATATTCCGCGACCATCGGAATTCAGGGCCGAATTGATGCCATCTTTCGCGAAGGAAACCGGCTGGACATTTTAGAACTCAAGACCGGTATGCGGCTACGGCCGGAGGATCACGCACAGCTCTTTATTTATCGCTTGCTTCTGTCGGATTTGGTGCGCCGATGGCAACGGAACGACGGCCAGGACGTGGAAATCACAACGCGCCTGCTATCGTCGATCGATGGCTCTTTTGCGCCGCTCCGCGTGACCACGGATTTCTATCAGGTGCTGGACGCGAGGAACAAGCTTGTTGCCATTCAATATGCGCTGGGCCGTACTAGTGCGTATATCCCGCCGAGATACGAGGGCTTCAATGAAGAGGTTTGCGGAAACTGCCCAAGGTGGACTAGGGACCACTGCAAGGATACTTCCGATCTCTTCGGCGACCGTCCCGATTCGCGCGAATCCCCAGAGCTGGAGTATTTCCGCCGGTTTACACGCCTGGTCGAACGCGAGCGATGGTATGCCGACCAAGAGGTCGCGGATTTACTCGACGACAGCCGCCTGGAATTTCGCGTCAAGAATTTCCGCACGATTCGCGGCGCGAGGATTGTTTCGGGCGAAGAACCGTTCACGTTCGAATTTGAAGAGAACACGTCGGACCTGGGGTGTGGCGACACCGTTCTGATTCATGCTGGGCGCATTTCAAGCTCGCCAACCTACCACGGCCTTGTTCGGGAAGTAGGGACGAAGCAGATTCGAGTCTCGATTCCGCTGAAAAATTTAGCCGCAGCGGTGTTCGAAGCCCAAAGCTGGATCATCGACAGATTTCCAAGCGATGTTACGGCGGAAGCGAGCCACACAGCCCTCTACGACTTTCTCGTCGCCCCGATGGATGAGAAGAAGAAGGTGGTGCTGGGAACCACCCCGGCACGGCAGCCCACTGGCTGTCGCGCCACGCCTCCTAACTTAGGAGGGGAGCTTGCGGCTGCGACTCCCCTCCTGAGTCAGGAGGGGTGCCGAGCCGAAGGCGAGGCGGGGTGGTTCCCTAAGCTCAACTCCAGCCAGATCGAAGCCATCCGCCGCGCCGCGAACTGCGAAGTGTTCCACCTCATTTGGGGTCCACCCGGCACGGGGAAAACGAGAATCATTCCCGAGATCGTACGGTGCGCGGGGGGCCGCGTTTTGCTCGGCGCTTTCACCAACACGGCCGTAGACAAGATGCTTATGGCACTTCTGGAGCATGATCCCACAACGCATTTTCTTCGTGTCGGCAGAGCTTCGGATTCGCCGGAACTGGCGGGGAAGATCTCCGGCGATTCCGCCGATTTCTTCACCCACGATCTGGCGCGCAAGTACGGCAGTGTCCGTGCCGTCAAAGACGCGCTTCAACAAGCCGCCATCGTCGGGGCTACGGCGCACCGCGCATCGACGATTCCTTATCTTCGGTCGGGCGCATTCGAAATGGCCATTGTTGATGAAGCCGCCCAACTGACCGAGCCGCTCACGCTCGGACTCATTCTTCGCGCGCGCCGCTTTGTCCTGATTGGCGACGACCGCCAGCTTCCTCCCGTTGTTCGTGCCCGCGAGCTTGGCCAATCGATGTTCGAGCGCCTGAAACGCGAGACGCAAAACGTGACGCTGATCGAAACGCAGTACCGTATGCATCCAGGGATTATGGAAGTATCGAATCGCTTGTTTTACGACGGACGTTTGCGGTCTGGTGTCGGCGCCGACGAACGGACTCCGCCTGATGGTGCTCCTGTGGTGTTCATTCCGGTCGAAAGCGATCGCGATCGACGATCCAACCCGGATGAAGCGCGGGCAGTTGTCGAGCTCGTGCGGTCCTTCACGCGGGATCGCGGCATCGATCCCGAATCCATCGGTATTGTTTCGCCATTCCGTGCTCAGGTCGTCCTGCTGCGTCAGATGCTGCCTGGTTCCGGAGTCACAATCGATACCGTCGAGCGATTTCAAGGTGGCGAGCGCGATATCATGATTCTCTCTTTCGTTCGCTCCCGCGGGACCGGATTCGTGTTCGACGACCGCCGTTTGAATGTCGCGATCACCCGCGCACGGCGCAAGCTGATCCTGGTCGCTCATCCCGAATTATTCCAGAGGTCCCGGTACGCATGGATCTGCACGTTTACCGAAACTCTCAAGACCGCTGGCACGATCTAAGATCAGTTGCGCGCGAATGCGGGGCCGTGCTCGCGTTGAACGCCGTAACCCTCGAGGAACTGGTTGAACGCCTCACGCCGGATCTGAAGGCGGCAACAGCAGGACAGCGGCTGGCGGTGATTGCGGCAATATTGAAGAGATGTGAACGAAAGGTGGGCGGTCCCTCTCCCTCTGGGAGAGGGCGGCGCGACAGCTTAATAGAAGCTGGCGCGCCGGGTGAGGGTTCAGGCCGGCTACCATCCTTCCCTAACCTCACCCGTTACGCCTACCACGCCATCGACGAGTTGAAGGCTGCGCGCATCCGGCCTTCAGAGCTTCGAAGCGCAGGCGCCGCACATTTGGCCGATATTCTGGAGCAATACGACCAGGCTCTGCGCAAGGCGGCGCTTGACGATCCGCACGATCGCCGGGCGCTTGCCGCCTTACGGGTTAGAGAGTCCGGCATTCCCTGGCTTGGGAGATTCCAACGTGTGGTCATCCATGCCCTCTACGATCTGACCGAAGCGGAATTCCTGCTGATGCGATCGCTTATTGAAGTTCTGCCGGATGGCGGTGCTGTGATCCTTTTTAATACGACAACCAACATAAAGCCGACGCAATATGCGGAATGGACCTGGCAGCGTTTTGTTCAGGATGAATCACTCGCTGAAAAAACATTTCCGGAGTTCTGCCGGCCGTCGCGTCCAAACCATCCTCTCTTGGAGAAGCTGTTCGTTTTCGAACCGCATGAGCCGCTTCCACCCGATGATTCGTTAAGGATTGTCGAGGCCTCCGGACGATATGACGAAGTGCAGATCATCGGCAACGATATCGTCGATCTATTACACCGCGGGGAAAGCCCAAACGAGATTGCCGTCGTGGTCCGCCACATCGAAACCTATGGCGAGATGATCGAGGACGTTTTCACGCGCTACGGAATCCCACACAGTTTTGATACTGGTGTACCTCTGCTTCGGATCCCATTCATCAAGTATTGGCTCGCGCTGCTCGACCTCGTTACGAGCGAGCGCTCGCGTGAAGCGCTCGCTCGGGTTATGTCGAGCGCGTACTTCATCCCTAGACTGTCCCCCAAAATCGATGTCGATCGAGTCCTCGCTGGCGCCGGTTACATCGACCGGAATCACGTCCGGGCCTCTCAGTTGGTGGCGCGCAAGAGTTCTCCGCTCACCGCGGAATTGGAGAGATTCGAACAGTTCTTGGATGAACTGGAAAACTCGACAGGTACAGTCGTTGATTTCCTCTCTCGCCTGCGGCCTGATTCTTCGTTCACCCAGCGCGACCGTCAAGCGTGGCGTGTCCTGGTTGAAGAGCTCGAGGCCGTCCGCGCTATAAGCGCGGCGGATGAGGGTCTCCGTTTCCCGGAATTTCGCAAACTGGCTTCGGAAATTGCGGGCCTTCGGACAGTCGACCGAATGATTTCAGCTCCCGCGCCTCCGGGTGTTCCGCGAGTGCGCATTGTCAGTCCGCATTCGCTAGGCTACCGCGAATACCGGTGGATCTTTGCTCCTGGTTTTGCGGATGGTGAATTTCCATCGCGTTCGGCTTCAAATCCCTTGCTTCCGGACGAAACAATCGAAGCGATCAATGGGCGGATCCGGCCTCGCCGGCTGATGACCTCTCGGGATCGGAACCGGAAGGAGCCTCTATATTTATTCATGATTCTGGACTCCGCTGCGCGGCGCGCCACCCTGACCTATCCGGGCAGCACGCTGGAAGGGGAGATAATTTCTCCATCGATATATGTCGGAGAGATTGCACGGCATTATGCCCCGGCTGCAGGGGCGGTGGGCGAAGCGCAAGCGCGACAGCGCGCAGCCGTAACCATTGACCGCCCGGGCGCTCATAGAGCGCCCCTACAGCCAAGGGGAGAGGGCGAATGGCTCAGTGCTGTTGCCCGCGAGTGGCGGTGTGGAAGGATAACCGAAGAGCGCGCACAACAATTGTTGGGAGATGAGCTGCTGGAGCGGGGGAAGGCCGAATCGAGAGGATCGGCTCGAGCCGATATCGGCAGAGGTGTTTTCGAAGTCGATCGCGTATGGCATCCGAGTGAATTGAATTCGCTGAAAGCGTGTCCTTTCGTATTTCTAGCGCGTCACGGGATGAAGCTTCGCCGGGGCGAGATGCCGGACTTCGAGGTGTCCCCGCTGGACATCGGAATCCTGGTGCACGCCATACTTCGTGATTTTCATGCCGAACCCGTGCCTGCCTCCGAGGAGCTGGCTCGAGCGCGGATGGACGAGATCGTTCGGCGCAGACTCGCTCCTGCAGATGTAAACGGGCAAGGTCCGCATTCGGTTTTCGATCCGTCACTGTGGAAGATCCGGCGTCAGCAAATTGTGGCCGTATTGCATAGATATGTGGATTTTGCCGTCCATGATGCGCTTGACGGATTCGAAACGCAGCCGGCTTACCTGGATAACGCTTTGCCGCCTGCGCGTTTGGGAGAAGTATTGCTGTGCGGCAGACCGGATCACGTCTCAACGCATCGTGCGGGCGGCCGGATTGATGGCATCCGGATCGATGACTTCAAATACTCGGCCGCATCCGGTTCAACGGCGAGGCTCCTGAAGGAGTCGTTTCAAATTCCAACTTATGCCTATCTGGCGATACAGGCTCTCGGCGCCGATCCGAGCGTCCGAACGGATGGCCGTTATCTGCTGCTCCGTTCTCCGGAAAACCCTGTCATCTCGTACTCGATTAACGAGGCGGTTATCGACGATGTACGGATGAGAGTGGAAGCTCTGATCCGCAAAGTTCATGAGGGCAAACTGCATCCTGATCCAACCGAAAAGCAGGAATGCATCGATTGCGAATATCGACGGTTGTGCAGGATGTATGGCGGTTGAGGGGAGAGAACCGTAAAAAATTGGCGACAGCCCAAAAATGTCAAATGTGGAATGTCTGTTGTGCGATGTTTGATGAACTTGTAAAAACGACCCATTGACGAAATGGCCTGATACTAAATCGGTCCCCCACACTACGCATTTGGTCGTCTGGTCAGTAGGTTATCTGGTGCTTTGACAACGACATTACACAACCCACAACAGACATTGGACATTTGACAAGTTTTGGAGTCTCGCATTTTTTCACAGTTCCATAGCAATAAGATTCATGCTGTTTGAAACCAACACTGTCGTGTGGGCAAGCGCGGGAACTGGAAAAACCCGCAAACTGGTCGACGTGTATCTGGAACTTTTGGAACGCGGCATGGACCCCGGCCGCATTGTTGCCGTCACGTTCACCGAGCGGGCTGCAGCGGAGATGCGGGATCGAATCCGCACCGCATTAGCCGGCAGGCAGGGCAGATGGACGGCGGCGATCTCAAGCTTGGCCGCCGCCCCGATTTCGACTATTCATGGTTTTTGCGGAATTCTTCTTCGCCAACATGGAATTGTATTGGGAATCGATCCGTCATTTTCGGTTCTGGACGAACAACAGAGCCTCGATCTAGCGCGGGAGGCTGCGCGCGAGACCATCCGTCAGGAAATTCTATCCGGCAACGAAGACGCAGAGAATCTATTTCGGGATTTTGGTTTGAACGAACTCGTCGACACACTGGTATCGGCGGGTGGTTGGCTGAACAGCCTTGGCCAGGATGCGGACTGGCTGCTGGCTCGCGTTCAGGACCAAGAGAAAACCGCAGCGGATCTCGAACAACAGATCGGCGATGAAATTCGTCGCTATGGCGGGAGCTTTGAGGCGATCGGCTAACGGTTCGACGAGTTGGAGTCCCGGAAAGCGAAACATCCTCTACGAAAACGAGACGACCCTCGGGCACTGCTTCCCAGGATTGGTCAAATTGCCGGGGTCCCAACCTCCAGCCGCTTAACCAAACTCGCCGGGCTGTATATCGAGCGATTCCTATCGAAAAAGCGGGCTTTGAACGCGGTGGATTTCGATGATCTACTGCTTGGCACGCGCAACCTGTTGCGGGAACACAACGATATTCGCCGGCACTATCAGGATCGCTTTGAAGCGTTGCTGGTCGATGAATTTCAGGACACCGACGAGGTCCAGGCGGAGATCATCTCGTTGCTTGCCGCGGACCCGCAACATCCGGGCCGTCTCGCTCCGGCTAAGCTCATGATTGTCGGCGATCCGAAGCAGTCGATTTACAGATTCCGGCGCGCCCGCGTGACCGTATTTTTTCGCCTGCTTCAGCGCATTCTCGATGAAGGAGGCCGGCTCGAGCATCTTCAAGAGAACTATCGGTCAGCGGCACCGATTGCCGAATTTTCAAACCGGCTTTCGGAACTGATGATGGATGGTGCCGGAAAGATCGAGATTGCCCACGCCCAGGCGGATCTGTCTTACCGAGTCCGGTTTTCGGAGGCAGACGTCTTGAAGCCGAAGTCCGATGCGCCATTTTTGGGCATAACGTATGTAGCCGCGGAATCGGGAGCAAAGGCCGCCCAGGGCCGAGAGATGGAAGCCGAGGCCATAGCGCGTTTACTGAAGGAGTGGAAATCATCTGGCCGAATTCAGTCGTGGAAAGAGGTTGCGATCCTCATGCGTGCAATGACGAACGTCGAGATCTATCTCAGCGCGCTCGAAATGCACGGAATCCCTGTCTACGTCGTGCAGGGGACGGCCTTCTATCAAAAGACCGAAGTGTCGGACCTGATCGCATTCCTGGAATTGGTCCTCCACCCCGACGACGAATTGCTTCGCGCCACCGTCTTAACGTCATCGCTTTTTGGGGTATCGTTCGAGGCGCTGTTGCATCTCCGAGCTGCAGGGGCGGTCATAGACCGCCCACAATATCAAACCCCAACTACCGCGGGCGGTCATAGACCGCCCCTAGTCCCTCTTTTCGCCGAGATCCTCAGTTACTGGCTTGAACACCGCGACGCCGCCACCGCCGCCGAGATTCTCCAAGACGTTATTCGCAAGACAAATTTCGACGTTGTCATGATGGCGCAAAAGAACGGACCGCAGCGCGTCGCCAATATCGGCAAACTGATCGAAATCACACGGAGCCTGTCGCGTCAGGGCACAACCGCACTGGACGACATCGTCCGCTATCTTCGCGACCGGGCCAACGACCCGTCGGTGCGCGAGTCGGAAGCACAAATCGTTTCCCAGAACGATGAGGTCGTCCGCGTCCTCACGGTCCATCAGGCGAAGGGCCTTGAATTCGATATTGTCATTATTCCCGATCTCGCCGCCAAACCCGGACGGGCAACAGGCGACCGGACCTTCTTCAGCGATCGATGGGGACTCCTCGCCGGCGCTGCTTACGGACTCCACCGAAAACCTTTGCCGCATGCGCTGATTCTGGAAGCCAAAGAGCTGGACGAAGATCAACAGTACGAAGAAGAAAAACGTTTGCTGTATGTTGCCGTGACCCGAGCGCGCAAGATGCTGGTGCTGGGCGAAGGATTTTCCAGGCAAAGCGGGCCGTGGCTGCGATGGATGGAACAGCTCTTCGCAACCGTTCAAACCGGCGCTGTCGAACGCGCGCGTGATGGAAAACCGCAGACAGTAAAATTCAAGGGTTTCGCCGTAAAAATTCTTCCTGCCTCCCAGCTCAATGTTCCCGAGCAACTGGCTTTCACTGCCGGGACGATGCTGGTCGGCGAGACCGATATCCCGTGTGGCGCGAGGGCTCCCGTGCCGTTATCTATCGAAATGACACCTTCGGATCTCACGGCGCTGGGCGGCTGTTTTCGCTATTTTCATTGGACCCGCACCTTAGGATGGCCGGAGCCCGGAGCCGAACCTACGGGCAGCTCATCGCAGATGCGGCTTGGCTCACTTGCGCATAAGTTTCTGGAAACCGCCGCCACGCCCGGGTCAGAGGCATTGGCTTCGGCCGGCATTCCCGATCTCGATTTCGTATTTCAGTCTGCGGAGTGGCGCGAATTATCGTCAGCGTCGCCTGAACGTGAGCTGCCATTCCTCATGCATCTCGAGGCCGGCGGAAAGGATTGTTGGATTCGAGGCCGGATGGATGCGGTGGTCGTTGCCGATGTGCCCAAGGTTATCGATTACAAGTACGCGGCCTGGCAAGAAGGCGCAGAGAGCGATTACGAAGTGCAATTGACAGCTTACTCGCTTGCATTGATGAAAGCTCTCTCCGCGGGCCGGGCGATTGCCGAGCTGTGGTATCTAAAATCGCCGATGAAGGTCGTGCGGCGCGAATATACGTTCGAAGAGGCTGAGAACCGGTTACGAGAGTTGCTTTTGAAGTATGTGAACGCTATCCAGACGAACCATTGGGCTGCAGCCGAACGCTCCTATTGCGACCACGTCGAATGTGGATTCCGCAGGAAATGCTGGAGCGCAAGCTAGGATGCCAAGTTGGGTCTCCGCACTCGCTATCGCCATACTGGTTGTCGTCATCCCTTTCACGCTCATCCTCAAACTGATGCTCCAACTTCCAAAACCTGTTGCGCTGTCTCACCGGAGATGGCCGCTGCTGGTGAACATCGGGATCATCGGAGCCATCACGGCCTATACCACGATTTTCATTCGGAGCGCCTACTACGGGCGGATCGCGAGTCCCGTGACCGTTCTTATGGAATTCGTGATCGCCGCGTTGGCGTACGTTTTCGGATTGGTGTTGCTGCTCCGGCAATTCTCCGGGCTTTATCCCGAATATCTCATTACGACCGGCCGGAGCGGTCTTTTCATCAGGAAGATTGCTTATCGGAATATCATCAATATCGAAGAAGTGGCCAGAGGGCACGGCGAATCGCAGTTACGGATCGAAACCAGCCGCGGCCTCCAACATTCATTTACGCTGCCCACTCCATATCTAGCGGCGTTTTACGATCGCGTGAAGCCGCAATTGTAGCTCTGTGCCCGGTTTGCCGTTATTATAACTCCCGTACTGGATTACGTTGAATCCACGGGGACGGCCTCGTGGATTCGACATTATCCGCAGCGGGACTTATATTGTCGTCAATGGAGCACATTATCCGCCAGTGTTCGCTGGAAGCCGGCGCGCTGGAAGCCCAATATATCGAAGAGTACTTCACAGAATTCCGGCGGAAGAAAACCGCTGAAGAGATCATCGATCGGCTGAAAGATCGAGAGCATCTGATCCTGGTTTCCATGGCTCCATCCGATGACGACGGCACGCTGACTCCTGTTGCCTATAAGATCGGCCATGAGTTGCGGAGCCAGGAAACCAGTATCCAGCTCTCCGACCTGGTGAGCCAGCTCCGCGAGGTCGTCGACTTTTCGAATCGAAAGATTTTCTACAGTTGGATTGGCGGTACGCGCCAGGAATGGCGGGGCCAGGGCCGCTACCGCGCCCTTACCGAGCAACAGGAAGACTGGGCGCACGCGCATGGATATCACGAACTGGTCGTCAAAACGAAAAATAGGTTTTATCCGATGCGCGCAACGCTGGATCATCTCAACTTCGACGTCATCAAACTTCAGAGACATCTTCGCGACAACCGCGAATCCAAGGTTTATCTCAGTAAGAAGATCGCTGCCGAAGTCCTGAATCAGCATCGAACCACGCGATCAGTGGTCGAAGCGGCATGAGAATTCGGGGACAGAATCAATTTGCTGCTGTTACCGCACCGGGTCCGCGAACGGGTCCGCGTCCGGCCCCTCGTCGGCAAAGCCGCTCCTAATCCAACCCACCCGCTTTTCCATTTTCCTTGAAGGAGCCATGACCTGCCCCTAGAGTGTCGTGATCACTTGCGCTCAGGAGGGCGTTTTAGACATGACACGATATCTGGTAATGAGCATTGCGCTAGTGCTGGTATTCACAGGTTCCGCGTTTTCCCAGCACGGTGGTCAAATTTTCGGCGGGTACTCGTATCAACGAACTGGCGGCGAAGGAGTGAATGGGCTTAATGCATCGGTAACGGGCGACATTGCGCCCTGGGTTGGAATAACCGGAGATTTTGCTGTTCATTCGAAGGTCAATGCCGATGCGAAGCTTCTGTCCTTCATGTTTGGACCCCAATTCACTAGCCATGTGAATGATACGACAA
>WNGP01004907.1_pt1 | contig 11135 bp, 8 predicted proteins | sample 5407671 | NCBI WGS metagenome assembly WNGP01 (sample SAMN13153381, study PRJNA577476) | soil metagenome | isolation source: 40 cm soil or saprolite under Garry oak tree replicate 2 | place: USA:California | collected 2016-06-15
TACCTGACGAGCAGCAGTGAGGCAATGGTCTATCTCACCATGCTCCGCCTGATGTTGACTCGCCTGGCCAAGCAAAACGAACCGCAATTCATCACCTATAAGCAGAAACGTGCTGCCTGACTTTTCGTACAGCCTTTACTGACCGCTGCACAGGTTGTTAAAGGTAGTAGAATGGAGAGATGAAGCACGAGAAGCAGCAAGAAGATTGGAAAGAAGGGCGCCGCCGACGCGCCCGGGAACTGAAGGAGCAAGGCTGGAAACAGAAAGATATTGCAGCGGCCTTGGGGGTCACTGAGGGAGCAGTGAGTCAATGGCTCAAACGAGGGCGAGAAGGAGGAGTCGAAGCCCTGCGCCGGCACTCTACGCCGGGGCCGCAAGCCAAGTTGAGCGCCGAGCAACTGGCCGAGTTGCCAGGTCTGCTGAACCGTGGTTCCGAGGCGTTTGGCTTTCGGGGAGAGGTGTGGACGACGAAGCGAGTAGCAGAGGTGATTAAGCGCGAGTTTGGGGTGAGCTATCACCCGGCGCATTGCAGCCGAATTCTGCGTGCCATCAAGCACAGTGTGCAGAAGCCCAGCCAGGGAGATGAGGTGGCTATCCAGCGCTGGAAAGACGAGCACTGGCCTGCTCTAAAAAAAAGGCTCAAGAATATCTGCTGCCGAGATATGGTTCACGTGGCCCAGGAGCTTCGACGAGCCAAAGAACGCCTGCGACATCGGCACATCATTTTGCGGCAGTGTTTCGTCCATGCAGATTGTCCTCTTTAGTTCCTAACCTGGTGACCAATAGGCGGCTACTGCCTCCTGCGACTGGCTTGGATCTACTGCACCGGTGCGTACTTCTGGGCAAAAGTGATGAGACGCTCAATCAAGTCCTGACCATACGTCGTACCGAAGAGGTAGGTACCATGGGCCATCCCAGGGTAGAGATGCAGTTCTTTTGGCTGTTTCGCTTCCGCGAACAACTGCATCGTGTTAGTGATATAGGCATCATGCTGGCTACTCACGAACAGCTTGGGGGCAAGGATCGACATGACATCTTGCCTGGTCGGAGCTGCGGCGAAATAGTCCGCAGAGAGCGTAATGACCGCAGCCACCTGTATCCTCGCCGCAACTTTCAGCGTAATCGCTCCTCCACCACTTGCGCCCAGCAGGACAATCTTCTTCGCGCCCATATGCTTCACAAAGGTGATGGCGGCTGTCAGATCCTGATCCAGTTTGAAGAAATCTGCTTGCCCCTCCGAGTCGCCAAGGCCGCGGAAATCGTAGGCCAGCACCAGAAAGCCACGGGCAGCAAACCAGGGTGCAGCGGCAAACCAGTCCGCTTTACTATCAGGCCACATGTGTGAGCAGACGAGAGCAGTCGTTCCACCATGCCCATAGAGCAGCCCAGCGAGTCTGACGTGGTCTTGGGTCGTGAAATGCACTAGCTTGCTGAGCACGGGAGGGGTCGCTGGTGTCAATGTCATCTGAGGTGTGGGCATGGGCGCGGCCCTCTGCTGAGTGGATCCGGAGCCACACGCGGTGAGCAAGAGAAGAGCAAGTACGAACAAGCGAGTCATTCCAGGCTGGAGGAGTCGATACTGTCGCATTGGTTTTCCTTTTTTCAAAGACAAAAGAGACAACTCCCACTAGAAGCATGCCAGGAGGCGCTACACGCTATGATGCTCCGCCCTCTCTATCACTGTGTACATACGCCATTTCTCACCTTGATATCACATCCTATCCATTGGGTCTCTCGCTACCACCCACTCCCCCACATCGAGTTCACCTGAAGATCTCATGACGGTTATACCAGTAAAAAGTTTAGCAATCTACGTAGAGATCAGTAAACCCAGTAACCACATTCATATGAAGGCCCTGGCAGCAGCGCACCAGAGCGCCTTGAATTGTCATATCGTGGTGCAATGCTTTCGGTATGGCAAAGAGAGATGCGAAAAAGTGGTCCTGTTCTCGTTGTCCAGTTTCTGTGAACAAATCTGCGCCCCAGCGAGAGGTTTCTCACCTCTTCACACCGCAAGGGCTCTTCCAAACTTTTGATGAATCAAATTGATGAGTTTATTTTTTTGCTCTCAGAGAGGTGGAGCGGGTATACTTGAGAGTCTCAGAGAAAGTGGTCCCCTAAGAGAAAGAGCCTGCGATGCCCCACAAGAAAAGCTCAACCTTATTACCCGATACCTCGTGTTTACAGTTAGGTCGTCTGGAAGCCGATGAGCAGTCACTCATTGCCATCGTGGAGACAACCTCGTCAGAAGCGCTTTGTCCGCTTTGCCAATGTCGTTCCCAGAGTATCCATTCGCGTTACACCCGCGTGGTGGCAGATTTACTGATGGCGCGGGTTGGGTGGTGCGGCTCAAACTGCATGCACGACGCTTTTTCTGCCGAAACCAGGAATGTCAGGGCCGGATCTTTACCGAACGCTTGCCCAATGTGGTGGCTCCCTCTGCTCGACGCACCACACGTCTGTGTGATCTGCTCACGCTGATCGGCTTTGCCATGGGAGGAGAAGCTGGAAACTGCTTGGTGGAACGGATGGGGTTAGAAGCTAGCCCTGAGACCCTGCTGCGGCTAGTTCGCCAGCAGGAAGAGCGCCAGGTGCCCACGCCTCGGGTGCTGGGTGTGGATGATTTTTGTTTTTGCCGCCGAAGGAGCTATGGAGCGATCCTCATCGATCTCGAACGGCGGGTTCCCATCGACTTGCTTCCCGATCGAGAAGCCGAGACGTTCAAAAAGTGGTTGCTGGCCCATCCCGGTGTGGAGATCATCAGCCGGGATCGCGGAGGCTCGTTTGCAGAAGGGGCAAGGCAGGGAGCGCCCAAAGCGAGGCAGGTCGCAGATCGCTGGCACTTACTCAAAAATCTCTCGGAGACGATGCAGAGCTTCTTTCTCAGCAAGCAATCTCTGCTCAAGTCCTTGATCCAGCACTCGACAGCAGAAGCGCCGCCAGAGCTCGCCCCCTGGCATAGCGGGATGACGAAGCGCCAAGAAGAAAAGAGTCAGCGTCTTCATCAGCAGCGAGTAGAGTTGTACCACCAGATCCAGGATCTGGCAGCAAAAAAGATCGATGTGGCCACCATTGCCAGAAAGCTTGGGGTAAGCCGACAAACGGTGTATACCTATCTCCAAATGAGGCAGCCACCAGAGCGCACGCGGATTCATCAAGGCGGCAAACGGCTCATTGACTCCTACAAGGAGTATCTCGTCGGGAGGTGGAACGAGGGATGTCGCAGTGCGCAGCAGATGTATCGTGAGATCAAAGAGCAAGGATATACCGGTTCGTCTACGGCTGTTGGCCGCTTTGTTGCCCCCTTGCGTGCGCACAAAGGCAAAGCCCGCAGCTTCAAGTCGGTCGAACCCGAACTGGCCACGATGGTCAACCCAGAGGAAGTAAAGAAGAAACGGCCTCCCACCGCTCTGCAGATTGCTCATTGGATGACCTTTAAAGAAGAACAGCGTCTGGAGTGGCAACAAAGCTATCTGACCCAACTCTGCGAGAAAGACGCGCAGATTGCCCAGACCTACGAGCTGATCCAAGCATTCACCAGCATGCTGCGGGAGCGAGAGGGCGAACGCTTGGATGAGTGGCTCGAACGAGTGGAGAAACAAGGAGTAGTAGAACTCCAGAGCTTTGCTCAGGGACTCAAGAAGGATTATGAGGCGGTGAAAGCAGGTCTTACCCTCTCGTGGAGCAACGGGCAGACAGAGGGGCAAGTGCATCGCTTGAAACTCATCAAGAGGCAAATGTATGGCCGAGGCAGCTTCACACTCTTACGCAAGCGTGTTCTGCATCGAGCGGAAACCAAACGCCGTCAGCGCCGTGCTCAAGAACAAGTGCGGGGCTTGGGTAGAAAGCCTGGCGACCAGGCAGCTCTGGCAAGCTGAGAAAAAGGGATCAGCACAAGGGGAAGAGAGCGTTCTCCTCTGGCCTGAGCGCTCTTCCCCTCGAGAACGATCCCAAGGTGCGGTCCATCAGAGAACTTTGACGAGCGCACAGATCGCTTCCCTGCTGGGCTGAGAATGCTCTTTTGGCTCACAAACGGCAGTGGGGTCGTTTCTGGATGCAAAAGCTTTGAAGAGAGGCTCTTCGGGGGAGACGACTCCAGAGGAAAAGAGCTTTTTCTCTGAATACCATGAATCAGCTTCATCCATCTGGCGAAAAGCTCTTCCTGTCAGCTCAGCCCCGATTCATCAAAAGGTTGGAAGGGCCGACATCCGATACACATATTGGCACTCACCCCTGGCAGAACCCACCTCTTGTCAGGACATGGTGATGTGAGGTAGGATAGAGGAAACATGGCTGAGAGGTGACGACCATGCCTCGGAGTAAGCGTCCCCGTCGTGAACGAACCCATGATTGGCAGAAAATTCAGCAATATACGCTCTGGCCAGAGCAAAAGGTCTACGAGTTACTGCGCCCTGTGGTCTTGTTCAATGAGGCCGTAGCCGAGCGTGCGCAAGAAACGGGGAGCGCTGAACGGACGTTATACCGCAAAGCCGAACAGTTCGAAGAGCATGGGATGGCCAGCCTGTTTCCCAAAGACCTACCCATCCGATCAGAGGACAAATCCCGAAGCCCTTTGGTAATCATGGTGGAGCCCACCCAAAATCGGAACAGCCATCACCTTGTCCGCTGCACAATGAGAGGAAAGAGACGATCTACTGGGCTCGGGAAGCTGTTGCTGAATACCTTGATGCGGTCGTGCCTGATTGAAGTACGCTACATACAGATTGAGTATGCGCTGGAGTTGCTTCTCGCGGAAGATCAACAGGTGGTCAAGGCATTCTTGTCTCACACTCCTCATGAAGCGTTCGCAGACGGCATTGGCACGGGGTGCATGATATGGGGTTTTAAGAATCTCGATAGCACTCGTTGTTGCCACACGAGCAAAGCAAGGCCCAAATTTGCCATCGTTATCACGAAGCAGATACATTGGCGCTTGCCCATACGGTGTAGCTTCTCGCAGTTGTTGCGCCACCCAGGAATCGGTAGGAGACCTTGTCACGCCTATGTGGACTACCCGCCGCGATTTGAGTTCGATGATGAAAAACGCAAAGAGCGGTCGAAAGAAGAGATCCGTGACCTGTAAGAAGTCGCAAGCCCAGATCTGTGCGGCGTGATGGTGCAAAAAGGTGGCCCACGTCTGTCCTCCAGCAGATGATGGACGAACGTACCTCATGTACTTCTGGATGGTTCGCTTGCAGACATGAATACCCAATTTCAGCAATTCACCGCGTATCCGCTCAGCTCCCCACAGTCGATTCTTCGTCGCCATTTCCCTGATCAAGGCGATGGTTTCTACGGCAACTCTCGGTTTGTGAGCATCCGTTTTCGATCTGCGCTTCCAGAACAGGCGGAAGAGCTCACGATGCCACCGTAGCAGGGTTTCTGGTTGAACGAGGAAGAGCGTTTGCTTCCAGGCCCGAACAGCTCTTGCTAAGAGCACGAGGAGAATGCGATCCCTCTTCGTGCATGCTGGTCGTTTCACCTGCCGCTTGAGGATGAGGAGTTGTTGTCGTAGAAGGGCATTTTCCGCCAGGAGCTCCGCTTTGCTTCTGGCAAGATCTGTGAGAGTTCCAAGGGGCAAGGAGGAAGTGGGTGGTTTTGTCCAAAGCACAAAGCGAGTACGCAGTACGCTCACAGACGTACCTACGAGCCGCTTGAGACAGAAATGAATCAGGTTCACAAATGCGCTTCTCCTTCAGAACGATCCGTTGCTTTTCATGTAGGCTTGTGAGCACCTGTTCACGTCCTCAAATTGTATCGTCTTTGCACACCCATCTGCAACCAGTGAAGGCACGCTCTATCCATCTTGCAGTGGCTTTTTCTGAACGGATATGCCAAGTAGCCAATACAGCGGTCCACACGTCGGTAAGAAACCGTGTCACACCCACGTGGATGACTTTCCGCGATTTCAGTTCGATGATGAAGAACGCAAAGAGCGAACGGAACAAGAGATCAGTGACTTGTAGGAAATCACAGGTCCACCTATCAGCAGCGTGATTGTGCAGGAAGGTAGCCCACTTCTGCCCTCTCGGGCGAGGTAGGCGAACATGCTTCATGTATTTCTGGATCGTGCGTTTGCACACGCAAATACCCAGCTTGAGTAACTCGCCTCGGATGCGCTCCGCTCCCCAGAGCCGATTATTGCTTGCCATCTCTTTGATTAATGCGATCGTCTCTGGGGAGATTTTCGATTGTCTCGCATCAGCCTTTGACTTGTGCTTCCAGAATAAGCGAAAGAGTTCTCGATGCCACCGAAGCAAGGTCTCCGGCTGCACAATGAAGAGTGCCTGCTTCCAAGTCCGAATCATCCTCGCCAGAAACAACAAGAGAAACCTATCTGTCTTCCTGCAGGTCGGTCGTTTGACTTGCCGACGCAGGATGATGAGTTGCTGCCGTAACAACGCGTGGACCTTTTCTCTACGCCGCATCGCTACACAACTTTCGCGATGGCATCAAAATCAGCATAAGCTACAAGAAATCCATATGAGAAAAGTTCATTTTCTTAGCGTTTTAACAGTGATTAAGCGGATTTGATATGATACCAATATCGCAAGAAATCCGCCATCAGTGTCTTGTGACCGCTTCTCACGCTCGTAGTGCGGCTGCTGACAGCAGGTGAGTAGTAAAAATTCGTCTAAACTCCAATCAGAGTTAAAAGAAGATAGAAAAAGTTCTGTACGAGTGAAATACTTTCTGACACCTTTTTCTTACTTGGCCCTCTGTAACTTGAGTTGGCTGAAGGAGTGATGTGCTACCACTCCCTCCTATTTTTGAGCAGAGCTGCTTTGCGAAAGACGAGGTTGAACCCATGAGGAATGCATTGAGATGGCGTTTCTGGCTTGAAACGGGCATGGCAATTGTTACCAGTGTTTTGTGTGTAATCACTTTAGTGCAGAGAGATTGGATCGAGTTCGTCTTCGGTGTCGACCCTGATAACAGCAGTGGAGCACTTGAGTGGCTGATCGTTGGAGCTTTCATAGTGGTGACGATCATGCTCTTCACTCTGGCAAGCTACGAGTGGCGCAGAGCCCGGTCTGCCATTTCCTGACTTACGAGGTTCTATCCTGAACCTGAGCGGCAAGTGAACCGCGAGTCGCGTTACGGAAACGATCGTACGAACAGGAGGAAACTCCTAATCAGCAGTGAGCGTCCCGGTTCGCAAAGTGACCACCACATTTTGACAGAACAGTGAAGTTCTTAGCGAGAACCGTTAAAGGAGAGAAAATGACTGAAAAAGAAGGTACTCCCGAAAAGCCTGCCAATCATCAAGAAGAACAGCCCTTCGAGCACGAGGCCGAGCCAGAAGGCGGCCCTGGCGAGCGGGGCCGTGAGTTCTTGGAAGTACGTCTCACTCCTCTCACGCCCAGGGGTATACCCCGGATGCGCGCTCCGGTGATCCCGAGAGAACCTGGACAACCTCTTGAGGAATCCCCGCTCCCCCCCGACTTTCGTCGTCAGTTAGTCCGGGATTACCGAGAACGCCAGCAACCCCAACAGCGTGCGCCAGTACTGCCTGAGTCAGGAGCAGGAGAATTGGAAGCGCCTGAAGCACCCCAGCCTCCGCCTGCCAATAACTGGATTCCGATAGGCCCTTCCGTCGTGCGCCAGGGCCAGGGCGGCGTCAAACCAGCAATCAGCGGGCGTACGACCGCTATCGTCGTCGCGCCTGGTGGGAACCTCATCTACATCGGTGCCGCTAATGGGGGTGTCTGGCGCTCTGACGACGCTGGGCAGACGTGGCGCTCGCTGATGGATGCCTTTGATCTCAATCCCACCACCCCGTCCACTGGTCCAAGACCGGTTGGCTCCGACTCGCTCTCAGTTGGTGCTCTTGCTCTTATCCCGGCCAAACCTGACCGGGTCTATGTCGGCTCGGGCCAGGGCGATGAGGCCACTTATTTTGGGGTTGGACCCATCGTCACAGACAACGGCACCACTACCCCACCAACGTGGACCACCGAATCTGCCGCCCCTGATAGCCCCTCTCTGGAAGGCACTGCATTTTTTGCGCTGGCAGTGGATCCCGCGAAGGCTGACAGCGTCGTCGCAGCAACCCTTAGAGGCGTGTATCGCCGCGAGCCAAAGGGCATGAGAGGCTTCCATTGGGCGAGAAAGACCCTGAGAGGTGACGACACCAGGGAAGTCCCTACCAGCGTGGTTGTTGCCACCAGTGGCGGCGCCACCACCTTCTACGCTGCTCTCTGGGGCGGCCCTGTCTACAGCTCCACCGACGGTCATACCTGGAACCAGATCGGTGCCGGGTTTCCCACGGCAAATGTAGGGCGCATCGGCGTGGCTGTACAGCCAAACAACCCGAACGTGGTCTATGCTCTGGTTGCCCGCAGCGATAACTCTCACGTGCATGGTGTTTACAGGATCGACACCGCTGATGGTAACTGGCGCCAGATCATCGGCGTGCCCACCGCGCTGTTTGGCCCCAAACCCAATAAGCCTGGGCAAGGGTTTTATGACCTTGCCATTGCGGTAGCACCAGACAACGTCAACCGCATCTACCTGGGCGGTTCAACAACCCGGTCAGGGTCAGGGTCGCTCTATCGCTGCGAGGTGACCGTCAGCGACACCAGTGCCAGCATGACCCCGATCTACATCGGCAACTCTATCCACGCTGACGTCCACGCTATCGTCTTCGCCCCCGACGATGCCAATACCATGTGGGTCGGCTGTGATGGCGGAGTCTTCTCCTCCACACATCCCACTGGGACCGGTGATATCTTTACAGCACGCAACATGGGTTTGCAGACGTTGACAATGGAACACCTGGGCCAGCACCCCACCGAGGATGCAGTCCTCTTCGGCGGCACGCAGGATAACGGTGGGCTGCGCTTTACCGGTGAGGAAGCCTGGCTGCACTCCTTCCCCGGCGATAGCGGCTTTAGCATCGTGAACTGGAACGATCCTTACAAAATATTGAACAGCTATATACAGGGCACCGTCCGCCGCTCGATCGACGGAGGCACGCGCTACTCGTTCGAACCCAAGTCTGTGCCACTGGCGACCAATGAAACCAGAGAAGTGGTGGAAGCAGTTCTCTTCTATGCACCCATCGCTGGCACGCCGCCCAATCCCGGCAGCCCTACCGCAGCTGCGGACGCCGATCTGGTCGCGTTTGGTTCGATCCGGCCGTGGATCAGCACGACGTTCGGTGATAGCTGGCAGTCTATCCCGAATGGAACGTTAGCCGATGATAGCCTCGTCGGGCCAATCCGCTCCCTTGCTTTCGCTTCCCCGAACAGACTGTACGCTGGTACTTTTGTGGGAAAAAACGCCGGGATACCATACACCGATGCCGCTGTCTACCGCTTTGACCGCACAGCAAGCGGATGGACACGTACTCGCCTCGACACGATAGGTGGAGCGAGTTCGTTACCGCTCGATGGGAGTATTACCAGTATTGCTGTTGATCCGGCAGATGCCACAGGCGCCTCGGTGTATGTGACGTTCAGTGGCTTTGGCGACTATCGCCACGTGTGGCACTTTGACGGGGAGCAGTGGCAGCAGCGGAGCGGCCCGGCTGCCGGCGACCCGAACAGCCTCCTGGATGTCCAGGCCAACGCCATTGTCGCGGACCCAGCCAATCCCGCTCACCTGTACGTAGGTGCAGACATCGGCGTGTGGCATTCCGCTGATGGCGGCGCAAACTGGGCGCCGTTCTCGCAGGGGCTGCCTGATGCAGCCGTCACGGATCTGGCTCTGCACGATCCTCGCCGCCTCCTGCGTGCCGCGACTTACGGGCGTGGCGTCTATGAGCGTACGCTGACAGATACTGATAGTCCGGGGATCGAACTCTACATACGCAGCACGCAATTAGACCAGGGGCGCTTCCCTGCAGTCAACGGCTTGCCCGATCCGACGGCTTTGGGTCAGACGGTCGAGTTCGGGCGAGGGCCGGATATTAAGCTGGATACGCCTGACGCCACGGGTCAGTACCAGTTTCCGCCGACTGACACTATAGATTTTTTGCAGTTTGTGGACACGTTGAGTGACGACTTTCAGAATGTGGCGACGCATTCAAGCGCCAACATCCTCACTCGCGTGTACGTCCAGGTGCACAACCGGGGGGTGACGCCCGCCAATAACGTGCGGGTAATGCTGCTCCTGGCAAACATCTCGGCGGGCCTGCCGTCGCTGCCTGCCGGTTTCGATGTCAACGTGCGCAACGGCCTGCCCATCACTACTCCCGATTGGCGCACGGTCGGCTTTGATACGCTCAATGACGTGCGGGTGGGCTTTCCGAAGATTGCTGCGTTCAGCCTGCCTTCCAGTATGCTGCCTCCACCTGCAAACCTGGTCGGCAATCAGCATCAGTGTGTGCTCGCGCTGGTGCACCACGCTGATGACCAGTTCACGAACACGCTAACGAACGTCAACATACTCAGTAGCGGCGACCGCAAGGCCGCCCACAAGGATCTGACGGTGGTGCAATTCGCAGGAACACTCCCTTGTTGATACCGCAGGTCAAGACTGCACGCATCCTGTCATAATTTGGAGTCTCCACATGGACGGGTTGAATGCTTCAGCAACACCACCAACCGGTTGAAAAAGGTCAAAACGGTGCGGAGACAAACACGTTCGTCTCCGCACGAAGTGGCTGTGCAACCTGATGGGGCTTTCATCCAGCCAGTCCTGCAAAAGCAGGAAAGACATGGAGACAGAAAGGAAAAGCAGATGGTCTATATGGCTTGGACGGCATCGAAAATGGTCGACAACGATTTCATCTGGTGGTCGAGTTTCGACGGCAATGCCTGGTCCCCTCAGACGCCTTTTACAGAGGGACACAGTAGCGCCAGCCCCACTTTAGCAAACCTGTTCGGGGTAAGATACATGGCCTGGAAAGGGGTAAACAACGATTTTATTTGGTGGTCGAGTTTCGACGGCAACACCTGGTCCCCACCAGAGCCTCTCACCGATAGACAAAGCGGCACTAGCCCCGCTTTAGCTACTGACAATGGTCAGCTTTACATGGCCTGGGTAGACAACGAGACCCTCTGGTGGTCTCGTTTCGACGGCAACGTCTGGTCCCCTCCAGCATCTCTCGTCGATGGACGAAGTAGCAACGGCCCTGCCTTAAGTTAATATCGGCCGGAGTGTCTACGAATCGAGACATGAATAGGAGA
>WNGP01004911.1_pt1 | contig 11129 bp, 8 predicted proteins | sample 5407671 | NCBI WGS metagenome assembly WNGP01 (sample SAMN13153381, study PRJNA577476) | soil metagenome | isolation source: 40 cm soil or saprolite under Garry oak tree replicate 2 | place: USA:California | collected 2016-06-15
AGCCGCTCTTGAATTCACATCAATATGGTGGCGCTTTTGGGGGACCGATCAAGAAAGACAAGCTGTTCTTCTTTACGACGTATCAGGAAACGGGCCAGAAGAATGGTCTAACGGGTTATGGCGCTGCGAGCGCTACGGCGCCTCCAATCCCGCTGGGAAATCGGGGTAAATGTCCCCCGGGTTGGACGTCCCTGTCGCAATGTGATGGCCCTGGGCAACAGTTCGTGCCCGCCCTCGCGTCAGCGCTCAGCCCGCAGGCGCCATGCAATCGGACAGGAAACCTTAGCAACACAACGTCCAATGGCGGTATCCAAATTGAATGCCCGACCGGTACGGTAACGAACCCATTGTTCAACCTGAATCCCGTCGCGGTCAGTCTTCTCCAGCTCCAATTTCCGGACGGCCGTTATTTGGTTCCCGGTTCCGGCGCTGATCCCAGCGGTGCTAACGGCGGATACAAGCTGCAGAACTACTCGATTCCGGCCGTTTTTAATGACCATAATTTCATGGCGAATGGCGATTATCTGATCAACAGCAACCAGTCATTGGCGATGCGGTACCAGTATGAAAAGGATCCGCTCCTGGCGCCGTTTCCCGTTCAGAATGCGCTGCAGCAGGGCAATTTCGTCCCTGGAAATCCGATCCATACGATCAAGTCGAACCACTCGGCCCTCCTGAGACTCACGTCGGTCGTGTCGGCCAACTTGGTGAATGAGATCCATGGAGCTTACCAGCGCTACCCCGTAGCCAACGACATCCTCACTCCGTTTAAAAATTCGCAGGTCGGCATCAAGAACTTGCGGGACGGTATCGATTTACTCTCGGGCATAACGATCGGCCAAGCGTCCGGCGCCGCAATTGCCGGCGGAATGTCGTTTGGTGGGCAGTATCAGTACGGTGGAACCGTGGCCATCAACCAATATCAGTTTGGTGATCAGATTTCCTGGACTCACGCGAAACATACGATCCGGACCGGCTTTGAGGCGGCACAGATCCAACAGTCGGCATATAACTACGGCAGTCCGATCGGCAACCCAACGTTCCAGCGGTGGGCCGACCTTCTTATCGGACGGGCCGGATGTGCCGCGTTCACAGGGACGGGCGTATGCAGTCCGGCAAACCCTGCCAACACGAATGGTACAGCGGGCAGCAGTATTACAGGTGGTGTCGGCGGCACGATTAGTACGGGGACTTCGATTCCTTATGACTGGCGGATTACGGATCTCGGCGCCTTTGTTCAAGACGATTTCAAGGTCAATTCACGTTTGACGTTGAATCTGGGAGTCCGTTGGGAATACGACGGGTGGGCCAAAGAGAAGAGGGGATACTTCACCAACATCTGGCAAAGCCTCATCTACACGGCACCCAACCCCGGATCCGGATGCGTTATCAATGGAGGATCGATTGGCTTAGGAGCGGCTGGAACGGGATGCAGTCTGGCCGGATATGTTGTCCCGGCCAACTACAAGGGCACGCCCCCGGACGGCATCTATCGCAACACGATCGATAATGTCGTTAAGAACCGCGCACCGTATCACAACTTCGCTCCGCGAGTCGGATTTGCCTGGCAACCGATGGGGAATGGCCGCTGGGTATTGCGGGGAGGCGGTGGCTTCTTCTATGAGATGATCCCCGGCAACAACACAACCGGCATGACTGGCGGCAATACACCTCTCACGGGATCTCCTCTCGTCGGCGGGCTGACGACAGCGAGCCTCGCAAATCCATGGCAAATACCCGCAACCGTTCCGGGACCTCCGGGAAGCTTCGGCTTCACGCCGAGATGGATCAACTTGGCCACAGGCGCGAATTCCAACATCGCGCAACAGCCTATGGCAGAGGACTTGACCGTGCCGGTCACCTATGAATGGACATTGAACACTCAATACGAATTCTTACCGAGTTGGGTTTGGGAGATCGGATATGTCGGTTCTCACGGTATCCATCAAGCGGCTCAGTCCCGCGCGGGCCAGATGGGGCAGGCCGCGAATGTCAATTGGAACATTGCGCAACTGGCAGGACCTGACTGTGTGGGCTGCGGCATCACCGGCGTTACCGCGAGCACGGCGGCCAATGCGCCGCTGCGCGTGCCGTACCTGGGGTTCGCTCCGACCGCTATACGGCTGGCGAACGACGATTCGTATAAATTCAACAGCCTGCAGACATCAGTCCGGAAGCAACTATCGCGAGGGCTGCAACTCCAGGGCTCCTATACGTGGAGCCGCGCGTTCATCACCGCGCCGTATGGCATCAACACGTATCCCTATTTGATCCACCAGTACGAACCGAACAACAATTACCGCCCGCACCGCTTTGTCATGAACTACCTCTGGAATCTACCCACGCTAAAGCGGCCCGGACTTACCGGCAAGGTGACGGAGGGTTGGGCCTGGTCCGGCGTGATCACGATCCAGAATGGCTATCCCATAAGCATCACCGATCTCGGCGGATCCGTTTTCTGCGGCGGCAACGGCTGCGCCGGCAACGGAGTGATCTCGACTGCAAATTTCTGTCCGGGCATGTGGATACCGGACGTGGCGACGCACGGCAGCATTCAGCAGCGAGTGACAAGCGGTCTGACCGGCGGTCCCGGCTATTTCAACGCCAAGGCGCAGGGCGTCTTTTGCGATGTGCCGAAGGTTCCTGGAGCGGGTAATGCCGGAACGATGTTCGGGAATGCACCAGGAGGAATCCTTCTAGGTCCTGGGCAAAACAATTGGGACATGTCGATCGCCAAGACCACTCGTATCCGCGAGAGTCAATCGGTGCAGTTCCGGGCGGAATTCTTCAATGCGTTCAATCACCCGCAATTCTCGCTTCCCAATCCGTCGCTGAGTGGCGGGACTCCGGGACAAATTACGGGAACGTCCGTCAGCCCGCGTATCATCCAGTTTGCGCTGAAGTATTTGTTTTAGGAATTGGGGAATAGCCATAAAAAGGCACAGAAGTCACAAAGAAATATCTTTGTGCCTTTTGTGCCTTTTTGTGGCTAATTCCTCAATCCGAAGTTCGCGTTGTGACAACCTTCAGAAGATCGCCATATGGCGCGATTGTGGCATGAAGCGGCACAATGCGATCGATCTGCAGCTTGTGCTTCCGGATGTTCTCCATCAGATTCGGCGCGTACGGCGAAACGGGCGCTCCGGGATTGAACACATCGGCCTCCACCAGTATCCGTTCCTTGGGGAAGTACGCCATCAACAGAGTGTCCGCGTGAGGATTGCCGCTGATGTGATACAGATTGACGGTCATCGTGTCGTCTTTGAGCACCATCTCGTCATCCACCGTCTCGATCTTCAGCGGTTTGGGATCTTTGGCAAGCGCGTCGGGTACGATCGTGTGAGGTCTTGACATCGCCTCTTTATAGTAAGGAGCAGCAGCGCTCTGCGTGATGATCGTCAGCCCCTCGGACACGGCTGCGCGCAGGCCGCCCGAATGATCGAAGTGATGGTGACTGTTAATGACGTGCGTCAGCGGTTTGTTGGGCCTCAACTCTCGCGCTTTTGCGATGACGGCAAGCGCCCGAACGTCGTTCTGCGGCGTCTCAATCAAGGTGAGGTGATCGCTGAACTCGACGACCACACTGTGATGAGATTGTCCGGCGAGGTGCCAGATGCCTTTTGCCACTTCTTGTACCGTGACATTCGGCGGAGGCGGACCGGGAATTGGTGCTGCCGAGGCGGCAGCAGCGGGCGCGGCAAGATCACCTGCGTCACCATCGACACTTTGTTTGGCCACACGAATCTCTGCGGTTGGATATTTGTCTGTTTTCGTCGTGAGCCCAGTAGGAAGGCGAAGGCCGGCGACATCCTGATAGTCGGCGAAAGTGGTTTCGACAGCAACGTCTCCAAGGTTCGTGTTGTCGGTCATCGAGACGACGCGCGTTGGCAGCTTGGTCGAACTGTCAATCGCCAGCGTGAATTTCAGATTGTTCGCGGTTGTGATATCCACCAGGTTCTGACCATTCTCGGCCCTTGGATTAGATAGTTTCGCGTTGGCGTCCAGGGCCGCGCGAACAAGAGTGAGCGGATGGTGGTAGATCTCCATTCGCCGGTCGTTTGCCACCGCGTTGGGTGCTCGCGCGGCGGTGCCGTCAGCTGCAATGTTGTAAGCCACGTCTCCATCGATGCCAAATACTTGCTTCTGTGCCTGCTGGCCTTGAAAGAACGTAAAGTTCGGCGTACGCGTTTGCTCGACGCGGACGCGTCCGGCGGCCACGTCAACCACACGTTTGTAGTCGGTGAGGGTGAACATTTGCGATGTCGCTTCGGGCGTCACGTCCTGCCCCAAGTTGCCATTCGTGCCTCCACCCTCGAGGATGAGTGTTTTGACCGCCAGAATTTTGTCCCTGCCTCCGAGCGCCGAGGCCGCGTCGTTGATCGTCTGCTGTTCCGGCGGCGACTGCGCGCAGCCGGTAATCATCGCGGTTGCTAATAGAACGAGCCATTTCATGCCTTTCATTGAAACTCCTTTCTAATTCGGGGAACCCCACATTCCTCAGCGGCTGGAGGCTCTGAGCTTGGCCAATTTTTCTTCGAATTCGGCCTCGCGCGCCGCCGAGAACTGATTAAAGATTTCACGATTCACAAACAGCTTGGGATCGGCTTTCGCTTTTGCCAGGCGTTCGGTGATCGTTCCCGAAGGCTGGTTCAGCGTGCCGCCCCAAGCGTAGGCCCCTAACTCGAGATAAAACGAGCAATAGATGCTCAAGATGGCGCAGACGAAAAACCCGATCACCAATAAATGTCGATTCATAAAATAAACCTTCGGTGGCGGAAAGTGACTTTGTCGATCCTGGCAGCAAGGATCCTCAGTAGGATAATAACGAAAAAGGGGAATGAACCACAAAAAGGCACAATGAGGATCACAAAAAGGCACAAGAGAACTCGTTTTTGTGTTTTTTTTGGCCTCCCTTTGTTACCTCTACTGTACCTTCCCCGGTCTATTTCGCCCTCTCTACCAGAGCAGCGACGGAGCCGCGGCTGTGAGGAAGGCGCCAGTCGGGGCCGTAGGCATGGATCCGATCGCGTTTGTGTTCGGCTTCTTTCAGCGTCGTGGTGAAGACAATGCTGCTGCCGGTGGAGTCGGCTTCCACGGTGTGGGCGAGCGCGGTGGCGTAGGGCAAACCGAAGATGGCCTGGAGCATCTCGATCACATATTCGAACGTGTGGTCATCGTCATTCAGAATGATGACGTGATACAGCTTGCTCAGATCGTCTTTTGCCGACCTGTCGATGTCCGTGTCTAGCGTAGTGCCTGCCATTTCCTTTATTTTACTCGGCATGAACATCCTCATATTTACAGTCTGGCCCGTGGAGTTTTGGCGAGTTCCAAAATCACAAGTCCAGCGGCTGCGCGAACGGTTTCCCCAAGTGAACTTCATGCATGCGGTTACCGATGCCGAAGCGATCAGCGCAATTGAATCCGCCGACGTCGCGCTCGCATCCCGTCTGTCCTCCTCGATGGTCGAGCACGCGCCGCGACTTCGATGGGTCCATTCCACGGCGGCGGCGGTCGGGATTCTGCCCTTGAAAGAACTTGCCGCTCGCGGAATCCTGGTTACCAACTCCCGTGGAATTCAGGCGCCGGCGATGGCAGAGTTTGTTATTGGCGGCCTTCTTGTACTTGCGCGCCGATTCCACTTGATGCTTGCAGCGCAACGCGAAAGACGCTGGGTTCAGAATGAACTCACGAGAGATGTATGGCCCTGGAGTGTCCTCGGGCGAAGGATGACCATCGTTGGTTTCGGCACCACCGGACAAGAAGTTGCTCGGCGCGCGCATGCATTTGGCATGCGAGTGATCGGCATTCGCCGGCGCGTGAACCAGCCAAAACCGGAATTTGTCGATCGCATTGCGGGTCCCGGTGAATTGGACGAAGTGCTGCAGGGCTGCGACGTACTGGTGATCGCGGCGCCGTTCATCGCTGAAACGGACGGTTTGATCGGCAGCGAACGACTCGCCCTGCTCAACCCCGGCGCCATCGTCATCAACGTCGCTCGCGGCCAGATCATCGACGAGGCGGCCTTGATCGCTGCTCTCGAGAAGGGTCATCTTGGCGGCGCGGTCCTCGACGTTTTCAGACACGAGCCTCTCGATCCGGCGAGTGTATTGTGGGCGATGCCGAACGTGATCATTTCACCGCACGTTTCGGGAGTGCGGCCGGATCACTGGGACGAGGTCATCGACCTCTTCTCGGAAAATCTGCGGCGCTTCCAACGCGGTGATCCACTATTGAATCCCGTGGATGGTCACGCGGGATATTGAGACAAGCGCATTCCCCTCCTCGCAGAGGAGGGGAATATCCCCGAAGCCGCGCTGATCTCAGCCTGCGCGTTCGCGCTGATCTCCTTATATCTTGAACGACTCGAGAGATTCCGGAGCGAATAATTCCTTCGGCGTCAACTGGCGTTTCGAGAGACCCTGTTCGAAAGAGTAGCGGAGAAATGTGGAGAGGTTATGTAGATTCGGCTCGAGTCCGTAAGGCCAGAAGTCGCGGCCGAGCATCTTTTCGGTTTCCTCCGTATGCCAGACCAACCACGGAAGCATGACCTTCAGCGCGGCTGTTTCGCGCAAGTCTTCATAGGCTTCACGTTGTGCGAGCGTGAACGCTTTATACAGTGATTGTGCAACCCACGGATTTTTTTCATAGACATCGCGGCGGATGACGATGACGTGCATGATCGGAAAAATCTTGGTCTTCTGAAAATATTCCCGCTCGGCCGCCGGATAATTCTCGAACAGCCTTCGAACCCTATCCGGCGCCGTTTTGAATGTGGACGGAGCGCGCGTCGCGTAGAGAGCGTCAATCTCCCCGGATGCGATCATTGCCGATAGCGTCCGCTCCAAAGGAATCGACCGGACCTGGATCTCCGCAGGCAACTTCAGCGGGAGCTTTTCGGGGCGGCCTGGTTCTTCCTCTCCGCCTTGAAAATAGGTCGCGCTTGTGACGGGAACACCATACTCATCGCTGAGAATGCCTCGAATCCAGACGGGCGCGGTCATCTGATATTCGGGATTTCCAATTCGCTTGCCGATCAGATCTTTCGGTTCCCGAATTCCGCTGTCCGCATTGACATAAATGCAAGAGTGACGAAAGGAGCGGGAGGGAAATACCGGAATCGCAATGAACGGAGGATCTTCGCCAAACAGCGATATCGTGTAGGACGAAAGCGACATTTCGGCGACGTCGAACTCGCGATGCCGCAACATCCTGAAGAACGTCTCTTCGACGACGAGATTGAGGTAATTGAGCTCTATGCCGTCGACGGAAATGCGTTCTTCCACGAGGGCCCTCGTTCGATCGTAGTTCCAACATGCAAGAGTCAATCGAAGTTTCGCCATGGCAAGCCATTAATCATTAGTCATTAATCAATTTTCAATTCTCATTATAATCGGCTTGGAAAACAGATAATGGGAGGCCGTATGGTGTTGCTTTTGCTTAGAATCCATGTGCGGCATGGCCGCTGGTTCGGGTGAAGACCTATACTCGCGAATTGGATCTCACTGCGCCGTCATCACGTGTGCAGATGGTGCGCATTCAAAACGGAGCGACATGCTGGTCGAGGGCGTATACAAGGACTATAAGGATTTTTCCGGCGTCAAGTTCCCAACCACGATCATCGACAGACCCCTAATCGTGCTCCGCGTGCAGGGCTTTGTGTTCTTCGTGCTGCTTGTCGCGTCGGATCGCGTCTGCCTTTTTGCGCGCCTTGGCGAGATGCGCTTCCCGGGTGGTCTCGGAGCTCACCGCGCATAGCGATATCAGCCGCTTCAGATCCTTCTGTCGACACTCCGGACACTGGGGCGTGGGCGATGACGGAAGCACCAGATACTCGAAATGGTGTCCGCACCCGCAGCATTCATATTCGTAAATCGGCATACTTTTTTGCAATCAAGGCTGAATGGTTTCCGGAATCGTGGCAAAAACCGTTCCGCTGTAACGCAACCCAATAATACTCGATGTTCCCGTACCTGTCGTCGGCGACACAGTGACTCGTCCGACGTAATTGGGCGGCAGCGTCATCAATTCGCTCAAGTATTTGGCAATGGACGTTCGCGGACCAAGCGTTCGAGTAACCGTACCTGCGACGGTTCCGCTCCCATCATCCACTGAGATACTATACGTGTTCTGAGCATCCGAGTCGTTCGCGATTCCGATCCCAATCTGGGCCCCTTCCCGCGTATCCGCCAGAATCTGAACCTTACTGGATGGCGGCGAAGAAAACACTGCTGCTTCGGCGAGTTTGGTTCCATTCGGCGAATAATAAGAATACAGGAGCTGAGCCTCAACATTTGCCGTGCACTGTAGTGTGGCATAACCCGTTTTGAGGCTCTGCGTCGCGGGTGTTGGTGCGATCACGAATCCGTTCGGTTGAAGCTGGTACGGCGTTTGAGCAAACCCAGGGACTGTCAGACCGCGCAATTGGAGTGTGCATGTGTTTGTACCACTGGAGCTGGGATTCGAAATCATGAGTGTGCTTCGGAAATAGGATCCGTCGCTCACAGTGCCGTCAGCGAAGGCGGGAAAAACGTGATACGTGCTGGCCGTCAGGGACGCGTTTGGGGCGGGCGGATTCGGCGGCGATGGCGGTCCTGTATCCGGTGGAGGCGGAGCTGTTGACGTCGCCCAGGCATGAGCGAAGACATATGCGTCGATCGAGCCCCACCCTGTTGTCAGATCGTAGCCCGGACCCGCGGAATACCCGGTCATGATTCCATCCACACAATTTGGTGAATCCGCCGCGCACGGGACTGCATTCGTCCCAGAGGTGATGTCATGGAACGACGTTGGAACCTGCGATGCCAACGCGTACAACCGCGGGTTGGTGTTTCCATTCGCCTGGTTGGTGACCTGGTTTACTATGCCCATGATACCGGCAAAAGCCGGTGCGGCCGCCGAGGTTCCGGAAGCGATGAGAAGACTGCTGCGCTGTTGAATAACGTAACCATCATGACCGGCAGCCGTGAGCGACACATCCGGCACATAACGATGGTGTTGATCAGCCGTGCCGGGATCAACAGCCGGTACCCCGTAACCGGTTTGCCAGGATGGCGTGTTATGAACCACACTGACGCCACCGCCACTGCTCCATAGACCAGCGGAGCCGCTCTCGTTCCACACCAATTCAGGTATGTAAACTTTCGCGGAGGAGCGATTCTGAATGCTATTGGTGGCGTTCCAATAAACCGAATCCGCACCACCCTCATTGAATTGCGTCCCCCCGACGGCAACATTGTAAGGGGTGGAAGCCTCTCCATTCACGCTGAAGCCACGTTTGGCGGGGGCGGCGGAAGGACTGTCGCAGCCGGCAGAGCCGCTGTCTCCGGAGGCAACAATGACGGAAATGCCTTGCGTTGCCGCCTGCTGCCAGAGGCTGGCGTAGAACTGTGAGGTTGAAGGAGAGGCGGTTTCACAGAATCCGAAACTCGTGCTCATGACCGGCGCAACCTTGTTGTTCACAATGTACATTTCCGACAGCACGACGCCATCGGTCGCTCTGGTGCTGCTGGAAACGACGAACTTGATCTTTGCCCCTTTCGCGACGGCACCGGACCACTCGACATCGAGATCCGCCTCGCCTTCTTCGTCTTCGCTGACGATGCCGGGATCCGTGCCATTGACGATGACCTCCGGGTTGGCTTCCGGCAACCCGTACATGGATCGGAAAGTCGCGACGTCGTTGACATTGAGGTTACTCCGGCCGGCGATCGCAATGATTTGGCCTGTGCCGTCGAATCCCTGGTTCCACAAAGGAGCGAGATCGTAGATTGTGGCGAAGTCATATGGAACCATCGCGTGGCGGCCGCCGAATGTGAAGTTCGGTAGAGACTGGAACCGTTGAAGCTTCGGCTTGGATACGAAGTCATGAAGTGAAACCACTTCCGCGACTATTCCTGCCAATGCTTGCGGTATCGAGATATCCGTCGCATTTGCGACATGCATCTCACCGTTAAACTCATAACGGTGAATCTCAGTGAGGAACACTTGTTCGATCTGCCGCGCCGTTCCGCTGAATTCGATTTGGCGGCGGCCATTGGAGACTTCGTCAACGTGCAGGCCGCGCGTTTCGAGCCATTCCACGATGACGTTCATGTCTTCGGCCGAGACTCCAAAGCGTTCTCCAAATTGCCTTGGCGTTAACCATTCGTGATAGTGCGGTGAGGACGGGTCTTGCTGTTGGGCGAGGAACCCTCGAAGATCAGCCTCCTGCTCCGGACTGCTCTTCAGGGCAAGAATCGCACGCCCCATCACCAGATCCGCTCGAACGCGGCCCTGGTCGCGTGCTTGCCTGATTCGGGCGTGCGTGGTTCCCGGCAGAAGGACGGTTCGCCGGTTGTCTATCGACTCCGTGAGCCGGCGCCTCTGCCGTGGCTGCCGCCCGGCGTTGATCTGTCCTGCGACTACGGGCAACCAGGCACTCAGGAGAGTCATGGATAGCGCGGCCGCAGCCGGTATTTTCTTCAGTGTCATAGGCACTCACGAAATTACGATCGGGACGAACTCCTTGCAATCCCTCTCCCTTTGGGAGAGGCTCGATCTTCCGCACCACCGCTACAATTCGATAGCACGAAATGGCAATTTTCTGTGCCGTCATGACGCGCCTAATATGTTACCGTTGCATTGCTCATGAGATTCGTTGCCGGTTCCGTCCTGTTTCTGGCGGCGGTGGTGGCCGCCGTAGTTGTCTATGGACAAGAAGAATTCGGGTTGCTCGGACGCTATGATGACGTTAGAAGGGTTCCCGACAACTTCACGAAAGAGAGCAACCAATTTGTCTTCACCCGGCTCATTTATAACGGACGCATCCCTGGCTATTACAAGAATTGGTATACCGACTATCCTCGAGCTGATCGAAATCTCATCGCCGTATTGAAGCGGCTGACGAATATCAACATCGCCGATCAAGAACGCGTTGTTCCGATCAATGATCCCGATCTATTTAAATACCCCCTGATTTATTCCAGTGAAGTCGGACAAATGGTACTCACGGATGAGGACGCGGCCATTCTTCGGCGATAGTTGGAACGTGGCGGCTTCTGGATCGTCGACGATTTCTGGGGCACGTTTGAATGGTCCGAATTCGCCGCCCAGATGCGTAAAATTTTCCCTTATCGCGAAATCAAAGA
>WNGP01013627.1_pt1 | contig 11127 bp, 4 predicted proteins | sample 5407671 | NCBI WGS metagenome assembly WNGP01 (sample SAMN13153381, study PRJNA577476) | soil metagenome | isolation source: 40 cm soil or saprolite under Garry oak tree replicate 2 | place: USA:California | collected 2016-06-15
TCGCAGATCAAAAACCCAAAACCCAAACCAAGATCAAAACCAAACGCATCCCCTCTCCCGATCACCCTTGGAGGAAACCTTGGAAGCGGACATTTCTACTTGGCAGAAAACCGGACATTTCTACTTTGCGTTGACATTCAGAACATTGTTGTTGACTTTATCGTTGTCGAGTGTTAAACGCGACCCCAAGGTGGGGACTCTTCCCAAGTTCAAGTCGTAGGCCCTTCTCAAGGTTGAGCCGTAGGCCCTTTATTCGGCTTTTTTCAAAAAGGGGGGTTCCAATGAAATCCGTAACATTGAAGATGGCCCGAGCCAGAAAAACTATGTGCGTGCTCGGTGCAACTATCGGTGTGTTGCTGTTCTCCCTCTCTCTGTTTTCACAGGGCAATTTCGGACGCATTCTCGGAACCGTTACAGACCAGACTGGCGGGGTCATATCGGGCCATATCGGGCACCACGGTGACCATCATAGACAAAGATAGGGGTGTCGCGCGAACCCTGACCACCGATGACGCCGGGGAGTATAACGCTCCCACCCTGATTCCCGGCACCTATATAGTCCGTGCCGAGGCCAATGGGTTCAAGAGGCTGGAGCGCCAGAACGTGGTGCTCGAGGTGGGCAAGGAGATTCGGGTTGACCTCACCGTTCAGCCCGGCGAACAAACCCAGAGCGTCACGGTCACCGAAGCCGTTCCGCTCGTCGAGACCACCAATGCCACCCTGGGCGGCACACTCAACAACAGGGACATCAACGATATGCCCCTAAATGGCCGCAACTACCAGAATCTGTTGAATCTGCGGCCGGGTGTGATGATCCAGCCGGGCGGCTCGCCCTGGACCCAGAGCACCAACAACATCCGGCCTGACGAAACCGCCTGGATGCTGGACGGGGTGATCAACGCCAATTTCGCGGACGCCCGCCCCGTAGCGAATATGCCGAGTCCGTTGACCGATGGGGCGGTGATCCTGCCCATCGACGCCATCCAGGAATTCAATCTGGAGGAGAACGCAAAGGCCGAGTACGGCTGGAAGCCCGGCGCCGTGGTGAACGTGGGTATCCGCTCGGGGACCAATACGCTTCACGGGTCAGCTTACGCGTTTGGCCGCGACCAAGCTTGGGACGCCCGCAACCTCTTCAATCCCGCCCCTGACGCCACTGGAAACTGCGGCCAGGCTTCCTGCGCTAAACTGCCGACACAGTTGGAGCAGTTCGGCGGCGTGGTGGGCGGACCCATCAAGAAAGACAATCTTTTCTTTTTCGCTGGCTATGAAGGCCTGCGTTCCATCATCGGCAACGCCTTTGGCACTTCCGTTCCTGCAACTGCCTCGTTCCCAACCCCGAATCCGAAAAGCAGCATGGTCGATGCCATCATGGCGCTGCAAAATGCCACACCGGCGGTGCCGGTGAGCCCGGTCAGCTTGGCTTTGCTCGGATGCCCCCAAGGCACTTTGACGACCTCGTCCACGTGCACGGGTGGCGTCATTCAGGGGGCTTCTCCGAACACCACCAGCTACCTCAGTACTTTCCCCAACAACAATGTCAGCGACAACGGGATCGCCAAAATTGATTACCGCATCAATGACAAGCACATGATCAATGGCATGTTCTGGGAGGGCAAATACAACGGCCTGGGAGAAGATCACCCCCAGGTGAGTCAAAACTTCGAGATTCCCATCCCCATAACCACGCGCACGGCCATCGGGAACTGGATTTGGACCGCCACCTCCAGCCTGGTGAACGAAGCCCGCTTCGGCTACAACTACGTTAACTTTTATCAAGGTGTGGGCGACGGCAATATCCTCGCCGATGGGAGTGGGCTCACTGGTGGCGCAGGCTACCCCATCAACACTGGGGTCACGGCTGTGGGTGGGTTGCCGGATATCAGCATTAACCCTTTTACCTTTATTGGCGAGTGGCCTAACCGCCCCGGTGGCTTCTCCAACCCGTATTACGATTTTGAGGACAGTCTCTCCTATTTGCGGGGCAAGCACGCCCTCAAGTTCGGCGGCGGGTTCACGCACATCGCGGTCAATACCATCACGGGAAACACCGTCCGAGGTCGGATCGAGTTCAAGGGTGGCAAGACTCCGGGGGTGACTTCACCGCTTTGTCTAAGTTCAAAAGCCGCCCCGCAGTCCTGTCCACTCGAAGACTTCTTTGCCGGAAACGCGTCCAGAGGACTTCTCCTCACCGGCCAGCGGTTCCGCACGTCGGTCCAGTGGGCCTATGCGGGGTTCGCTCAGGATGACTGGCGCGTCGCCCCGAAATTAATGCTGAATCTGGGCCTGCGCTACTCCTACGTGACGCCGTTCCACGAGATCAACAACCTTTTTGGCAACTTCGATCCGAGCTCGACGACTGGGATCGTTCAGCAGGGCCAGCCGTCGGTTGGTAGTTCTATCGTGCATCCCGACCGCAAAGATTTCTCACCCCGTCTGGGCTTTGCTTGGGATGTTACCGGCAAAGGGACGACCGTGGTTCGGGGCGGCGCCAGTGTCATTTACTCGACGATCCCTGTGGGCACATTTACCGCCCAACTCGGGCTGCAGGATAGCACTGGAACCAGCATCGCCGCCAACCCGGCGGGCGCCTGTGTGGGCACGACCTTAGCCACTTGCACGTCCGCCGGGGGCACTAACCTGCTCGCCAACGCCACTTATTCGATTACACCGGCCAACTGGAATGGTGTTGTCTTTCCGACCGTCGGCGGGATCAGTTGCACGAAGGGAGTACCGTGCAACCTCCTGGCGATCGATCCGAATCTCAAAGCTCCCTACGTGGCGAGCTGGAACCTCGGCCTCCAGCACGCCTTCGCCAACAACCTTTCGTTAGAACTCAGCTACGTCGGCAATGAGGGCGAAAGGCTGCTCCTTTTCCGCGACCTCAATGAGATTCCTCCCTCCAGCGGCGTCCGGCCGTACGCCGCCCAATTCCCCTACCTGCAGTTTATCAACCAGGCGTCGAACGGGGCCCATTCTAATTACAACAGCCTTCAGGCAACGTTGACCAAGCGGCTTTCACACGGGCTTTCCTTTCTCGCCGGCTACACCTATGGTCACGGCCTCGACAATGGTTCTCTGAATCGCTTTGGAACACTCCCTCAGGACAGCACCCGCCCGGACTTAGAGTACGCCAGCAGCGACTTTGACGTCCGCAACCGCTTCACTCTCACCGCCAGCTACGACATTCCCGGGAAGAAAGGCTTTGCCCAACTGCTGGAGGGCTGGAAAATCAACTCGATCGTGAGCGTTCAAAGCGCCCAGCCGTGGATCGCGTTCGACGCCCAGAACGGTTTCAGCGGGAGCGGAGATAACTCCGATCGCTGGGACTTCTTCGGGAACCCTGCCGACTTCAAGTCCGGCTCTAGTTCCATTCCTTTCTGCTCGTTCCCAAACGCTCCGTCTAAGGGGGTAACTTTTGCCAACATAGGAGCAGCTTCATGCACAGAGCAATCCGGGATCAGCAGCCTCATAACCACGCTTTCCTCCTCACTGGGTGCGCAGTGCACGGCGGTAGCTCGCGATGCGGGTACGCTGGCGTCGGGTGGCTGCTTCGTAGACGGCAACTCGGTCATGACTCCACCCGCCCCAGGGACCTTCGGCACCATGGGCCGGAATATCTTCCGCGACACGGCCTTCAGGAACGTGGATTTCTCCATATTCAAGAACTTCACGTTCAAGGAGCGGTACAACGCTCAGTTCCGCGTCGAGTTCTTTAACATCTTCAATCAGCCCGTCATCTCCAATCCCTACGGGGCGTCGAATGGCTATGGCGGCGCCTCCGGTGGAACCAATGACATGGGGACTTCCAGCACGTTCGGCTGCGGGTGTGCCACACCCGACGTGGCCTCCGGCAATCCGCTCATCGGTTCGGGAAGCAGCCGCGACATTCAACTCGGGATGAAGTTCACCTTCTAAATTCATCCCGCTGGTGCGAGGGCAGAACGTGCCCTCGCACCGGCCACGGACGCAGAACAACTTCCTCCCTAAATGTGGGGTGTGCCTGGCCTCGCCGTCGATCGCGGAGCGAGGCTGGTCAGCGGCGAACCCGCGGACGACTCCCTTTCTTTGGGTTCCGCAGGATTGCCTTAGTGCACTGCAAGGCGTACGCTTTCACCCATGCTAAACACATACGGCCGTTCCGTTCGCAGGATCGCGCTGCTGTGGTCCGTCCTGTGTCTCGGGATCCTTGCAGTTGGCTTTCGCGAATTTCGCGCCACCGTGTCGGCGCAGGAGTGGGAATCGTCCATTCGCGCGTTTGAACGTCAAGACAAGATCCATCCGGTATCGCCGGGGGTGATTGTCTTTACCGGTTCTTCGAGCATTGCCTACTGGAGCTCCCTGGTGAGTGACATGAAGCCGCTCGCCGTGATCAACCGAGGCTTCGGCGGCTCCGAGTACACGGATATTAATCATTATGCTGACCGGATCGTGATCGCCTATCGCCCGGTAGCCGTGGTCGTCTATGCCGGAGACAACGATCTAGCATCACCCGGCCGCAAATCTCCGCAGAGCGTCGCGCAAGACGTTCAGCGATTCGTCCAAATTGTCCATGCGAAGTTGCCGGAAACCTGGATCTTCGTCCTTTCGATTAAGCCTTCTATTTTGCGCTGGAACGTCTGGCCGCAAATGAAGGAAGCGAATGAACTAATTCGGGATTTTCTGCGCACCCAGGATCATGCTGCGTTTATCGATGTGGCTTCACCCATGCTCGATCAGCGCGGGCGTCTGTCGAATGATCTCTTCATCGCCGATGGATTGCACCCCAGCGCCAAGTGCTACGCCCTGTGGACATCCCTCATCAAACCGATCCTCCTGGAGCATTTCGCGCCTTCCAAGAGCTCGTCACAATTTTCACCCCCGCAGGAGCGCCCAAAAACAGCAAACGCGAGTGCTAATATCGCCGAGCGTTTTCCGCTGAGTGGGAATCCGCCCAGCGGCATTGCCCGGTTGAATTGAAGTGAAACGTGGGTAAAGTGAAGTGCGTCTAAGACGCAGTATTTGTTGGCCAGATGTATTGGGCCTTCAGCTCATAAATTACGGCAAAATAGGTCAACATGGACCGTCACACAACTGTGTTCGCGAGGTCGAAATCGAAGTTCCTGTTCGGGTCTGAACCCGCATTGCTAACCGCGTTCTTTCTGACTCTCCTCCTGGCGGCCACCGGCTGTTCGAAGCAGCAAGCCGCGCCTGCGCCCCGGCCAACGGCTGTTCCCGTGGTTGTGGCGAAAGTCACCCAAAGAGCCATGCCGGTGCAGCTGACCGCCATCGGCAACGTCGGAGCCTACTCCGTCTCGGTGAGAGCCCAGGTGGCCGGCGAACTTCTCGAAGTTCATTTCAAAGAGGGCGAGTTCGTTCATAAGGGCCAATTGCTCTTTACCATTGATCCGCGGCCTTACGAAGCTGCTCTCGCACAAGTGCAAGCGACACTCTTGCGGGATAAGGCTGTCGCCGCAAACAGCCGGGCTCAGGCGCAACGCATTTCGAGGCTGCTTGCCGATGGAGTCGTGTCCCCCTCGGATGCCGATGCCTCCAAGAGCGCGGCGGATGCGGCCGAGGCCACCGTCGCTGCCGATGAGGCGGCGCTCCAGACGGCGCAGTTAAACCTGGAGTACTGCAAGATTTACTCGCCCATGGACGGCCGGACGGGTTCCGTTATGGTGAAGCCCGGGAATCTGGTGAAGGTCGCCGACGTACCCATCGTGGTCATTAACCAAGTCTCCCCGATCCACGTCGACTTTACCTTGCCTCAAGAGTACCTGCCGGACATCAGGAAATATTTGGCTGCGGGACCGCTGCGCGTCGCCGCGAGCGTGCCGAGTAGCTCCGAAGCGCCGGAAGTGGGCACGCTCACCTTTATAGACAATGCAGTGGACACGACCACAGGCACCATTCACTTGCGCGCGACCTTCGAAAATTCGCGTGCCGCTCTCTGGCCGGGCTTGTATGTGAATACCCTGATGACGCTCGCCCAGCAATCGAACGCCAAGGTCGTACCCGCGCAGGCCATCACCGCGGGCCAGCAAGGGGCGTTTGTCTACGTGGTCCAGGCCGACGCCACCGTGGCGCCTCGTCCGGTGGTCACGAGTCGTAGCGTCGAAGGACAAGCGGTCATCGACAAGGGACTGGAACCGGGTGAGACCGTGGTGACCGATGGCCAGGTGCGTTTGGTGCCTGGCGCCAAGGTTCAAATCAAGAATAACTTGAGCGATTAAGCCGCCCGGGGCATGTTGGTGCACCACCACGGTCCTTGGGCGCTGCGCAGAGAACTTAGTCAATCGCAGATAGGACAGACGAAATGAGCATACCGGAACTCTTCATTCGACGGCCCGTCGCCACGGTGCTGGTGATGATGGGAATCCTGCTAGTGGGCGTGGCGGGTTACCGTGTGCTGCCGGTGAGCGATTTGCCCAGCGTCGACTATCCGACGATCCGCGTGGAGGCCTCACTTCCCGGCGCAAACCCCGATACGATGGCGGCGGCTGTGGCACTACCCCTTGAGAAGCAGTTCTCCACGATTCCCGGTTTGGACTCGATGTCCTCCCAGAATCTTCTGGGCCGAACCAACATTACCCTGCAGTTCGTCCTGAGCCGCAATATTGACGGCGCGGCGCAAGACGTTCAGGCTGCCATCACGCAGGCCAGCCGCGGTCTTCCGCAAAACATGCCGGCGCCGCCGGCGTTTAGTAAATTCAATCCGGCCGACTCCCCTGTCCTCTTCCTGGTGCTCACTTCGCCCACGATGCCGCTTTCCACAGTGGACGAGTTCGCGGAGACATTGGTGGCGCAAAGCATCTCCACCGTCAACGGGGTCGCGCAGGTACAGGTCTATGGCGGCCAGAAATACGCCGTGCGCGTGCAGATCGATCCCAAGGCGATGGCCACGCGGCAAATCGGCATAGACGAAGTGGAGCAGACGCTCACCGAGGGCAACGTCAGTCTGCCCACAGGCACGCTGTGGGGACCTCACCAGGCCGTGAACGTAGAGGCCACCGGGCAACTCTTTACGGCTCCCGACTATGCCCCGCTGATCGTCGCCTATCGCAATGGCTCGCCCGTGCGCCTCTCCGATATCGGTCATGTCATTGACGGCGTGGAGAATGACAAAACGGCCGCCTGGTACAACGGCGTACGCGGCATTCAGTTGGCGATCTATCGCCAGCCGGGTACGAATGCCGTGGAAGTTGTCGACAAGGTCAAAGCCATGCTGCCGGCACTCCAGGCGCAATTGCCCCCGGCCATCAGCCTCGAAACGCTTTTCGATCGCTCGATTACGATTCGGAACTCCGTGCGAGACGTGAAGTTCACGCTGCAGTTGGCGCTGATCCTCGTCGTGATGGTTATCTTCTTGTTCCTGCGCAATATCCCCGCGACCCTGATTCCAAGTTTGGCACTGCCGTTCTCGATTGTGGGAACTTTCGCGGTGATGTATTTGTGCGGATACTCCCTGGACAACTTTTCCATGATGGCGCTGACGCTCTCGGTGGGATTTGTTGTGGATGACGCCATCGTAATGCTGGAAAACATCGTGCGTCACATCGAGCGCGGCGAGGGGGTTCTGGAAGCGGCGCTGAACGGGTCCAACGAGATCGGCTTCACGATCTTGTCCATGACCCTGTCGCTAACGGCGGTATTCATACCCGTATTGTTCATGGGGGGAGTGCTGGGCCGCTTGCTGCATGAATTTGCGGTCACCATCATGTCCGCAATTCTGGTATCGGGCGTCGTATCGCTGACATTGACCCCCATGATGTGCAGCCGTTTCCTGCGCCCGCATCAGGCCGGAGGCGAGAAACACGGCAGCCTCTTCAACCTCTTCGAGCGTATCCAGCAAGGCTTGACGAACGGGTATGGCCGAACGCTGCATATGGTGTTACGGCACAAGCTGGCGACTGTAGCCGTTTCTCTGGCGCTGCTGGTGGGTACGGTATATTTGGCGATTGTGATTCCCAAGGGCTTCCTGCCCAGCGAGGACATCGCGCAGATCAATGGAACCACCGAGGCGATCGAAGGCGCCTCGTATGAGTCCATGATGGAACACCAGCTTCAAATCGCTAAGATTATTCAGGACGATCCTTACGTGGCCTACGTGCTTTCGCAAATCGGGTCGTTCGGCCGAAGCCTCAACCAAGGCCAAGTTAGCATTTTTCTGAAGCCGCGCTCCGGCCGGCCGCAAGTCGACCAAGTGATTCAGGAACTGCGTCCCAAACTCGCGGCTGTGCCGGGAATGACGGTCTTCCTGCGGAATGATCCCCCCATCCGCATTGGCGGAATACAAAGCAAGGCCCTCTATCAATTCACGTTGCAGGGAGCGAGCACTTCCGAACTGTTCGCCGCCTCGCAGGACTTTCTTGGCAAGATGCAGCAAGTTCCGGGACTGGAGGACGTCACCAGCGATCTGCAAATCAAGAATCCCCAGATCAATGTCGTGATTGACCGCGACAAGTCTTCAGCGCTGGGAGTAACGGCGAATCAAGTGGAGGAGGCCTTGTACTCGGCTTACGGCTTTCGCCAGGTTTCCACCATCTTCGCGCCCAACAATCAGTACCGCGTCATCCTCGAACTGCAACCGCAATACCAGAGGGACGCCAATGCTCTATCTTCGCTATACGTGCGCTCCAAGGGCGGTCAATTAGTGCCCCTGAGCGCTGTCGCGAAACTCACCAGCACTTATGGCCCCCTTTCGGTGAACCACCTGGGCCAGTTGCCTGCTGTGACCATGTCCTTCAACCTCAAGCCGGGAACTTCGATCGGCGACGCCGTGAATGAAATCAACGATCTGGCCCGGCGTTCGCTGCCAGCGACGGTGGGCACGAGTTTCCAGGGCACCGCACAGGCTTTCCAGTCCTCGTTGAGCGGATTGGGAGTGTTGCTGATCATGGCAATTCTCGTGATTTATATCGTGCTGGGAATTTTGTATGAAAGCTTCATCCATCCGATCACGATTCTCTCCGGATTGCCCTCGGCGGGCTTTGGGGCCCTCCTCACGCTCGAACTCTTCCATCTCGCGGCCCAGAAGGGCTGGGTTTCGCCGCTGCTGGATATGGAGCTGAACCTCTACGGTTTCGTCGGCGTGGTCATGCTGATCGGCATTGTGAAGAAAAACGCCATCATGATGATCGATTTCGCGCTGGCGGCGCAGCGCAGCGAGAATAAGGACGCCGCCGAAGCCATTTATCAGGGATGTCTGGTGCGGTTCCGTCCCATCATGATGACCACCATGGCGGCTTTGATGGGTACACTGCCGATCGCCCTGGGATTTGGCGCCGGAGCCGAATCGCGGCGATCACTTGGAATATCCGTGGTCGGCGGGCTGATATTCTCGCAGGCCGTTACGCTCTTCCTGAACCCCGTGGTCTACATCTATCTGGAACAGGCCAAGCAGTGGTCGACCCGCGTATTCGGGAAAAAGCGGCTCGAGATGCCCGAGGGGATTCCGACGCCCGAAGGACCGGTTCGCGGCGGAACAATTGGCGCACCGATGGCGCGGGTTGCCGGGCCCAAGTTATCTGATCTGGACCAGAAGAATCGCCGATAAAACGCTTCAGAGGTTCTCTCGGGCTGAATCTGTTGTTCCTCCAAATTCAGCTCGCAGTTGTATACTCGCTGCTTGCCGGCGGCCCCGTTTTGGAAACAAGCCCGTGGCAGCTCTGTGCCGCCTGAGCAGATCGCAATGGCTCAAGAGAATTCCACCCCGGATCGTCACGCGATCACGCGTCGCGCTCTGCTCCGCAATGCGGCCATGGGAACACTGGCGCTCGCCTCAGGCGCTCAAAATATATTTGGGCAAACGGCCTCCAAGCCTCCTAACGTCGTTTTCATCCTGGCCGATGATCTCGGCTACGCCGACGTCTCTTGTTATGGACGTCCTGACCTCAAGACGCCAAACATCGATCGGATCGCCGCGACCGGGGTGCGCTTCTTGCAAGCCTACGCGAACTCGGCGGTGTGTACCGCCACGCGCACAGCCTTGATCACCGGCCGGTATCAATACCGGTTGCGAGTGGGGCTGGAGGAGCCGTTGGCTGGCAACCCCAACGTCGGCTTGCCGCCGGAACACCCTACCTTGCCTTCGTTGCTGAAAAAAATCGGTTACGGCACAACGCTCATCGGAAAGTGGCACCTGGGGGTTCTGCCCAAGTTCGGCCCATTGAAAAGCGGCTACGATCATTTTTACGGTTTCCGTGGCGGCGCCCTCGACTATTACATGCACAGCGGAACGGACCATCGGGACGACTTATGGGACGACGATGTCGCAATCGACCAGATGGGCTACTTGACCGATCTGCTCGGCAGCCGCGCCGTGGACGTGGTGAATGGCTACGCCCAATCGGGCCAGCCCTTCCTGATCAGCCTACACTTCAACGCGCCACACTGGCCCTGGGAGGCGCCGGGCGACCAGGCGGAATCGAATCGCTTGCGCTATGAGGATTTGAATGACTTCGATGGGGGCACGCAGAAAACCTACCAGCGCATGATTGGAGAAATGGATTTGCAAATCGGACGCGTGCTCGAAGCATTGGACGCCCATGCGTTGACCGAAAATACCATCGTCATTTTCACGAGCGACAATGGCGGCGAGCGCTTCGCCGATACCTGGCCCTTCACCGGCAGGAAGACGGAGCTGTTGGAAGGCGGTTTGCGCATTCCTGCGGTGATCTGTTGGCCGGCCCGTATTCCGCAAGGCCGCACGACCGATCAGGTGGCCATCACCATGGACTGGCTGCCGACGCTCCTTGCGGCAGCAGGAACGGCGCCCGATCCGGCATTTCCTTCCGACGGAATGGACCTGCTGCCGATGCTGACGCAGAACGCCGCGCCCGTTCCGCGCAAACTCTTCTGGCGCTACAAGGCCAATGCGCAGCGGGCCGCGCGTGACGGGGATTACAAATATCTCAAGATCCTCGAGAACACCTTTTTGTTTAACGTCGTTGATGACCCGATGGAGCGCGCCAACCTCAAGGAGCGCCGCAAGGACGTTTACGCGAAACTCGTGACCGAATGGTACGAATGGAACGCGGGCATGCTGCCGGAAATTGACGAAAGCTACACCAACAGCTTCACCGGCGCCGAACTGGCGGACCACATTGGTGCCAAGCAAGCAAGTGGCAAGGCGGATAATCCCGT
>WNGP01004917.1_pt1 | contig 11126 bp, 11 predicted proteins | sample 5407671 | NCBI WGS metagenome assembly WNGP01 (sample SAMN13153381, study PRJNA577476) | soil metagenome | isolation source: 40 cm soil or saprolite under Garry oak tree replicate 2 | place: USA:California | collected 2016-06-15
CGAAGAACGGCGTCAGGTGATGCTCGCAGGTCGAGAACAGATCGATGTCACGCACCAGCACCATCTCATCATGGTCGGCGTCGAAGACCGTGCTGAGCACGTCCTTCGGGTGCTGGCTCAGGCCGGCGAACTGCTCCGCATAGGCCCGCGCGACCCGGTTTGGCGTGTCCTTGATCCCTTCCCTGTCCGGGTCTTCGCCGATCGCGAGGAGTATCTCGCGCACGGCCCGCTCGACCCTGGGCAGGTCCACTGGCTCAGTCAACGAACCGGCCGGGCTCAGTGCGGCGACCCATGCGGGCCGCGATTGTCCGGCTCGTGACCGGCGTCGCCGAACGACCCCGGCGTGCCGAACGGGTCGGGCGTGCTGAACGGGTCGGGCATCGATGCGGGCATGCCGCCCTGGTAGCCGCCCTTGGACAGGTTGGGCGACTGCCCGTTGCCGCCGAGCGGCAGTTCCTTGCCGTCGCTCGCCGCGGTCAGCGCGAGCTCCTTGGGCGTCAGGACCGGCGGACGGTCGGACGGCAGGCGCTTGCCATAACCGGTGTAGGAGCCGCGGGAGGGCCGCTTCTGCACCGGGGCGAAGATCTCCAGTACCTGGTTCCTCGACAGCGTCTCGTGCTCCATGAGCTGCAGGACCAGGGCGTCGAGCACGTCCCGGTACTGGACCAGGACGTCCCACGCCTCGTCGTGCGACGCCTCGATCAGCCGTCGCACCTCGTCGTCGATGGCGGACGCGATCTCCTCGGAGTAGTCACGGGAATGGGACATCTCGCGACCGAGGAACGGCTCCGAGTCGCCGGTGCCGAACTTGCGGGCGCCGAGCCGCTCGCTCATGCCGTACTCGGTGACCATGCCGCGAGCGATCTGCGACGCCTTCTCGATGTCGTTGGCCGCGCCCGTGGTCGGCTCGTGGAAGACAAGCTCCTCCGCGGTACGCCCGCCGAGCAGCATCGCTAGCTGGTCCATCATCTCGGCCCGGCTGACGAGGAACTTGTCCTCCGACGGAGCGGCCGCCGTATACCCGAGCGCACGGCCGCGCGGGATAATCGTGATCTTGTGCACGGGATCGGCGTGCGGCATCGCGTGCCCGACCAGGGCGTGGCCGCCCTCGTGGTAGGCGATGATCTTCCGCTCCTTCTCCGACAGCAGCACGCTCTTGCGCTTCGGCCCCGCGGTGACCCGGTCGATCGCTTCCTCGAGCGAGTACATCGTGATCTGGGTCTCGTTGCCGCGCGCGGTGAGCAGGGCGCCTTCGTTGATCACGTTGGCCAGGTCGGCGCCGGTGAACCCGGGCGTGCGCCTGGCGATCACATCGAGCTCCACGTCGGGCGCGAACGGCTTGCCGCGGGCGTGCACGCGCAGGATGCCCTTGCGGCCGGCCAGGTCGGGCTGGGCCACGACGATCTGCCGGTCGAAGCGGCCGGGCCGCAGCAGCGCCGGGTCCAGGATGTCCGGCCGGTTGGTGGCGGCGATCACTATCACGCCGCCCTTGGTGTCGAAGCCGTCAAGCTCGACCAGAAGCTGGTTCAGGGTCTGCTCGCGCTCGTCGTGCCCGCCGCCGAAGCCGGCGCCGCGGTGCCGGCCGACAGCGTCGATCTCGTCCACGAATACGATCGCCGGGGCGTTGGCCTTGGCCTGCTCGAACAGGTCACGCACCCGCGAGGCGCCGACGCCGACGAACATCTCAACGAAGTCCGACCCGGAGATGGAGTAGAACGGCACGCCCGCCTCCCCGGCGACGGCGCGGGCCAGCAGGGTCTTGCCCGTTCCCGGCGGGCCGTAGAGCAGCACGCCCTTGGGGATCTTGGCGCCGATCGCCTGGAACTTGGCCGGCGTCTGCAGGAACTCCTTGATCTCCTCGAGTTCCTCGATCGCCTCGTCCGCCCCGGCCACGTCGGCGAACGTGGTCTTCGGAGTGTCCTTGGTGATCAGCTTGGCCCGCGACTTGCCGAAGTTCATCACCCGCGAGCCGCCGCCCTGCATCTGGTTCATGAAGACGAAGAAGAGCAGGAAGATCACGATGAACGGTAGCCAGCCGAGCAGGACGTTCAGCAGCGAGTTGCCCTGCGGGTCCTTGACGTCGTAGCCGCCGGAAAGCCTGCCGATGTTGTTGTCGTGCTGCAGGATCCCGGCGATCTGGTTCTGCTGGTTGCCGACCCACGTGGCCTCGAGGTTGCGGCCGTTCTTCGTGGTGACCTGGACCACCTGGGTCGGGACGTTCAGGATCGCCGACCTGACCTGGCCGGTCTGGACGAGCTTCATCACCTGGGAGGTATTCACCTGGTGGTACTGGTTCGACCCGGTGAACTTGAGCACCACGACGAGCAGCACGAAGACGAGCAGGATGACGAGCATCCAGCTACGGAAGATGCGCTTCAGATCCATCGATTAGCGGCCCTGGCGAGCGGGGCCGGTACCTCCTGCCGAGCCTCGTGTCCCGCCGCCATCCGGCAGGAGCGCAATACGTCCGAGCTTTCCATGCGCGGTATTCCCTCTCTCCTGCGCATGACGCGGGAATCTGACGGTACACCGCGCCGAACTAGCACCGGCGTGTAGCCGGCACCTCAGGAAGCCGCTTGGCCCATGCTCCGCCTCTACCCTAAGTAAACGCTAATCAACTTCCGATGTGTTCCCCTCGACGGTGACCAAACCGCCGTCGGCGTAGGCATGCGGGGCGAGCGTGCCGATGAACGGCAGGTTCCTGTACCGCTCCGCGTAGTCGAGGCCGTAGCCGATCACGAACTCGTCATCGATCTCGAACCCGGTGTACGCCACGTCGACGGCCATCCGCGCGGCCGCCCGCTTGCGCAGCAGCACGCAGACCTGCACCGAGGCCGGATCGCGCGACCGCAGGTTATGCACCAGGTAGGACAGGGTGAGGCCGGAGTCGACGATGTCCTCGACCACGAGCACGTGGCGGCCGCCGATGTCCGCGTCCAGGTCCTTGAGTATCCGCACCACGCCAGAGGACGTCGTGCCCGATCCGTACGACGAGATCGCCATCCAGTCCATGCTGACCGGCAGGTGCATCGCGCGGGCGAGGTCGGCCATCACCATGACCGCTCCCTTGAGCACGCCGACCAGGATCAGTTCGCGGCCGGCGTAATCGGCGTCGATCTGCGCCGCCAGCTCGGCGATCCTGCCCTGAAGCTGCTCGGAGGTGATCAGCACCTCGAGCAGGTCCGCACCCATGTCAGTGTCGTCCAACGCGGTCTCCGTTCACGAGCGGGTCGTGAAGTGCAGCCTCCCATACCGCCGCTGGCACCGGACTCCGCCGGGCAGGTCGGCCCACCGCTGGCCGTGCCAGGCGGTGACCAGCTCGTCGAGGCCGCGCAAGTGCACCGAGCCGAGCGATCCGGCCGGGGCGCCCGCGGCGATGGCCGCCCGCTTCAGCAGCCTGGTCCTGATCGCCGGGGCCAGCGCGGCGAGCCCGGCGACGTCCAGGGTCAGCTCGCTCCCGGCGGTCCAGGCCGGGGCGGGCGGCACCCCGCCGGGCATCAGGCGCTGCGCGGCCTCGTCGGCCACCGCGTCGAGGGCGTCGGCGTCGGCCCGCAGCCGGTCGGCCGTTCTGGCGAGCGCCTCGGTGACGCCGGGGCCGAGCAGTTCCTCCATCAGCGGCAGGACCCGGTGCCTGACCCTGGTCCTGGCGTACGCGGGGTCGCCGTTCTGCGGGTCATCCCACGGCGCGAGGCCCTGCGCGGCGCACGCGGCGCGGGTTTGCGCGCGGCGCAGGCCGAGCAGCGGGCGGCGGTAGGGACCGGACGAGCCGCGCATTCCGGCCAGCGACCGGGCGCCCGAGCCTCGGGCGAGCCCGAGCAGGACGGTCTCCGCCTGGTCGTCCATCGTGTGACCGAGCAGGACCGCCGCCGCGCCGCACTCGACCGCGGCCGCGTCGATCGCCGTGTACCTGGCCTGCCGCGCCGCCGCCTCGGGTCCTGGGTAGCCCGCGGCGTCGCCGCGGGCGGCTACCTCGACCCGCAGCCGGTGCACCGGACCGAGCCCGAGCCCGAGCAGCGTCGCGACGACGCGCTCGGCCTGGCCCGCCGAGTCTGGCTGGAGCCCGTGGTCGACGGTAACCGCGCCGGCCCGCAGGCCGAGCCTGGGCGCCTCGAACGCGAGCGCCGCCGCCATGGCCAGCGAGTCCGGCCCGCCCGAGCACGCCGCCAGTGCGAGTGCCCCGCGATCCAGGCCGGCCAGGCAGCGCCGGACCGCGAGCCTGACCGCCGCGACCGCGGGCTCGGGGCCCATCGTCGCTCAGCCAGCCTGCCGTTCCGCGCCGTCCGCACCGGCCCCGTCCGCACCGGCCCCGTCCGCTGCGGCCTCGTCCGCTCGGGCCGCATCCGGCCCTGCCGGGCCGGGGAGCCGCGGCGGCGCTCCCGTCCCGGCCACCCGCTCGAGCCAGCCGAGCGGGTTGGTCAGCTCCTCCTTGGCGGGCAGGGTCTCCGGCGAGGTCCAGACGCGGTTGAACGTCTCCATCCCGGCCTCGTCCACGACCGTCCGCACGAACGCGGCGCCCTGCTGGTACTGCCGCATCTTCAGGTCGATGCCGAGGATCCGCCGGACCGCCTGCTCGATCCGGTTGCCCGAGGTGCGACGGGCGTTGAACTTGGCCCTGATCTCCTCGACCGAGGGGACAACCGCCGGGCCGACGGCGTCCATCACGTAGTCGCCATGCCCTTCCACCAGCGTCATCACTGCGGTCAGCCGGTCGAGTATCTCGCGCTGCCGCTCGCTCTGCATCGCCTCGATCAGGCTGCCGCCGTCGCCGCCGCGCACGGCCCCGCTGACCGCGTCGGCGGCCGCCCTGATGCGGTTCAGTATCGACGCGGGATCCAGGTCGGAGGCGAGCAGGAAGTCGGTCATCTGCCGCTGGACGTAAGGCCGCAGCCAGGGAACGGAGGTGAACTGGGTCCGGTGGGTCTCCTCATGCAGGCAGACCCAGCGGCGGAAGTCGCTCGGGTTGACGCCAAGTTCGCGCTCGACCATCACGATGTTGGGCGCGACCAGGGTCAGCCGCCCGGCGGGCGCCTCGTCGGCCGGGCGGTCCGGGTCGGGCGGCAGGAAGAGCTCGTACTGGCCGAGCACCCGGCTGGCCAGGTAGGCCAGGATCAGGCCGGCCTGCATTCCGGTGACCCGGGACCCGACAGCGGTCAGCACCGACCCCGCCGACGGCGCGGCGCCGATTTCCTGCATGTGCTCGACCAGCGGGTCGAGCACCACCTCGAAGCCGGTGATGTTGGCCTTGATCCAGCCAGGGCGGTCGACGACGGCCACCTTGCCGCCGTCTCCGTCGCCGGGCAGGCCGGTCACGTCGCGCACCGGCTCGGCGACGGCCGCGGCCTGCTCGCGAAGCTCGGCCACGACCTTCCTGGCCTCGGTCAGGCCGACCTGCGGGCCCGGCCTGACCCACCGGCTGGCGGTCGAGGCTGCTACGTTCCAGTCGATCATCTGGGAGCTGCTCACCCCTCCACCGTACGTGGCCGGGCCAGCGCCCGCGTGAGGGCTGTCCAGTAGCCCTAGCCGCAGCCGCATCCGGCGAGGGCGGTCGCAAGCTGAGCGAGGGTGAACTCGGGCAGCGTAGCCAGCCTCTGGGAGATGTCGTTTGCCATGAACGCGAAGGCCAGAAGCTGGCCGCTCGCGGTATAGGCGACTCCGGCCATGGTCGCGACGTGGGTCAGGTTCCCGGTCTTGGCCCGCACCACACCGAGCGCGTCCCGGCCGAACGGCCCGAAGAAGCTGCCAGGCGCGAGCGTCCCGGTGAAACCGGCTACCGGCATGCCGGTGATCGCCGGTCGAAGCCTGCCCGGCCCCGACCGCGCGGCCAGCCCGACCAGGCCGACCAGCGCCCGCGGCGAGATCCGGTCCATCGGCGAGAGCCCGCTGCCGTCGACCAGCCGCAGGCCGGTCACGTTGAGCTTGGCGGCGACCGCCGTCACGGCGGCGGCCGCGCCATTGAACGTGCCCGGCCTGCCGGTCGCGACCGCCGCCTGCCTGGCCAGAGTCTCCGCGATGACGTTGTTGCTCTCCGAGAGCATCTGCTGCACGACCTCGGCCAGAGGCGGCGAGTGCACGGCGGCGAGCGGGCTGCCGTTCGCGGGTGCCCGCTCGGGCGCGGGCTTGCCGCGAACCGTGATGCCGTCCTTGCGCAGCAGGACGGTGAACGCGTGCGCGGCGTCCCGGCTGGGCGTCAGGGACCGCGGGCGGTAGTTACCCGGATCGTCGGAGTCGTCGGGCGCGCCGCTCGCGGTGAGCCGGCCCTGGTCGACCTCGAGCCCGGTGATCGGGGTGATGTTGCCGCTCGTGACGTAGTTGCCGGCCGTGCCGAACGCCTTCCAGCCCGGAGCCATCAGCGGGCCGCCGAAGCGCGAGTCGTCATAGCCAACCTTGACGGCGGTGACCCCCCTGGCGCGCAGCGCCCTCGCGGTCGCGGCGGCGAGCGCGCTCAGCGTCGCCGGCTGCGGGTAGTCGCCCGGCGGATACCGGCGGACGGCCAGCACCGGGTCGCCGCCGCCGACCAGGACGATGGCCGGGATGGCGGCCGCCGCCTGGCTCGCCGGCCTGCCCTGCGTGCCAGGACTGCCATGCGTGCCGGGACTGCCCTGACTGCCCGGTCCGCCGGTTCCTGGCGCCCTCGGCCGCATCACGACCTTGGTCGTGAACCTGGCGCCGGGACCCAGCGTGTCGAGCGCCGCGATCGCCGTCGCGATCTTGGTCGTGGATGCCGGCGCGAACCCGGTGGCCGGGTTCAGCTCGTAGAGCACCTGGCCGGTCGACAGGTCGGTCACCAGCGCGCCGATGTGAGGTCCGAGGTTACCCGACGTGATCAGCCCGCCCAGGCTGGCCGAAACCCCCGCGGCGGTGGCCACGCCGCCCCGGCCGGCCGGCGGCGAACCGGGGGCACCGGGCAGCGCCGGTCCCGACCTGGCCAGGCCAGCCGCCGATACCCGCGGCATCTCGAACAGCGTGAGCCTGGCCGGCAGCAGCTTCGCCACCGCGGCTCCGGCGCCGATCGTGAACAGGCAGAGCAGCGCCAGCGTCAGCGCCATCATCCGCGCCAGCCGGTTCACCGTCCGCACTCCTTCACCAGTTGCCGGTCCTTCGACAGGCGCTGTGACCGAGGGTATACATCACAACTGGGGTACACACCAAGGCAGTGAGCCAATCATTCCACCGGGCAGGGAGACTAGGCCGTGGAGTTCGATGTTGTCATCGAGATCCCGAAGGGGCAGCGCAACAAGTACGAGATGGATCACGAGAGCGGGCGCATCAGGCTGGACCGGATGCTCTTCACCTCCACCAGGTATCCCGCCGACTACGGGTTCGTCGAGCACACGCTGGCGCCGGACGGCGACCCGCTCGATGCCCTCGTCTTGCTCGACGAGCCGACCTTCCCCGGCTGCCTGATCCGCTGCCGTGCGATCGGGATGTTCCGGATGCGGGACGAGAAGGGCGGTGACGACAAGGTCCTGTGCGTCGCGGCGACCGATCCCCGGATGGCGCACCTGCTCGACATCACCGATGTCTCCGAGTTCGACCGGCTGGAGATACAGCATTTCTTCGAGGTGTACAAGGCACTCGAGCCCGGCAAGGAGGTCGAGACCGCCCGGTGGGTCGACCGGCAGGCGGCTGACGAGGAGATCGAGGCCTGCAGGCAACGGCTGGCCGAGGCCGGGAGTGCGCAGGAACACGGGCATGGCGGACCGCGTGCCGACGCAGACCGCCGGGCCGGTCAGGGAGGAGGAGGTCCAGGTGGCTGACCACGACCACACGGGCGGCCGGCTCAAGCAGATGGAGTTCACCGACGACGACGCCCGCATCCTGGCTAAGAGCCCGCTGCTGCGCGAGCTCAGCGACGACGACACTGCCACCTTCCGGCCGCACACGCACGTCGTGCTGCTGCCCCGCGGCGAGCGGCTGTTCAGCGAGGGCGACCTCGGCGACTGCCTGTACCTGGTCATCAGCGGCAAGATCAAGCTGACCAGGACCGCGGCGGATGGCAGGGAGAGCCTGGTCAGCGTGCACGGGCCGGGCGACATGTTCGGCGAGCTCGCCATGTTCGACCCGACCTACCGCACGTCGACGGCGAGCGCGGTCACCGACGCCCGGCTCGCCGAGATCGCGCATCACGACCTGCGCGCGGTGCTGTCGACCCGGCCCGCCGTCTCATTGCTGCTGCTCAAGACGCTGGCCCAACGGCTGCGCCAGGTCACCGAAACCAACACGAACCTGATCTTCACCGACGTGCCAGGGCGCGTCGCGAAGGCGCTGCTCGAGCTGGCCGCCAAGTTCGGCACGCCGACCGACGAGGGAGTACAGGTCAACCACGACCTCACCCAGGAAGAGCTGGCCCAGCTCGTCGGCGCGTCCAGGGAGACGGTCAACAAGGCCCTGGCCGACTTCGCCACCAGGGGCTGGCTCCAGCTCTCGGCCAAGTCGGTGCTGCTGCTCGACCTCGACCGGCTCCGGCGCCGGGCTCGCTGAGGTCCGCCGGCAGGCCGGCGGCCGGGGCAAGCTGAGGCGCGCGGCTTCGCGGGGTAACCCCCATTAAGTCTGGTGCGGCAACTCGCCGAGATCAGCCAGGTAGGTGAGCTGAGCGCGGACCGAGAGTTCGGCGTAGGGCCACAGTGCGCGGTCCACGTCGGCGTAGACCCTGGCCACGATCCGCTCCGGGGTGCGGTCCCCGGCGGCGAGAGCGGCCCTGATCTCGGCGAGTCGCTCCGCGCGGTGCGTTAGATAGAAATCGAGAATCGTCACCGGGCTGGCGAGCAGCGGGCCGTGGCCGGGCAGCAGCGTCCGCAGGTCCGCGGCATCGGCGAGCGCGCGGAGCCGGCCGAGGGAGCCCAGGTAGTCGCCGAGGCTGCCGTCCTGCGCGATCACCGCGGTTCCGCGCCCGAGCACGGTGTCGCCGGTCAGCACCGCCCGGTCGGCACGCAGGTAGAGGCTGACCGAGTCGGCGGAGTGGCCGGGCGTCGCGATGACCTCGAGCTCGCAGCCGCCGTCGTCGATCACCGCGCCGGGCGGCAGGCCCTCGGAGCCCAGCCGGTGCGCCGGGTCGAGCGCGCGCACGCCTGCCCCGGTCAGGCCGGCCAGGGTCGGCGCGCCGGCCGAGTGGTCGTGGTGCCCGTGGGTCAGCACGATCGCGGTGATCCGGCGGCCGGCGCGCTCGGCGACCGCGACTACCCGGCGGAGGTGGCCCGGGTCGTCGGGTCCGGGGTCGATGACCACGGTGGTCGCCGAGCCGGGCTCGGCCACCAGCCAGGTGTTGGTGCCGTCGAGCGTCATCAGGCCCGGATTGGGCGCCAGCACGCAGCGGGCCCGGGCGGTGCCCGACCCGTCGATCGGCGGCGGCCCGGGTTCCGTCACAGCGGGTACTCCCGTTCGCCGGGTACCTTCAGCCAGGTCGCGCCCTCGGCGACGACGATCTCGGGGAGCAGCGGCTGGACGTCTCGCTCGGCCGCGAGCACCGCCTCGGCGTCCGGGTACTCGGCAAGCTCGGCGAGCGTCATCGCGGTCGGCAGCCAGAGCTGGATCTGCCCCGCCCGGCCGGCGTCGAGCGCCTGAGCGGGCGAGATCCACTGCACCGCGGCGGCCTCGCCGCCGACGTCCCTGGTCCGCTGCCCGGCCGGCAACGCGGCGGCGAAGAACCTGGCATCGAACCGGCGCGGCTCGACCGCCGGCGTTATCCACCTGGACCACGGGCGCAACAGATCAGAGCGCAGGATCAGGTTCCGCCTGGCCAGCATCTCGGCGAGCGAGAGCGACCGGTCGAGCAGGGCCTGCCGGCCGGCCTCCCAGTCGGGCCCGGTGGTATCGGCTACTACGGTATCGGCAGACGGCCCGGCCAGCAGGACCCCCGACTCCTCGAACGTCTCCCGCACCGCCGCGCAGACCAGCGCCCTGGCCAGATCGTGCGGCGCGTCGAATACCCGGCCCCAGTGATCCACGGCCGGCCCGGCCCACGCCACCTCCTCGTCGGCGTCGCGCTGGTCCACCGAGCCGCCAGGGAACACGTAGGCACCGGGGGCGAACGCCATCGAGGGCTTGCGCCTGAGCATGTAGACCTCGAAGGCGGGAGCGGGCCCGCCCGCTGGGGCACCGGTCCCGGCCGCTCCGGTCCCGGCCGCACCGGTCCCGGCCGCTCCGGCTGCGCGGGCTCCGGCCGCGCGCAGCAGCATCACGGTCGCGGCATCGCGCGGCGTGGCCGGCTGCGCCTTCCCCTCGATGAAGGCGCGCGCGGCCGCCGCGGTGTGCTCGGGAACCCTGACCTGACTCACTGCCCGCTCCCGTCCTCCGTCGCCGCCCGGCCCGGATCGGGGACATCGATGTGGCACCGATGTTCGCGGCTGGGCCAGGGCGACGGTTGTTGCGGCCGAGCACGGTCAGTCGCCGACCTCCGCGATCAGCTCGACCTCGACCGGCGCGTTGAGCGGCAGCACGGCGGTTCCCACCGCGCTCCGGGCGTGCCGGCCGGCCTCGCCAAACACCTCGAGCAGCAGCTCGCTCGCCCCGTTGACCACCTGAGGCTGCCCGGCGAAGTCCGGGGCGCTCGCCACGAACCCGGTCACCTTGACGATCCGCCTGATCGCGGACAGGCTGCCGGTCACCGAGACCAGCGCGGCGAGCGCATTCAGGGCGCAGGTTCTGGCCAGCGCCGCCGCCTCATGCGCCCCCACCTCGGCGCCGACCTTGCCGGTAGCCAGGAGCTGCCCGTCCACCACCGGAAGCTGGCCGGCGGTATAGACGAGGCCGCCCGACCTGACCGCGGGCACGTAGGCCGCGAGCGGCGGGGTCACGGCGGGCAGCGTCAGGCCGAGCGCGGCCAGCCGGTACTCGGGCGAGTGGTCATCTCCCGCCGTCATTGCCTGGGTCGCTTCATGTAGGCGACAAGCTGCTCGGCGTTGGGCCCCGGCACGACGGCGACCAGTTCCCAGCCGTCATCGCCCCAGTTGTCGAGTATCTGCTTGGTCGCGTGCACAAGCAACGGCACCGTCGCGTACTCCCACTTCTGCATGGGCGTTACCTTAGCCGTCCGCGGGCCGGAGCCGTCCAGGAACCCGGGCGCCGCAGCAGCCCAGGGGCCGCTCCTCAGGTGTCGCGGGGCTCGGGGACCTGCGGCTCGCGGACCT
>WNGP01032510.1_pt1 | contig 11125 bp, 12 predicted proteins | sample 5407671 | NCBI WGS metagenome assembly WNGP01 (sample SAMN13153381, study PRJNA577476) | soil metagenome | isolation source: 40 cm soil or saprolite under Garry oak tree replicate 2 | place: USA:California | collected 2016-06-15
AGTAGCCCTCGCTGGGGCATGCCCAGGATGGCTGCCAGATTACAGCGCCTTCTTCGACGCCTTGATCTACCAGGCGTTGAATCTCTTCGAGTTGGGCAGAGGAGACGATGGCGCCAATGTCTACTGCTTTGTCCAGGGGGTCACCAATACGCAGTTTTTCCATACGGGCACGCAGTTTGTTGATGAGACGATCGGCGATATCTTCCTGGACGAGCAGGCGGGAGCCAGCACAGCAGACCTGGCCCTGGTTGAACCAGATGGCATCGACGACGCCCTCAACCACGCTGTCCAGGTCAGCATCATCAAACACGATGAAGGGGGATTTACCACCCAACTCGAGCGAGAGTTTCTTGCCCGAGCCTGCCGTGGCGCGGCGGAGCGTGCGGCCAACATCTGTAGAGCCGGTGAAGGCAATCTTGTTCACGCCAGGATGGCGCACGAGGGCATCACCGACCTGCGAGGCTTCACCCGTCAGGATGTTGACCACGCCGGGAGGCAGGCCGCTCTCCTGTACAATCTCGGCAAATTTGAGCGCGGTGAGCGGGGTGTAGCGCGCGGGCTTCAGTACGACGGTATTGCCCATTGCCAGAGCGGGTGCAATTTTCCAGGCAAGCATGAGGAGAGGGAAGTTCCAGGGGATGATCTGCCCGACGACGCCCACGGGTTCGTAGCCGGGGAGTTCCGAGGCCATGAGCTGCGCCCAGCCAGCATGATAGTAGAAGTGACGGGCGACGAGCGGGATGTCGAGATCGCGCGTCTCGCGGATGGGCTTGCCATTATCCATTGACTCCAGCACGGCCAGCACGCGCGAGTGTTTCTGAATATGACGCGCGATGGCATACAGGTAACGGGCGCGGATATGTCCCGGTGTCTTACTCCAGGTTTTAGCGGCTGCACGCGCAGCAGATACAGCGGCATCAACATCTTTGCTGTTGGCGGCAGCGACCTGTGCCAGTGGTTTACCCGTCGAGGGATTGATGGTATCGAGGTACTTGCCGCTCGCTGGCTTCACCCACTGGCCATTGATGAAGAGTCCAAAGGGTTGGCGCTCTTTAAGCCAGTCCAATACTAGAGTAGGAGACTCTGGCGCTGGGCCGTACTCCATCGTTTCGAAGATTTCCGTGACGTTCATGTTGAGCCTCCCACTAGACCATAGGGTTGTAGTATGCCGCCGCGTAGTGACCGGTAGCGAAGTACGAAAGCTGCCGTTCGATGTCGGAAAGCAGGCCGCTGGCGCCAATGCGGAAGAGCGTATTGTTCAACCACTCGTTGCCCAGCTCCTCTTTCATCAGGATCAGCCAATCGAGCGATTGTTTGGCACTGCGAATGCCGCCAGCCGGCTTAAAGCCTACCTTGTAGCCAGTTCGCTCGAGGTAATCGCGGATGGCCCGCACCATTACCAGGCTGACAGGGAGCGTAGCGTTGACAGGCTCTTTGCCGGTGGAGGTTTTGATGAAATCAGCGCCGGCCATCATGCAGACGAGACTCGCCATACCGGCGTTGCGCAGGGTGGCAAGCTCGTGAGTGGCAAGGATGGTCTTCATGTGCGCCTCGCCACAGGCGTCACGGAAAGCCCGCACTTCATCGTATAGGGCCTGCCAGTTGCCTGTCAGCACGTGGGCGCGCGAGATGACGATGTCGATTTCGGCTGCCCCGGCCTTTAGCGACGCGCCAATCTCCTCCAGTTTCTGCTCAAAGGGATTCTGGCCGGCCGGGAAGCCAGTTGAGACGGCAGCCACGGGAATGTCCGAGCCGTGCAAAGCCTCGACGGCTACGTGGACAAGGTCGTGGTAGACGCAGACTGCTCCAACCTTGAGGTGCAAATCACCGGCGCCAAGAGCTTCTAGTAATTCCCGGCGTACGGGCTGGCGCGCTTTTGCACAGAGGCGCAGGACGTTGCCAGGGGTATCATCACCTGAAAGTGTAGTAAGATCGATGCAGGTGATGGCCCGCAACAGCCAGGCGGCCTGCCACTCTTTCTTGACGGTGCGGCGGGTGGTCAGGGTAGCAGCGCGCCGTTCGACGGCGCTACGATTGATGTGTACTTCGCGCACCCAATCGAGGTCCAGGGGTATGCCCGGGTTGCGTACGAGGTGAAGGGCAGCGGCGGGCGCAATAAGTTGCGCCTCTACGTTTTCCGGTCCGGTTCGTCGTTTTGTGGTGGTCATGTGGTTGGTTCCCTCTGGCAATGTGTGGAAGCGGTCGCCCCACACCACCCAGGGCGGGGCATTACCTGTCCCCCAGACAAGGTCCCCCGCTCCTACCATATACGGGCTTGATGGGCCGCTTCGTCGTATGTAGGGGTGACCGCAAGGGGCGCTCCGCCCGCCATCTGTCATCCTGAGCAGAGCGAAGGATCTGCGCGCTGCCCAGCCAGAGATCCTTCGCTCTGCTCAGGATGACAATAGTGCTGAAGTTCACGCCTCTGGGGTTGCCCCTACATGTCTTTTATGATTACTCTTTATCTTGACTTATGGGGGAAGGGATTGTCAAGCTCTAGGTGTTCTTCCACGAGCGCGCGCAACTTCTGCGCCTTCCGCGCAATCTCATCGCTCTCGAAGTGCGAAATCTCAAGGAGCCCTGGCAGGCGGGAGTAGAGGTCCGGCATGCCTAAGATCTCCTCGACCTGCTCGCGAATCCATTTGTCGTAGGCAATGGGGTAGGTCCGGCGCGAGATGAAGAGGGCCTGGAGGAACTCACGGAAGGCATCATAGAGGCGATTGAAGGACTGGAAATACAGCCCACGTTCAACGAAAAGGGGAATGTGATCGAGATTGTTGACGCAAAAATCTCGCACCATTGCCAGTCTTTCCTGGCGCAAGGCCTCGGAATAGTACGGCAGCCATTGAGCTTTGAGGCGACCAGGGTATTTCCTATCTCTAATTCAAACTCGTCCGGTCCCGAAGTCCAGCCCCGCGCTTTAGGAACAAATCGTCCATCAATGAAGTCCAGATCAACATGGGAATACTTCCCCACTTGTTGCAATAAACGAAACGTCTCTGCAGATGTATAAAATTCCTCCCATTGCCGCTCTAGAGCATCCTTTGCCAGCGGAAATACGTCCGGCTGCAGTAGAATGAGGAAATCGAGGCAACTGCCGCGCACGGCCTTGCCGCGCGCACAAGAGCCCATGAGGATAACGGCATCGGTATCCTCACGCGCGGCAAAGAAATCGACAACGGCCCGCGCTGCCTGTTCGTGTTCGTGAGTTGGATAAACCGCCTGTACTCGCATAGTTCCAGCCTATCACATCCTTGCTGGGCCAGGCAAGTGTCACAATTATCAGTGACAGTTCGAAAAGCGGTACAACTGGGATAAAATAGCAAGGAACGAGAAGACAAATGCCGCTACACCCACTACACCTGCTACACCTGCTACACTTCCCATCACTCATGAACTCTCAAAGGCAGGCATTTTCTCTTTTTCACACAACAACGCCCTGGCAGTAAAGCTGCTCTGATCTGCCAGAGTCACTTTATGTGCTAAAATTTACAGACAAGTTGTACTTCTTAATACCAGGAGCAGGCGGATGGATATCCTTGTGATCGGATGCGGCGTCTCGGGGCTTACAAGCGGCTTGCGCTTGCTAGAGGCAGGTCATAAAGTCACCATCTGGGCAAAGGATTTGCCTCCACACACCACCTCTAACATTGCTGCCGCTATCTGGTTTCCTTATAAGGCTTATCCGGTCGACAGGGTGACTGGTTGGGGCAAGATAGCATTCGAAATGTTCAAAAGCTTACAAGGTGTCGAGGGCAGTGGCACCTTCATGGCTAACATATTTGAGTTCAAACCTGTGGCCAGCCCTGATCCCTGGTGGGTTACTGCTGTCGATAGCTTCCGTCATGTTGATACAAAGGAACTCCCCGATGGTTACACGGATGGCTATGCCTTTGAAGCACCGGTGATCGATACATCGATCTTTCTCGACTACTTGATGCGCACTTTCCAGATGCGCGGCGGCCAGATCGTGCAGAGGGCAATTACAGATCTGAGGGAGGCGTTTGCCCAAAGTAAGATCGTGGTGAACTGCAGCGGGCTGGGCGCACGCGAACTGGTCGGAGACCGCGACCTGCACCCGGCTCGCGGGCAGGTCGTGAAGATCAAACATAATGGCTTTCGCCGCGTTCTGCTAGACGAGGAAGGGCCAAACAGGCCGGCCTATATTGTGCCGCGCATTCACGATATTATCCTCGGCGGAACGTACGAGGAGGACAATGAGAGTATCGAGGTTGATGCTAATGAAACGGAGTGCATTCTAAGCCGTTGTGCAAGGCTGGCTCCAGACTTTCCAGCGATTGCTTCCGAAGATATCCTCAATGTCTACTGCGGACTGCGTCCTGCACGCTCGACAGTGCGTGTTGAAGGTGAGTGGGTCGCGCCGGATCAGCTTTTGATCCACAACTACGGTCATGGTGGGGCAGGCATTACGCTTTCGTGGGGCTGCGCGGCTGAGGTTGTTGAGCTAGCGGCACGGATGACAGCATAAGGTATCAAACAGTAGGAGGCAAGGAGGAAAACTATCATCGTGAACAATCATCACGCAGCAAATACGCGCAGGCTAGTCGAGGCAGTTCTTACCAATGCTGGGGAGACAGATCCTGCTTTGCGCTACACGGTCGAAGTATATACGGCTGAGATCGTAAGGCGCGCTGATGAACGGGCAGGCAAACTCCCTGCGGAGCTGGTTACATACGTGACCAAAGTAGCACGGCATGCCTACAAGACTACTGACGAGGATATTGAGGCACTGCGGCAGGCGGGTTATTCAGAGGATGCGATCTTCGAGATTACGTTGAGCGCGGCACTGGGAGCTGGTATGGCACGATTGGAGCGTGGCCTGGCTGTGCTGAAGGGAGATGAGAGATGAGGCTCAAGAAGCTTGAGCAGGTGCTGGCGGACAAGCCAGCGCCGGATGTGTCGCGTGTAATGGCCTACCGACCTGAGATATTTGGAGAATCTTTCTGTCTTTGCCTGGAGGAGGTGATGCGTGGGCCTTCTGACTGGAGCGTGGGTGAGCGGGAGTTGTTTGCCGCGTTTGTCTCGCGCACGAACTCGTGCCCGTTTTGAACGGGCAGCCACGGCGCGGTCGCGTCGAAGGCCCTTGGGGATGAACTTGTCAACGCTGTGTTGGAGGACTGGCACACTGCGCCAATCAATGGGAAGTTGCGAGCGATGCTAGGCTTTTTGGAGAAGCTGACGCTGGCTCCTGGAAATATTGGGCAGGAGGATCTTATACCGCTGTGGGCAGCAGGGGTGAGCGATGCTGCTATCGAGGATGCGGTCTACGTCTGTGCGTTCTTTAACATTATGAAATTTCACAACCAAGATCGGTAAAGCGGTGTCATGCTGAGCGAAGCATCTCTGTGCCCGTCGCGAGAGACCATTCGCTTCGCTCAGCATGACATTCCTGGTTTTGGTTGTGAAATTTCATAATCAGACATGCTTATACTTTGTACTTCCTGGCCAACACCTTGAGCCAGTTCACCTGCTTTTCTGAAGGAACAAACCTGTGCTTTTGGAGACGCTTCGTCATGTCCTCGACAAACTGACGCTCATTCGCTCCAACACGTGGGTTATCAACAGTAACAGCATTGAAGAGTGCCTTGAGCTTCTGCACTTGCTGCTTCAATGCCATCATTTCCGTGGATGAGAGCGTATTACGCGCTTCTGGCTTCATCGAGGTCTGCCATACACGATAAGCTTCGACATCGCCATTCCAAGCCATAATACACGCGAGCTCGTCGGCGCGCTCATTCTGCTTTTGGCCTATATGTCCGCGAACCCACTCAAAAGTGGGAGGAACTTTACGCTTACCGAGGAGGGTTCGATACAATGCCCACAGATCCGTGTTGGCTTTCATCTGGTAGATGCCCAGGGCAACATTGATAACATACTCACTGTCGCTGTAGATATCTAGCGGTAAATCGGGTGGCGCAATGGACATAACAGCGAGTACAGCCGCGATCTCAACGCGATTGTTCGTCGTTATCTCAGACTTGGGAACATACCCAGAACATTCGATGCAAGCAGCATCATCGTGCAATTTTCCATCAACGAAATCGAAGGCCGCCCACAGCAAAGCTGCCCAGCCTGCTGGGCCACCAGGGTTTTTGATGCAGGCCCCATCTGTATAAGCTACTATGCCGCGTTTGTCTAAAAGCGGCAAGGCTGCACGGACATCGATATGCTGTACAGCTTCTGTCACCGAACGCCATTCTAGCGATTCATTCTCAAATTCGAACACTAGCTACCTCTTTCTCGAGCGCGGCCGGGTTTCACTTACTTATATCAAAAACGTTTCGCCCATATTACGCCGCATTTGCTCTAACCTTGAATGACGATGCTCTTGCTTTCTTGTAACTCAAGCACGGCTGCTATTTCGCAAAAATGCCCCAGGTCACCAGCACACTTCCTACAATACTCCAAATACGGTACCAGGCACAGTACAAAGTAATGTACATGTTAAACTAGAGTTGGAAAGTTTCTCTCATTGGTATCATCTTCAGGATGAAGGAGATGCGTTTGGCACTACGTATCCTCAGTTACAATATTCTTGCTGGCGGCCAGGACCGTCTCCCGCTCATTGGTAAGGTCATCCAGAAGCAGCAACCGGATGTGGCAGCACTTCTGGAGGCCAGGAGTCGTCCCCACGCGGAAGCCCTTGCCCGGCAATTAGGAATGAGTCTGACATTTGGTGAAGCCAACAACATTTACCAGGACCTTGTGGCCTGGCTCAGCCGCCTCCAGGTGATCCGAGCGCACAATCATCGCCTCCCTGTTTTTGCTAAGACGCTTCTAGAGATCGAGATTCTTTGGGAAGGAGCTTCATTGACGCTCTTTGCAACCCATTTGAGAGCGGGACAGGACCAGGAGCGCGAGCAGCACCGTGTCAGGGAAATGCAAGCGATTCTTGGCCTCCTAGACCAGATCGGGAATCAGCCTCATATTCTGGTGGGAGATTTGAACACGCTTCATCCGACAGATCAACCGAATATCCCTGCCTACCTTTCCATCCTGAGGCAGAGGGGAGAGCACACGCTTAACCCCCAATTCCCACGGGAGGTCATTCCCCTGCTGCTAGAAGCTGGATATATTGACTGCTATCGTGCGCTGCACCCAATGACCGCGGGGTACACAACGGACACAGTTCATCCAGCACTGCGGATCGATTACATCTTTGCAGATCCCCTTCTTGCCAAGCGCCTGTATGCTTGCAATGTCATGACGGGAGCGGAAGCTGAGATGGCTTCCGATCACTTCCCTGTGTGGGCTGAGTTCAGGTATGGCAATGGACGCACGACCAGTGCTACAAGATGCCCATTGTGATAATTACAGTGGTATCCCAGCGGAATATTTTGAGAAAGCATGTGTGGCAGGAAGTGAGGAACGTTGCTAACTACTGCTGTATTATGTGGATCACAGACCCATTGAAGAGGCTTCCAGCACAGCAAGCCTTCTGGCATTACGCGGTCGCCCTCCCATGTTACTGACGCCTGCTGAAAGTCTGCTATGAATGCGTACATGCCGCTGCTGGCACTGGTGGAATCAAGATTCCAGGTGACGATGCCAGCAAAGCGGAGACTATGTGCCACGTGCAGATCTATGTTTGCTTCCTCCAGGACTTCACGCATCACACAAGCCTGGGGAGTTTCGTCCTTCTGGAGCTTGCCGCCCAACCCATTCCAGTGGAACCGGTTGGGCGGCCTGCTGCGATAGAGCACGAGTACGAGTTCGTCATAGCGGCAGAAGCAAATGGTGTACTGTAAAGGCACTATGACATCTCCTTCATACTAAGATGAGGCTTGCAAGCAAGCCTGGACGTCGGCGATGGCCTCTTTGGTTTCTTTGAAGAGGATAGCATGCAAGCCCAACTCGCGGGCAGCAGCGACGTTGGGCTTGACGTCGTCCAAGAAGGCAATCTCTGCCGGCTGCATGCCTAGACGCTCACAGGTCAGTTCAAAGATACGCCTCTCAGGCTTGGCAATCCCCTCCTCGTGGGAGTAAATGAGGAGGTCGGTCATCTCATCAAAATGGTAGCGCTCCTGCTCTCTGCTGCGTGCACCGGCAAAGCTGTTGCTGAGCAGGGCAGTTTGATAGCGCGGGCGCAGGCTGCTGAAGTAGGCAGCTAGCGGGGCGTTGAGTTCACCAAGATACTCTTCCCACAGATCAGCCATAAATGCCTCGACTTGCCCCTGGTCCAGCCCCATGATCTCCCCGATGCTCTTTTCCACTTCCTCTTCCGAAATGGTACCGGAGTTGCCATCTCTCCACACATCCATGAGTCGTTCATCCAGTTCCCCTGGTTTCAGATAGAGACAGGTTTCCCACTTTTCAACCCAACCAGTCCGAGGCGTGATTTCTAGCACCCCACCGATATCAAAAACAACCGCTCGAATGGTCATTCCAGCCTTCCTTTCGGGAATCTCATCATGAACGGTGTTCTCTGAAGCACACCGCTTCATATATTTGATACAGATATATCAGTAATAGATATATTAATCTCTGCTCAGCTGGCTTGTCAAGAAGAGCGCGGATCCTGCCTTCAGCGAGTCTGATACTGCTGGCGAACTTCTCCAGGGAAGGTTGCCCCACCACCCCAGGGCGCGATCAAAATGCAAGCCTATATCAGGATTTCTTTAGCGCGAATGACGCCGCGCTTGTTCTTCTTACCTTCGACGGTGATGGTTTCGCCTTCTTGTAGTTTTGGTAGAACCGCAGGAGGCATGCTCTCTCCCGTTTGCTTCATTATTGTTGCGCCGTTTTCGACACACACAGCGACGGGCAGAGATGCGCCAGTGCGCTGCTTGATCGCACTGCCAGCTATGATGTATGTATCTCTTTTACGCGGGTTGGGGCTGATACCAACAACCGTCACTTTTCGTCCATGCTCAAGCAGTTCCTTGACGTGTTCGAGGGCTTCCTGCCGGGTCTGGTCCGGTTCTGTACCATTGTACTGAGCGGCGTGATCACCTGGCGTCTCCTGAACGGCTTCAGCCTGGGCGGCAATGTCCTGGGCCTCAACCTGTGGTGTCCCTTGCTCGTGGTGGGTGGATTCTTCAAAGAGGGCTTCATCGTAGGTGCAGGGAATTGCTACTCGCAGAGCGCGCGGCATGGCATCAAAGCGATAGTTGACCATGACCCGCTCCGGATCACTGGCACGCTCGAGGGCCTCACGATCAGACTTGCTGAGATAGTCTTTCAGTTTGACGGCACTGCCATCGAGCTGCATGGCAATTGAAGCGGGAACGCTGATAGAGAGGTGTGCACCATGGAAGTATTCGGCGGTGGTGTTGTCGGGTTTGCGTCGCAATAAAAGCGACGTGATCTGCTGCATGGTTGTAAGCGGGTCGCCAGCAGTAATCACGCATACATCCAGAATACCATCATCGATGTAGGCATCGGGTGTCATCTTGAGGATATCGGCATAACGGCGAGTATTTCCGATTACTACCTGTATGGCTTCACCTTGCCAGAGTACATCTCCATTATGCAGAGCCCCAGCATGTATTTCAACCGGGAATGGGTGCTGTTCGGGCACTTCTTTAGCGGCAGAGACGCCGACCGCAAGGGGGCCAACGCGATACTTCAGGGGCTTAGAAACATGTTCCATTATAGCGGCATCGATACCAAGGCCGGCCATTAATAAAAAGTGATGTCTTGCCCCTGAGGCTTTTACCTTCTTTTTGTTGGGCTTGCTGCCACTGTGTTGTTGATCGTCCTGTGCCGCGCCGGGAAAGGTGAGTCCCTCGACCTCGACATGGCCGACATCAACCTTACGAGCCTCGCTGTTGTAAAGGGCCAGGGCAGCCTTGACAGGGTCACCAGGTATGCCAATTTCGCCGGCCCAGACATTGGCGGTGCCACCGGGGATAACGCCGACAATGCTGTGCTGCCCTTTGGCATTCATTACCCCGTTGACAACCTGGTTAAGTGTGCCATCACCTCCATAAGCGACGACAAGATCGTAGCCATCTTCAGCGGCCCTGGTTGCCAGGTCCATCGTCTGCCCACCATACTCTTTCAGAGCTATATCGGTGCTCCAGCCGGCGGCCGATAGCACAGCGAGTACATCGGTGATTTTTGCCAGGTTCTGTCCAGCCCTGGGATTGATTACCAGGTAAGCTTTTTTGCACTTCATTAGCGTTACTCCTCGTAGTACGTCATTAAATTTACTGTGACATACACGAGGAGGATAGTAGAAGAGTTTCAGTGTGCTACCGCTATTGCTTGCAATATACCTCCGGTAAAGCTCCAAAGGAGGATCAGCCATGGCCAGAGGCCACCATGTCGTTTTCGTGCTTCATCGCTGGTCACCGTTTTGAACCATCGTGCTGTCGCGGGGCGACTCATGCGCCAGGCGATGAGGGGAGAGACGATGAGTAGGAGCACTGACGAGTACGCGGGCCAGAAGTTGCCCACTCTACTGCCCTGCCAGGCATCTCTGAGCGTGAAAAGACCTAACAGGATAAGCAGGGTGTTAAATATTATCTGTACAGGCCGTGTCCAGCGCCAACCTCGCCGTATTCCTTCACCAAAGACGGCGAAGACCGCGGCAAAGGGAAGAGCTATGAGGAATGAGACAAGCGCGGCAGGGACCGGACTTAACTTCAACATGGATGCCTGGAGCTGCACGATGCCGGATCTGGCGAGATTTGGTAAAATTAAGGGGAGAAGGGGCACGGCTAACAGTTGTACGGTTAAACCCCAGTCGTAGGCGACGGCCATGCCGATGCCCTGCGGTGCAGGTTTCTTTGCGGCAGAGGATTCGACGGGTTCAGATTGAACGGTGTCTCCCATGGTAATGTCTCCCGTCCCGGTTTGTCTATGACAGCTTGCAGGGCGCCAGGGCCTGGCAAAAGTCGTCCGTGTGTTCCCCACCCCCAGGAGACAAGAGCGTGGTGCGGCGGGCTGCACCACGCTCTTGTCTCCCTCGTGTGCCGCCGCAGGCGGCCAGTCTGCGCTGAGCCTGCGACTGTTGCCATCGCGCTCCGCCAAGGGCTGCAAGTCCCTTGGAATCCCGCTTTCACAGCAGGGTCAGTAGCGAGGGCCAACCATGGGAACGCCGGCGGGTCCAGGCATGCCCTGTATCGCAGCCATGCCGGGCATGGGGGCAGGGGCAAGG
>WNGP01004922.1_pt1 | contig 11122 bp, 8 predicted proteins | sample 5407671 | NCBI WGS metagenome assembly WNGP01 (sample SAMN13153381, study PRJNA577476) | soil metagenome | isolation source: 40 cm soil or saprolite under Garry oak tree replicate 2 | place: USA:California | collected 2016-06-15
TATCGACTTCGACGATCGCCGCATGGCAGGCATTCGAAAATGTGCCCGGCGGATCGTAGGTCGCGGCCTCCATGATGCCCGGCTCTATCTCGCCGTCGAACCGATGGGCCTGGTGGTACGCGGCCCGCGCCAGCGCGGCGATCGGCAGCAGGCGATCGGTGCCGGCGACCTTTGCGTTCCCGGCTTCCAGCACGACGTCTTCCGGTGCCGCTTCCAACAGGTGGCTCGCGAGCTTGATCAGCTTGAGCCTAACCTTGCGGGCAGCAATCAGCGCCGCGCCGCCGGCGATCACCAGCGAGCGGCTCGCGAACGTGCCGAAGCCGTACGGCGTCCGGTCGGTATCGCCGTGAACGACGGCAATCTGCGCCGGCTCGATCGCGAGCTCGTCGGCGATGATCTGGGCGAGCGTGGTGCGAAGCCCCTGCCCGTGCGGGCTCGCGCCGATGCGCGCCTCGACGAAGCCCGACGGATCCATCGTCAGCTCGACTTTCTCCCAGCCGGGCGTGAGCTCCATCCCGCGCGCCGCAAAGGCCGGCGTGCCGTAGCCGGTGCGCTCCGAGAACGTGGCAAAGCCCAGTCCGAGAAACCGGCCCTGGGACCTCCCTTCATACTGGCGCGCACGAAAGGCGGCAACATCGAGCGTGGCAGCGGCGAGCTCCATCGTCTCTCGGTAGCTTGCTTCGTCGAGCACCAAGCCCGTTGCCGACGTGTAGGGAAAGCGATCGACCAAGTTGCGGCGGCGGATTTCCAGCGGATCGAGATCGAGCTCGGCCGCGGCGCGATCCATCAGCCGCTCCAGCGCGAGCGTGATCACAGGACGCGTTACACCGCGATAGGGTGCCATCGGACAGGTGTGGGTGAGCACGGCGCGCGCGACGCACGAATAGGCGCGAATGTCGTAGGGCCCCGGCAGCTCGGCTAGCCCCATGAGCGGCTCGACTGCGCACGTCGTCGGAAAACACGAATAGGCCCCGACGTTGGCAGTGACATCGGCCGCGAGCGCAACGAACTTGCCGGTTCGATCGAAACTGCCCTCGAGCCGGATTTGTTGGTCGCGGCTGTGGAACGACGCGATCAAATTCTCGCGCCGGTCCTCCCGCCACGCGACCGAGCTTTTGAGCTTGCGCGCGAGCCACACCAGAACAACGTACTCGGGCGGCAGCGACATCTTTTGCCCGAACCCGCCGCCGACGTCCGGCGCGATAACGCGCAGTTCGGATTCCGGCATGCCGATCAGATCGGCGATCACCGTGCGCATCAGATGCGGCGTCTGGGTCGAGCAGGTGAAGAAAATCCGGCCAGATGCGGCGTCGTACGTCGCATGGCCACCGCGCGCTTCGAGCGGCATGGCGTTCTGTCGCCGCGAGCGGACCTCGACCGAGAGCCGGCGGTACGCGGCCTTTCGCGCGGCGTGGAAATCCGGCGTGCTGTGCCGAGCCTCGATAATGACGTTGCCGCGAACGTTTTTGTGAACCAGCACAGCGCCTGCGGCAAGCGCGTCATCGATGCGGACCAAAGCCGCGCTCTCGGCGATCGCGACTTCGACGCAATCCGCCAGATCCTCCGCCTCCTCCTCGCTCGCGGCGATTACCGCCCCGATCGGCTCGCCGACGAAGCGAACGACCTCGGATGCCAGGATCGGCTGCTCGACCGGCACATAGCCGAACTTGTGGAGCATCGGCCGGATCGGTTTCACTGCGGCGAGATCCGCGGCCGTGATCAGGCTCGCGCCCTGCGGCGCCGTGATGCGCTCGATCGTTCCGGCAGCGACCGGGGAGCGCACGAACCGCACCCAATGCGCCGCGGTCAGATCTGCCGTGAAACGGCCTCGGCCTGTCACGAGCGCGGGATCCTCGACCCGGCGGATTGAGCGGCCGACCCAGGTCTCGCGCCGCTCCATGCGGTTCATGCCGCGGCGCGCTCCAGGGCGCGACGCGCAACCGCGCGGACGAGGTCGCGCCGGTACTCGGCGCCCGCCTGGATATCCTCGAGCGGATCGATCGCTTCGGCGGCAGCCTCCGCCGCCTCGCGAAAGATGCCGATCTCCGGCGGTTTTCCGGCGAGCACGGCTTCGGCTTCCGGAATGCGCCGCGGCGACGCCTCGACGCCGCCGAGCCCGAGGCGCGGGCCGGCGATGAGGCCGTCCTCCAGCCGAAACGTGGCGAGCGCCATGGCAAGGGCGTAATCGCCGGCGCGCCGGCTGAACTCGTAGAATCCCCAGCGCAGCTCGGGCGCGAGGACCGGCAGCCGCGCCTGCTCCAACAGCTCGTCCTCCTCGAGCGTGGTTGCCATCAGGCCTTGGAAAAAATCGATCGCCGCGATCCTTCGCGTGCCACGCGCACTCCGGGCGGCGATCTCACCGCCGAGCGTCGCCGCAACCAGGCACCACTCGGAGGCGGGATCGGCATGGGCGAGGCTGCCGCAAAACGTGCCGCGGGTCCGAATCGGATAATGCGCGATGTGCCGCACGACGTAGGCGAGCAGATCGCCGAGCGGCCCGGCCGTGACCGGCCGATGAAACGCCGCGTGACGCACGCACGCGCCGATCAAGAGCGTGTCGTTCTCGACTGCGAGCCGGTCGAGCCCGGCCACCAGGTTGATGTCGACGAGATGCGCCGGGCGGGCCAGACGAAACGCCATGGTCGGCACCAGACTTTGGCCGCCTGCGAGAACGCGGCCGTCCTCCGGCGCGACTTCGGCAAGGATCGCGACCGCTTGCTCCAGGGTTTTCGGCGCGTGATAGACGAACGGCGCGGGCTTCACTGGCCCCGGCTCCTTCGAGTTTGCAGGGATGCTAACGGCTTTCCCGCTCGGCGCAAAGCCTGGGAAACTTATGTAACGAAGACCGTAGAACGCTCAGGCGGCAAGGTCCGCCGACTTGATGCGCTTCACCCCGGCCTGCAGCATGTCCGCCCACGCCTTCTCCAGCGAGCCCTGGGTGTCGATGCCGCGGCAGGCGTCCTCGACCACATAGGTCTCAAAGCCGCTGTTGCGCGCGTCGATCGCCGTCCAGGCGACGCAGAAGTCGGTGGCAAGGCCGGCCACGAACACTTTTTTGATGCCGCGCTGAGTGAGATAGCCGCCGAGTCCGGTCGGGGTCTTGTGGTCGGCCTCGAAGAACCCGGAATAGCTGTCCATGTCCTTGTGATAGCCCTTGCGGATGACGAGCTCGGCGTGGGGAATGGAAATGTCCTTCGAAATGTCCGCGCCGGACGTCCCTTGCACGCAATGGTCGGGCCACAGGATCTGGTCGCCATAGCCCAGCTTGATGACCTCGAATGGCTTCTTGCCCGGGTGGGTCGAGGCGAAGGAAATGTGGCCGGGCGTGTGCCAATCCTGGGTCATCACCACGTTGGTAAAATCCTTGGCCATGCGATTGATGACCGGAATCACCTGATCGCCTTCTTTCACGGCGAGGCTACCGCCCGGAAGGAAGCAGTTCTGCACATCGACGACGATCAGCACGCTCGCCTCGTCGATCGCGATTTTCTCCGCCGCGCGCGCCATGCTCAAAGATCCGAAGAAGCTCGTGCCGAAGCCGATGCTGACCAAGCCGCGGACAACCTGGCGTCGATTGCAGGTTACCATGGAGCTCCCCGAATTCCGATACCGCGGCAAGTCGCCGCGATGCCGCACAGGCGCGATTCTGTGCCCCCGAGACAGCCTCACGCAAGCGCGTTATGCGCCTCCGTTCCCGTGCAGCGCCTCCCATACCCGGCGCGGGATCGCCGGCATATCGATGCTGCGCGCGTTTCCTTTGGCGTTCAACGCGTCCACCACAGCATTGATCACCGCCGGCGGCGCGCCGACCGCGCCGGCTTCGCCTGCGCCCTTGATGCCGAGCGGGTTGGCCGCACACGGCACGTTGTGGGTCGAGAACGAGAAGAACGGCAGATTGTCGGCGCGCGGCATCGCGTAATCCTGGAACGAGCCCGACAGCAATTGCCCGCTGTCCTCGTCATAGACCGTGTGCTCCAGCAACGCCTGGCCGATCCCCTGCACCACCCCGCCGTGAACCTGGCCTTCGAGCATCATCGGATTGATCACCGCGCCGAAATCATCGACCACGGTGTAGCGCTCGATCTTCACTTCGCCGGTATCCGGATCGATCTCCACCTCGGCGATGTGGCAGCCGTTGGGGAAAGTCTCGGCTGTCGGGGTCCTGGTGTGAGTGGCGTCGAGCCCCGGCTCCACGCCGGGCGGCAGCTTCGATTTGTCCCGCGCGGCGGCCGCCACCGCGAAGAGATCGACGCGCCGGTCGGTGCCGACGATGCGGAACTCGCCTTCGCCAAACTCAATGTCGGCAGGCGAAGCCTCCAGCAGATTCCCGGCCAGCTGCCGGCCCTTCTCGATCACCTGTTTCGAGGCCTCGTGGAGTGCGGTGCCGGCGACGGGAAGCGCGCGCGAGCCGCCGGTGAGCCCGCGCGGCGTGCGGTCGGTATCGCCCATGATCACATCGATCTTGTCGGGGTGGACGCCCAGACGGTCGGCAACGAGCTGCTTGTACGACGTGATAAGGCCTGTGCCATATTCGACGTTGCCCATGACGAGCTCGATGCGGTGGTCCTTGAACTCGATCGAGGCCGTCTCCGGAAAGCCGCCGCCGCAGCGCTCGGTATAGGTCGCCATGCCGATGCCGCGCAGTTTCCCGCGTTTCCTGGCTTCGGCGCGCCTCGCCTTGAAGCCCGTCCAGTCGGCCTTTTCCATGCACAGATCCATGACCTGTTCGAACTCGCCGGAATCGAACGTGATCTGCGTCGCCGAAGTGTACGGCATCGCCGATGGCGGGATGAAATTGCGCCGCCTGATCTCGTCGGGCGCGAGGCCGAGATCGCGCGCGGCGGCATCGACCAGCCGCTCCACGAGGTAGGACGCCTCCGGACGTCCGGCGCCGCGATAGGCGCACACCGGCACCGTGTTGGTGCATACGCCCTTCACGTTCACGGCGATCGCCGCCGTCTTGTAGAGGCCGGCAACCAGATCGGTCGAGCGCGTCGGAATGAACGCGCCAAGCGGCGAGAGATACGCGCCGAGATTGGCGATGACCGAGACCCGCAGGCCGAGAAAATGCCCGCGCCGATCCATGGCGAGCTCGGCGCGCGAAAAATGGTCGCGGCCCTGGTTGTCGCTGACGAAACCCTCCGAGCGGTCCGGCTGCCATTTCACCGGACGTCGCAGCTTGCGCGCAGCCCAGACCACGAGCGCGTGCTCGGGATAGACGAAGGCCTTCATGCCGAAGCCGCCGCCGACGTGGGGCGTAATGGTGCGCAATTTAGCTTGTGGCACCTTCAGGACGGCGTCGGCGAGCGTGTCGCGGACGAAGGACGCGCCCTGCGAGCCGGTGTAGAGGGTCGCGCGATCGGTCTCGGGGTCGTAGTCGCCGATGGCGTTGCGCGGCTCCATCGAGTTCGCCACCACGCGGTTGTTGACGACTTCGATCGTGGTGACGCGCGCAGCGCCGGCAAAGGCGGCTTCGGTCGCCGCGAAATCGCAGCGGTCGTTGTCCCAGTCGAACACGATGTTCCGGGGGATGTGGTCGAACAGCTGCGGCGCGCCGGGCTCGATCGCCGCCCGCGCGTCGACCACGGCCGGCAGCGCCTCATATTCGACCTCGATCGCCTCGGCGGCGTCGCGGGCCTGATGCAGCTTCTCGGCCACCACGAGCGCCACCGGCTGTCCCGCATGGCGCACCTTGCCGATCGCGAGCACCGGCCGCGGCGTGTCGTGGCGCGGGGTGCCGTCACGGTTCGTCAGCGGCGAGACGCAGGGCACGTCGCCAAGACCGTCGGCCGTCACATCCTCGCCGGTGAGCAGGAGCAGCACGCCCGGCATGCCGCGGGCTCGTGTTGCGTCTATCCGTGCGATGCGCGCGTGCGCCGCCGGAGAGCGAAGCACATGGGCATGCACCATGCCCGGCAAAACGATATCGTCGGTATAGCGGCCCCTGCCGGTGATGAGCCGAAGATCTTCGAACCGCCGCAACGGCTGGCCGACCGCGAATTTCATGTCGCCTCCACGTCCTGTTGATCTCTGCAGGGCGGCTCGCGTGCTTTCCCTCCCCTAAAGGGAGGGTCGCCGCCGAAGGCGGCGGGGTGGGGTGACTCCCTTTCGCCCCACCCGGCTCGCGTCTTGCGACGCGCGCCGGCCTCCCCTCCGGGGAGGCGAAGAGCGGCTCCCGCGCGAAACAGCGGCGCAGCTTGCGACATCGCCGCATCGGTATCAAGCTGGCGGGCTGAGCTCTGCATCAGAAAGGATCGTGCCATGCGTCTTGCGGGGAAAGTCGCGCTGGTGACCGGGGGCGCCTCCGGTTTCGGGACCGGGATCGCGCGCACCTTTGCGCGCGAGGGCGCCAAGGTCGCGATCCTCGATCTCAACGGTCCGGGCGCCAAGGAGGTTGCATCCTCGATCGGGCCGAATGCGATGGCGATTGCGGGCGACGTTACGGCCGCGCGCGACGTCGCTGCGGCGGTCGAGAACACGGTCACGGCGTATCAGCGGCTCGATATCGTGGTCAACAACGCCGGCTGGACGCATCGCAACCAGCCGATGCTCGACGTCTCCGAAGCCGAATTCGATCGCGTGTTTGCCGTCAACGTCAAATCGATCTTCCACATGGCGCACGCCGCCATCCCGGTGATGCGTCGGCAGGGCGGCGGCACCATCATCAACATCGGCTCGACCGCCGGCATCCGTCCGCGGCCGGGGCTTACTTGGTACAATGCCACCAAGGGCGCCGTAAACTTGATGTCGCGCTCGATGGCGGTCGAGCTCGCGCCCGATAAGATTCGCGTCAACTGCGTGGCACCGGTGGCCGGCGAGACGGGGCTGCTCGCGGCCTTCATGGGCGGGGAGGACACGCCGGAGATGCGGGCGAAATTCATTGCCACGATTCCGTTGGGAAGGCTGTCGCGGCCCGACGACGTCGCCCACGCCTGCCTCTATCTCGCCTCCGACGAGGCCAGTCTCATCACCGGCGTGGTGCTGGAGGTCGACGGCGGGCGGACGATTTGAAGCCGGTCTTCCGGAATGATGCCGATGCCGCGCGTTTTCCTACTCCGCCGCCACCCGGTACGCGCGCGCGTAGCGCAGCAGCGCGTCGTCCTCGACCGGCTCGATCGGCGTGAAATCCCGATGCGCGATCCATTCCGGGCGGGTGAACTTGGTGATGTGGTTGGAGACCGCGCACAGCGTCAGATACACGATCTTGCGCGGATAGGGCGTGATGTTCGGCGGCGAGGCGTGCACCAGGTTGCCGTGGAACATCAGCACCGAGCCGGGATTGCCGGTCGGCGCGACGATGCCGCCCTCCTGCGCGAGCCGCGTCACCGTCTCCTTGTCGAGCGTCCATAGCGGGTAGGAAGTCGTCTTCTTGTCGTGCCCGGCCTGCAGCGTGCCGTGCTTGTGGCTTTTCGGGATGAACATCAGCGGGCCGTTGATAGCCATGACCTCGTCGAGGAACACCGCGATGTTCATGGCGCGAGCCTGCGGCATGCCGTCATCACGCGCCCAGGTGCCGTAGTCCTGGTGCCATTGCCACACCTCGCCCTCGAACGCCGCCTTGGCGTTGATCTTGAACTGGTGCATGTAGAGCTGTTCGCCGAACAGCTGCTCGACCGGCTTCACCAGGCGCGGATGCGCGCCCAGAATGCGGAAAGCCTCGTTGTAGGTGTGGGCGGCGAACGCGGTGCGCGGCGCGCCGGAACTCTCGCGCCACACCTCCTTGCGCTCGGTCTTGTAGATTTTCTCGGCTTCGGCACGCAGGACCGCCATTTCCTCGTCGGAAAAACAGTCCGGCAGAAACAGATAGCCTTGCTCGTCGAATTCCTTCAACTGGCGCGACGACAGTTCCATCGTTCGCTCTCCTTGCATCGGCGGCAATTCTCTCGAGCCGCCATCGGCGTTTCCTGCACCCAATATATACTCGCGCTCGGTCCCAGGGAACGCCCCATCGTGCCCATGGCCCGATGAGGCTGGATGTTCCTCACGTGACCGGCAGGCCGAGATGGGCGCGGAAGCGGTTCTTCAGGAACACGGCATCGCGCGGCGGCAGCGAGCGCGGCGGATTTTCCGCCTTTACCTTCATCACGAACAGGCGCGGTCCCTCGGCCGGGCGATGCAGCTTCTCTCGCAGGTTCCTGACCGCGGCCATGTCGGCCGCCACGCCGATGTCCGTGAAGCCGCAGGCCGAAGCCACCGCGGCGAGATCGAGCCCACAGCCGGTGTGGCTCCTCTGCATCCCGGTTTCGCCAAAATGCCCATTGTCGATCACCACGATCGACAGATTCTTCGGGCGCGCCACGGCGATCGTCGCAAGCCCGCCCAAGCCCATCAGCTGCTCGCCGTCCCCGGTGATCGCCAGAATATTTCGATCCGGCCGGGCCTGGGCGAGCCCGAGGCCGATCAGGGCCGCGCTGCCCATGGCGCCCCAGAGATAATAATTGGCGTCGCTGTCGCCCGCCGCGTGAACGTCGTAGGTCGGGGATCCGAGCCCGGAGACGACCAAAAGCTCGCCGCGATCTTTCAACAGCGCTGCCACTGCCGCGCGCCGATCGAGAGCCATGCCGCCCCTCACCAGATTTTCCTGCCCAGCATGCGCTGGGAAATCAGCACCGCGATCTGCTGCTCCGCCTCATAGGCGAGCGCCGCCGCCGAGCCGGCGGTCTCGACGAGGTCCTCGGCCGTCTCCACGCGCTCTGTGCGCACCCCGATCGCGTTCAACGCCGGCTCAGCGGCGCGGCCCATCGGCACCTGCCAGGGATTGAACTCGGCCCATTCGCCGCGCATCGTCACCAGCATCAGCAGCGGAAATCGCGCGATCGTCATCAGCGAGAGCATATTGATGCAATTGCCGACCCCGCTCGATTGCAGCAGCAGCACGCTGCGTTTTCCGCCGAGCCAGGCGCCCGCCGCGATCGCGACGCCCTCCTCCTCGCTGGTCAGGACATTCGAGACCACGTCCGGATCGACCGCGAAGAGCTCGATCAGCGATGCATGTCCAGCGTCCGGAACGTGGCTGACGTGGGTCACGCCCGCGGATTTCAGCACGCGGTGGACATCCACCGCCCAAGGTTGCTTGAGGTCGGTTTTGGCGCCCGCCGCTATGGTTCGCATTCGTGGCCGTTCCTCTTGCATATCGCTCGCCGTGCTACATCGCACGCGCGAGTTGGTAGGTCGGCCAGACCGCAGGTGCGGCGCGCGCATAGGGATTGGGCCTCGCGATCTCGGCGCCGAGTCGCGCGGCCGCATGCCAGGGCCAGCGCGGATCGTCGATCGCGGCGCGCGCAATCGCGATCATGTCGGCATGATTGCCGGCGATCACCTCCTCGGCCTGTGCAGGGTCGGCAATCATGCCCACCGTGCGCACCTTCAGGCCGCAGGCTTTCTTGATGGCTTGCGCAAGCGGCACTTGATAGCCCGGACCGATCGGTATCTTTGCCGTGCCCAAAAGGCCGCCGCTGCTCACACAAACGTAGCCGAAGCCCAGCGCTTCGAGATCGCGGGCGAGCGCTGCGGCATCGGCGACGTCCCACCCGCCTTCGACCCAATCGGTGCCGGTGATTCTCGCGCCGATCACGCGCGAGGCCGGAACCATCTCGCGGACCGCGCGCGCGACCTCGGCCGCAAATTTCAAGCGCTGCGTTCCATAGGCATCGACGCGCCGGTTGCTCAGCGGCGACAGGAATTGATGCAGCAGATAGCCGTGCGCCATGTGCAGCTCGACAATGTCGAAACCCGCGGCCATGGCGCGGCGCGCCGCCGCGGCGAATTCGTCGACAAGCCTCCGTATCTCCTCGGCCGATAATTCCTCGGGAACGGGCCACTCGGCATCGAACGGAAGCTTCGAAGGCGCGACGGTCAGCCAGGGATCCTCGCCCGGCCCGAGCGGCTTGCCGCCTTCCCACGGCCTGCGCGCCGAGCCCTTGCGGCCGGCGTGTGCGAGCTGAATGCCAAGCAACGTGCCTTTGGGAGCGACCGTGCGCATCGCCGCCAGGATGCGGGCGACCGCTGCCTGATGCGCATCGGACCATAGCCCGAGACAGCCGTGAGTGATGCGGCCTCTCGGCTCGACCGCGGTCGCCTCCAGCATCACCACGCCCGCGCCCGACATCGCGAGCGTCATGGCATTCTGCAGATGCCATTCCGTCGGCAGCCCGTCGACCGCGGAATATTGGCACATCGGCGAGATCGCAATGCGGTTCGGCACAATGAGCGGCCCGATCTCGATCGGGGTGAAAAGCAAAGCCATGGATTCCTTCCTTCGTGAGGCCCGTTTGAAGCCCATGCTCGGTTGGAGCGCAAGGCATGCCATCCGGAAACCCGATGGTCATGCGCTCACTCTTGTTTCAATGCTTCGTCGTCCAGTGGCCCGAGCGAAGCGCGGAAACCCGGCACCACAACCGCCGGCCGTGCCATATTTTGCGGATCGATGTGCTCGGTTTCCGGGGTTCGCGCTGGAGCCTTGCCCGGACCGCTTCCGGGGGCGCGCCCCGGATGACGGCTCACTGCAAAGGAATCGACGAGACGTGATCCTTGAATGCCGGACGCTCCGCGATCACCGCATACCAGCGCTCGAAATGTTCGAGCTTCGGCCGCTGCGGCACCAGCTGCCGGAACCGATAGGCCATGATGCCAACCGGAATATCGCCCATCGAGAATGCCGCGCCGGCGACGAAGGGCTGCTTCGCGAGCGTGGTGTCGAGAATCTGCATTGCATCGGTGGTCTTCGTCTGCGAGGCGGCGATCGCCGCCTGGTCGCGCTGCTCCGGCGGCGTGCGAATCAGGCCCCAGAACGCGCCGGAAATGGCGAGGCCGAGCACGGTGAGCTGCCAGTCCATCCACTGGCTGGCGAGCGCGCGCGACTTCCAGTCGGCGGGCTCGAGCTTGCTGACACCATAGCGCGCGGCAAGATAGCGGACGATGGTATTGGATTCCCAGACCGTAAGATCGCCGTCCTGCAACGTGGGCACCAGCCCGTTGGGATTCATGGCAAGATAGTGCGGCTCCTTGTTGCCGCCGAATTTTCCGCCGATGTCGACGCGCTCGTGCTTGAGCCCGAGCTCGCCGACCGCCCACATCACCTTCTGAACGTTCGACGAGGTATTGCGCCCCCAAATTTTCAGCA
>WNGP01004923.1_pt1 | contig 11120 bp, 12 predicted proteins | sample 5407671 | NCBI WGS metagenome assembly WNGP01 (sample SAMN13153381, study PRJNA577476) | soil metagenome | isolation source: 40 cm soil or saprolite under Garry oak tree replicate 2 | place: USA:California | collected 2016-06-15
CCCGCTGCCCAGACGATTGCCCCGCCTGTCGTCTCGCCTCCACTGCCTCCTCGGGTGCAGGGCCAGTCCCTGCTCCGGTGCGTCCCTGGCGCGAGATGAAAAGCCGCCGTGGAGCCCCCAAGCGCGTGAACACACAGGGCTTCGCCTGTCCCAACCGAAAGTGTCTTTACTTCGGCATTACAGACGCTTCCATTCATGCCCTTGTTGGCGATGGCAAGCATGGCCAGGCTGAACGGATCCAGACCTTTCGATGTCAGGCGTGCCGCACCACGTTCACTTCCAGGCGCAACACCCCCTTGTACCGGCTGAAAACCCCTTCCCAGCAGGTCGCCCAGGTGCTCTCTGCTCTGGCCGAAGGACTAGATCCTTCGGCTGCAGAGCGGGTCTTTGGCTTTCGACAAGCCACCATTACGAGCCTTTCTGTCCCGTGCGGGTGAGCATGCGCAAACCCTACACGAGCGCTTCTTCTTCCAACTCCACCTCCCGCACCTGCAGTTGGACGAACTCCGAACCAGGCTCCGCAGTTGTTCCCAGGTGCTGTGGCTCTGGCTGGTCATCGACCCCTGTACGAAGATTCTGCCCGTGCTCCATCTAGGTCCCCGCACGCAAAACGCTGCGCATACCGTCGTCCACTCCCTGCGACACATCTTGGCCCCTGGCTGTCTCCCGCTCTTCACGAGTGATGGCTTGAATCTCTACTTTTATGCCCTCACGGCTCATTTTGGGCAGTGGCGAGATGTGGGATGTCGAGGGCGGAAAGTCCTCCGGTGGCAGGTGGCGGCGGGCTTGATCTATGGCCAGGTGAAAAAAAGCTATCGGAGGCGCAAGCTGGTGCGGGTGGCCCCTGTGATGCGGCTTGGAACCGAGGACGCTCTCACAGCCGCCTTACAGGGATGAGGCTTCTCGGGACGGTTGGACACGGCGTTCATTGAACGGGCTCCACTGACCGTCCGACATGCCATAGCCGCGCTGGCTCGTCGTACCTGGGCCACGGCGAAGCCTCCTCCACAGCTGCTGGGCCATCTGGAGTGGTGGCGAGCGTACTATCATGTTGTGCGTCCTCACGCATCGCTTCGGGTGAAGCTCGTGCAGCCACGAGAGCGAGGTGGCAACCTGGCAGCGCAACGAGACCTCCAACGGACCCCTGCGATGGCAGCCGGCAGAACCAACCGACGTTGGACAGCGCGCGAGGTGCTCACTTGCCCATTGCCACTGGTTTCCGCTTAAGAGCGACGACCGCCAGGTGCAATGTCATGTCATGGAGTGGTTGGGCCATGTGCAAGCAGAAGAAGTCGGATGCGGTTTCACTTCAGGATGAGATGACTTGTCCGGACTGCCCTCTGACGAAAACACCGGCTTGAAAGGGGTTCGCAGGGGCTTGCTCGAATTATCCACTATGTCCAATGGGAGTACCCAGGAAGGTGATCCCGCGGTACGTCGTTGTGATACGTACGAGCTTCCCTTAGTACAGGCAATCATAAAAACATTCCGAGTTTGACAACAAGGGAGCAGAGAGCAGAGACTGTGGACATGGGAGTGATATTGTCATGCGTGGTCCCAAGTCCACATACTCGATTCAACTCAACGCCCAAGAGGTGGAGCAACTCCACCGTCTGGTCCGTGCGCACCATAGCCCACAAGCGCTGGTGGTGCGCGCCCAGATTGTACTCAATGTCTATGAACACCCCGAATGGTCAGCGCAGCAAATCGCTGCGACCAGCGGAACCAGCGATCGCATGGTACGGAAATGGCGCAAACGCTGGTTGGAGACCCACTCGTTAGCTGACGCGCCCCGCAGTGGAGCGCCGAGGCGTTTTTCCCCCTCAGGTACGTGCGCAGGTGACTGCGGCCGCCTGTAGCTTACCGGCACAAACCGGCACGCCGTTGGCTCGCTGGAGCCGAGCCGAAGTGGCTCGTCACATCGCTGGTGTGCTGGAAGGCATGGCTATCTCGGCGAGTACGATTGGCCGCTGGCTGCGCGCCGAAAAGATCCGTCCCTGGCGCTATCATAGCTGGCAGCATATCCATGATCCACAGCAGTTTCTCCAACGCGCTCGTCCCGTCTTGCAGCTCTATGCGCGCGCAGGAGCTCTGCTGGCTGAAGGGATCTGGCTGCTGTGCCTGGATGAAAAAACCTCCATTCAAGCGCGTGAAGGCGAACAAGCGCCGCGTCCGGCTCAGCCTGGCACATCGCAGTTGCATGAGTCGCGCTACCATCGGCGAGGCGCACGCCACTTGTTTGCCGGCTTGAGTGTCGCCGATGGACAAGTCTACGGCACCTGCCGGGCACGCAAATGTTTTGCCGATTTCCAGGCTTTTGTCCAACAGGTCATTGTGCCCCAAGCCGTGCGTCGCAAAGTGAGTAGGGTTGTCCTCATCTTGGATAATGGTACCACTCATGCGCCTAAACAACTGGAAGGCTGGTTGCAACGTCTGGGAGCCTGCCTGCCACAGCCGCTCCATTTCGAAGTCCACTGGCTGCCTCCCAACGCCTCCTGGCTCGATCAGCTCGAGATTTGGTTCAGCATTTTGCAACGCAAGCGTTTGCAGCCCAATCATTTCCGCAGTCCTGAGGACTTGGAACGCTCCATCCTCGACTTTGTGGCTTTGTCTAACCAAACGGCCAAGCCCATCAAGTGGACCTACACAGCTGAAAAACTCGAACGTAAATTAGGAACACACTTATGATTGCCTGTACTTAGCGCCCCGACTCATCCTTTGAAAGACCTCGTTGGTCCCCGTTCACGTTCAAGGAGTGTACCAGCCCACAGTTCATGCCGATACAGAACGTGTCATCGGTTACAAGCGTTCTACCGATGGGTGCGCACATTCACCCCGTCAGGATTCGGATTCAGGCAATTCAGCTTTACGCTGAGGTCGCGGGTCATACGAACGCCCTGCTCTCCAACGCTTTCGAGCATGCGTCGCTTACCTGGCATGCTTGGTCTCCTTCAGTTTTCACCTCCAGATATGCCAGTAACCCAGGAACTTCTCCTCAGTTCCTCCTGCTTGCAGCAGGGATACCACAACGCGCCTCACGGCGCACACCGTGCTTGCGCGTTTCCGCGCACACTGCTTTCCAGAAAACAGGACCTCTTTTAGAGGAGAGGTAAAACGCATTTCGCGTGCTCGCCTCCAAAGTCTTGTTTCCCTGTTCCCCTTCCCCATGTCTCAAGCATTACCCTGAGCGTTTGAGTACTAGGGGAACTCCGTTCCCGTGGGTCTCTCAACCGGTAGGGAATCCCGAAGTTCACTCTTTCCCCTGGTCCCATACGTAGGTCCGTCGTTCGGCGGTTAGCTCGATCATTTCGAGTCTTCCTGAGGAGAGCATTTACGATGACGAAAGCTTCATCACCGTAACCTCAAGGCGGAGGCAATAGCACCATGACCCTCCGGTTGGCCATCTCCAACAAGTCACCTGACGTTCGCTAGAGTCCAGGGCTAACCCTCTATGGCCTGGCTCGCGCATCGTCTTGGGAGAGGGTGCCTCCCTCACTGCGCTTTCATTCCATGCTGCTGTCCCCTTTGACTTTCGTCTCCAGGTAAGGAAGTGCCTTAATCACGCTTGCTCCAGTGATGTTGGTCTCTACCAACAAGGGGGAGGAATGCTCATCGGCGCACGCTTTCCATCGCCGCATTATCGTCACAATCAGCAGTGCGACTCATGCTGACTACCATGCCTTCCTGCCGCAAGAGTGCTTGATCACTCTCACTCGTGTAGGTACTCCCACGATCCGTGTGATGGAGTAACCCGGCCTGTGGGCGGCAACGAGCAACTGCCATATGTAGCGCTTGGGTGACCAGCGTCGCATCCTGAATGGCCGCCATGGACCATCCTCCCACCATTCGTGAAAACAAATCAAGCACTACCGCCAGGAACAACCACCCTTCTGCTGTCCAAATGGAGGTCGTATCGGCCACCCATTTGGTGTTGGGCTGATCGGCGCTGAAGTCCCGCTGCAGCAGGTTGGGAGGAACCTTCGCATCTGGTTCACTTTTTGTGGTGACCGTGCGATGGCGTGGGCGTTGTGCAAAAAGTCCCTGTTCTCGCATGAGGCGAGCCACCCGTTTCTGCGCGCAATCAATACCCTGCGCGTGCAGTTCCGCATGAATCCGTGGGCTGCTATACACACGGCGATTGGCCTGGAAAGCCGTCTTCACGCGGCGAGGCTCGTTGGGCATCTTCTCGGCGAGGCTTTCTGGGCGGGCGCTTCGACCAGGCGTAGTATCCACGCTACATCCACCTCTAGCACTCGGCACATGGTCGTAATCGCATGCTCGTGCCGATGCTCTGCAATGAACTGATATTTCATTGCGGGCCGCGCGAAAAGATGCCGAGCGCTTTTTTTAGTATATCACGCTCCTGCTTTACGATTTCCAATTCGCGCTTGAGGTGGCGTACTTCCTCTTCCTGGGCGGTCTGATGTCCACTGCCTGGGAAGGCTTCGGAGCCGTGCTCCGTCAGCTCCTTGCGCCATTGATGGATCGACGTGTCAGAAATGCCCAGTTCACGGGCTATGTGCGTAATCGGCTTCCCACTGGTCTCAGCCAGTCGCACCGCCTCCCGCTTAAACTCGGTTGTGTAGGTCTTTTGAACCTTTTGCATGATCCTTTCTCTCCTTCTGGAATAGTATACTCTCAGATTTCACTACTCCACAATTTCAGGGTAAGATCAATCAAGAGCTTGCCAATACAGTACAGGATGCAAACCTGGTAGAACTCTATCGCCGTCTGTCTGATGCTGAGCAGCGCCATGCCTCCATCTGGGCTAAGCGTCTGCAAGCTGCGGGCCAGCCCGTTCCTACGTATACTCTTGGTTTACGCATGCGTATGCTGGTATGGATGGCGAAGCGCTTTGGCGTGAGTTCGGTGTTACCGATGATTTCGAGAGGGGAACGCGGTGCCAGTCGTGATTATGAAGCACAGCCAGAAGCGCGTGCAGCTGCTCTGCCCGCTGACGAACGCTCACATGCACGCATCTTTCGAGCGGTCCAACTCTCCACTCGCTCAGGTATTGCCGGACCTCTACTGGCACGTTTTGAGGGACGTCACCGCAGTGCCAGCGGTGGGAATGCCCTGCGAGCGGCGGTACTAGGAGCGAGCGATGGCCTCACCACGAACCTCAGTCTGGTGATGGGTGTTGCCGGAGCCAACCTGCCAGGGCATACCATTCTCTTCACCGGTTTAGCTGGTATGCTCGCCGGAGCACTCTCAATGGCGATTGGTGAATGGCTCTCGGTACAGAGCGCCCGCGAACTCTCTACCCATCAAATTGAGGTCGAGCGGCTGGAACCTGCCGATATTCCCCGGGAAGAAGAGGATGAACTGGCGCTCATCTACCAGGCCAAAGGCGTTGAGCTGGAGGCCGCCAGGCACATGGCTGCACGTCTCATTGCTGCTGATAAGCAGGATGGGGAATATGAAGCTGCGCTCGATACAATGGCCCGCGAAGAACTCGTCAGTGATCCGAAAGAACTGGGCGGTTCTCCCTGGGAAGCTGCGATTACCTCGTTCATGCTTTTCGCGGTGGGAGCCGCCATCCCTGTGTTACCGTTTGCTTTCGGGAGTGGATGGATGGCTGTACTGGTTAGTTTGTTCCTTGGTATTCTCGGCTTATTCATTGTTGGGATAGGCATCACGCTCACCACTGGAGCATCGCTGCTCAAATCAGGTGGGCGGCAGGTGTTGCTTGGATTAGTGGCTGCCTCTATCACGTTCGGTCTTGGATGGCTCGTAGGTGGTCGCCTGGCATAGGAAAGTTCCATTGAGTCTGAGTGCCGAGCAAGATAGAAGGAAACACAAGTGGCTTTATTACCATTTTTTAACGCTATCCTTAAACGAGGAGCTCATTCACATGGCAAACAGTCCGGAGATTTCTCTCCCAGGCGTCATCTCTTCACAATCCGAGCAGGATGACATGCAACTCGTGAAAGCCAGTCAACAGGGGGACCAGCATGCCTTTGCCTCCCTGGTGCAAAGACACCAGCGTCGCGTCTTCACTATGGTTTTGCGCATGCTACGGGACTACGAAGAGGCCAGCGAGATCACCCAGGAGGCTTTCCTGGCTGCATGGATGGGGCTGCCATCATTCCGCGGTGAGGCGCGCTTTGCAACCTGGCTCTATCGCATCGCCTACCATTGCGCCTTGAAACAGCTTGAACGGCATAAGCGGGAGCGATCCCTGCGAGCAGCCATTGAAGCGGAACAGATCCTGGAGGAAGTGAATAAGCAGAAGCATGCGGAAGATATTTTGGAGCTACGCGCCCGGCAGGCCATTGTACGTGAGCAGTTGGAGAAACTGCCGACCAAGTATCGCATTGTCTTAATCCTGCGCCACCTTCAGGAGATGACAAATGAAGAGATGGCCGACATCCTCACTATGCCTATTGGCACAATCAAGTCCCATCTCTTTCGGGCCAGGCATCTCTTGAAGGAACGCTTGCTGGCACAGCACCTCTAAGGCGACACTTCTTACAAACTGCCGAGAACATGAGTATAGTAACGTTCTTTTAACGCTTGTTATAACGCTATCTTGGTTATACTGAAAGTAACTTGGACAAGTATTTCATTTGCAGATTAAGGTCTACGTACCAAAGAGAGAGTATATCTATAGAGTCGTTGCAGTATAGACAACAGAAGGAGTTTCTCATGGAAGAGAAAGTGTATCGAACTGAACTCACACCCCTGAGTTTCCTAGAGCGTAGCACCTCTGTATTCCCAGAAAAGACAGCCATCGTCCATGGTGATCGCCACTATACCTATCGTGAGTTTGCGTGGCGTGTGAATCGCCTTGCCTCACATCTGCGTGATAGCGGGCTTCACAGACACGACCGGGTAGCTTTTTTGTGTCCTAACATCCCTGCAATGCTCGAGGCACACTACGCGATACCTGCTGCTGGAGGTATCCTGGTGGCGGTGAATACCCGTTTGAACTCCCATGAGATTGCATTTATCCTCACTCATTGCGGCGTGAAGTTCCTTTTCGTGGATGCCGAACTCTTTCACTTGATCGAGCCAGTCAATACCGAAGGCTTGCAGGTCGTGCGTATCGATGATACAGGCTCACCTGAGGATCCCTATGAAAAGTTCCTGGCAGCTGGGTCGCCCGAGCCACTCAAGAGCTGGCTGGAAGATGAGGAAGAGACGATCTCGATTAACTATACGTCAGGCACCACTGGCAATCCTAAAGGCGTGATGTATACCTATCGTGGAGCCTATCTGAACGCGCTGACTGAAGTCATTGAGACAGGGCTGAACAGCGACAGTGTCTACCTGTGGACGCTCCCAATGTTCCACTGTAATGGATGGTGCTTTACCTGGGCAGTGACAGCCGTTGGAGGCACACATGTGTGTTTGCGGGCGATCGACCCTGGTCTTGTGTGGGACGTGTTCGAATCCGAAAGCGTGACGCACTATAACGGCGCACCTACCGTGCAAATTTTCCTGGTCAACCATCCGAAAGCACACCGTCTCGGCAAACAGGTGGTAGTGACGGTCGCTGGCGCACCTCCTTCGCCCACCTTGCTTGAACAGTTAGGGGAACTGAATATCCGCCCTATCCATGTGTATGGTCTGACTGAAACGTATGGCCCGTACACCATTTGCGAGTGGCACTCAGAATGGGATCATCTCCCCTTCGGAGAACAAGCGCGCCTTCTTGCACGACAAGGCCAGAACAATGTGAACGCTGATCCTGTACGTGTTGTCGATGGGATGATGAACGATGTGCCTCGTGATGGTCAAACCATGGGTGAGGTGGTGATGCATGGAAATAACGTGATGAAGGGGTATTACGAGAACCCAGAGGGAACACATGTGGCTTTTGAGGGCGGATGGTTTCACTCTGGCGACCTCGGTGTGTGGCATCCAGATGGCTATATAGAACTGCGCGACCGTGCAAAGGATGTGATCATCTCGGGTGGTGAGAACATCTCGACCATCGAGGTGGAGCAGGTCATCGCACAACATCCTGCAGTCCTGGAATGTGCTGTCGTCGCTATCCCTGACGAGAAATGGGGAGAACGACCCAAGGCGTATGTGACGTTGAGAGAGGGGAAAACAGCGACCGAGCAAGAGATTATCTCTTTCTGTCGAGAGCGCCTCGCCCACTTCAAGTGCCCTGCGGCTGTAGAGTTCGGCTCCTTACCGAAGACCTCCACAGGAAAGATTCAGAAATTTGTGCTGCGTGATAAGGAATGGGAAGGACGTGAGAAGCATGTCAATTAGCCCCTTCACTTTCCTTGAATATACTTCTGTCCAGAATGCGCAGTTCTGATTCACACAAACCTGCCCACCTTAGTGATGGAACTGTGTGGATAGATTTACATTGTGTGAGAACATCATCTTTGTGACAGCAGGCCGACAGGCTACAAGAAGCTGCACGAGGTAGAATTTACCGATGGATTGTGAACTCCAGAGAGCTGGAGCCTATAAAAGGAGGTCAATTATGCAGGGAAGCGAGAATACAGGGCAAACGGGAGCACAGAACGGTGGTACACCGGCAAAGCTGCATCAAGCAAAGCCGAACAAAAAGAAAACAACCTCCACCAACAGCCCATCCCGGCAGAAGGTCAGCACCACAGCAACGACACAAGAAACGCTCAAGGAGGAACGACGCAAAGCTGCCGCAGCGCAAGCAGCTGTGGAGGAATTGCAACGAAGGCTGACAGCAATCGAAGCGACGCTTGCAGAAGAAAGAGGGAAGGCTGCCCAGTCGCAACAGGCTCTCGAAGAACAGCAACACGCAGCTGAAAAACACACTGAGGCCTCCGAGCAAGCACCAGAGCCGGCGAGTGGTCAGGCGATTGCATTCGGCCTCACTCCCTTTGTTGGTTTGCAGGGCACAGATATCTTCAATGTTAGTCAGCAGATGTTCCAGCAAGCGCTAAAGCAGCCGCAATTAATGCTGAAACACTCCACGAATTTTCTCCTTGAGATGGACCGTGTAATGTTGGATCAGTCTACGATCGAGCCGGACGCGAAGGATAAACGCTTCGTCGGCGAAGCGTGGAAAACGAATTCCTTTTACCGCAAGTACCTGCAAACCTACTTGACCTGGCGTGATAGCCTGAATGCCTTTATCAACGACGCTGATCTTGACAAAAAGGATGCCGGGCGTGCACGCTTCATGCTCTCGCTGTTTACCGAAGCTGTTGCCCCGACCAACACCTTGCTAGGCAACCCAGCCGCGATGAAGAAGATGTACGAGACGGGCGGAGCCAGCCTGGTAAGGGGCCTCACCCATATGATTGAAGACCTTGCCAACAATGGCGGCTTGCCTTCTCAGGTCGATATGAAGGTCTTCCAGGTCGGAAAGGACCTCGCCCTCTCGCCGGGAGCTGTTGTCTTCAAGAACGAGGCGCTCGAGCTGATCCACTATAAGTCGACAACGCCCCAGGTGTACAGCCGCCCGTTGCTCATCGTCCCGCCTCAGGTGAACAAGTTTTACATTATGGACCTGTCGCCAAGCAAGAGCCTGGTGCAGTACCTGGTCGGTAGTGGGATGCAGGTCTTCAGCATCAGTTGGCGCAACCCCACCCCGGAGCATCGCGATTGGGGGTTCGAAACCTACGACCGAGCCATACTGGAAGCCATTGACGTGGTTCGCGCTATTACAAGCGGCGAGGACGTCAACATATTGGCAGCCTGCCTGGCTGGCATGACCCTCGCTTCGCTGCTGGGACACCTTGCAGCACAGGGGGACCGTCGGGTGAAGACCGCTACCTTCCTGGTGACGGTGCTTGACACCAATATGGAGTCGACGATGGGGCTGTTCGCCACCACGGAAACGATTGAAGCCGCCAAGCAGGCGTCACGCTTGAAGGGAGTGGTCGAGGGCCAGGAGTTGGCACGAGCATTTGCCTGGCTACGTCCGAACGATCTGATCTGGAATTACTGGGTCAACAATTACCTGATCGGCAATGATCCGGCGGCATTCGACGTGCTGTACTGGAATAACGACACGACCCGCCTGCCAGCCAAGTTACATGGCGAGATGCTCGACCTGTTCGAGACTAATGCATTCACGCATCCTGGCACGCTCAAGATGCTGGGGACACCTATCGATCTCTCAAAAGTGACCAATGATGCCTATATTATCGCTGGCATCACTGACCACATCACTCCATGGCAGGCAAGCTATGCGACCACTCAGCTACTGGGTGGGAAGTGCAAGTTTATCCTGAGTAGCAGTGGCCACATCCAGGCCATCCTGAACCCGCCTGGGAACCCGAAGGCGAAATACTTCGTCAATGCGCGCTACCAGGCCGATCCCGAACAGTGGCTTGCCGGAGCACAGCAGGTGTCAGGCTCCTGGTGGGACGATTATCGAGAATGGCTGGGCAAGCGAGCTGGTAAGCAGAAGCCTGCACCGCAGGAACTCGGCAATGATCAGTATCAGCCTGGAATACCAGCTCCGGGCACCTATGTATTTGAGCCATAACACGACCCTCCGTGTTTAAACCATGGATGAAAGGAATCTGCGCAATCGGAATCTACGAGGCCACATACTGTTACTCTTAACATCACCGTCAAGGTCCAGTGTCAGTATGTCGCCATCCGTCCAGGAAAGTGCACCAGCACCCCGCTCCTACTCATGAACAGTATCGGCGTCAGGCTCGAAGAGTATTGGCTTTTGATTGCAGATGTGGACGGCAACACCGATGCACCGACAGCAACGTTGGCCGGATTTGTGAAACATGCACGCTACGCCAGCGAGCAAGTAGGTGATCGAACTGAAGGACGCCGATACCGCAGGCATCTTCACAGAGGTCACGCGAGGCATCGACAAATGGCTCTGGTTCTTCGAGACGAGCCAGCTTTCAGGCAAGTTGAGCAGTGTTTCTCCCTGCACGGCAGAAGCGGAAAGGACAGACACAGATGCTTCATTTAACGCTTATTGTAACGCTTAATGAATATCCTTAAGAGCAGAAGGAATGGAGTGAGTGGAAATTGTCACCGATCGTATGAAAAGAAAACCACTAAGGGACTCTCGAAGACTAAATCGTCCCACTATGGTATACTGCTCGAAGAAAAGCTCATATGGAGGGACGAGTATGGAACTGACGGGGGAAGTCAAAGTGTTGCTGGTGAAGACAGCAAAGGATCTCAAAGGCAGCGCG
>WNGP01004924.1_pt1 | contig 11120 bp, 9 predicted proteins | sample 5407671 | NCBI WGS metagenome assembly WNGP01 (sample SAMN13153381, study PRJNA577476) | soil metagenome | isolation source: 40 cm soil or saprolite under Garry oak tree replicate 2 | place: USA:California | collected 2016-06-15
GCTAAAACGGATGAAGTAGCCGCCGATCAACAGCCTGCCGTCGAGGCCGGAGATTGGTCCAGCGTGCAGGTCACCATATCGCCAGACCAGACGCGGCAGTTCGTCACCTTGTACCAGGCACTGCAAGGGTTCGACGACCGCGCCGCCCAGGCGCATATCACCTGCCCGCGCCTCTGCTTTGCAGGGTCGGCGGACGAAATCCAGTATGGTCCAAAGTGGGGCGACGTGTTGGTCAGCATCGCGGGACCGATCATAGCCGAGCGCGCCGAGCTGGAAAGCCTCGGCTGGGAGGTGCGAGTGCTCGATGGGCTGGATCACCTGCAGGCCATGCAGGCGAAGCAGGTGATGCCGATCCTGCGTTCGTGGCTGGCGTCCCATCTTCGGTCATAACCTGTTTCCGTGCAAGAATCCTTCCCCCGCGAGGGCGTTGCCCGGATTCTTGCACGGCCGCATGGAGAACGAATGAGCAGTCACCGAATAAGTCGCTACTTGATTCACCTGGCCCAAAATGTTAATGTGCGGATAGATATCTACCCTTTGAATGCGTTCACGGAGAGGCCTGGTTTAGGCATCGACTCGAAGTTCGAGTGTAGGAGGGCCAGATGAGCAACTGGTGGGCAGAGAGGGATACACCTGTACATACCGATTCCCATGTGAGGTATTGTGTTGATGCACGCTCAACCTTGTTCACAATGTGCTGCCATTTTCTCATAGCACGCCACTACATCTACCTTGCGAGCTGGGGAATGACCCCTACGATGAAACTGGTGCGCGGAACAGACCATCGTGCAGGGCAAGATGGCAGCCTCGAACAAGAGGCACTCCTGGACGAGTTGCAGGCGGAAGGGCTCGGGGAGGCCGAGATCGACTTCTGGCGTTCACACGACCTCACCGTTGGAGCAGTGCTGGGCAATGCGGTGAGCAAAGGGTGTGAGGTCAAGGTCTTGATCTGGTCTGGTTCAAAGCTGTTCTCACATTATAATCCCAGGGCGGTGCAGGAGCAACTAACACGCGTAGGGGTGACTTGTATACTTGATGACAGCGCCTTTGACTTGCTCCATCATCCTATCGAGTCTTTACATCAAAAAATCGCGGTCGTGGACGGTGCCCATGCCTACGTCGGTGGCATTGATCCGCTGATTGAACCGAGTGGCGATTTCGACCGCTGGGATTATCCCTCACACCGCTACTATGAAGAGGAGAGCAGCCTGCACCCCTGGCATGACGCCCACGGCATCATCGAAGGGCCGGCAGTGGGAGACGTTGAACGCAATTTTCGCCAGCGCTGGAATGATGTCGTCCAGCGGCATCATCTGGACAACCGGCTGCTGGTTGGCGAGCAACAGCCTGGTGCAAGTAGCCCGCACGATCCCTCGGCACACCTATCGTTTCGCTCCTCGGGAAGGCATCCAGGGCATTGCGCAGCTCTACATGCACGCAGTAAGCAACGCGCAGCACTTCGTTTACCTGGAGAACCAGTATTTCTGGCCACACGTCTTCTATGGCATCGACAACCCATTGCTGGGAACCAGCAGCCCCGAGATGGAACGCATTATACGTGCGTTAGGGGCTGCCTTGCGGCGTGGAGCTACGGTGGCTCTGTTGCTGCCTGACAATCCAAATGGGCTCTCCATCCTTTAGGGTGAAATTGGAAGAAAACTGAACAACCAGCTTGTCCTTCGTTGGATTTGGTAAGAACAAAACACCAAGCAATCCAGGAGGACAAGCGATGCCAAGCCAGCATATCACAGAGGAGGAACCCAACCAAACACAAGGGATCATGGTGCCCTTAGAGTTAGAGAGTCTGTGTATCCTCAGGCAAGAGGTGCAAGCGGATGGGAAGCTCCGGGTCGAGGTGATCGCCACGAAGAAAGGGGAGAAGTGCCCGCATTGTGGAACGATGTGCGTCAAACAACATGATGTGCGTCCGCGCTGCAAACGCGATGTGCCGTTGCGCGGGCATATGGTCGAGTTGGTGCTGCACAAACGGCGCTTCTGGTGCATGCGATGCCGCAAAGCGTTCACCGAAAGCGACAGTGCATGTGGCCGACGCAAGCGAACCACGGTGCGCTTGCGCGAAGAGATCGGCAAGCAAGCGGGGACTCGCCCCATCGCGCATGTGGCAAGCCAATATCAAGTCGGCCCCCGGTTTGTGCAAGGGTGTCTGGAGGGCGTGGCCAGCATCCAACTCGCCAAGCGTGGATTGAGCCTGGAGGAGGGTGGGGAGTTGCCAACGCCGCGCTATCTGGGGATCGATGAGTTTGCCCGGCGCAAGGGACATCGCTACGACACGATCCTGTGTGACCTGGATGGCCACCATGTCCTAGAAGTGAGCGCAGGACGCAAGAAAGAAGACGTGACCTGCGTGCTGGAACGGCTCACGGATTGCGATGCGGTGGAAGCGGTGAGCATGGATATGAGTCGCGCCTTTCGGGAAGCGGTGCTGTTGTGCTTACCCCGTGCGCGTATCGTGGCCGATCACTTTCATGTGATCCAGCATGTCGGCAAAGCTCTGAAGAAGGTGATTGGCCGCTGTGCCAAGAGTGCGCAGGGCAAGCAGGCGTTAGAGGGACAGGTACATCTTTTCTGCCGCAACCAGGAAGACCTCTCTGCGGAGGAAGAGCAATCGCGTGCGAGCTTAGCGGAGATGTTTCCTGAAATCGCCGTGGCTTGGCAACTCAAAGAAGACTTACGCACCTGGTATGCGACGGCTTCGGCCTCGACCGCAGCGGCCCAACTAGATGAGTGGGTCGCGCACGTCAAACAGGAGGGGCCTGCTGAACTGCGCAAAGCCTTGTCTGCCTTTCGCGACTGGCGACGCGAAATTCTGGCCTTCTTTGACTTCCTGCCCACGCGCTTGAGTAATGGCTTTGTGGAGGGCAAGAACAATCGGACCAAAGCTCTCATGCGCCAGGCGTATGGCTATCGGAACCGTCGCCATCTGCGCTTGCGTATCTTGATGGAGAAGATTGCTTAATGGATTCCCATCAATTTCACCCTAAAGGATGGAGAGCCTATAATCGGTAAGCATTCCTTCAAATCCTTTAATCTGGTACACTACTTTGAGCATTTGATATGGACTAAACACCTTTACAGGGCTAGCGTGTAGTTTGGTAAGGTTCTTTCTCCATTTTGCATCTTGTCTAGCAGATTTGGGGCCACCTTCGCTCTTTATCAGAAGTTGATAAAGAGCTTGCAATGCTCGCCCATGTTGGAGACCTACAGAAGTGTCTCCAAAGTAAAGAGGTGAACGCAAGCGATCATACATGGCGTTCATACTAGCCTGATATGGCAATGCATAAAAGATGCGAGGTGTTGGTTCAGTTCCATCTCCCAGTGCCCAGAAAAGTGCAGCTTCGGTTTTACCACTACCTGTAGGGGCAATTAGCATGGCTGATGTATTATGGTTGGCCGCACTCACTCGTTGATGACTGTATGTGTTTATCTTCAACTCATCATAAGCCAGATGTTCCCAGGAACGCTGGATTCCCTGTGGTACATGAAGAAGATGGGCAGATGCCATATGATCCGCTGTCGTGGTAAGTCCACGAAGCATTACCAGCGTTGCAATAATCTGCTGTTCCCTTTCTGATCGTAGTTTCCCTATAAAAATCTGATATTTATCGAGCCATATGCGTGTGCGCTGAACACCTTCTATGCAGGTTATTTGTACTGCATGATTTTCGCTGACAAGTGGTAGTATGCGTACTCCAAAGGGGTACAGGTTTAGGGTATCAATCCATGCATTGGCGCACTCATCGAGCCATCGCCATAGAAGCCGTACAACTTGCTCGTCGAGTTCTGCTAGTAGACTGATCAGTGGATCGGGGTTCATCCGTTCGTCATACTTACGTGCGATTTCACTCGCGTCGCGATGGTGCGAGACGATTGCAGCAAGTACCCACTTCTGTTCCGTCTCTGATAAATTCGGGGCAATCCAATCCAGGAATGCGAGCGAGAGAACCTCATGGCGATAGTGCCAATGCTGACCATCGCGTAACATCTTCTGAAAACCGCTGGCGGCTTTGCCAAAATCATGTAGAAAACAGGCCCAGAAGAGGCAATGCCAAATGTTTGGCGCATCGAGATGCGTGGCGAGTTGTGGCCGCAAGCAAGTAAGTTCTGTGAAGCGTTCTAGAACGTTCCAGGTATGCTTAGCGAGGCTTTCTCCTGCTATTTCGTTTTCTTGCTTGCTCTTTGCCCAAACGTTATTTAACCAATCAGGCCAGCGAGATGGATTCATTATCCTCTCCTACAAATGTATGGAAGACAAGACCCAAGTGAGCATCTTTTTCTAGAAGGGAAGTTGGATCTATCCAATATGTATTTGGAGCTTCTTCAAGTCTCCAGAAATCGTCACTGTGTACTCGCCGTTCCAGCAGCAAGTAACGAGCGAATGTTGGGGTCCGTTTGCGCTCGTAGTCGAGATATCGTGGAAGAAGCTCAACAATACCACGACTCACCTGTACGGCCATGCTGTATGGTAATAAAGTGTGTTCAAAGTAGGCACGTTCTGCCTGTTGTAACTCAATAGTTTGGAAAGAGGTATAGGTAAAGAGGTCTTGAGAACGACCTAATACTACTGCATAGCGTGGACTTCGAAATGCCTCAATCCACTCCGGACGGTTAAGATAGAGGGTGAGTCGTGGTTGGAAAAGCAACTCACGTTTGAAAGGATTTATAGCTCCCTCCAAAACTTTTGGATAGTTCGTTCCCTGCAATTTTCCACTGGACTCAGATACTATGTGCGTGTGCTCAATATCGCTAAAACCAGTAATTGAAGTAAAGTGATAAGCAAAAGCTATTCCTTCTGGCGGTACGACATCTCCAAGAGCACTACACAAATGTCCGTAGATTGTAGCAGGTGGAGGCATTTGAAATGTCGGTTGCACTCCGTGCATGAAATGTGGGCGGCGGAAGGATGTAGTTAATCCCTCCGCTACAACTTTCAAGACGTGCATATATTGCTCCTATGCCAACCAGTAAGCGTTCTCAGAACGCGCAAGATCCGCAACAAACTCACGATAGGCATCGCGTGGATGACGTATGATGACGGTCTGTGAAAAGCTTTCTGCTATAAATTGCTCAAACTTCTTTCGCTCTTCATCCAGGTAACCTTGTACCCAACCAATATAGATAGGTGATAAAATTTCATCACCCATCGTCGTAAAGGCCTCTCGCAATGCCTCTAACTTAATCTCCGGTAGCCCTTTGTTGTTTGCTCCTACAACATGACCAAAGATATGGTTTCCGCCACGCGTGACTGCCATAATAGAGAATGCAGGTGTAACATCAGTGTAGTGTAATGCTTGTTTGGCTCCCCCCTCTAAAAGGGCCAGGCTTTCGAATAATCCCTGTACACGCCTGATGCGCTCTTTAGAGGGAAGACGATAGGCCTTCTCTTCTTGCAGATGTTCTAGATTCTGCTCTTCTGCAAGCTCCGCTCGGGTGCTATCTAGATTGCGATAACCTGCCTTCTGTCGATAAGAGAACGTGCCACAGGAGTGGAGGTCAAGTGAGAACATACCTTGAAGTGTGGTACGATAAAGTTGATGCTCATGCGGGACAGGATATCCTTGTTCTTGTCTTGCCATGACTCCGAAGTCGTTTGTGATTTGTGCTGGTGCAATGGCCACCAATGTGCTGACACGAAATGGAGATATACGTGTAACAGTATCAACAGTTTCTGTTTCTCCGACTCGTGAAGCATCTGCTGAACGTTGATCCTTTGCGGTGGACTTTTTTGAAGGCGCACGCATATATCCAAGTAGATCATCATCCCACCATTTGATAGGGTTACTATCTGTATAAGCTATCTTGTCTTCACGATATATAGGTGCTGCCTTCCAATCCTCAATTCTTGCCTTAGCAGTTGTGCGCAACCAATAACGAAAAGCCTGTGCAGATACATAAGGGAAAGTTCCTTCGCGGGTACGAATAACTTTCACGCCGCTTGTATTCTCTACACGTTCTCCAGGGATACTTCCTAAATTGTTCAGTGCTGATGCTGGTGCATCAATGAGTAGAAGACCAGTTACGAAAGCCATAAAAAACCTCCTTGATTTATTACTCGTTCTCGACGAGGGTAGTATCTAACTCGTTGTCATCTGGAAGTGCATCAGGATTCTGCTTTAACCAGTTATTTGTATAGAGCCATTCAATCATGCGAATGAGAACTAAGTCGCGGGCGAATTTCCAATCGGGTCTCGTGGTCTCGTACCCTTCCTCGAAAATGGTGAGGTATGGGTCAAATTCGATTAAAGGAGCTTGACCGACTTTGATACGCTTGTAGTTTGCTCTAATCAGTAGCGTGCGGAGATCATCATATCGCTTTACTGTGTAAAAGCTCTGGAAGAAACGTTTATCAGCTTCCTCCTTTATATATGCTCCGAGACGGTCCCCCAATTCACGAATAGCTTCAATACGTTCCTTATCCATGTGCATCACCTCCCTTAGAAATAGATCTGTCAATAACCAGGAAACTAAATTCACTTCTTTGCTTCTGTTATACTTGTTGCGAGGATCCACCTGATTTGAATTACGTTTTGGAATGCGTAGTAGGTACATGCGTACAAAGCTACGGGCATTCTCAGGCAGGCGAAAAATGTCTTCATACAGGTAGTTCCGCCGTCTTTCGCTTGATTGCGAGTTACCACCTTCTGTCGACGTTTTTGATGGTTTAGGCAATTCCCATCCTCGCTTGACAAGTTCTCTCCATGCATCTTGATAATCGGGGTGATTAAACATGAGAAGAAAGCCCACGATATCAAGTGGGAGGAAGTATATTTTAAGTGGAGGACTTTTCTCATCGAGTGGTGAAGTTTGTCCACTGTTCGTCAGGTGGTACGCTGTTATTGAGAACGGTTCGAGTGCTTTGCGCTTCTGCAATCGGCGGTAATCCATTTGCAGAAGTGTATTAACCAATAATGTTTGAGCGGTTGCTGGAGCATCGGGAAGCTTAGTCTCTCCCTGGGCTTTCGCTAGAGATATTGCTCTCATATTCTCATGCAGTGCCTCACTAGCAGCCTCTAATATTACTTCAGCATTATCGGAATGGATAGCGAGAAGCCGACCTCCACATTTGCGACAGCCCATCGGAAAGAACTGCAAGCACAATAGTGCCTCGCCAGATACAGGTAGACCTGGATCCCCCCATGGCGAGAAGTTAATGATACCCTCACCTGTGATGAGTGGTATATGCTGACGATAAGCTCTCCCAGGAGGTAATTGATCTTTTCCCTCCTTGAGTGAGAGAGAAAGACCCATCGCTGGTTGTCCAGTGAAGACGCATAGTTCTTCGCTTTTGGGAATATCGGGACCAATACTTCTTGCCACCCGGTGAGCATATGCTCGCTTGCGCTCAGGATTATCTTTGTAGGCTGGTTGTGTAAAATCCGAGTTCATCAGCGAAACGGTCAGAAACGAAGAGAGTGGCTGTTCAGTGTAGTATGTTTCGATATAGTCGGCTACTTTGTCGAGATCATCCATTGTCAAATCGGTAGGATCATCTTTACCTACGAATGTGGTTATGGTAGCAAGCCCTACGTCAAAGAGCGGATGACCCATGTAATGCAGCGATACCACTTTAGCACCTCCTTTCAGGAATCATGTGAATTGCTCACAGTATAGCGAGCATGACTGCAAAATAGTTTCAGTTTACTCTGAATTTTTATATTGCTTCAAACTCGTAGAAAACTCGGAGATAATAGATTGTGCAAGGCTTTCAGGAGCAAGAACCCGTACATGACTTCCATAACCCATCACCCAGCGCTGAACCTCCCCAATAGCTCCAGTTACAAAACGCATGATGATACTACCATCTGGCTGCTCTTCTATGGTTTGTGATTTGTGATAGGGACGTTCACGTATGTATCTTGCCTGGTATGAGTCAATTAAGAGGATTACTTCGACAATATTATCTCCATGTTCAGATTGAAAGCTTTGATCAAAGTAGTCTTCTGTGGAGAATGTTGGGTCGATCTCGAAGTGTTCCTCTGTAAGAATATGCCAGCTCCGGATACGAGGAAGAGCAAATTGTCGTATCCCTTGACGGAGTAGGTCGTAGGCTATCAGATACCATTCACCTTTCATATTAAACAGATGATACGGGTATATAACTCTTTGGGTCTCTTCTCCACGTCCGGCTGTGAAGTATACAATGTCTACGGGATGCCGATTTTGGATAGCTTGTTGAAGTGCTACTAAAGTCTCTGGTGGTGTTTTTGATGTAGCTCCTGAGCGAACTGAGAAGTGGCTGGAAAGCTCATTGATGGATATTTGCACTTTATCAGGCAATATACTGGTTAGTCGTTGGATGGAGTCACGGAGAGGTTTTTCGAAACGTGTTCCCAGATAACGATGTGCAAGTTCAACACTCAGAAAGAAGGTTAGCAGGTCTCCTTCAGTTACAGGAAAGGCAGAAAGTCTCCATGAAGGATCCGTGTAAAAGTAGCCACCATGAGAACGACTGTATTGTATTGGTGCGTTCAGGCGATCTTTGAGAAACTGAATATCATTGAGTACGGTGCGTTCGCTTACTTCAAAATGCTCAATAAATCTTTTGACTGATGGATAGCGACTATCATTAATTAGTGCATCCATATAGAGGATACGCTCAAGCCTTGTAGACAAGCTGTACCTTATCCTTTCTCTCCATTTTGAAGATGAATCTAGATGAAAAGAAACTGATAAAGCAACTGGAGTAATCAAACATAAAATACCCTCACTCGTCTCTACATAACCGCTCAATTGCTGGGATGGAAAATAATGGAAGACTGAGCAATTATAAACCTGTTGCTAGCTGATTTACAAACTAATAGGCTATTTGGATGTGCTATTCTCATGGGCGGCAATTCTGTTCAGAAGCACCTGTAGAGGATACAAGGAGCGGGGAGGCTACAAGATGCATGACGCCAGGAGGAAACTAGATAAAAGTGAGATGCATGTAATGAAGGCCAGGTGAACTGAGATATACTTCTCTTGCTTACCTGGCCTATTGAAGAAATTTCGGCGAGTTGTCTCGACCTTATGCAGCGGAGTGATCGCTCTGCAAGACGCCAAAGATGTTGCCTTCGGTGTCTTTCGCGTACGCAAGCCACCCAACTTGTGGAACTGCCATTTTGGGGAGTTCAATTGTTCCACCGTGTGATGTGATTTTTGCAATTGCATCATCAACGGAGGGTACATCAACTGTACAGACATAAGCAGTAACAGCATCACCGTTGATTGGTTGCGGGCGTTGCACAATGGCGCCGTTGATACCAGGCTCGGTGTCAGGCCCGGTGGTAATGAGCCAGTAGTCTGCTGGTCCTTCCCATTTGTTGATCTGCCAGTCAAATATGTGATGATAGAAGTTGACGGCTCGTTGGGGATCATCGGCGTGGATTTCAAAGTGGACTACTCGTGACATATGTTTCTGTTCCTTTCTGAGGTGGTGTCAAACTATGACCTTTGACACTATTCTTCCGTTGTTAGAAAAAACGGTTTAGTTGACGCGTCTGCTTTTGCCTTCCCAGTATTTCTCGCGCAGGTCACGCTTGAGAATCTTGCCCGCGCCGCTTTTAGGAAGAGCCTCTGTGCGAAACTCGATACTGCGTGGGGTTTTGTAACTTGCGATCTGTGTGCGAGCGTGCGAGATTAACTCATCACTGCTCACGTTCGTTCCAGGTTTGCAAACTATGACAGCATGAACCGCTTCACCCCACGTCTCATCTGGAATACCGACGACTGCTGCTTCCAACACTGCAGGATGGGTATAGAGCGCATTTTCGACCTCGACACAGTAGATGTTTTCTCCGCCCGAGATGATCATATCTTTGGCTCTGTCGACGATATAGATGAAGTTTTCCTCGTCGATGGTTGCCAGGTCGCCTGTGTGGTACCAACCGTCTACAATGGCTGCCGCGGTTGCCTCTGGCATACGCCAGTATCCAAGCATGATGTTGGGGCCGCGCGCAATGATTTCGCCGATTTCTCCTGGTTTCACGTCTTCTCCGTCGGCGTTGACAACACGTACTTCGACGCCAAGTGATTCTTTGCCGCACGAGGCGAGACGCCTTAGCTGTTCAGGGGTTCCTTCAATACTGCAATCCTTGGGATCAAGCATTGTGAGAAGAGGGGCTGCCTCAGTCATACCATAGGCCTGGACGAAGATGGGACCCCATTTCTGTAGACCCTTCTTGAGGAGTTCTAGAGGCATAGGAGAGCCGCCATAGGTGATGCGTCGCAAACTAGAGATATCATAGTTATCAACATCTGGATGGTTTAGTAATGCGTTGATCATGGTGGGGACGATAAGTGTTGCAGTGACTTTCTCGTATTGTACAGCCTCAAGCATATGTACAGGGTTGAACAGAGGAATGAAGACATGACAGCCTCCTGCCATCGTCACGGCAAATGTTGAGGCAATATCGGCTAGATGAAACATGGGACCGGCATGTAGATAGATATCCTGGCCAGTGTAGCTTGTTGCCATAATCATGTGGAAAGCGTTAGATACGACATTTTTGTGTGAGAGCATTACACCCTTGGCTCGTCCAGTTGTGCCACCAGTGTAGTACAATCCCGAAATGTCGTTATCTTCCATTTCTTGATCTGCACTCTGTTGTATTTGCGCGCCTTTGCTTACAAGCTCCTCGAAATTTAACATGCCTTCTGGTGTCTCGTCACCATTGTATAGAACGTTTTCGACTGTAGGGAACGTATCGCGTCCAGTTACATATGAAGCAAAGGTTTTGTCCACGATGAGGACTTTCGTTTCGCTATCATTGAGAATGAACACGATCTCAGGACGTGCCAGGCGAATGTTGAGAGGTACAATGATTGCTCCCATACGTGCGCAAGCGTAGTAGAGTTCTAGATAGCGATGACAGTTGAGCATCAGTACAGCTACGCGGTCACCTCGCTGTACATTAAGCAAAGCCAGTCCACGGGCGAGCGCGTCGGTACGCTGGTCGAATTCATTCCAGTTGTAGCGGGTATCTCCGCAAACAATGGCCAGATGGTTACCTGCGATCTTTTTGGCATGTGTCAGCCCTTGTGAAATATTCATGCGGTTTCTCCTTAAGCTCAGGGCACCGACGAGGACGGGGCAAGCTCAGGGCAACGACGAGGACGGGGCA
>WNGP01017815.1_pt1 | contig 11117 bp, 9 predicted proteins | sample 5407671 | NCBI WGS metagenome assembly WNGP01 (sample SAMN13153381, study PRJNA577476) | soil metagenome | isolation source: 40 cm soil or saprolite under Garry oak tree replicate 2 | place: USA:California | collected 2016-06-15
TGCGGCGAAGAGTGCTGATACGCGGGAATTGATCAGAATCGCGATCAAAAAGATAATGCCCGTCACCAAATTGTTCTGGAAGAATACCTCTCCCACACCTCGGAAGAAGCTCTGAAGCAGGTTCACCACCGTCACACCAGCGCCTGTTGTCAGGTCTGTTGGTGACGGTCGTAGGATGGGGTAGACGGCGGCGCTCGGTTTCGGCAGTGCTGGGTTAACCAGGACTCCAGGATGCAGGTTAGCGAACAGCAGAACGGCAAAAAGGAACAACCAGGCTGTCAGCACGAAAGGAGCAGTCAACGCTGGCATATCCCAGGTGCTAAAAAAGTTGGCGAGAGCCATGAATACAATGGTAGAGAGGACACCTCCCAAAATGATGTACACTACCAGCACAGGACTCCATTGGAGTTGGATAAAGAACGCGAGACCGATGCCTGTCAGGATACCGTTAAAGCCGAAGAGCCCGGCCCGGATGAGGTTACGGTCCGCTCCGAGCACCATAGCGGCCACCGTGCTGGCTAACAGGCCGATGACAGCAGCAATACCCAACTGGTATGAGTTGTAGAAAATGCCAACCAGGAACAGTAACCCGGTAATCGGGTTATTTTGGAACATTACCTGCCCGGTACCCCGCAGCAGTGTATCCACGAAGCCTACTGCCACGTTCTCCCGCGCCAGGCGATTCCAGGGATCCGACAAGCGATCCCAGGTAGCTGAAAGAGCCATTTTTCCTTCACCCCCTCGTTGTTGCTCGCTGATGGATGGAACAGATGATTACGCCGATCTTAGGGACTTGGAAGGGGCTATCCCTCCAAGTCCCCGCTAAATTGCTTCACTACGATCCTCAACCTGACCGGCATTTCTCACCATTAGGCGCTGGCAGCAAGCCCAGTTTGGTGCCCGGCAGGTTCGGATGGTAAGACGTTCCGTTGGAAGATCTCGGTTGGCAGGTAGAGCGAGCAGCACGCATTCGGGATATCCACGATGCCGCTAATTCGTCCCTCCACCGGAGCCGTTCCCAGGATGATGTATGCTTGCTCGCCCGTGTACCCAAATGTCTTGAGATACTCGATAGCGTTCAGGCAGGCATTGCGATAGGCAATGTGGGCATCCAGGTAATACTGCTTCCCCTGCTCATCCACGGAGATCCCCTCAAAGACCAGGAATTTAGTATACCGTGGCTCGAGGGTACTCGTCATGAAGATCGGGTTCGTCATCTTGTACTTACTGACGCCATCCTTGATCAGGTCGACGTGGAGATCGATCCAGCCAGCCATCTCGATGGCACCGCAGAAAGTGATCTCGCCGTCTCCCTGCGAGAAGTGGAGATCTCCCATCGAGAGATTCGCACCCTTGACGTACACCGGGAAGTAGACGCGAGACCCACGCGTGAGATTTTTGATATCGCAGTTGCCGCCATGCTCGCGCGGAGGAATCGTCCGGGCAGCCTCTCTCGCAGCCCGATCGCGCTCCCCACCTTTTAACGTGCCAAGAAGCGCGTTATGCTCGAGCGGAGGCAGAGCTAACGGGGGCACCCTGTTCGGGTTCGTCGCAATGAGCTCAGCCTCCCGACCGTTCCACTTCGCGAGGAGATCAGCTGATGGAGCACAGCCGATCAGTCCCGGATGCTCGATGCCCGTGAATCGCACATCAGGAACATGACGGGATGTCGCATAGACGCCCCTGAGGTCCCAGATGGCCTTGTGGGCGTCTGGGAAGTGATCGGTGAGGAAGCCTCCACCGTTGCTCTTGGCGAAGATACCGGTATAGCCCCATTCCGTTTGCGGTCCAGGAAAGGGCCCCATGTCGAGGACGTCAACGACGAGGACATCGCCCGGCTCCGCACCATTGACCGCAATCGGTCCACTGAGCACGTGACAGGGCGTGAGATCGACATCGCGCACGTCGTTCGCACTATCATTGTTTCCAATCTGTCCATCGGTCCAATCTTTGCATTCCATGCGGAAGGCGGTACCAGGGTTGACGGCAGTGACCGGCGGAACGTCAGGGTGCCAGCGGTTGTGCCCGGGCACCTCCTGCGCCGCCATAGGCTTGCTCAGATCCACTCTAAAAAGGGTTTCAGGCATTGTGCACCTCTTTACTCATTTCTATTTCGAAGATAAACATCGAGAATCAGTGGGCGCTTTAGGCGTTGGGGCATGGAAGCTCTCCTGGTGAGTTTCTTTGCTTCTCCCTCCTTTCTGCCGGAGAGCTGCCTATTGCTGTGTCTGTTAAACGATCCATGCCGATGACCAACGGTGTTTGCTCAAACGCCATCGTCTCGCATAGAGCTACTATTCCAGCTTGTCTCTTGGCGAACTTCACACACTACACTACAACTTACCAAACTCGGTGTGGGTGTTGATGGAGGAGTTGTGCTTCTAATTCTGCACTACGTGTCGGCAAATGAGTTTCAAATAATATTATGTACCTGATGCAATACAGGTATCTGCAAAGCCTATTGTTGTCAAGCTTAAGCGTCTTCACCCTTATAGCTTGGAGAGGTCCACCTTAAACAGGGTCTCGTGACTCATTGTCACAGCAGTCATGATAAGTCTCCCTTCTCTTGCGCTTGAATACGACTCGAAAGTCAAAGTGTGTTTGTAGTCAAACGTGTTCCACGATAGCCAAAACGTACGTCAGCCTCCATAAAGCTATAGTGCAACAAACAACACGGCGATCGCACAAATCGTACAACATACCGTTGTCAGAGAGGTAAGACCTGCATGCGAGGCGGAAAAGGAAGGATACTATGAGGTGCAAAAGGGAGCTTGTATATCCGTATTATGCATCAGTGCAATCTCTTCCTGTTATAGCCACCATGCCGTAATTTTCCCTCTACCTGGAAGAACAAACACTTACGGGGAGTACTAAGCTAGTATCCTCTAAAGCCTATCTATTATTAATAGCTGTGCTTACATTATTTATGCGTTTATGATAAAATATTAGCTTGCAAAATCTTCGTTGTCAAGAGCCAGAGACACTTTTTAACCTGATCATTAATATATTTGCTTTACATTATTGATCGAACAGGTTACATTTTTCTTCTAGTCGTGTGGTTTGGGAGGTAGATCATTCCTATGTTGGTCAACATTCTTTGCTTTCGCTGTCACCCTGACGTGGTTTCGCTGCAAGTACCCGGGACATTCGCAGAAACCCCGACAGGAAGCTCTGAAGAAAATGATTCAGGAACTAATTGGCTTATATTTACCTCTATAGATGGTTTGATGATAGTTGTCCTCTTCAATAAAATCTAGTCCATCGGGAGGCAGTTGATGATTGTAAATGCGTATACTCCTCTGCTCTCCTGGCGGCGTAAACATAATACCATATTGGTCGATTGTCATTTCACCACGTATGCGATAGTAGATGCCATCACGTACCGCATGCTGTGCATTATACTGCGTTTTTGTTGGAAGTTGGTCAGTTCGTATTGATCCTTTAATCTTGAAGCCATCTCCCCACGTTCCATTTTTTCCATTGATGTGATAACTTTGGTTGTCTGTATGGAACACACCTGCTATGCATAGTTTCTCGTTTTCTCCCAGCATAGAACAAACCTTTCGTAGCTCAATATGACACCGATATGTGTTGCTCTACACAACCGCTGAGGTTATGTATAAAGATTAGTATAGACTGTGATGTTCGAGCTTGCATCCTACATAGGAAAATTGGGGGGTCAGACGGGGTAACAGGTTCAATTGATCCCAGTGGCATTTCAAGAAAAGGTGTTGCCCTGGCTTTGGCTCTTGCCCATATCACGAAACCGGTAGTACAATGATAGTCTAACTCCATTAATGGCTGTCGTAAGCTCCGAAAGGAGAACTGTCTACTTATGAGTACGACACAAAAAGCTGCGACATTGTACCAGTTACAGCAGCTTGACCTCGAACTGGAGCGTCTTAATGCTGAACAACAGGCGGTGATAAGTTTACTGCAAGGAGACGCGGCATTAAAGAAGTTACGCGCAGAATATACCCTGGCACAGCAGGAACTGCACGAGGGTCTCAAGACTCAAAAAGAGGCGGAGGAGGCGCTCGAGGAACTGAACCGCCGCTTGCATGTACAAGAGCAGCGACTCTACAGTGGAATGGTCACCAACCCGAAAGAGTTGCACGCATTAGAGCAGGAAATACATCATCTACAGGCCCAACAGAGCCGCCAGGAAGAGCTAACCCTGGAAGTGTTGCTGACAACGGAGTCTTTAGAGGAGGAAGCCAAACGTAAGGCCGAAGCATTACAAGAGGCGGAGAAGAAATGGGCTGAAGGGAATGCTGCAGGGACGATACGCCGCGACCAGTTGGAGGCCAGATGGCAAGAACTGCACATGAAGCGTGAGCAATATGTGGCCAGTATTGAGGGTGAAATACTCAGGCGCTACGAGGCGCTGAAGCGTTCCAAGCAGGGTAGAGCGGTCTCTAGAGTTGAGCAAAATTCGTGCCAGTGGTGCCGCGTGATTTTGACTCCCAGCGAGATGCAGCGAGTGCGCGTCAGCGGTGAACTGCAAACTTGCAGCAATTGCGGGCGCATTTTGTATTATGACCGGTAAATTTGCAACGCATAATTAGGGCATGATATAGTATCCCTTGGGCCTTTGAGCTTGTTGGATGGGCTTATAGTGTTATTAGGAGAAGCGAAGTGGGAATTACACGAAAATTAGTAACGAGCGGCCTGGCGGTTGGGGGAACACTTGGAGCGATGGCTCTTTTCAATAGGTTGGTTGAGAACCAGGCTGGCGAACTCGATACTGTTTTGAAAGGCGAAGAGCGCCGCTATCCCTGGAAGTATGGAGATGTATTTTACGAGGTGAAGGGTTCCCGGGATGCGAAGCCGCTCGTGCTCATTCATGGATTCGGCCCTGGGGCGTCTTCATATGAGTGGCGCAAGAATGTCGATGCGCTGGCGGAGCAGTTCCGCGTCTTTGCCCTTGACCTGCTGGGTTTTGGTCTTTCTGATCGCCCAGCGATCGACTATACCGCTGAAACCTTTGCGGACCTGATCAACGATTTTATTAAAGAGGTGATTGGCAAACCTGCCGTCGTTGTGGCACATGACCTGGCCTGCGCGTATGTGATTGCGGACGCCTTTCGCCGCCCGCAGTTCTTTGAGCGCCTGGTGCTGGTATCACCTCCTCTAACTATATTGGAGGAAAGCGCACCGGGTGCCGTCAATACTGTGTTGAAGTCTATGTTACGCGCGCCTGTCATTGGTCAATTCGTTTACAATGTGCTGACTTCGCGGCGGGTGATTCAGGCTTACTTTGATCGCCTGGGCTACCACAATCCCGGCCTGATTACCGATGAACTGGTAGAGTATATCTATAGCAGCGCTCACCAGTCGAATAGCCGCTACGCTGCAGCCTCGGTCCTTAGCAACAGTCTGACAATGGATGCACACGAACCGCTGGCACGCCTGGAGATGCCTATAGTAGCTGTGTGGGGGCGCGAGGATTTGCTGGCGCTGCCTTCCCAGGTAAGCGATGCTTTCAAGTATGTAAATGCTCGTATCGATGCTCGCATACTGGACAAAAGCAGCCAGCAGCTACAGGATGAGCAGGCAGGGAAGTTTAATGCGCTGGTGAGCGAATTCGCGGGCGCGCCCTAATACTTGCACGGCATTGGTCGTCACTTCCATAGCCATATCTGTGGCGAAACACTTTGCCATGGAAGCGTGCATACTCGCGTTCTGTCCCGCGTCTAACTTGTAAGCAGCTTCGTAGACGAGCAGGCGAGCAGCTTCAATCTTCATTGCCATGTCTGCCAGCATAAACTGGATACCTTGAAATGCGCTGAGGGGTTGGCCAAATTGTTCGCGTTGACGAGCATAGTTGCGAGCTATCTCGAAGGCCGCTTGCGCCACACCTACCGCAATGGCTCCAATATTGATACGTCCCCCGTCTAAGGAAGAAAGGGCGATCTTGAAGCCCTGACCCTCTTCGCCAATGCGGTTGGCAAGCGGTACTTCGCAGTTGTCAAAGATGAGCTCGCGTGTCGGCGAGGAATGCAGGCCCATTTTGCGTTCGGTTTTGCCGAAGGAGAAGCCAGCAGTGTCTTTCTCTACTACAAAGCAGCTTATACCTGCAGAACCTGTGTTATTACCGGTACGAGCCATCAGGAGGTAAATCTCGGCTTCACCGCCGTTGGTGACCCACGTCTTTGAACCATTGATGACATAGACATTACCGCGACATTCTGCCCGGCACTGGAGGCTGGCGGCGTCAGAGCCCGATCCCGCTTCGCTGAGCGAGAAGGCACCCAGCAGTTCACCTGAAGCCAGCCCGGGTACCCAGCGCTGGCGCTGTTCCTGGTTGCCAAAACGGGCAATCGAGCCGGTTACCATGTTATGTACTGAAAGACCAACGGCGGTGGCCATCTCGCCTTGCGCCAGTTCTTCATAAACCAGCGCTCCGGAGAGGCGACTGAGCGCGCTCCCGCCATATTCTTCCGGCGTGGTCATGCCCATAAGGCCAAGCTCCGCCAATTTGTGGTAGATTTCGCGTGGGAAGCGCTGGGTTTCGTCCCAGGCTCCGGCGTACGGGGTGATTTCTTGTTCGGTAAAGCGACGCACCATGTTGCGAATATCTGATTGCTCTTCGTCGAGGTCAAATTTCATGATGTGCTCCTCTGATAGCAGGGTTTTTATAATGAAGGTATGCTATAGTGGTAGCACACAGGAGGAGATTAGCGCAAGAGGATTATGGAGCCTGCCACACTTGCACTGTCGTATCATTGCTCGCGGAGGCGATGCGGGTGCCGTCGGGCGACCAGGCTACGGCATTCACGCGGCTGGAATGCCCGCTATAGACGCAGATAAGGCGGCCTGTAGCGGCATGCCAGACCTGCACAATCTTGTCGGCGCCCGCGGAGGCGATGCAGGCGCCGTCCGGTGACCAGGCTACCGATACTACATAAGCGGTGTGACCTCGATAGGTCAAGATGAGTCTCCCGCTGCTGGAATCCCACACCCGCACGAGTTGTTCCCTGCCGCCGGAGACGATGCGAGTGCTATCAGGCGACCAGGCCAGCGCGTTCACCCTTTCTGGATGACCGCGAAAGATCAGATAATCATTGCGCTTACCCTGTTTAAGGGCATTCCAGACCTTCACAGTGCCGTCCCAGGAAGCGGAGGCAATACGTTTGCCATCAGGCGACCAGACTACTGCTACTACGTCGACATGAGGGCCATTAGTATAATGACCGAGAAAGGTACGGACTTTTTTGCCGGTGCTGACATCCCAGACATGAACGGTACCATTACGGTTGCCAGAGGCGATGTATCTGCCGTCAGGCGACCAGGCGACAGCCTCCACAAGATCGTAATAGCTACGATAGGTCGAGATGGTGTTTCCTGTATTGGCATGCCAGACACGCACGGTCTTGTCCCAGGAGCCAGAGGCGATATGACTGCCGCCAGGCGACCACATTACAGCCTGCACCAGGCCTTTTCCAATCCGGTGGGAATGTCCATAATAAGTAAGGACTCTTCTGCCGCTAACGGGGTCCCAGATCTGTACAGTCTCATCCGTACCGCCGGAGGCGATGCGCTTATTATCGGGCGACCAGCTCAGGGCATAGACTTCCTTCGAATGACCACGATAGGTTTGAGAGGGACCGGTTATACGCGTTGGGGCTTTGATATATGTGGCGGGCTGAACCGGTAGTGGCGACGTTACTGGCCGGAATAGTGGACCCGTAGATGGCGGCATGTTAATTTGGCCGAGCGGTCCCGTGTGCTGGGCAGTGCGCTGTAATTCTTGCTTCACGAGCGCCATGCTTAGCGGTCTTTTATGCGCATCCAGTTCTACCATCTGCATAATGAGCGATGCGAGCGCAGCAGGCACAGGTTGGCTGCAGGGGGGCGCAAACTGGAAAGGCATGAGGGAGGGATCATCCCCTGTCAGCATGTGATGTAAAGTGGCTCCGAGGCTGTAGATGTCAGAGCGCGGAGTGGTCTGGCTCTGTACTTTAGCGTACTGCTCCCTGGCTGCATAGCCGGGAGAGCCAAGCGCGATGGTATCTGTGGCCTGCCCAGGTTTGAAGTGCCGGGCAATACCAAAATCGATCAGGTAGAGATGTCCCGCGGGTGTGCGCATGACGTTGGCAGGTTTGAGGTCGCGGAAGATAATGGGCGGCTGGCGCGTATGCAGGTAGTCAAGCACGGTACAGAGCTGAATACCGATCTCGAGTACTTCTGTGAGAGGAAGAAACCCTCCTGGCGTCTTGCGCAGGTAATCTTCCAGGGTTTCGCCCTCGATAAAATCCATGACCAGGTACCAACGCCCCATCTCGGTAAATTGCGCGTAAATGCACGGCAGGTTGGGCTGCGACAGGCTGGCCAGCAGCAAGGCTTCGCGGGTGAAGGCGTTGGTGGCTTTGATAAGTTCCTGCTGGCCCAGGCCGCTCTGGCTCATCTCCTTGACGGCAACCAGCCGGTTGCCAGATTTGAGATCGATAGCCTTGTAGACGGCGCCGAAACCACCCCTGCCAACCTGGCCGATGATACGATAGCGCTGGTCGAGCATTTGATCGTGGATCAGCAGTCCTGTCAGCGAACCGGCCCCTGGCGGCGCTATAGAATTTTGCACGGATTGACCGCAGCCGAAGCAGAACTTTGCTTGTGCCGGGTTTATTGTGCCGCAGTTACCACAGTAGAGTGTAGAAGGAACCATGCACTTGTACTTTCGAGCACATCTTTGCCCTGGGGCAATGTGAAAATCGCGCGCTCTGACCGGGAGCTACCAGGTCAATCTTAGTGATCCTAAATACGCATTTTGCATCCTTATGTAATATTCTACTGCATGGTAGCATGGAGAATGCAGGGATGTCAAACCCCCCACCCCAGATTAATAAAGAGCGTGTTGCCGGTTTGGCGCGGTGGCGCCAAACCGGCAACACGCTCTTTTACTCTTTTTTGGGGTGGGGATTTGCGAAGCCCTGCACACTTCTTTGTTACTTATTGACAGTTGGCCGTACACGAAAGCATAATTGACGAAGCGGCAAGCGATCATCGTCGCTTACAAGTATACGAACAAGGCGGGAAAAAATCTCACGCATGAGCAATATAACTCTGCTGGGCACCGGCACGTGCCAGATCGAATTTGAACGGCGCGCTTCGAGCGCTCTTATACAGTTAGACGGTTTGCCTATCCTGTTCGACTGCGGGCATGGCATAGTTGAACGGCTGCTTGAAGCCGGTGTTCAGCACAACGAGGTGGAGCACATCGTCATATCGCATTTCCATCCAGACCATGTTTCGGACCTGGTGCCTTTTTTGCATGCAGGCGCCTGGTCGAGACGTAATCCCCGCACGACTGACCTGCACATTTATGGTCCGCCCGGCATACAAAATCTCATCGATGGATTCATGCATATTTTTGGCGCATCCGCCTTGCAGCAACCTTCTTACTGCGTCGTCGTGCATGAGGTGACCGGAGAACGGTTCTCCATAGGGCCACATGAGTTCGACTTTATCAGCCTGCCGCCTGCCGGCAACCACGGCTTACGATTCACCTGGAACGGTAAACAGTACGCAATCACGGGCGACTCGAATTTCCACCAGGATGAGATAGATTTTCTAAATAACGTTGACCTGGCTATCATAGACTCGGGGCATATTGAAGACGGCGAGATCGTGGCGCTTGCGGTGGCGACGCGGGCGAAAGCGATTGTTTGCTCGCACCTGTACAGGGAGATTGACGCGCCACGCCTGCAAGCGTTGGCTGAGAAGGATGGGTATCAAGGGACGATTATGGTGGGGCGGGATTTGATGACGTTTTGAGTAGCCACCGGCTGAGGTAAGGAAAGGATAATGGCGGCATGCCGCCTACAAAGGATGAACCTCAACATATGGAACAGGAAGTACGCAAACGACCAGTACCACTGTGGCGAAGTCCCGACTACCTGCTACTGTGGAGCGGTCAGACCATCTCCTCCATCGGCTCCGGCATCTCACAACTGGCATTCCCACTCCTGGTTCTAGCGATAACAAACTCTCCAGCCCAGGCAGGATTTGCAGGAGCCTTACGTGCACTGCCATACTTTATTTTCACACTGCCGGGTGGAGCGCTCATCGACCGCTGGGATCGCAAGCGGGTGATGATTCTCTGTGACGCGGGACGTGCTGTAAGCGTGGCCAGCATTCCTGCAGCACTCATGCTTGGACACCTGACAATTCTGCAGCTCTACCTTGTCTCCCTGATAGAGGGATCGCTCTTCGTCTTTTTCGACCTGGCTGAGACCGCCAGTCTGCCTCGCGTCGTTTCGAAGGAGCAACTGCCGGCAGCTATTGCACAGAACCAGGTTACATTTGGCATCACCACACTGCTACAGCGGTCTACACAAAGATGGAGCCAGAAGCCATATGACAGAATAAGGGCATGCGAGCATACTCTCAAGATTTACGGCAACGGATCTTGCATGCAGTCGATCAAGGGAAGCCACGGGCAGAGATTATCAAGATGTTTGAAGTCTCACGAGCTACGATTAAACGCTATCTGAAGCGGAGACGTGAGACAGGCGAAGTAAGAGTCAAGGCGATTCCAGGGCGTCCGTCAAAGAAAGGAGCCGCCCTGCAAGCGGGGTTACTCTCTCAGCTCGAAGCGCACCCTGATGCGACACTTGCAGAACACTGCCAACACTGGGAAACCTCCCAAGGCGTCCAGGTAAACTCCGCGACGATGAGCCGTGCGATCCAACGCCTGGACTGGACTCGCAAGAAAAAGACGTTACATGCGAGTGAACAGAAGGAGGAGGATCGGGCAGCCTGGAAAGAACAGGCCCAAACACTCGATGCAGGCAAGCTGGTCTTTCTCGATGAATGCGGCTCCACTATCGCCTTAACCCGCGTGTATGGCCGATCTCCCAAAGGGAAACGGGCGCGTGGTTCTGTTCCGCGCAACAGAAGAGCCAATATCACCCTTATTGCTTCTCTCTCGTTACAGGGAATGGGCGAGGCACTCATCCTTGATGGGTCGGCGGACACCACCGCCTTTGAGATCTCTATTGAACAGATTCTCGCACCAAGTCTGCAGGCGGGACAAATCGTGATCCTGGATAATTTGAACACGCATACCGGAGATAAGGTTCGGCAAGCCATCGAAGCACGGGGATGCCAGCTCT
>WNGP01007754.1_pt1 | contig 11116 bp, 12 predicted proteins | sample 5407671 | NCBI WGS metagenome assembly WNGP01 (sample SAMN13153381, study PRJNA577476) | soil metagenome | isolation source: 40 cm soil or saprolite under Garry oak tree replicate 2 | place: USA:California | collected 2016-06-15
GGTATTGCCTACCCCTTACCCTGGGGCGCCTAAAGGTCCAGCGGCAGCATCCGCTTCTCTGGCTCCGAGGGCACAAATAGTGATAGAGGTTGATGGGAGAACGCTTGGCGCTTATCAACTGGGCAAAGACGTAGTTACGATAGGTCGCCTACCTAACAACGACATTCCTATCTCCTCCCAGTTTGTCTCAGGACAACATGCGACGATTATGAAGCAAAATGGAAACTGGCTCATTGTGGATAAAGGCAGTCGCAATGGACTCAGTTATCAGGGGAGAACTATTCCCCAGCATACGTTAACCCATGGAGACCGCATCTTCCTGGGTAAGGGAGTTGCGCTCAGGTACGAGGTGTTAGCATGATTCTATTGAACCGTTGGGCCTTCTCGTTGCTGCGGTGCGAAAAGCAGCTTGAGATCATTCCTGGAGCGTCACACCTTTTTGAAGAACCTGGCACCCTGGAGAAGGTTGCGCAGTTGGCAAGCCAGTGGTTCACACGCTACCTCGCGGCATAAGTGCTTTCACGGAGTGAACAGCACACGCGGAAATTCGTAGCAAAAAACCAGGTTGAGAGAAACATCATGGTAACAATCTATCGAGATCGATATGAAGCCGGGCGTGAGCTAGCCACAAAACTCACCGCATATGCTCATCGCCAGGACGTGCTGGTGCTGGCACTCCCCCGTGGAGGTGTGCCAGTTGGGTATGAAGTGGCAAAGGCACTTCAGGCCCCCCCTCGATATCTTCGTTGTGCGCAAACTTGGCGTCCCAGGTCACGAGGAATTGGCGATGGGCGCTATTGCAACAGGAGGGATATGTGTGATCAACGAAGAGGTCGTGCGTATGCTGCATATCCCTGAGAGAGTGATCGATGCGGTTGTCGCAAAAGAGCAGCGGGAACTGGAACGGCGAGAACGCCTCTACCGCGATGATCGTCCCCCGCCCGACGTGAACGGTTGCATCGTGCTTCTCGTCGATGACGGTCTTGCGACCGGTTCAACCATGCTTGCCGCAGTAGAAGCATTGCGACCGCAGCATCCCGCTCGTCTTGTCGTTGCCGTGCCGGTAGCGGCTCCTTCGACCTGTGAGGAATTGAGGGCAGAGGTAGACGAGATCGTCTGCGCTCAAACACCAGAGCCTTTCTACGGAGTTGGCTACTGGTACGAGGACTTCTCGCAAGTATCGGACGAAGAAGTTCACGATCTGCTCTCTCAAGCTGAGCAAGAAAAACCCGTTGCTGCACGCAAACACTAAGGCTTCCCTGTGGTGTGCTGAGAAATAATGAGGAGGATATGCACGATGTCAGATACCACACCTACTGTACTCATCAATGCCGTACGCGAGACTGCGCATCCGCTCACAGGAGCGACTACAGACTACGATCCCTTGATGAAACTGATCGGGGACGCCCGCTTTGTCCTGCTTGGTGAGGCAACGCATGGCACTCATGAGTTCTACCGGGCGCGTGCAGAAATCACGAAGCGGCTCATCACAGAGAAAGGCTTCGTTGCCGTAGCTGTCGAGGCCGACTGGCCAGATGCTTACCGTGTCAACCGCTATGTTCGAGGCCTCAATGACGACCCCACAGCCAGAGATGCACTCGCAGGTTTCAAGCGCTTCCCAATATGGATGTGGCGCAATACGGATGTACTTGATTTCATTGAATGGTTACGTGCATATAATACCGGCCTTCCTCCAGATGCCAGGAAGACAGGCTTTTATGGGTTAGATCTGTATAGCCTGCATGCCTCTATTGAGGCGGTGATTAGCTATCTCGAGAAGGTGGACCCAGAAGCCGCCAAACGCGCACGTTATCGCTACTCGTGCTTTGAGCACTTTGGCGAAGATACCCAGGCGTATGGATATGCGGCGGGTTTTAACCTCTCAAAGTCATGCGAAGATGAGGTCGTCGCCCAGCTCATCGAACTGCAGCAGCATACCGCTGATTATGCCAAACGCGATGGCCGGGTCGCCGAGGACGAATTTTTCCACGCTGAGCAGAATGCACGGCTGGCAAAGGATGCCGAGGAATACTACCGCACGATGTTCAGTGGGCGCGTTTCGTCCTGGAACCTGCGCGATCGCCATATGACCGAGACACTTGAGGCTTTGGTCGCCCACCTGGATAGAGAGGGTGGAGGCACGAAGGTGGTTGTGTGGGCGCACAACTCGCATGTGGGCGATGCGCGCGCAACGTCTATGGGGAGCGAGGGTGAACTCAACATCGGTCAACTCGTGCGCGAACACTATGGCCGCGAAGCGGTGCTGGTTGGTTTTAGCACATACACTGGTACCGTCACAGCCGCCTCGGATTGGGGTGCTCCCCTGGAACGCAAGCGCGTTCGTCCCGCCCTCTCCGGCAGTTATGAAGCGCTCTCTCACCAGACGGGGCTGTCGAATTTCCTCTTCCCGTCACAGAATGACAGCAAGGCAGCGAACGCTTTACGTGATCCTCGACTCGAAAGAGCCATAGGTGTGATCTACCTGCCCAGGACCGAACGCACCAGCCACTACTTTCATGCTCGCTTGCCTGAGCAGTTCGACGCTGTATTGCACTTCGATGAAACACGCGCCGTTGAACCTTTAGATCGTACAACACAATGGGAGGTGGGGGAGACCGAGATCCCCGAAACATATCCCTGGGCGCTCTAGGCTACTACCAGCGTATGCGAAACAATGGTGTTACCTCCTTGCGTCTGGTCTCCCCCGCCATGCTTGTGTTTCTGGTGATGTGATCCGCCCTGATGATTAGTGCTCGGCGTGGAGGGAGTAGCCGCATTCTCCGGTCTCATAGGAGCTTTTGGAGTGACATGCACTCTGGTCGGCGTGGGAGTCGCCGATCTTGTCCCTGGCTGACTCACTCCTGTAGGCCAGAAGCCTTTGACTATGCTGAAGCCGATAAGCAGGGAAAGGAGCAGCGGAATGATCCCATATCTCCACGGACGCGACGCAGGAGAGCGTTTGAAGAAGGAGAGCGTAGGCACCTGTGCCACGACGCGTCTGGCACGCAAGCGCATGTGAGCAGCAGGGAATAACCAGAGACGAGTCGCGGATAATGGATTCTCAAGGGAAGCGAGCTGCAACTCCCGCCAGAACTGCTCAACCGTCTCGAACCGGGCATCCTGGCGCAGTGACAGCGCGCGATGGACGGCATCGGCAACCGAGGCTGGAATCGCCGGAGCAAGCTGGTTCATGGGCGTGAGCGCATCTTTGCCCCTGTTCCCCAGGTTTGTCAGACGGACAAGCGCATCCTCTGGAACGTTCCCCGTCAGCAGTGTATATACGGTTGCCCCAAGTCCATAGATATCGGTGCGTGGGTCCGTTCCCGTGCCATAGTGCTCAGGGGCTGCGAAGCCGGGCGAACCATGGCGCAGCTCGGTTGTGGTATTCTCGGGATTATACTCCTTGGCAATGCCAAAATCCACCAGCATCGCCGTATGGTCGGTTGCTCTCAGGATGATGTTGGCCGGTTTGATGTCACGGTGCAGCACCGGTGGGTGTTGCCGGTGCAGGTAGGCCACTGCCTCGATGATCGGTGCTATAATATCGAGTACTTCAGGCAAAGCGAAGCGCCTGTCGGGCCGCTCTCGCCAAACCTGTTCCAGGTCCAGGCCCTCGATATACTCCATGAGCAAATAAACCCGCTCGCTCTGCTCATCGATGAACAACCGGAAGACCCGCGGTAAGGCCGGGTGCTGCAAGCGCTCAAGCAGTTCGCCTTCGCGGGCCAGCCGATCCCGCGCGTATTGCGTCGGCTCTATCACCTCTTTGAGGGCAAACAGCGCGCCGTCGGCCTGCCGATCGCTCACCAGGTAGACCGCTCCAAAGCCACCCGTGCCCAGGATCTCCTCTACCAGGTAGCGATCCCCTACCACGGCTCCCCGGAGGAGCAACATTTTTCCTGCCAGCATGGATCATCCCCGCTTTCTATGCCGTTGCGTTTCTCTCGTGGGAAGACGATACCTGTATACATGCACGTCTCCCCTCTTGCACAGTCCCCTAACCCCGTAACACCAGGCGCATACCACGTTCCTACCATACGATTGAACACATTTGAAGACCTCTATACGGCCTATCACGTAACACCAGGCGCATACCACGTTCCTATCATACGATCAGAAGAGCGTGAACTGGCTCGCCAGGAACACCCACCTCTTCTACTCATAAACACTCCTTCACCGTCTACTATAGATACATCCCCAGGACAATCTGACTAGCCAATTCCTCTTTGACAGCGATCTCATGCATGTGATAGCATGCAGCAACCCTCATATGTAATCATAGTAAGTAGTCATAACCTGAAATGTATGTTCGGTCCGTGTGCGCGTCATTTTTTGCGCAGAGGGCGACTACCCTCGTGGTCGCCCAGGAGACTCGATGCTCAGGAGGTACGGTTAAGCAATGGAGACACGCGCCGCAGTAATATATGCGCCCGGTGAACCTATGCGCATTGAAGAGGTCGAGCTTGATCCACCACATGAACACGAGGTGCAGGTACGCATGGTCGCTGCTGGCATCTGCCACTCCGACTATCACGTCGTTTCGGGTGAGTTGCGCACCTACTTGCCAATGGCGCTCGGGCACGAAGGCGCGGGCGTGATCGAGGCGGTTGGCCCCGGCGTCACCGCTTGCAAGGTGGGTGACCACGTTGTCCTTAGCTTTATTCCCACCTGCGGCTCCTGCCCGGCGTGCACCGCGGGACACGCCAACGCGTGCGAGAAAGCCGCTACAGCCACCAGCGGTCCCCTGCTCGATGGCACATTCCGTATGCATCGCGGTAATACCGATATCGGGCAATTCTGCCAGGTCGGTTCTTTCAGCGAGCGCATCGTCGCCTCCGATTTGTCGGTTGTCCCCGTCCCCGACTCCTACCCACTCAATCGTGCCGTCCTGCTCGGGTGCGGCGTTCCCACCGGCGTTGGAGCCGTTCTTCACCGCGCCAAAGTCGCGCCGGGCAGCTCTATCATGGTCGTTGGCTGCGGCGGCATCGGCTCGAATATTATTCAAGGGGCTGTACTGGCCGGGGCGCGTATCATCCTGGCGGTAGATATCCATGATTTCAAGCTCGAATATGCACGCATGCTGGGAGCCACGCATACCCTCAATTCCACCAGAGAAGACCCGGTGGAAGTTGCCAGGGAGCTGACAGGGGGACGAGGCATGGACTACGCCTTTGAAGCCATCTCCTCACCTGCGACCATCGGCCAGGCCTATCGCGCTACCGGTAAAAATGGAACCCTTGTCGTAGTGGGGCTGACGCCATTTACCGAGAAGTCGATTCCCATCTCGCCGCTTGACCTGGTGCTGTCCCAGAAAACCATCATGGGAACCCTCTATGGCGATTCGCAGCCGCGTAACGACATCCCTGACCTGCTCCAAATGTACGGAGCAGGCAAACTGAAACTCGACGAGCTGGTAACACGCACCTACACGCTCGATCAAGTCAATGAAGCGTACGCTGATCTATTAGCTGGCCGCATTATTCGGGGAGTAATCGAATTTTAGGAAGGAGCGCGCCATGAACATTGCTGAAGGTCTCGCGCATGCAAAAAAGATAGCAGGCAGCCACGAGGCCATCGTCTGCGGCGACACACGCTATACCTGGGAAGAGTTTGAGCAGCGTACCGACGCCCTGGCGCGCGGCCTGGCCTCCCTCGGCGTGCTGCGTGGAGACCGCGTAGCCGCCCTCATGCTCAACTGTCATCGTTACCTGGAATTGTATTACGCCTGCGCCCGTATGGGAGCGGTTATCGTCCCCCTCAACATTCGCCTGGCACGCCCTGAAATCATCTTCATCCTCAACGATAGTGAAACCAAAGTACTCGTTGTAGACAAAGCCTTTGCAGCCCACATCGCCGGGCGCGAGGCCGTTCCCACCCTTGAAGCCGTTATTTACAATGGTGAGGAAACACCCGCGAGTATGCTCAACTATGAGGATATCGTCAGCCAGGGATCACACATGATGGAGAGCGTCGACCAGGAAATGGATGATGACGAACTCTCCGGCCTCTATTACACCGGCGGCACCACCGGACGCGCCAAAGGCGTGATGCTCTCGCATAAGAACGTGGTGTCGAATGCCATCAATGTCATTATAGCCGCCAGCTATACGCAGAAGGACACCTACCTGCACGCCGCGCCAATGTTCCACCTCGCAGATCTCGGTTCGACCTTCGCCATGACCATGGTTGGTGCGCGCCATGTCTTCATTCCATTGTTTAACCCCGTGCATGTCCTTCAAGCCATTTCGAACGAGAAAATCACCGCCACCTTGCTTGTTCCCTCCATGGTTAACGCCGTTCTCAATCACCCCGACGCTGACAGCTACAACATCTCCAGCCTGCGCCGCCTCACCTATGGAGCCTCGCCCATGCCACTTGAATTGCTCAAGAAAGGTTTAAGGAAATGGGGGCAGATATTTGCCCAGGGCTACGGCATGACCGAGACCTCTCCGCTGCTCACCGGCCTGGACACGTGGGATCACATCATCGACGGCACGCCTGAGCAGATGAGGCGCCTCAATTCCTGCGGAAAAGAAGCGCTGGGCGTCGAGGTGCGCGTCGTCAACGCCGATTTGGAGGATGTGCAGCTCGGTGAAGTTGGCGAAATCATTGCACGCGGGCCAAATATTATGCTAGGCTATTGGCGTATGCCTGAGGCAACAGACGCAGCCATCGTTGAGGGCTGGATGCACACCGGCGACCTCGCCACCATCGACGAGGAAAACTACATCTACATCGTCGATAGAGCCAAAGATATGATCATCTCCGGCGGTGAAAATATCTACTCGGTCGAAGTAGAAAACGCCCTCTACACTCATCCCGCTGTGCTGGAAGTCGCCGTCATCGGCATCCCCCACGACGCGTGGGGAGAAGCAGTCCATGCCGTAGTCGTCTGCAAACCTGGTATGCACGTCACCGACGAGGAGTTAATCACCCACGCGCGCACACAAATCGCCGGGTACAAAGTCCCGCATAGCATCGAATTTACGACTGAAGCCCTACCCAAAAGCGGCGCCGGCAAGATTCTCAAACGAGACCTGCGCGAAAAACACTGGGCAGGCAAAAGCAAAAACGTCAATTGAGCGTCCCATTGTAAGGGCCGGGCTTGCCCCCGCCCTCATCTCTAATGTATCCCAGAAAAGAGGTTTAATTGTCTACTACCCCATTTGGCCTTGACCCATTTCCCTGGTTTAAGATGATGCGCGAGTCTGCACCTGTTTACCGTGATCCACAGCGCCATAATTGGAGCGTGTTCAGCTACAATGACGTACAGCGCGTACTCTCAGAACACAGCACCTTCTCGTCACAGTTCAATGACTCCGGCCAGGTATTGGACGCGAGCATCATAAGTATGGACCCTCCACGTCACAGACAGCTGCGCTCGCTGGTCACACTGGCATTCACGCCGCGCACGATTGCCCGGTTGACAACGCGCATCACCGAAATCGTCAATGAACTGCTCGATAAGGTCGTGCCGCAGGGTCAAATGGATGTTATCAACGACCTTTCCTACCCCCTCCCCGTGATCGTCATAGCGGAACTACTCGGCATCCCGCATGAAGACCGCGCACGTTTCAAACTCTGGTCAGATCAATTCGTCGGCGCTGCTCCTTCCTACGGCAAAGATCCACAGGTGGAAATGGGCAATTACTTCAAATGGGTAATCGAGCAGCGCCGCAAGGAGCCTAAAGACGACCTGATCAGTGCACTGCTGGCCGCGCAGATCGATGGCAAACATCTCACAGAACAGGAGCTCCTGGGCTTCTGCGTTCTCTTGCTCGTCGCGGGCAACGAAACGACCACGCACCTGATCGGCAATGCTATCTGGTGCCTCGACGACTATCCCCAGGCCATGGCTGAACTTCGAGCCGATCACAGTCTGCTCCCCGACGCCATCGAGGAAGTGCTGCGCTACCGCTCACCCGTCAAACTCATGTTTCGCGTCACCACGCGGGACACACGCATCGGCGACAAAGACATTTCCGCGGGATCGGGCGTCACAGCCTGGATCGGTTCAGCAGACCGCGACGAAGCCCAGTTCCCCAACGCCGAGACATTCGATATCCACCGCTCACCCAATCGCCATCTGGCCTTTGGTCACGGCATCCACTTCTGCCTGGGCGCCCCCCTCGCTCGCCTGGAATCCAAAATCGCCCTGGACATCATGCTTGACCGCCTATCCAACATCCAGCGCAACCGCGACATCCCACTTGAACCCGTCTCGGCCTTCATCCTGTACGGTGTGAAGCATATGCCAATCGTTTTTAAGAGGTAATAACTAACCCATGCCAGCAACACCCGAATTCAAACAACAACTACAAACCGCCTTCAACTCCATCCAAGTCGGCCAGACCTTCATCTTCCGCCGCACCTTCACCGAAGGCGATGTCGCGAACTTCTGCGGCGTCACCGGCGACTACAACCCTTACCACATCGACGACACCTTCGCCCAAAGCAGCTTCTTCGGGCGGCGCATCATCCCCGGTCTGCTCACCGCCAGCATGATCACCCACATCGGCGGTATGATCGGCTTCCTCGCCACCGAAATGCACTTCCACTACGCCGCCGCCGTCTACACCGGTGACACCATCACCTGCACCGTCACCATCACCGAAAAAGACGAGGAAAAGCGCGTACTGCAAGCCACCGCCACCTCCATCAACCAGGATGGCATGCATGTTCTCCAGTCACAATTTAGCGGGTTCCCGTCCCACGTCCGGTTGGCGCGCTAAACCCGCGCTGGCTCAATGCCTTGCCACGGCAAGCATAGCTGCGAATTGTTGCTGTAATGCTTGCAAGCCACTCATCACCTCAGCCCGCTGCACCGAGGGCAAAACGAGCAGGCGTAACTGGCGCATAAAACCAAGAAACGCCTCGTTGATCCTTAGCCGTTGAAGTACTCGTTGGATCACCGCAATAGAGGTATCACGCTGATCCGAAGATGGAACGCCCCCACGCAGATAGACAAGGTAGGCACTGAGAACCCGCTCGACCACTGGAAGATCGTTGGGATGAATCAGGCGCGTCGGTATGCTCGCCCCATAAGGACCTGATTTTGCCGACTTCATACAAGCTTCCCTCGTTTCTCTGCCTGAGAAGGTAACGGCAAGAGAAGAGCAGCCTGCTCCTCAGGAACCTCCCGTTCCTGTTCCTCTGCAACACCCCAGTGGTTGCTATTCATCAGGGCCATGGCCTCCTCGTGTTTACCCTCGTCAATCAAGCGCAAGATACGCTGTCCGCCCAGTTCCATGCGTGCGATAATGCGCTCATGCCTCGCTACTTCCGCGTACCCATTCAAGGCTAATCTCGCCGCCTGTTCCTCCGATTCGATGCGCTGCATGAGGTGGGCCACTTCGCTTTGGTTTTCTAACATGAAATTTACTTCCTTGCAGGTCTTAAATCAAAAAGGATTGTTCCACAGAGAGAGTAGTACAAATCGAGGTTGGTGTAAACGCAGTAGTTTTGCGATATCGCAGCGAAAGTCCGATAGAGAAGTTCTAGATAGTTGTAATTCGCCAGCACATACTGTACACTTCTTCTCCAGAATATGCTGCCAGTGAAAGGACAAATATGAGCGACACGAAGGGTTATTGGTGGTCGCGTTATGGGGATTTTGTTCCAGGCGTCGGTATGTATCCACATATGGGGCAAGTCATCACCTATTACCGTCTCAAGCGTGGCTTTCGGACACAACAAGATCTCGCCATTGCATTAGGTGTATCGAAACGAACTGTAGAAGAACTAGAGGGAAGCATGAATTTGGATACGCCTGACTCAATAGAACGCCGCCAAATCATTGCACAACTATTAAGAATACCTCCCGCACTCCTGGCGCTTGATTGGCGTTTCATGGCCTATGAAAATAATAGCTCGGATCAGAGGGATACTTTCGCGGATATTGCCCAGCTATTAGAAGACGATACGTTCACACTATATCAAAATATTCTTCGGATGGGACGCGGCTATCTTTATAATGGCGGTCCGAGTTATATTGCTGATATTGTTGATGAAAGCTTGAACAAACTCCTTCCAATAGCCAGGCAAATGCCTTCGCTAGATAAGGAATCCTGGCAAGAACTATTGTGCCGATACTATCAGCTTTCTACTAGCTTTGCGCTACGGCGCATGGATAAAAGGCGAACATCGCTTTACGCAAGGCAAGCGATAAATATTGCCCGCGAGCTTGATAGCACTGAACTTATGGCAGCTGCATACTACCGCCATATCAGAATTCAATTAGATCTCAGGAAAGCAGCAGTATCGGACGACGAGAAACAGAAACACCTTGAACGTGCTAAAAAAGAAACTCAGACAGCATTACACTTGGTTGAACAGGTAGGCCCAATTCTCAGAGGAAATATCTACCTGATTGCTGCCGAGGTATTTGCTTTAGATGCCAGCGATGCATCAATGCGCAAACAGTGCGAGAAATGGCAGGATAAGGCCGCTACTCTTGTTTATAGAAATGAAGCAGATGAAGACGATACCTTTTTACGATTAAATGCTACTGCACTTCATCATGAAAAAGCAAAGACCTTGATTCAATTTGGACGGTTTCGAGAAGCGCATAGCGAAATCATCACAGCAAGGAAGACACTCCAGGCAGATTTGCTGACCTGGCACATCAATTTGCATCTTACTGAGGCAAATCTCTATAAAGCACAAAAAGACCTTGAAGGATGTGCAGCATCGGCTATCGAGGCATACAAAATAGCAAAAGTCGTACAGTCTCCAAAGGATGAGATAGAGGTTAAAAAGCTGTTCTTAGACATCAAGAGTGTAGATGCCTCTAATCCATATGTCTGCAATCTTGGTATGATAATCGGAAGGTATTAGGGCTTCCAGCTTGGAAGAATAACTCTCATCAGGTACTCCTGCAAGACAACGTACAATTATAGCCCATAATAGTGGAATGCTTCAGCAAATGCATAACCTCGTGTTGCACCAGTTTCAGCCGCCCATCGACGGAGATAACCACTCGGGTGGTTAGCTGGCTGAATCTGACTGACATGCTGACATCGGGCATCAATTTTCCTCTCGATCACCGCACCAATATCCACCCAATGGTTGGGCTGATCAGTGTTGAAGAAATAGATCTGCTTCACCTTATGTGCCG